>TARA_R100000306_G_scaffold742_4_pt1 | contig 18963 bp, 18 predicted proteins | sample TARA_R100000306 | Tara Oceans TARA_R100000306 (sample SAMEA2620824) | marine metagenome | biome: marine biome (ENVO:00000447); feature: mesopelagic zone (ENVO:00000213); material: "saline water (ENVO:00002010), including plankton (ENVO:xxxxxxxx)" | depth 1000 m | reverse complement strand
CCACGTCCTGTGTTATTAGAATTCAAAACTTTTAGAATGCGAGGTCATGAAGAGGCAAGCGGTACCAAATATGTACCTCAAGAATTAATGGATGAATGGGCAGCCAAAGACCCACTCGAAAACTATGCAGAATTTCTTCGGAATCAAAATTTACTTTCTGAGGAAGATAACGTTGCATTTAAAAAGGAAATCCTTACTGAAATAGATGAAGGTTTAAACCTCGCATTTTCTGAAGACGTCATTATTGCAAATGAAACTTCAGAAATAAACGATTTGTTTGAAAATTTTGAATACGAAGAAGTTACACCTGGTTCAGCAACCGAAGAAATTCGATTGGTCGATGCAATTTCTCAAGGGCTAAAGCAATCTATGCAGCGTCACGATAACCTTGTAATTATGGGTCAAGATATCGCTGAATATGGCGGTGTGTTTAAAATAACCGATGGTTTTATAGAAGAATTTGGTAGAGACCGAGTTCGAAATACACCTATATGTGAATCGGCTATTATTTCTGCTAGTATGGGGCTTTCCATAAACGGATATAAATCTGTTATGGAAATGCAGTTTGGCGATTTCGCTACTTCGGGTTTTAACCCAATTGTAAACTATTTAGCGAAAAGTCATTACCGATGGAACCAAAAAGCAGATGTGGTAATCCGTATGCCTTGTGGGGCAGGAGTAGGGGCTGGTCCATTCCACAGCCAGACCAACGAAGCCTGGTTTACGCATACACCTGGTTTAAAAGTAGTATATCCAGCTTTTCCTTATGATGCAAAAGGATTGCTGGCAACTTCCATTGAAGATCCCAATCCAGTGATGTTTTTTGAACACAAAGCTTTGTATAGAAGTGTCCGTCAAGAAGTACCAACCGATTATTACACTTTACCATTGGGGAAAGCTTCCTTAATAAGGGAAGGAAATGACATTACCATTGTCACTTATGGTGCTGGTGTACATTGGGCTATAGAAACGTTAGATGAAATGTCAAGTATTTCAGCGGATTTAATTGATTTGCGAACTCTTTCACCGTTAGATATTGAAACTATTTATGCTTCCGTAAAGAAAACCAACAAAGTGATTATCCTTCAAGAAGATTCTATGTTTGGTGGGTTAGCTTCAGATATTTCAGCGTTAATTTCAGAAAATTGTTTTGAGTTTTTAGATGCGCCAATCAAGCGTGTAGCAAGTATGGAAACCCCTGTGCCATTCGCTGCAAACCTTGAACAACAGTACCTTCCTAAAGAACGCTTTAGGGAAGAATTGGCCTCTTTAGCAGCTTATTAAAATGTTAACATATGCTGTTAAACTTTTTGTAAACATTCTATTTCAAGAAAGATTCTTATGTACCTTAGTGATATACTAATCATTAAAACCTAAACATTATGGTACGTTGGATCATTATTTTTCTAGTAATCGCAATTATTGCAGCAATCTTTGGTTTTGGTGGTATCGCAGAAGGTGCTACTGATATCGCAATGATCATTTTTTGGATATTTTTAGTACTACTTGTACTATCTTTACTTTCTAGATTATTTAGAAGATAAAATACTTTAATAACACTAACCTTAAAATAAAATTACCAAGTATGAAAAAAATAATCATATTAGCTCTAGTAGCTATGACCACTCTATCATGTGGTGTTTCCAAAACAGTTTCAGAATCACGTAAAATAATCAAAGGATATTGGGCCTTAGATAATATTACTTATAGTGAATCGGGAGAATTTAATGTATCCTTATTGGGGGACACTTCAAAAGAATGTTTTGAAGGCAGTACATGGAGGTTTATTCCAAACAACAATACAGGAGTATATACTATAAATAACCCAGACTGTCCTACGGGAGATAGAAACTTTATTTTTACAATCCAAGAAATCGACCCGACTACGGGACTTTACGACTTTTTGTTAAAACCAACCAATGCGAAAGGTAAATCTGACAACGACGTTGGTTTCCGCTTGCAATTGACACAATTAAATGAATCAACAATGCGCTGGGAACAAACTGTAAATTTGGAAGGATCTCCTTTTACAATAAATATGAACTTTACTAAAATCAATGAATAATGAGAAAAACGCTTAAAAAAATATCAATAATAAGCTTAACTGCTTTGTTTTTAACTGCATTTACAAATTGTGAGGCTGTTAAAAATGCCAATAACAAACAAAAGGGTGCTGTGATAGGTGCCACTGGAGGAGCGGTATTAGGAGCTATTTTAGGTAACAATATTGGTAAAGGTGGTAACGGAGAACTTGGAGCTGTAATTGGCGGAGTAGCTGGAGGAGCTGCAGGGGTTATCATTGGTAATAAAATGGATAAACAAGCCCAGAAAATTGAAACCGAAATTCCAGGTGCACAAGTAGAACGTGTTGACGATGGTATAGTTGTTACTTTCGATGAAAACAGTGGTGTGTATTTTGATACTAATAAATATAACATCAATTCTGCATCACAAGCAACTTTAGATAAATTGGCGAATGTACTACGTGAATACCCTGATACCGATGTATTGGTAGTAGGACACACAGACAGTACAGGTTCAGCAGAATATAACATGACGCTTTCTAAGCAACGTGCACAAGCTGTTACCAATTACTTTACACAAACAAAAGGATTGAGCAATGGTCGCTTTACTACTAATTGGTTTGGAGAACAAAGTCCAATTGCCGACAATAGTACCGAAGCTGGTCGCGCACAAAACCGTCGTGTAAATGTTGCTATCGTTCCAAACGAAAAAATGGTGAACGAAGCAGAACAAGAAGCACAACAAGGAGGAAACTAAAAACCTTCAACACTAATACACAACCAATCCTGCTTTACTATTTAAAGCAGGATTTTTTTATGTGGAAAAATCCCGGTTACTTTACGTAATGGCAATTGTAAAAACATTTGATGTGATTATTATTGGAGGTGGTTTAGCCGGATTAACCTGTGCGTTGCACCTTTCAAAACAGAATATTAAAGTACTTGTAATTGAAAAGAACCCATTTCCACACCATAAGGTCTGTGGCGAATATGTTTCAAATGAAGTGTTGCCGTATTTAAATTCGTTAGGTGTTGATGTATTGACTGAAGGAGCCGTAAGTATTTCAAAACTCAAAATTACAAACATTAACAATAAAGAATTACAAACTAAATTACCATTAGGTGGATTTGGAATGAGCCGTTTTTACCTTGATAATTTGTTATATGAAAAAGTGAAAGAAACAAGTGAGGTGATCTTTAAAACTGTTGAATCTGTTTCATTTTTTCAAGAGAACTTTATAGTTTCAACGCAAGATAGCACAGATTATAAAGCAAAGTTTGTGATTGGTGCTCACGGAAAGCGGTCAAACATCGATAAAAAACTAAACAGGAATTTTATCGAACAAAAGTCCTCTTGGTTAGCAATAAAAGCACACTATAAATATAACCTTTCAGAAAACATAGTTGCTTTGCACACCTTTAATGGTGGCTACTGTGGGCTTTCAAAAACCGAAACGGGAGCGGTTAATGCTTGTTATTTAACCACCTATAACTCATTTAAAAAATTTAAAGGAATAGACGATTTTCAGAATAACAATATGAGTGAAAACCCTAATTTAAATCATTTTTTTTCTGAAGCCATTCCACTGTTCGATTCACCGCTAACGATTGGTCAAATTTCATTTCAACCTAAAAAACCAGTAGAAAACCATATTTTTATGATTGGTGATAGTGCGGGGTTAATTCATCCACTTTGCGGAAACGGCATGGCGATGGCCATTCACAGTGCGAAACTTTTTTCCGAATTGTTTCTGAAACAGCACACCCATAAAAATATTGAAAGAAATCAATTTGAAAATGAATACAAAAAACAATGGAACAAAACATTTTCGAACCGCTTAAAAACCGGGCGTTTTGTTCAAAAGCTATTTATGAATGAAGCTACTGCCAATTTGGGGTTTACTTTATTAAATAAATTTCCTAGTATATTGAATGCTATAATCACAAAAACCCACGGAAAACCTTTAAACAATGCCTAAGTACGCTTCTAAATCCCGATCGACCGAAATTGAAATAATGGACGATTTCAATCTAAAAGGCAAGGAAATGCAAGCGGTACTGACCGATTTAAAAACCGTTAGCAGCTTATTGGGTGGTGCAAACATAACATTAAAAGGGATTAAAAAGTTATTGATAGGAAGCCCTAAAAATAACCCCATCACCATTATCGATGTAGGGTGTGGAGACGGCGAAATGCTACGTAAATGTGCTCGCTTTGGAAAAAAAAATAGATATAATTTTAAATTAATCGGCCTTGATGCAAATGCGAACATAATTTCAGAAGCAAAGGAGCGATCCAAAAACTACGAAAACATTACTTTCAAAACATTCGATATTTTCTCAATGCATCCTTTTCCGAAAGGAGATATAATACTATGTAATTTGTTTTTACATCATTTTAAAAATGCTGAAATTGTAACAATCCTTAAGAAAGTAAAACAATCCTCAAATATAGGGGTGGTCGTAAACGATCTTCAGCGAAGTAAGTTGGCTTTTAATTTGTTTAAAGCGTTCGGCTGGGTGTTTTTAAAAACTAAAACCGCCAAACACGACGGATTGGTTTCAGTAGCAAGAGGGTTTAAAAGAGAAGAATTGGAACATTTTTCAGAAAAAATTAATAACCAACAATCCCTAATCCTCTGGAAATGGGCTTTCCGCTATCAATGGATTTTAAAAAATAACGTATGAGCGTAAAAATTAAATCGGTAGCTACACAACTCCCGCCTTTTTCACAAACTACAGAAGAAACGTTGCCTCTTGTTAAAATGTGGTTAGCGAATCAAGAAACCCGTTTTCAACGAAAAGTGATAAAAATTTTTGAAGGGTCTGGAGTAGATCGTAGGTATTCAATTATGGATCCTGAACAAGTTTTTACGCACACTGATTTTGAATCTAAAAATGAAATATACGTTCGCGAAGTAAAAAAACTAGGCAAACAGTCCTTAGAAAAAGCACTAAAAAAAGCAGATTGGCGACCAACCGATATCGATTACATTATTACAGTAAGTTGCACCGGTTTTATGATACCTTCAGTCGATGCATATTTAATCAACGAATTGAAACTAAGGCAAGATGTGGTTCGTCTTCCAGTAACGGAAATGGGCTGCGCCGCAGGTGTTTCGGGAATGATTTATGCTAAAAACTTTCTAAAGGCAAACACCGGAAAACGAGCAGCTGTCATTGCGCTGGAAGCCCCAACAGCAACATTCCAGTTAAATGATTATTCCATGGCAAATATTGTGAGTGCCGCTATTTTTGGCGATGGCGCGGCTTGCGTATTATTATCTTCAAATGAGGAAGATGTTGGGCCAACATTGTTAGATGAAGCTATGTACCATTTTTATGATGCAACCAAATTAATGGGTTTTAAACTAGTAAATACTGGTTTACAAATGATATTGGACAAGGAGGTGCCACAGACCATATCCGATCATTTTCCAAATATAGTACATCCATTTTTGGAGAAAAACAATAAAAGTATTGAAGATATCAATTATCTAATTTTCCATCCTGGCGGTAAAAAAATTGTACAAACCGTAGAAGATCTCTTCGGTAGTTTAGGAAAAAATATAGATGATACCAAAGAAGTCCTTAAATTGTATGGTAATATGAGCAGTGTTACGGTACTTTTTGTGCTCGAACGATTTTTATATAAAAAAACAAATACAGGCGACTTGGGACTTATGTTGAGTTTCGGGCCTGGTTTTTCAGCACAAAGAATCCTTTTAGAGTTTTAATATGACAAAAGAATTTACAAATCAATGGGCCCTTATATTGGGCGGTAGTAGTGGTTTAGGCCTTGCAACAGCTCATAAACTTGCCGCAAAAGGTATGAACATCTGTATCGTGCACCGTACCCGAAAAAGCAATTTACCGCAATTGAACGAGGAACTGCGAAAAATTAAAGATGCTGGAGTTGAAGTAATGGATTTTAATAAAGACGCCTTAAAGGAAACAACAATCAAAACAGTGTTAACTTCTATGCCTAAAAATAAATGTAAACTATTGCTTCATAGCATTGCCAAGGGAAGTTTAAAAACAATGCAAGCCGCTCAATTGAACATGCTATCTATGACAGACTTAGATATTACTCTACACGGAATGGCCACTAGTTGGTACGAATGGACACAAGCTTTAATCGCCGAAGAAATTTTTACTGAAAATGCAAGGAACATTGCCTTTACCAGTGAGGGAAATACAAAAGTTTGGCCCGGATACGGTGCTGTTTCAGCTGCAAAAGCAACCTTAGAAGCTTTGATGAGACAAATGGCAGTAGAATTGGCACCGCTTAACATAACAACTAATTGCATACAAGCAGGAACAACCTTGACCCCTTCATTTAAGTTAATCCCTGGTAGTGAAACCCTTACCGAAAAAGCAAAAAAAAGAAGTCCGTTTAATAGATTAACAACTCCTGAAGATGTTGCAAATTCGGTTTATTTACTTTGTAAAGAGGAAGCAAATTGGATCAATGGCACCGTTTTAACAGTTGATGGGGGAGAAAGTTTACAGTAAATGGAAACAAAATTTGAAACCATATTAAGATCTCTTCCGTATCAAAAACCTTTTCTGTTTGTAGATACGTTGACGTTTATTTCTGAAGAAAAAGCAGAAGGAAATTATACTTTTAGTCCGGAAGAGTATTTTTACCAAGGACATTTTAAAAAGATGGCCGTAACGCCAGGTGTTATCCTTACAGAATGTATGGCGCAGATTGGTGTGGTTTGCCTTGGTATTTATTTACTTTCTGGAACGACTTCTAAAAATTCCTTAGAGAATTTGCAAGTAGCTTTAAGCAATGCAAACGTCGATTTTTTAAAACCGGTTTATCCTGGGGAAACCGTTACTGTGGTTTCTGAAAAAGAATATTTTCGGTTTAACAAACTGAAATGTGCTGTAAAAATGTTGAATAGCAAAGATGAAATTATCTGTAAAGGAACCATCAGCGGAATGATAAAACCTACTGAAAATGAAGAATAGGGTAGTGGTAACGGGGCTTGGAGTGGTAGCTCCAAATGGAGTTGGTTTATCAGAATTTACCAAAGCCATTCAATCTGGGAGGTCAGGAATTACATTCCATGAGCAATTAAAAGATTTGAATTTTTCGTGCCAAATTGGTGGTGTTCCAACCATTTCAGAAGAAAAAATAAAGGAATACTTTACGGATCTTCAACTTAAAAATTTCAATAGTGACAACATTTTGTATGGTGTCATTGCCGGAATGGATGCGTTGAGGGACGCTGGAATTCAACCAGCAGAAAAAGAGCAGGAACCTTTGTGGAACTTGGGTGTTATTTTTGGCTCAGGGAACAGTTCCGTAGAAAAGTTTAGGGAATCGTTTTATAAAATTGATGATGGCAACGTACGCCGTTTGGGAAGTACGAGCGTCGCCCAAACAATGGCAAGTAGCGTGAGTGCTTATCTGGGAGGAAAGATTGGTGCAGGAAACCAAGTTACTGGCAATGCTTCAGCCTGTGCTACCGGAACTGAAGCAATTTTAATGGGGTTTGAACATATTGCATCAGGAAAGGCAACTCAAATACTTTGCGGAAGCAGCAACGATGGCGGCCCATATGTTTGGGGAGGTTTTGACGCCATGCGAATTTTGCCACATCAGTACAACGAAAACCCTGCAGCTGCTTCTAGACCTATGGATACGGATGCAAGTGGATTTGTTCCGGGCTGCGGAGCTGGAGCGTTGGTTTTAGAATCCTTGGAAAGTGCCCAAAAAAGAGGAGCAACTATTTATGCTGAAATATTAGGCGGTGCTGTTAACAGTGGTGGACAAAGAGGAGAAGGTAGTATGACGGCGCCAAATAGCGTGGCTGTTAAACGCTGTGTTTCTGAAAGTTTAAAGCAAGCTAAAATTGATGCTTCTGAAATCGATTATATAAATGGACATTTAACAGCAACCTCGAAAGATGCTTTGGAAATACACAATTGGAGTGAAGCCTTGGGAAGAAAAGGAACTGACTTTCCGTATATAAATTCATTGAAAGGGATGACGGGGCATTGTTTGGCCGCGAGTGGCAGCATTGAAGCGGTTTCAACCGTATTGCAATTACAACAAGGTTTTATTTTTCCGAATATAAATTGTGAAACGGTACACCCGGAAATCGAAAAATTTGTTGCACCTGAAAAAATTCCGAAGAAATTACTTAAAACAACTATTCAAACTGCGATAAAAGCTAGTTTCGGTTTTGGTGATGTTAATGCGTGTGTTATCTTTAGAAGAAAAAATTGATATGACGACCGAACAAATTTATGCAAAACTGCTTCCCATTGTAAAAACGTATTTACCGGAAGATGTTTCAGAAGAAGAAGTGTCACCCGATAAAGACCTCACTGGCGAATTAAATATAAACTCGGCCCATTTAGTAGATGTGGTCCTCGACGTAGAAGATGAGTTTGATGTAGAATTTGCCAATGCCGATATGGAAAACCTGCGTACCATTAATGATGCGATAGATATTATTAAACAAAAATTAAAAACAAAGTAAGCATAAAAGAAAAAGCTGAAATTACTTAAAATTTCAGCTTTTTACATTTCTGTCAACCTTTTAGCTTTAGTAAGCGTAGCGGTTGGTTTCTTCAAAATAGGGATCTTCATACGTGTGGGTGTTTTCTCTAAAAGGGAAGAAGGAGTGCTGTTTTCTAGCAGCACTTATCAGCCTTTTTCTAACGTTTCTTTGAATTTTCATGGTAGTTAATTTTAATTGATTGATGATGACCTCAGCTTATCGGTACCTTCTTTTCTGGTTCCAAGCATAGCTGTTCGAGTTCTGTAATCTTTCTGTAAGTTGGTTGCTGTCTAATGTTCTCATGATAATTGTTTTAATTGATTGATATTAATAATTGTGTTTTGCTTTTTTATAAGTTAAACCTTTATGGTTTTAACGGTACCTTCTCTTTTGGTTCCAAGCATAGCTGTTCGAGTTCTGTAATCTTTCTGTAATTTGATTGCTGTCTAAAGTTCTCATAATAAATAGTTTTTATCGGGTTATATTAAATAGACGACGTAGTATCGTTTTTGTTACAGTACTATGCATTGCAAAGTAGTAATTTAACTTTACTTTAACATTTATGATTAAAAATTAAACAATTGAGATAGCGGAGGAGAGTAAGTATCGACTTTCAAAGAGAATAAAAAAGACTTAAAAATTATTCTGAAAAAATTCTTTTAAAACCCTTAAAAGGCCTTATTTTTGCAACCTTATTTTTCAGAAAGGATATAAATGACCATGACGAGCAACAACACTGTTTTAAAAGAAAAGAAAACTGATAAAGACCTTTATAACTACCAAAAAGGAGCTATAAACAAGATTTTTAAAAGTTTTGAAGAAGCTCCAGAAGACTATCACTTACTGTATCAACTTCCTACCGGAGGTGGCAAAACGGTTATTTTTTCTGAAATAGTTAGAGAATATCTTAGAACCCGAAAGAAAAAAGTTCTGGTGCTAACACACCGAATTGAACTATGCAAGCAAACCTCGGCTATGTTAACCGAATTTGGCGTGGTTAATAAAGTTATTAATAGTACCGCAAATCTTGATGATCAAGATCAGTATAGTTGTTTTGTGGCAATGGTTGAAACTTTGAATAACCGATTACGGGACAATATGCTGGATATTTCAGATATTGGCTTGGTTATTATTGATGAAGCGCATTACAACTCGTTTACCAAACTTTTTAAATACTTCGATAAATCATTTTTATTGGGGGTTACAGCAACACCATTAAGTTCAAATATTGAACTTCCCATGAAGGATAATTACGATGAATTAATAGTAGGGGAAAGTATTCCTGCATTGATTGAAAATGAGTTTTTGGCCCGCGCCATCAACTATTCCTATAATGTGGGGCTTACTTCACTTGTAGTAGGGTCTAACGGGGATTATACCGTACAATCTTCAGACGATCTATATACCGGCACCGATATGTTAAGCCGTTTGCTACAAGCTTATGAAGAACGTAGCAAAGGGAAAAAAACATTGATTTTCAATAATGGTATCAATACCTCACTGTATGTTTATGATACATTTAAGCGGGCAGGATATCCTATTATGCACTTGGATAACACTGCTTCTAAAAAGGAACGGAAAATGATATTGAAATGGTTTCGGGAAACACCTGACGCCATATTGACTTCAGTAAGTATTTTAACCACAGGGTTTGACGAACCTACAGTCGACACTATCATTTTAAACCGTGCAACACGTTCGTTGACTTTATACTATCAAATGATTGGTCGCGGTTCTCGTATCACCAATAATAAAAGTACCTTTAATGTAATCGACTTAGGTAATAACTTTTACCGTTTTGGTGCTTGGGGAGAAGATTTAGATTGGCAGCGTATTTTTAAGTCGCCAAAGTATTTCTTGGATAACTTAATAGATGACGAGGAGCTTGAAAGCAATTTTAAATATGAAATGCCAGACGAACTTAGGGAGCAATTCTCTAATTCTGAAGATGTTTATTTTAATATTAAAAAAGCTTATACCGAATCGGTTAAAAATGGGGAATCCACTAAAGTTATTTTAGAACGGTCTATCGAGCAGCACGCTAAAATTTGTATAGAAAACAGTGAAGATGTTTTCGATGCTTTAATCCTTGCTAAGGAATTGGGAGATGATATAGACCATCGCATAGAGCGTTATACTAAGTGCATTAGTAAAAGCACTCACAACTTTGTAAGCTGGTTAAAAAATGATTACCGGTTAAAACTGCGCTCGTACCTTAGGGAAAATTTCGACAGGGTTTTTGAAGATATAAACGGTTACCCACCAGAAGAATAGTTCAGTTTTACTGAAACGTCCATGCAACAATTCTACTCTTTTTGTTTCCTTGTGACATGTCAATTATTCTAGATGTTGCATTTACTTTCTTTATGTACTTCTTTATCTTGGGAAGGTTGTTGCTTTTTGAAACCAAAGACGTAAACCATTCAATTTGATCTTTAAAATCAACACTTTGTTTGATCATTCGTTTTATAAAAAGTTTTTCACCGCCATTGCACCATAGTTCATTAGCTTGGCCTCCAAAATTTGAAGTATTTATTACGGAATATCCAAGATTTTTCATTTTAGTATTTGTTAATTTTACAGCTTCCTCTTCTGAAGTGTGAAAAGGAGGATTGCACATAGAAAATTGATAGTATTCATCTGTATTGATTACCCCTTCAAATATATTGGCGTTATTTTTTTGATGTCGAATCTTTATTTTCTTTTTTAAATCGGGCGTAGCTTCAATGTTTTGTAATGCTGCTTTTACCGAGTTTTCATGTATATCACAGCCCACCATATCCCAATTATAAAGACGAGAACCTAAAATTGGATATATACAACTAGCGCCAACGCCAATGTCCAAGCCTAGAATAGAGCTTTCTTTGTTGTTTTCCGAAATCAGGTCGTGCAAATGATGAATATAATCTGCCCTACCAGGAATAGGGGGACAAAGATAGTTTTCAGGAATATGCCAATCATTAATATTGTATTCTCGCTTTAATATTGCTTTGTTTAAGTGAAAAACAGCTTCTTTGTCTGAAAAATCTATTGTTTTAATTCCATAACTGTTTATAAAAACGTGGGATGTTAAATCAGGATGTGTTTTGCTTAAATTTGTAAAATTATAAGAACTGTTGTGTTTGTTTTTTGGATGCATTTGTTAGTTAGTTGTAAATTTAAAGGTACAGATTCTAATGAAAAACCGGAATACGTATTTACGCTTACTTTCAAAGAAACAAGATGAAGTATTTTGCAAATTTATTTTTTGGCCAAACATATCGGTTTGTCAAGTTATAGCAACGTGAAGTTTCTGTTTAACAAAATTTAACCTTAACGATTTGGTTTTTTAATAATATCAAACAATTTTTAGCATTATATTTGCAGGCTTTATAATTGAAAGTATTATATTATCTGTAAGTAAGATTTATGGAAAAGACAGAACAGAAAAAAGAAAATGGTTTAAAGCGAATGCACAAGTACTATAGCCTCACAGGATTTTATTCTTTTGTGGGGAATAGCTTGAAAAAAAGCATTATTCCTATACTCATATTTGTGGGTGTTTTATTTTTGGTAGATTGGTTATTAGTGGATTTCAGTGCCTTTTTTACTCATGTAACCAAAACCTACCCACCCCTTAGCGTTTTATTGGTCTTTTTTGCCAGCGAAACATTATTGGGATTAATACCTCCTGAAATATTTATCGCCTGGTCCAGTAAAATGTCAGATCCGGTTTTATATTTAAGTATTTTAGCAACACTGTCATATCTTGGCGGAATAGGAAGCTATTTTATAGGTAAGTGGATATTGCAAATACCCTCTGTTTTTGACTATGTGGAAGTGCGGATGAAAAAACACCTTAAAAATGTTCGTAAATGGGGCGGCTTTTTAATTGTCGTTGGTGCATTATTGCCCATTCCATTCTCCATTACCAGTATGGCTGCGGGAACCATTAACTACAAATTTACAAACTACTTATTGTTTGGATTATTAAGGTTTGCCCGTTTTGCAATCTACGGAATTGCTATTTTCAGCCTTATGGAGTGATAGGCTTCTAAAAGAATAGTATTTTTGCAAGACAGAAATACCCTTATTTTCTTTTATGCCTAAAAATGATCCTTACGCAGCATTACGCTACCGTGAATTCAATATTTTTTTACTACTTCGATTTGCGATGGTCTTTGCTTGGACCATGCAATTTGTAGTTATTGAATGGGAAGTTTATAGCATTACCAAAGACCCGCTTTCATTAGGTATTATTGGTCTAATGGAAGTAATTCCTGCCGTTTCTATGGCGTTGTTTGCCGGTCACGTAGTAGATCAAAAAGAAAAAAAGAGCTTACTTATAAAGTGCATTATAGGTTTTTCTGTTGTCAGCTTAGGGTTGTTTTTGATTACTTGGCCACGGATAATTAGTGGTTTGACAACAAATACCGTTTTATATTGTGTGTACTTTTTGGTTTTTCTTGGAGGAATTGTACGCGCTTTTATAGGTCCCACCATTTTTTCTCTTTTTTCATTATTAATCCCAAAGAAAGTATACCCCAACGCCGCTACTTGGAGTAGTTCCGTCTGGCAAGTAGGAGCCGTTTTAGGTCCGGCACTTGGCGGATTTGCCATTCACTGGATTGGAGTGCATTGGTCCATGTGTTTTATTTTTGGACTTTCGTTGTTGGCATTAATTAGTTTGTTGCAAATTCCCAAAAAGCCTGTGTTAAACCCGAAAATCGGTGAACCGGTGATGAAGAGTTTAAAAGGAGGGTTGAAATTTGTATTCAACAATAAAGTGATTCTTGGGGCCTTAAGCTTAGATATGATTGCCGTTTTGTTTGGTGGAGCCGTGGCATTACTTCCAATTTTCGCACAAGATATTTTACATGTAGGTTCGGAAGGCTTCGGAATTTTACGAGCAGCACCGGCAGTGGGCGCTGCTATTATTATGTTTACATCGGCTTATTTTCCGCTTAATAAAAATGCGGGTATGAAATTACTGGCTGCTATTTTTGGTTTCGGACTTTGTATTATTGTATTCGGACTTTCCACTTGGTTCTGGCTTTCGGTTTTCGCCTTATTTATGAGCGGCGTGACCGATGGCATCTCGATGATTATTCGTCAAACAATACTTCAATTAAAAACACCCGATGCCATGCGAGGCCGTGTAGCATCGGTAAACTCTATGTTTGTAGGTTCTTCTAACGAGTTAGGTGCTTTTGAAAGCGGAGTGACGGCCAAACTTATGGGAACCGTCACCGCTGTCGTTTTTGGTGGTTGTATGACGCTGATTACAGTTGTAGGAACCGGAGCGTTACTTCCAAAGTTTAGAAAACTTGATCTTGAAGAAGACTTAAAAGAACTTTCAAAATAAATATTTACTGAATATCCGCTTCAGAAATACGAAATGGATACGCTTGTTGCACTTGTTTGATTTCTTCTTCAGTAAGATTATCTGCGTCTTTCTGCAAAACGGTTTCTGTATATCGCTTACGTAATTCAAGGTATGCTGCCGTTAACTCATTTTGTACTGTAATAAAAGCTTTGTACGGTGTTTTTGGGTGCGTGTTTATGGAAATAGAAGCTTTCTTAGGATTATCAGATGCAGCCGCTACCTTATTTCCATTGCAGTAATCACAAGTAGCATCACCATTATTGTCTATAAAATCTTTAATGATTTCTTTTAAATCTTTATAGGGGGTAACCCCTTCATTTACAAACAGCTCACCTTCTTTATTTATATTAATGCTCAACAGGTTTCGTTCGTTAATTTCAGTATCACATTTTTGTCCGGGTGGGCAAGGTTCGGGTATTTTGCGTACAATTCCTTTATCATTTGGGATGGTTGTGGAAACCAAAAAGAAAATTAATAATAGGAAAGCAATGTCGGCCATGCTTCCTGCATTTACTTCAGGCACTTTGTTTGAATGTCTCATAACTGATGGATTTAATGTGTTAGTAATGAGAAAACTTCAAAAAAAGTGCCAGACTGTTTATAGAACTTTAAAGGTGCTTATTTCAGAAAGAAAAATTATTGATTTTGAACTTGTTGCCTAACCTCTTCTTTATTCCAACTAAGGATGCTTTTAGCAAGAAATATATTGGCTAATACCATCATCGCTAAAATGAGTAATTCTGAAATATTAGAAACTTCATAAAATAGCGATGCTACAAAATGATAGACATTAAATAAACCTACCACTAATGCCCAACAGAAGGAAGTCCATCGAAACCATGATTTTTTAACTTCAAAAGTAAGTAAGAAGAAAAGTAAAGCTAACCCTTCCAATCCTACACGCCATAAGTGATGATTAATTGGTACATCGCCAGTAGCACCTTCAATCATAACCGTTTCATTATAATAGACGCTAAATAAACCGTAAATGTGATGTACTATAAATCCGATAGCTAAGAATAACCATAGCATTGCTGTTTTTGTTCTCATAAATTTTAATTTACTTGTTGTTTTAGTTGATGAGGTAACCGTTTGATTTAGTTGTTGATTGCGTTCTTGAATTAATTCAGAATGGTCAATATTGCTAACGGGTCGTTTTAATTTAAGTACAACCCATAATGAAACGATACTCATGAGAATCCAGAAAAGATCGACACAGAAAATTTCATATTGACCTTCAGCAAAGGTTTTCCATATCCAATTTCCGGAAGTAATACCGTTTACTACAGGGATTAAAAAGCCTAATACACTTCCTGATAATAAAGTGTATTTATTTGTTATATAATTATCTCGCATAAAGCGGAATGCAGCAGCAACAGCTATCCAGCCTAAAAAGTAAACAGCGTATAAAATAGATTCCCGTGAAGCATCCATCGATCTTGGAAGTACCTTCGCAATAATAAATGAGAAAGCGGTAACAGGATACATACTCAAGCAAATAGCCAAATAAATATGGCCAACCTTTCTGTTGAATAACTTTTGCTCAATGGGGACATTTTTTTTATGTCGGGCTTCCAGCCAAATTAAAACACCTGAAATAATTACAAAACAGGTAATTAAAGCCAAAACGAAATAAATGAACTTTAGAGGTAAGCCGCCAAAATCACCAAAGTGAAGCCTACGAATCGTTAACTCTACATCCTCTAAATAACCATTGTCGTATGGATTTTTTTCTGAAACTAACTCTCCAGAAGCTACATCATAAACAGTACGTCCATTTCCTAAAAACGTATCGTCAGGATCCAACAACCCGTCAACTTGAAATTTCATATTAGCCGCACCATAATTTCGAATGTACACTTGAGCAGGCGTGAAGTTTTCCCACTTGCTAAGCGTTTTATCCATAAAAACATTCAAGTCTGGAATGTTTGTAAACTTCTCTTTTTCTAGCTCGTAGGTCTTCGCCATGGGGCGCAGTTCTGCAATTGTTTTGTCTTGGTCGTTATCGTAAACAAAATTGGCGGGCAGTAATACTAATGCTGAAAGACACAAAAAGCAACTGGTTACAGCAAATACAAATTGAAAGGGAAGACCAATCATACCTATAACGGTGTGCGCATCGGTCCAAATGGTCTTTAATTTCTTTTTAGGTCTAAAGGTGTAAAAATTCTGAATAATCTTTTTCCAATGCACAATTACACCCGTTATAATGGCAAATAAAAAGAAGAGTGCAACAAATCCGGCAATGTAAATACCAATAACCGGGACTTGACTAAAAAAGTGAAGTCTGTAAATTAATTCGCCAATGCTATAAAAATCATAATATTCTGAATGACTGTAATCTACAGCGTCTAAGAAAAAGTAATACTTCTTGTTATCATCGTTAACAATTGTGGTGTCTTGCGATTTGCTTAACAATACGTATAACTGTTGTTTAGCATCTGGGGCAATCATTCTAATATCCCTTCCGTAGAGATTAAAACCTTGCGCTTTAATGCTATCAACAACCCGATTGTAATCAATCTTTTCAGCTTGTTCCATATGAACAGGATCACCCTTTTCCCAAGCTGTTATTTCATCTTTGATGAGCGCAAAAGCCCCGGCAAAGAAAATTATATATAAGGCAACGCTTATAACGATTCCGCTAACCGTATGGGTGTGAAAAAATACGTTGTAATTCCGTTTGCTCATACTGCTTAATTAATTGGGTTATATAGTTTTCCGAAGTAAATCAAAACACTCAAAACAATAATAATAGCTAAATAAAGAGCCCATAATTTCCACCCATTCTTAGCTAAAAAAGACAAAATGATAATCGCAACCCACAATATATAAAGTGTGTACACCGAAGTGATTAAAACAATTTCCGGATTGGGTAACCAATATGCCAATGCTATATGTAACAAGGCTGAAATAATATATCCGCCAACAATTCCTGCTGAAATTTTAGCAAAACGTTGCCAAGAAGACATTGTTAGGTATTTTTTATTAGCTGGCATAGGTTAGGTATAGTTCAAAAATGAATGAAAGAATAAAAATGAGAGTCATCTGTTTGTAATTGACAACCTGCAACGGAACAATAATTACGGCAAGACTTGCTACGATAGAAAGAATTATAAACTCTGAAATAATACCAGCACCAATTCCCCAAACTATAGAAAGTACAACAAAAGCTATTATTAAAAGAAGTACCCCTGAAATATTAAAAACTTGCTTATTGTTTACAGCTAATTTTCTTTCAGGAATAGTTTTAGGTATTGCGGCTCTTTTTGACGTTAAAAGCAGCATATAAAAACCTAAAATAGTAAGTAAAATCGTTACAGTTATCATTTGGTTTATTTAAAAGCAATAACCCTGAACCATTGCAGGGTTATTGTCACTTAACAAAAAATCAATCAATTATTCAATGGTTATACTTTTAAAATTTATAGGTGAAATTAGCATATAATGCCCGTGGGGTTTGTGGTGTAATGGTAGTCCAACCTTTATAGTATTCTTTATTGAAAACGTTGTTTAGTTTTAACCCGATGCGGTATTTATTGGCCTGATAAAAGACAGAAGCATTAGCCACTGTATATTCAGGTAATACAAACTGACCGGCAGGGCCATAGTTAATCGTTACACGTTCACTGGCACCATTAAACCCTGCTCCAATTCCGAAGCCATCTAAAGCTCCTTCTTGAAACTCATAATTTGCCCATAGGTTGTATAAGGTTTCAGGACCAGCCTCTACAGGACGTGTTCCTAATAAAATAGGGTTGTCATTTTTAACAATTTCACTATCATTATTACTGAAACCGGCTTTAATATTCAACCCGCGAACAGGATTGGCATTTACCTCAATTTCAAAACCTTTGCTTTCTACTTCCCCACCTTGAATTTTATTAAAAGGTGATGCTGGATCGGTAATTACTTTATCGGTTACATTAATATCATAATAGCTAATCGTAGCATTCAATCGATTTTTGAAGAAATTGGTTTTAACACCAACCTCTAACTGATTTGCCTGTTCAGGATCAAAAGACTTTAAGGTTTGATCACCATCTTGTGGGTCTCCAACCAAAGCTGGTGCTACGTTTGTAAAGCCATTTTGGTAATTAGCAAATACTGAAATAACATCTTTAATAGGTTGATACAACAATCCAAACTTTGGTGAGAAGGTGCTTTGATCGTAATCATCATCTGGGTTGTTAAGATCACCTTCAGTATCAAAGACATCAAAACGAACGCCAGCCATAGCAGATAGGGTAGGTGTAATGTTTAAAACATCTGACACATAGGCACTGTATACGTGTGTTTTCGACTTAATGTTGTTTACAGATTGCGATGCCAAAGCTGCATCAACCCCAGATGTTGTTAGTGGGAAAGAACCCTCTTCAACTTCTTCAGTAAATGGATTATCGCTGATAGTTTGTCCGTTAGCTCTAACATTTCCGTAGAAAGTATAGCCAGTACTATTATCTGTTACAGTTGAATTAAAATAATCAATACCTGCTACTACGCGGTTTCTAAGGTTTCCTATTTTGAAATCTCCCACAAAATTTTGCTGAATATCAGTTGTATTGGTGCGTGAATTTTGTTTGCTGATTAAACGGCTAAACGTGGTTCCTTCTAAAATTCCGTAGTCGAACAAATATGAGTAATATCCATCTGTTGACGTGCTACTTTTTGAAAGAATAGTTTGTGATTGCCACGTATCGGACAATTTATAATCCATTTCCACACGATAGTTAGCGGAAGGATTTGTAAGCGTTAAGGCGTTACTTGTAAATGATAACTTATTATTATAGTTAAGTTCGTCTAGGTTTCGAGCTCTTGATGGTGCTGAACGATTTAAAAATAAGAATGTTGGGTTTGTTTGTTCAGCTTGTGTAATTTCAGCATAGAAAGAGAACGATAAGCGGTTGTTTACTTTATAGGATAGGGAAGGGGCTACAAAAAATGATTTCCTGAAACCTGCGTCTTGAAAGCTATCTTCGGTAGAATATGAAGTATTTAAACGAAAATAAACATTGTTTTCTTTATCCAATGGTGTGTTTAAATCGGCAGATAT
>TARA_R100000306_G_scaffold22125_2_pt1 | contig 18963 bp, 20 predicted proteins | sample TARA_R100000306 | Tara Oceans TARA_R100000306 (sample SAMEA2620824) | marine metagenome | biome: marine biome (ENVO:00000447); feature: mesopelagic zone (ENVO:00000213); material: "saline water (ENVO:00002010), including plankton (ENVO:xxxxxxxx)" | depth 1000 m | reverse complement strand
GCATTAGCTATTTGTTGATAACTAGCGGTTTTACCAAAGGAGACGTTTTGTAACTCTTTCCATACTTTTTGCTGAAATTCCGTTCCTTTTGGATTTAATGGAATATTAAATATTTGTCGGTCACCTTTAAAGTATTCGGATAGTTGTTGAAGTGCTTTTTGAAGCGGTTCAGGAAGTGTTTCTGAGACAACTGTTAGCGGAGTAATTTCATTATCAATAAATAGTGCCGAAGTCAAGCCTAAGGCATTACCTTTCAATTCCATCCAACCTATTGGGGTGTTCAAATATTCGGTTTTCACGACTAATTTTGATCTTCTGTATTGTCCTTTTCTTGCTTAAAATCTTTTTCGGGAATGTCACTTAACTCAATTCCCATGCGTTTTGCACGGCGTTCCCAATTTTTTCGGGCTTGCATTTGCATATCTTCTATGGCATCACTTTCGTCCATGATTTCAAGTCCTAAGAGGGTTTCAATGATGTCTTCCATGGTTACTACACCAATAGTATTTCCAAATTCATCTACAACCGAAGCGATATGGACACGTTGTTTAATAAAGGTTTCAAACAAATCGGGTATGGGTTTATCGGCATCGACTACAAATATATCGCGTTTTAATTCCATCAATTGCAATTCGCCGTGTTCCTCAACAATTTGTTCCAAAATATCATCACGTAGCACAAACCCGGTTATATTATGTGTTTTTTCACGATACACAGGAATCCTTGAAAAGCGTAGATTCTTGTGTTGGGCGTGAAAATCTTTCAGTGTTAAATTTTCATTTTCCAGCGTAACCACCGGAAAAGGCGTCATTACGTCTTTTGCTTTTACTGATTTAAAAACTAAAAGGTTTTTAATTACAGTCGTTTCATTTTCTTCAAAAACCCCTTCTTCTTCCGCAGCATCGGTAATGGCAATAAATTCTTCCCGGCTCATCGTGCTAACGTGGGCAGATTTACCTATAAGCCGTGTAGTAAGCATTAACAGCCACAAAATCCCTGTGTACTTAAGCGGAAATATGATAATTTTTAAAAATGTTGCAGTAAAGTTCCCTAGAGATTTCCAATAAGTAGCACCAATTGTTTTAGGGATAATTTCAGAAACAATTAAAATCAACACAGTCATTATCGCCGAAACGATTCCTACCATACCTCCAGAAGGCCATACTTTTTCTGCTTGCACACCAACCAAAATGGCGCCCACGGTATGGGCTATGGTATTGAGCGTTAAAATTGCAATTAACGGCTTATCAATGTCCTTTTTAAAATTAGCTAAGGTTAAAGCATAGTTTTTTCCTTCGTTTTTTTTCATTTTTATGTAAGTGGGCGTAAAGCTTAACAGGGCTGCCTCTAAAATAGAACAGAGAAATGAAAAGAAAATGGATATAAGAGCATACAGTAAGAGTAGTGTCATTCCTTTAAAGATAAATTTTGACTAAAATAAAAATTTAATGGCGATTTTATGACAAGGTAATGTTAATAACCAAAAAAAGAGGGCAAAATCGGCCCCCTTTTTAAAAACAACCTGTCAATCACTACTAAATTTGCTGTTTAATCATTTTTTTCCAGTAATTAGCTCGATTTAGGCAAACTTCGGCATCTGTTGCAGATGATGAATCATCATTTTCTTCGTAGAAAACGATTTCATCTGTACTTGTAGCGCTTTTTAACTGTAAAGCGACTCGGTTTACATGCTGTTTTCGTTCTTTAAAGGTAGTAACCGTACATTCCCGAACCGTATTTAAATCGACTGCTTTAAAAGTGCCTTCCAATTTATTTTTATAAGAAAACACCAATTTATGGATGCTTTCGTCAATTCCAATTAAGGTGTTGCCTATAATTTCAACAGCGTCTATTGAAATTCCATTTTGTGAGGACAGATTTTGTAGGCTCTTTTTAAGCTTTTTTTCTGCGGCACTACTTTTTAGTATTAAATATACAATTGGGCCCATAAAAAGTACAATTATGATTAACCCAATAAGGGTGGAACTTGTTTCCATTTTTATAAAATTTTAAATTAATTTTTAGTGAAAGTATGACGTATCTTGAATAGTATAAAACACGTGTTGCCGGGATTATTATTAAGTAATCCGGCTTTTTATTGTTTCAGAAAAAGAAACGTTCACCAAAAAAAATGGAATGGATATAATTGCTCGTGAATTCGCTTTTTAAGATTCCGTTGCGGAAAATAATCGAGCGTATTAGAAGTATTATAATTAGTAGCGTCTGTATGTTCTAACGGCTGATAAAATAAAATAAACGGATTTATAGGCTCATCCGTTTGTTGATAAGATACCTCAACAACCGATACTTCGTGAAAATAAAGTTGTTTTGAAAATGAATCGGCACTAAACCTTGTTTCTTGAGAGGTTAAGGAGTCATTAGCTACATTTGAAACAGCAAAAGCATTACCCGAAACCAAAAACAGGCTTACCAGTAAAAAGAAATAGGTTATATGTGCTTTAAATTGTTTCACGAAACAAAGGTATGCAGAAATAGAATTGAGTGTGCCAAAATTGTATTAAAATCACTAATTATTAAGACAGTAGCTTCACAACATCTTTAGCAAAATAGCTGGCAATAATCTGTGCTCCGGCTCTTTTTATAGCGGTAGTCTGCTCTAAAACTACAGCATCATGATCTAACCACCCTTTTTCGGCTGCGGCTTTTATCATGGCGTATTCGCCACTTACTTGATACACTGCCACGGGAACGTTGACCGCATTACGAATGTCACGGACAATATCTAAATAGCACAGCCCTGGTTTTACCATCACAATATCGGCACCTTCTTCAATGTCCATCAAAGTTTCTTTAATGGCCTCTTCCCGGTTGGCAGGATCCATTTGGTAGGTATTTTTGTTTTTCGGAATGTCTTTTTTATCTACTGGTGCAGAATCCAGTGCATCACGGAAAGGACCATAAAAAGCTGATGCATATTTAGCACTATAGCTCATTATTCCAGTATCGTGAAACCCTTCATCTTCTAATAGCGTTCGCATTTCAAAAATACGGCCATCCATCATATCACTTGGCGCTACAAAATCGGCTCCTGCTTTGGCGTGTGACAAGGCCATTTCGGCTAAAATTGCTGTAGTGTCATCGTTTATTATTTTCCCTTCGGAAACAATCCCGTCGTGACCAAAAATTGAGTAGGGATCTAAGGCAACATCGGTCATCACCAACATCTCTGGCACTGCATCTTTTACCGTTTTAATGGCGCGTTGCATTAATCCTTCGGCGTTCAACGCTTCTGTTCCACTATTATCCTTAAGATTTTCGGGCACTTTTACAAAAAGTAAAACCGACTTTAATCCTAAGTTCCAAAGTTCCTTTACCTCTTTAGCCAATAAATCTAAACTGTATCGATAATAATTGGGCATCGAAGCAATTTCTTCTTTCACTCCTTTTCCTTCAACCACAAATAACGGAACCAAAAAGTCGTTTGGTGAAATAATGGTTTCTCTTACTAAACTCCTAATGGTTTCAGTAGTTCGTAATCTTCGGTTTCTTCGTAATGGATACATTATTTATGAATTTAGAATTATGAAATGAGCTTTCTTTTAAATTTCAGATTAACGTTTCAGAATACTTTTAAATTCTTTCTTTTCTGAAAAGAAAACTAATAACAAAAATACCAATAATAAGACAGTACCTATAATTAAATTTCCTTCAAATACATAAAACGAAAGGACTGAAAATCCGGTTGCGAGCAGTAAATACCCGCCTATTCTTTTTACATCGTACGGTACAGCATAGTTTCGTTGTCCAAAAAAGTATGAGAGCAGCATCATACTCCCGTACGCTGCCAATGTAGCTATGGCCGAACCTTGATAACTGATTACTGGAATTAACGCAAAGTTTAAACCTAAGGTAACTATTGCCCCAAAAACCGAAATATAAGCGCCAAATTTAGTGCGATCGGTCACTTTGTACCATACGGAAAGGTTATGATAAATGCCCAAACATAAATTCGCCAATAAAATAAGTGGCACGATGGAAAGTGCTTCCCAATATTCGGAGTTAGGGATTAAAATACGTTTAAAAATATCGATATACACAATTACAAATAGTAAGATAATACTCCCGAAGATGGTAAAATACTTGGTAATCGTTGCATACGTCTGTTTTGCGTTTTTACTTTCTGCATGGTTAAAGAAAAAAGGTTCAATCCCCAACCGGAACGCGGTAGCGAAAAGCGTCATAAAAACACCCAATTTATAGCAAGCGGCATACACACCCACTTCGGCTTCGGCGATGTTTTCTGGTAATAGGTATTTCAGTAAAATTTTATCAAACGCTTCGTTTATTGAAAACGCAATACCTGCAATTAATACCGGGAAAGCATATTTAAACATCCCCTTCCAGATAGTTTTATTGAAACCAAAACCAATTTTAATGTACAACGGAAGCAATACAACCAACGTAATGGCACTCGCAATTAAATTGGCAATAAACACATAGGCCACTTTATTTTCTTCGGAATACATACTACCCCAAAACGAATCTGGAGCACTTTCTGCCCAACCGGGAAGTATTAAAAAGAAAAAGAAGTTAAAGCCTAAATTGACACAGACATTAAAAATTTTGATGACCGCATACTTCATCGGTTTTTCATTGGCTCGGTACCATACAAAAGGCAGAACAGCCAAAGCATCTAACGCCAAAATAAGTAATCCATACGTAACATATTCTGCTTTAAACTGAAGAAATGTTGCCAACGAATCATCAAAAAACAAAGTAATCGATAAAAATAAAACCGTTGAAATGGTAAGCGAAGTCAATGCCGTAGACTGAACTTGGTTTTTCTGTTCTGCGTGTTTATTAACAAACCGAAAGAAAGCAGTTTCCATTCCATAGGAAAGCAAAACGTTTCCTAAGATTAAAAAAGCCATTAAAGAAGCGTAGATGCCGTATTGCTCGGTTCCTAATACAGAAACATACAACGGCACCAAAATGACCGCCAAGGCCCTTGGAAGGACAGTAGCAAGGCCATACACAAAAGTTTGCTTAAATAGTTTTTTAAAAACGCTCAACTTATTCTATTTTGAAGCGTAAAAGTATTGAAATTATTACCGTTATCAATTAAACGTGATGTGATTCCTTAATTATCTGATGGAGCTTTATTTTGTGGAAAAGCAAGCATCTCTTTTCTACGGATATTAGTGATTTTGTAATAGTTGGTCGTGCCATTTTGCACATAGCTCACAACCGCTTCGTTATCTGCCAACTCAAACGGAAACGATTTTGGCGGGGTGTTTTGAGCTTCTTTTTTCGGGTCGCTATCCATTATAATATCACGATTTGTACCTTTTTTAAAATATCCAATATATTGCTTTTTAGCTTGAGGTGAATTTTTAGCTTTTTCAATTTTATTTCTGAAATAAATACTATCAACCCGTACATCTTTAGTAAAATCTTTAAAAGTGATATGTACGTTAGTGCCCGAGCCTCCTTCTTTAATGCCCGCTACCCAATCTTGGTAAAATACATCGTCAATACTAAAGGGAGGGTTTTGTGTGAGTTTGTAAGAACTTGTCTGGCTGCTGCCACAGTTAGAAAAGCTAAACAGTAAAATTGAAGCTGTACAAACAGCGATTATATTTTTAAATGAATGCATCTACTTATTTTTAATGTGAAGATATAAAAATTTATCTTCACGTTATAGTTTATATCCCACGCCGATAAATGCTGTTACACCATCTGCCGCTGAAGCATCAATTGTTACATTTTGGGCTTTAAAATAAGGAATAGTGAGTTTTATCATCCAATTTTCAGAAAAATTATAATTGCCTCCCACACCTATGTTAAAGACTGTCAAAGCACTATTCTCAATATAACCACGGGTTAAGTCTTCAAAACCATACCCATAACCAATTTGTACAAACACATTGAATTTATTTTTATTGAACACATAATATTGTAATAATGGAATTACACCGTAGGAATGGATGGTAGTTCCGCTATTGTTTTTAAAAGCAGTATTGTTTGATGTGAAAAAGCTAACCCCAGCAGATAGTTTTGGAATGATAAAAAATTCAGAAGTTGCTAAACCTATAAAGCCAAAATCGTCAATTCCGTATCCTGTGGTAAAAGGGGCTCCTTGTATGGACAGCGAAATATCCCCTTTTTTATATTGAGAATACGCTGAATTGAAAGCTATTAAAAATAGAATACTAAAAAGTAATTTTTGAGATTTCATATAATTTGGTTTAGCTGTTTTCTCAAAACTATCAAATAGTATTCCATTACTAAGAAATAAGTGAAACAAAAAAAGCCTTCCGAAAGAAACGGAAGACTTTTCTGCACTAAGTAGGTATTATATTTTATCCCGCTAAGGCCTCCGCCCCACCAACAATCTCCAAAATTTCGTTGGTAATGGAAGCTTGTCGCGCTTTGTTGTATTGTAATGTAAGATCATCACGAAGATCTTTAGCGTTATCTGTTGCTTTGTGCATCGCTGTCATTCGGGCACCGTGCTCACTGGCAACACTATCGCGAATCGCTTTAAACAATTGGGTTTTTAAGCTCTTCGGAATCAATTCTTCAACAATATCTTCTTTATTTGGCTCGAAAATATAGTTTGGCGTTGCTTTTTGTGCTTCCGCTTCATCTACTTCAGGTGGTAAAATAGGCAAGAATTGCTCATTCATTACAATCTGCGTAGCTGCATTTTTGAACTTGTTGTAAACCAACACGATTTTATCGTAATCCCCATCAGCAAATTTTTGCATCAACATTTCGGCGATTTCAGAAACATTTTCAAACGAAAGATCATCAAAAATTTCATTGTTATTTAAGATAACAGTTTCCGTCTTTTTTAAAATATCGTTTCCTTTTTTACCAATTGTTACGTAATCTACTTGCTTTCCAGCATAGTTATCTGAAGCAATACGTTTTGAACCTTTGATAATATTACTGTTAAATGCACCTGCCAAACCACGGTTAGAAGTAATCGCTACCACTAACACTTTGTTTACTTCGCGCTGATCTGAAAACTTACTTCCACTATCGGCATCCAATGTTGCACTCAAATTTTGAAGCAACTCTGTTAGTTTATCAGCATACGGGCGCATCGCAGTGATGGCATCCTGTGCTTTTTTCAACTTTGCAGCCGATACCATTTTCATGGCACTGGTAATCTGCATGGTTGACCCAACAGAGGTGATTCTACTTCGTATTTCCTTAAGATTTGCCATTCTTTTATAGAATTATTGCGTATTGAGTATTGAAATCAGATTTCTCAATACTCAATACTAAAATCTAACTACTTTTTATACTTTGCTGAAAGATCTTTTGCTACAGCCGTTAAGGTATCGGTCACTTCATCAGTTAACTTACCTGACTTTAACGTATCTAACACATCTCTATGCTTTGCATTAAGCAACTCAAGATAGTCTCTTTCAAATTCTTTTACTTTCTCAACAGGAACGTCACGTAACAGGTTTTTAGATCCTGCGTAAATAATCGCAATCTGGTCTTCAACTGTAAATGGTGTGTTTTCCGGTTGCTTTAAGATCTCAACGTTACGTTTTCCTTTTTCAATTACATTCTTAGTAGCAGTATCCAGATCTGAACCGAATTTAGCAAAGGCTTCCAATTCACGGAAAGCAGCTTGATCCAGCTTTAAAGTACCTGATACTTTCTTCATTGATTTAATTTGAGCGTTACCACCTACACGAGATACAGAAATACCCACGTTAATTGCAGGACGAACACCTGAGTTAAATAAATCACCATCCAAGAAAATCTGTCCATCGGTAATCGAAATTACGTTGGTTGGGATATATGCAGAAACGTCACCCGCTTGTGTTTCAATAATTGGTAATGCTGTTAATGACCCACCACCTTTTACCATTGGCTTTAACACCTCAGGAAGGTCGTTCATTTCACTAGCAATTTTATCATCATTGATCACTTTTGCTGAGCGCTCTAATAATCTTGAGTGTAAGAAGAATACATCCCCAGGGTATGCTTCACGTCCTGGTGGGCGACGAAGTAATAACGATACCTCACGGTATGCAACTGCTTGCTTTGATAAATCATCGTAGATGATCAAAGCAGGACGCCCCGTATCACGGAAGTACTCGCCAATTGCTGCACCTGCGAAAGGAGCATATACCTGCATAGGTGCAGGATCTGATGCGTTTGCCGCAACAATAGTTGTATATGCCATCGCACCTGCATCTTCCAATACTTGTGCTATGTTTGCAACGGTAGAGGCTTTTTGTCCAACCGCAACATAAATACAATATACTGGCTCACCAGCATCGTAAAATTCTTTTTGGTTTAAGATGGTATCGATAGTAACCGTAGACTTACCAGTTTGACGGTCACCAATTACCAATTCACGCTGTCCACGACCTACCGGGATCATCGCATCAATTGATTTAATACCAGTTTGTAATGGCTCAGTTACCGGCTCACGATAAATAACCCCAGGTGCTTTACGCTCTAGTGGCATTTCGTAAGTTTCACCTTCAATAGGTCCTTTTCCATCAATTGGCTGTCCAAGTGTGTTAACCACACGGCCAACAATCCCTTCACCAACGTTAATAGATGCAATACGCTGTGTACGTTTTACAGTAGATCCTTCGCTAATTTCTTTTGAAGGTCCTAATAATACAACACCAACGTTATCTTCTTCAAGGTTCAAAACGATTCCTTCCAGACCGTCTTCAAACTCTACCAATTCACCGTATTCTGCATTGGCAAGCCCATATACACGTGCAATACCATCACCTACGGTTAAAACAGTTCCTACTTCGTCAAGTGAAGCTGATGCTTCAAAACCTGAAAGTTGTTCCTTTAAAATTGCTGAAACTTCAGCTGGTTTTACTTCTGCCATCTTATTTAGATTTTAGATTGAGTTTTATTTCAATCCTTAATTTAATGTAAACTCTCTTTTAATTCTATTTAATTTATTTGCAATACTTGCATTGTATTGAAGGTCTCCTACTCGTAATATAAAACCTCCTATTATAGTGGTATCTATAATATTATTTATGGTAACCGAAGTGCTTCCGGTTAATTCTTTAACTTTAACTAATACCGTTTCTTTTAACTCTGAAGTAAGTGGGACTGCAGTTGTTACTTCTGCTACTTTCACTCCTTGTGCTTCATTATAAAGATAGATATAACTTTCGGCCACAACCCCTAATAAATTCAACCGTTGATTTATTACTAAAACCTGTATTAGATTTTTAGTAAGGTCTGATTTGCCACTAAAAATTTTAAGCAAAGCTTCTTTTTTATCTTCAGCTTTAATAACTGGGCTTTGTAACATATTTTGAAGCTCCTTACTACCGTCTAAGGTAGCTTTTACAGATTGCATATCGCCAAACATTACGTTTTGTGTATTGCTTTCTTCAGCTTTCTGTAAAACTGCTTTTGCATATCGTATAGCTGCTCTTTTGCTCATAGTTTTGCCCTAAGATTAGCGGGTTCGTTTAATTTTTTCTACTAGTTCAATTTAGCATCGGCCAACATACTGTCTACCAATTCTAATTGTTTTTTATCTGTAGATAATTCTTGCTTAACTACTTTTTCAGCAATTTGTACTGAAAGCTCGGCTACATGACTTTTCAACTCAGACATTGCAGCTTTCTTCTCACTTTCTATTGCAGTTTGAGCTTGCGCAATCATTTTGCTTGCTTCTGCTTGTGCTTCTTCCTTAGCATCGGCTATCATTTTTGACTTGATATCGCGAGCTTCTTTCATCATACTATCACGTTCGTTTCTGGCTTCCTGAAGCAGTTTTTCATTGTCTGCTTTTAAGTTTGCCATTTCAAGCTTTGCTTTTTCAGCAGAATCCAACGCGTCTTTTATACCTTCTTCACGATCATTAACTGCTTTTAAAATTGGTCCCCATGCAAACTTTCGAAGCAATAGTATTAAACCAACAAAAATAAGTATTTGCCAAAAAAACAGTCCGAATGAAAATTGTTCTAATAATTTTTCCATTATCTAAAATTTCAAAAAAATAATTTTAATTTTTAATAGTACAGTAGCTATAACCAACCGTTATAGCTACTGTAAATTTAATTTACGCTGCGAATAAAGCAGCAAATCCGATACCTTCAATAAGCGCCGCTGCAATAAGCATTGCTGTTTGAATTTTACCAGAAGCTTCAGGCTGACGTGCAATCGCTTCCATAGCTTGACCACCGATTCTACCGATACCAAGACCAGCTCCGATTACAATTAAACCTGCTCCTACAATTGTTGGGATTTCCATAATATATATAATTAAAAATTAAACGTTCAAATTAATGTGCTTCTTCATTTGCCATACCAAAGTAAAGCGCCGACAACATAGTAAATATATATGCTTGTAAAGCTGCTACTAACAACTCTAGTATTGCCAATCCAAATGCTAACCCGAAAGAAAGTGAGCTTCCTAACCAGTTTTTAAATATAAACATTAACGCAATGATGCTCATTAATACAACGTGACCTGCAGTCATGTTTGCATACAGTCGAATCATTAATGAGAATGGTTTAATAAACATTCCTAATAATTCGATTGGCGCCAATACAATTCGCATTAGTTTAGGTACTCCAGGCATCCAAAAAATGTGTGCCCAATAGTTTTTATTAGCTGTAAATGTTGTGATTAAAAATGTAATTAAAGCTAAACCAAAGGTTACTGCAATGTTACCTGTAACATTTACACCTAACGGTGTCATCCCTAGTAAATTTAAAAACCAAATAAAGAAGAATATTGTCAATAAAAAGCTCATATACTTTTTATATTTCTTTTCTCCTATATTAGGTATTGCTATTTCATCTCTTACAAATAAAACTAGAGGCTCAAGAAAACGACCTACCCCTTTTGGGATACCATTGTTTTTCTTGTAAGATTTTGCAAGTGCGCGGAACAAGAAAAACATTAATATAGACACTAATATCATAGTAACTACATTTTTGGTAATAGAAAAATCTAGTGGTTTTTCGTTTGTTGCATGACCTTCGTCGTCGTAGTTTATACTACCTGCAGCATCTGTTTTATAAATTTTATTGTGATATAGCTTGTAGTAGTTACCATCTACCTCAGCCACTGTCTTTCCATGGTTGAACTTTGAAGAAGAAAACACTTTTAACCCATCATCAAAAATAATTACAGGTAATGGAAAGCCATAATACTTTCCTGCTTCTTCGTCAGAGAAGAACGTAAAATCATAAGAGTCTAACAGGTGATGATTAATATACTCCTGTATCTCAGATTTTTTATCGCTGTCTTCTTGCTCGGTAAGCTCGTGCGTTTGAAGGTTTTCTTCAACATCTTGAGCATAGGCTGTAGTAAAACCTAATAAAACTACTACTACAAATAAAATCTTAACTATAAATGGCTTTTGCATAATACACAAATAGTGATGTCCTTAAAATCGGTGCAAAAATACAGTTATATATTTTATTGTAAAAACAATTTTAATTCTTTTTTTCAGGTTATAAAACCATCAATATACTTGATTATTAAGCTGTTTAGAAAGATAGAAAACTTCTAAAGCCAAACAGACTGCGTACGGAACAAAGAAAGCAACAAATTCAATGGTTTGCATGCTCCCATCTGCTCTGTATGTTGGATAGAAAATAAGAAAGAAAAAAAGAAATTTTAAACCACTACCTGCCATAAAGATAAAACCAGCTTGTGAAGATTTCTTTTTTAATGCCCGCTGTATCACGAATAAAATAATCCCAGCAAGGATAAAATTAACTACGTATGAAAGTATTATTTTATTTTCAAAAAGAGGAAGATTGCAATAGAATAATATAGCTAAATGTATTGCAAATACTATTATTAATATACCTGCTAAAACAGCTAAAAACTTAATACTCTTGGCCATTTTTATTTATTCAATCGGTTGGTTTGTTTCACTACCAAATAAAGAGATAAGCCCACTCCCACAAGAGTTCCGATAATTACATACAGTTTTCCGCCGTCATTATACTCGGTATCTAGCCATTGACCGCCACGCACAAAGAGGTAAATAACCACAGCCATTTCAATGGCAATAGCACTTAGCGCGGCCCATCGCCTTAGCCCATTGTTGTTTTTATCTGCCAAAACTACTTAAGAGGTTCGGTAGATTTTTTGGCACGCTGTTGTCTGTCGTAAGGACTCGGCTTTGATGCTTCGTCTTCTTTAAGTTTTGTTTCGGTTTTGGGCTTTGTTTCCTTTTGGGAGCCTTTCATAACACACGAGGCATTAAATGTAGCACCGGGTTCAACGGCTAATTTTCCAGCAACTACTTCGCCTTTAATATGTGCTGTTGATTTTAATGATAATGTTCCTGAAACATCTAAGTTACCTTCAAATTTTCCTTCAATATCGGCATTTTCACAAGTAAGGGTTCCGTTAATATAGCCACTTTTTCCCAACACCACTTTTGAAGGTGTTTTAATTGTACCTTTTACGGTTCCATCTATTCTAAAAAAGCCCTGTGAAACCACATCACCTTCTAGTGTTGTGCCTTCATTGATTCGGTTTTGTCCGCTACTGGGCTCTTGTCCGGTTCTTTCTTTTTTTTCTGAAAACATAGGTCTGGGTTTTTAGGTTTGTTTTTGTTATTCTACAGGTTCATTTTCATTATTTAAATAAGTGTCCAAATTTTTATGAATCTGAATAATCTTATAGTTAGGCGTTGAAATTTCAAAAGAAGGTTTCTTTATTTTAAATTCTTTGTTTTCCTTCAAAACCTGTGCGAAATTACGTCCGCCTGTTTTGGTGTTTAGACCGTGGATTACAACCAATTTGGTTTGTGGGGTATAATAATCCAGTGACGCGCTCATATTGGTATATCGATACGCATCTATGGCTTCAACCAATTTGTCTTTTAATGCTTGTGCAGCTTCCGTCTCTGTGCTGTCAAATTTATAAACTACTTTCCAACTTTTGGCTTCTTCATCAGCTAAAAAATCACTGGATTCGATGGTGCGAAGAGTTTTCCCGTAAATAAACTCAGCTTGTTGGCCTTCTTTGGAATTTGGATAATTCAATGCTATAAAATTCAACGCTTTTTTATAAGCCTCAAAACCTTGTTGGCGAGCAATTGCCGTTGCTTTTAAGAGTTCGAATTTAGGGACAATCTCCGTTCCTGTATATTGTGAAATGTACGCATCACTTTGTTCAATTACATGTTCGTATTTTGAAGCTTCAAAATCTTTGTACAATTGTTTATACTTAAATTCTGGACTTGATTCATCGGTCGCCAATGCTGTATTCGGGTTGCGTAGTATTTCAGCATAACGCGAATCTGGATGGTTGGTTATAATGTCGTTTTTATATTGGGTTGCCAACGACTCATTTTCCATCTCGCTATAAATTTTATACAAATTATATTTAGACGGAAGTATTAAACGATCTTCAGGATTGAAGGTCAATAATTTTTCAAGCCGTTCTGTTGCGAGCCCGTATTCTTTGAATTTTTCTTTGTAAATCAAACCTAATTGGTAATATGCGAAATTTCGATCACCTGCAAGACTATCGATTACTTTTTGGTCGGTTGGGATTTTTGCAATATATGTTTGCGGGTCAAAACGTTCATTATCTGAAATTGCCTCTGCCTGAAAAGCATCTTCTTCCTCTATCAATGAAGTTTGTTTGTCTGAACGTCTCCAGTTATCTTCCAGTTTACGGTCACCCCAAATTTTATTAAACTCTTGTTTCCCGTAGGCAACCGTGGTTGGGTTGTAAAAATAAAAAGTGCTGCCCTCGTTAGAAGGACCACCAGAATTTGTGTTTTTTTGGTAAAATTCGTTATTAGCGATGCTTTGTTGTTCTTTTACCCTAGCAAGGGAATCAGCAATCGCCTTTTCTTTCAGTTTTGTAGTATAGTTAGTGAAATAGGCTAACCGCTCTCCCTCAGTCATATTTACAAAACGTAAAATACTATCGTTTTTAATCGCAATATCTTCGTATTTAATTACATCATCCAAGTTTTCACGTTTCTTTTTAATACGTCGGTGCTTTTTGGTATTCTCTTCAAGGTTGGTCAACGTACTATCATAATATGCTCCAGCGGCTTTGTATTCCGTAGCATCAAAATTTATAATTGCTAATGTTTCATAATTTTTGGACTGTAACGTTCTATCCTGTGATTTCTCTTGAATGGATTTGTTATAAAACTTTACAGCCGTATCTATACTGTCCAGATTATAGTAATACTCACCTATCTGATTATAAATTTTATCTAAATACGGACGGTTTTCACGGTCTTCTGCCAATTCATTCAGCAACTCTAAAAAGGCGGTTTTATCTTCATTATCGTAGTCGAAATTTCTCGCTTTGGCAATGTAGGCGTTAATCATATACACCCTTGGTGCTTTACGGTTTAGTTCGATTACTTGATCAAAAGCCATATTAGCGCTGTCTCGCTCTCCAATACGGTTGTACAATTGTCCCTTAATGTAGTTATAACGTCCTTTAAGCTCGTTGTCCTCTACATTTTCTGAAGCAATTTTCATATAAGGTAATGCTTCAGGGATAGAATCCATATTAACGTATGCTTCGGCCATAATAGCAGCAACATCAGCTAATTCTTCTTCGTCCATTTCAATTTTTTCGCGCTCTACATCTTCTAAAAGTTCTTGTAGGTTTTCTAACGCTACTTCTTCATTGTTTAACCGAATGTTTGCCTTCGCCTTCCACACATTGGCGTTGGTAATGTTATTACTGGTTGGGTAACGGTCTAAAATAAAATTGAAAGCATCTAAGGAAGGAATAAAACGACCATCATAATAACGCGCTTTACCCAATAACATATAGGCTTCGTCAATTTGAGGGTTATGCTCTTTGTTGTTTACATAAACCGAATGCTTTTGGATAGCCTTTGCTGCTTTTTCTTCAGCACGATTAAAGTTTGGGTTTTTAGATTCCCCAGGTAAGGTTGCATTTTCATCAAGATCGATGCGCTCAACGGGAAGGATTTCCCAAAAATTATCGCGATAGCTAGCTGCTAATCCTTCTTTGCCATCTTCAAAAGCTAAATTTCCATTGTATAGCGTATTATATTCGGCCGTTACTGCGTGGAAATTACGACTTAAAAAAGTGTCTTTTTTTCGTGAACAAGCTGCTAAAACAATAACAGCCAATAAAAAGAGAGTAGTTTTATATATGCCTTTCAAAATTGTGTCAATTTATTATGATACTGTAACTTAAAAGCGTTGCTTTTAGTATATAAAAGCAAGAAATAAGCTGTAAAAATAAGGTTCTTTTTGGTTTCTGTAAGGTTATAACGTTAAAAATTGGCTGATATTAGTCGATTTCCATTACTGAAATCATTTTCCTTTGTAAGTTTGCTGAAAAATTGAAAACAATGAGTGGTTTTTATTCGCTACCCGTTTCCGAAGTGAACAGGGAAACGCCTAATGCTGTATCGATTACCTTTACTATACCCGATGAATTGAAAGATATCTTTTCATTCAAAGCTGGACAATATATTACCATAAAACACACAATTGGTGACACCGAATTGCGCCGTGCCTATTCTATTTGCTGTGCACCAGATAGTGGCAAACTGAAAGTGGGTGTTAAAAAAGTGGAAAAAGGACTATTCTCGGTCTTTGCTAATACTAAATTAAAAGTGGGCGATACACTGGAAGTATTTCCGCCGGAAGGAAAATTTGTTTTTGACCCCAAGGATGACGAAGCCAACAGTATTTCAAACCATTACGCTGCGTTTGTTGCCGGAAGTGGGATTACCCCAGTGCTTTCTATTGTAAAGACTGTTTTAAATGAAGTGCCGGACAGTACGTTTCTATTGGTGTACGGAAATCAATCGCTTTCTGAGACTATGTTTCACTCTGAAATATTAGCACTTCAAAAAAAATACAAAGACCGCCTTTTTGTTGAATTTATCTACAGCCGAAAACTAGAAAACGAAGCATTATTTGGTCGAATTGAACGTTCTACCGTTAATCTTTTGCTGAAAAATAAATTTAAGGACCGTACTTTCAACTCTTTTTATCTGTGTGGCCCTGAGCCTATGATTGATGAAGTTTCTTCAACTTTAAAAGAAAACGGCATTAATGAAAAACAAATTCTTTTTGAGCTTTTTAATACTGCCGAAAAAGGATTACTCACCAAAAAGCATGAAGGTGATACCCAAGTAACCATCACACTGGATGACGAGGTGGAAACCTTTTCTATGCCTCAAAAAAAATCTGTACTTGAAGCGGCTTTGGATCACGATTTAGATCCGCCATACTCCTGCCAAGGTGGAATTTGTAGTACGTGCATTGCCAGAATTACCGAAGGAAAAGCCGAAATGCGCAAAAATCAAATATTGACCGATGATGAAATTGCAGACGGATTGATTTTAACCTGCCAAGCGCATCCTACTACAGCAACTTTGTCTGTAGATTATGATGATGTGTAACTTCGGCTCCGCTCAGTTACCGAAAGGCTCAAAGGGTTTAAAAAACTTTATAAATAGTATCTAAAACTGTTTTTGGTGAGATGGTTTTTATAGCATCTTCATACCCTTCAGGAAATTTATTCCCATAAATAGAGGTAGGAATCAACGGATATTGTTCTCTATTTGCCGTTAACTGATTTTCAATTGGCTGATTAAAAGGTACAAAACCCGCAAACGGATGCGTTACACCCCAAAGCGTGATAACAGGTATGCCAAACATCGCTGCTAAATGACCATTACCACTGTCCATAGAGAGCATACCGTCTAGGTTTGAAATTAATGCTAATTCTTCTTCAAAAGTTAATTGTCCGGCGACATTTGTTACGTTTTCAAAATTAGAAGCAATACCATTTAGTTTTTCTTCTTCTTTTTGACCACCCCCAAACAGGAAAATTTTATACTTTTCAGTTTTTTGTACTTCTGAAATAACTTGCTTCATTTGTTCTAACGGATACATTTTACTGTCATGAGCTGCAAAAGGGGCAATACCAATCGCTTTTTTGGTATGCTGCCCAATTAAACTGTGTAACCTTCTATTAAGTTGTTGCCTTTCAGGAAACGTGTGTTTTGAAAGGTCTAAAGGAAAACCTAATTTTTCAAAAACGTCTGCATAGCGTTGATGTGTAGTTTTCAATTGCGCAAACTTTTTATTTTCTGAAGCAGTTAACTGTCTCTTTTCTTCTCGTCCTTTATCGATGGTGGCAACGTTATATCCTTGCAACCGTAAATAATTCGAAATTATTTTTGAACGGATTACATTGTGCAAATCGGCTACCGCCTCAATTCCATTAGATTTTGCTTCGTTAGCAAGTTTTAATAAACCGAAGTTTTTATGTTTTCCATAGACGTCAGCTTCAATAAAATTTATTGTTGGGATGGAGTTGAAAAAAGGTTTAAAGTGTTTTTTTGAGACGACGGTTAGTTGCACTTCAGGATATGTTTCAGAAAAAACCCGCAATACCGGTACAGTCATCGCCACGTCTCCCATTGCTGAAAAGCGAAGCACTAAAATGTGAGAAGGTTTCGGCATGAGTAGAGTTTTAATTCTTCCCGTTGAATAAGAGGAAAGTATTACTTTTCACCACGAAGAACTGGGTTCAACTCATCATCGTTGTACATTTTCATCTGCTTGTACACTTTCATATACTTATCGCCATTAGCAATATCTTCTAACAGTTGATTGATGGCGGTGCTTAAATCCACGCGCTGTTCTAACAATACATTCAGCTTTGCTTTACATGCCGCTTGGTGTTTTTGAGAAGCATCTGTACGGGTTGCTTCTTCATTCATATGATAAATTTTTAAAGCTAAAATGGACAGTCTGTCTATTCCCCAAGCAGGGCTTTCTGTGTTGATAGTAGCGTTGTCTTTTACGGATACATCCTTAAATTTTTCAAGGAAATAGCTGTCAATATATTCTACGGTATCGGTACGGTCTTGGTTAGAAGCATCGATTTTTCGCTTTAACAGTAACGCCCCAGCAGGATCGATATTGGGATCACGAATTATATCTTCATAATGCCATTGTACAGTATCAATCCAACACTTTCTATACAATAGGTGCTCAATTAATTCAGCGTCTTTATCGTACGGATTTTTGAAATCTTGATCTACTGAATCAATTTCGTGGTATTTTTCTATTACTTCTTGAAATATTTTATTGGCTTTATCGCTAAACATAGGTTTTACTTTTTATTTTTTTCTCTAATATATGCAAATACTCAAAAGTTGCATTGGCTTTGTGGTTTCTATTTTCAGTTTTATCGGCTTTAAAGCGCTGGTATTTTTTAGTTTCCAAGCTATACTTTCCGAAGCGTTTCATAATAGTTTCTACCTCATCACAGCTCATTAACCCTTCATTATTGTAACTTAAAAAGATGTGTTTAAATTGTGCTTTTTCAATCAACTCGGTGAACGATTGTACCACCTCACCTTTTTTACAATAATTACTTTTATAATACTCCCGTAAGCCTGTTTTTCCTTTAGGTACAAAGGTATCATATTTTGCAATAGTATTCAGCAAATGATAGTTTGCTCCATATTGTCTAGCATTGTATGGCGGATCTAAATACAAAATATCGCCTTCAATTTGTGTAATAAGCTTATTACTGTCTTTCTGAAACACTACGTGAGACTGTTCTGTTTTCTCAAATTCAGCCGGACGTATCACCATTTCCTTTGCTGCGGAAGCTTTTATTTTCTTTAAAAAAGCACCATAAACCGAAGCGGTATTTGCTACTTTATCGGCACTCTCCAATAACGAAGCCAATAGAAAATAGTATTGGTTTTCATCAATCGCTGAAGTCTCTCGCCACGCTTCAATTTGTTGGCGAACAGCATCTATTTTTTGTCCGTTTTCTGAAGTAAAATACAAACGCCCAGCTTTACCTCCTTCGGAATAATTCTCGAAAATAAATCCTTTTTGCCCTTCCTGGCTATTTAGTGAATCGATTAATGTTTCAGAATTTAAAGAAGTGTGATTGCCAATGTAATTTCGGTTTAAAACATAACTGTAAAACTCCATGTCGTTGGCAATTACCTGCTTTAC
>TARA_R100000306_G_scaffold62586_2_pt1 | contig 19076 bp, 11 predicted proteins | sample TARA_R100000306 | Tara Oceans TARA_R100000306 (sample SAMEA2620824) | marine metagenome | biome: marine biome (ENVO:00000447); feature: mesopelagic zone (ENVO:00000213); material: "saline water (ENVO:00002010), including plankton (ENVO:xxxxxxxx)" | depth 1000 m | reverse complement strand
ATACTTCCGTGAACTCGTATCCGGCATCGTTCGAAGGGGTCATTTCTGTGAGCGCGGTCGACATGCAGAGCAAGATCACAAACTATTCGAACTTCGGTCAGCGCATTGACCTAGCCGCGCCAGGAGGGGATTCATCAGTTGATCTCAACGGTGATGGCTACAGCGATGGCGTGATGAGTGCAGTGGCTGACGACACCAGCGGACAGCGGGAAGCTACGTGGAAATTCTATAACGGCACTTCAATGGCCGCACCACACGTGGCTGGCGTCATTGCGCTCATGAAGGCCGTCTATCCAGAACTCACGCCAGCTCAGGTTGATACGCTTATCAGTAGCGGCGAGCTGACCAACGACATCGGTGCTGCAGGCTGGGATGAGTATTATGGTTATGGTCTGATAGACGCTCACAAGGCCGTGCTGGCGGCGCAGAACCTGGCAAATGGTGGCGGCGGCTCTCCCTCCCCATCTCCACGGGTCGTCGCTTCACCAAACACTATCACCTTCGACCAGAGTGCTCGTGCCAGCTTCACTGTATCGAACATGGGCGGCGGTGCACCAAGCGTAATCGGTGTAGCGGATAATGCCCCTTGGCTTAGCGTCTCAGCAGGCCAAGTCAACGGCAGCGGTTTCGGCGAGTACATAGCGAACATCAATCGCAACGGACTTTCCGACGGTGCACATCAGGCATCGATCACGGTCTCACTCGATACCGGTAGTCAACTGGTTATCCCTGTAACAGTGCAGGTGGGCGCAAGCTCGGCAGGTGGCTCAATGGCTCAACAGTACGTGCTACTGTTCGAGGCAGGTGAGAGTGGGGGTACCTTCGACACCATCGTGCAAACAGTAACGCCACAGATTTCCGGCGGCACTGCGACCTACAGCTTTGAGAATGTGCCTGTCGGCGACTACTACGTTGTGAGCGGATCCGACCTTGATAATGACGGCTTTGTTTGCCAGTCCGGTGAATCCTGTGGTGCGCACCCGGTCATTGGTCGACCGGAGCCCGTGAATGCTATGGGCTCGCCAGTAGAAGGCATCGACTTCACTATTGACCTGGTGGGTGGTGTGTCTAGCCAGAGTGTCGGCAGCGAAGGGAGCAAGGCCCCAGCTGGCTACCAGCGCGGCACCCCCGAGTTGAAGAAACAACTTCAGCAGTAATCTCCACGGCTCTACCAGGCTGTCGCCTTCTGCCAGGGCAGACAGCCTGTCGTCTGATCTCTCCAGCTCTTCCCCCCCATAGCTGTCTCCCAGCGACTGACATCGCCCCTATCGACCCAGCCGGAGAAGACTCTGCTACGCTGATAGCAGATATCGCAACAACACACGGGGGATCTGACATAGTGGGCATTTTCGGGAGGTTCGGATTGGGACAGCAGCTGGCTGCGCTCACGGCCGGACTCACCTTGATCTTTACGCTTGCTCTCGTCCACTTCGTTGGCGGCGGTACACTCGAGCGAGCTCGCGAAAATGTTGGCATGCAGCTTCATGAGCTCGCGTATCAGACTACCGACAAGCTGGACCGTGGCATGTTCGAGCGCTATCGCGAGATGCAGTTGCTGGCCGAGCGATTGTCGCAGCCTGGCGTCTCGATGGATCAACCGTCACTGCAGGCTGTGCTGGACGTGCTGCAGGAAACCTATCCCTTCTATGCCTGGCTTGGTGTCACCGATATGCAGGGAAAGGTAGTGGCTTCTACAGGCAGCATCCTGCAGGGGGCCGATGTCTCATCCCGTCCATGGTTTTCGAACGCGCTGAACGGGATCTACCTTGCAGATGTCCATGACGCGGTGCTGCTGGCCCAGCTGCTGCCAAACCCGACGAATGAGCCGAAACGATTCTTCGATGTAGCCTTCCCCATCCACGACGAGTCGGGCGAGCCTCGAGGCGTACTGGGCGCTCACTTGAGTTGGCAATGGGCCAAAGAGGTTGAAGACTCGGTATTGCGGACCCTGCGGGCAAGCTTCGATAGCGAAGCGCTTATTCTTACCAACGACGGCGAAGTGCTGCTGGGGCCCGATGAGCTGCTTGGTAAAAAACTGCTACTACCGAGCGTCCAGCGTGCGCGCTCGGGGCAAGGAGGATTTACGAATGAGGAATGGCCCGATGGCGAACCTTACGTCGTGGGATACAGTGAGAGTCAGGGCTATCGAAATTACCCTGGCTTTGGCTGGATCGTGCTCGTTCGACAGCTTCAGGATACGGCTTTCTCGCCCGTGTTCGAACTACAGCGCTCGCTGCTTTCTGGTGGCCTGATTGCAGCGCTCGTTTTTTCGACCCTCGTGCTGCTGCTCGCGCGGCGCCTGACTCGTCCGCTTCGCAAGATTGCCGCCTCTGCACACGCCATAGAGTCGGGAAGAGACAAGACAATAGTGACCTTTCCAGGCAGTCCGCGCGAGGTAGCCACCCTCACTGGTGCCTTGAACGGTCTGCTCAAGAAACTGGCCGACAAGGAGCAGCAGCAGCTAGAGCTGAATGCGAATCTGGAAACCCGTGTACAGCAGCGAACTACTGAGCTGGCGGACATGGTAGAAGCTTTGACTGAAAGCGAAGCCCATATCCGCGCGGTGATCGATACCGCCCTCGATGCGTTCATTGGCGTCGACAGTGCAGGCATCATCACTGACTGGAACAGACAGGCTGAAGTGATGTTTGGGTGGAGCAAGGCTGAAATCCTGGGTGCACCTGTGTCTTCATCCATCATCCCGCCTCGATTCCGTGAAGCACATGCAAGAGGTATGCGGCATTTTACGCCTGCCTCGAAAACAGGTGTGATCGGTCAGCGCCTTCAGTTATTCGCATTGCGACGTAACGGCGAAGAGTTCCCGGTCGAGATGACGATAGGTCTGATCGAGTCGTCCAGACAGTACAGCTTTGGCACTTTCATTCAGGACATCTCTGCTCGAAAACATGCGGAGGATGCGCTGGCGCGCGAGCGTTCACTACTGAATGCTGTGCTTGAAACCATTGAAGTGGGTGTCGTGGCGTGCAACTCCGCAGGGAAGCTGGTGCTTTTCAATCGTGCTGCACGCAATCTGCATGGCCAGAACCCTCAGGAGGTACCGGATGCCGAATGGGCACGCGAGTTCAGCCTCTATCACGCAGACGCGGAAACACTATTGCAGAAGGAGGAGATACCCCTCTACCGGGCGCTCAAGGGTGAAATCGTGCAGTCCGCTGAGATAGCGGTACGTGCAGATCCTGATCAGGCACCGCGATTCCTGCTAGCCAGCGCCAGGGCAATGATGAACGACGCTGGCGATCAGCTCGGTGCCGTAGTGGCCATGCAGGACATCACGGCTCTCAAGGAAAGTGCCCGTGAGCTGGCAAGAAATGAAGAACGCCTCCGTGCCATTACTGAAAACATTCCAGCGCTTATCGGACAGGTCGACAGGGATGAACGATTCACGTTTCTCAACTCACGTGGAGCCGGATTGTTTGGTCGAACGCCTGAGGCGCTCGTCGGCGAGACAGTGGCCAACGCTTACGGCCCCGAAAGATATGGAAAATTTGCGCCTCAGATTGCCGCTGCCCGCGCAGGGAAGAAAGTCGTGTTCGATGATACGGTCAGGTTGAAGGATTCGATACGGCACTTCCAGGCGATGTACATCCCTCAGTTCGACTCAGCAGGGGAGCCAGATGGCTTCTATGCGCTTGCCTTCGATATGACGGATAGGAAGACCGGCGAGCTGCGGCTTGCGGAAAGCGAGGAACGACTGCGCACCATCACCGATAATTTACCAGTACTGATTGCCTACATCGATCGCGAGGAAATCTACCGCTTCGCCAATGCTACCTACGAGACCTGGTTTGGGGTTTCGCCTGAACAGATGATCGGTAAATCCGTGAGCGACATATTGGGGCCAGAATTCTACCCTACGGTTCGTGAGCAGCTGCAGAAGAACCTGGCGGGTGAGCACATTCGCTTTGACGCCGAAATGCGTGTTGATGGTGAGCAACGCGTAGCCAGGCTGGTTGGCATTCCCGATGTGAAGGACGATGTTATCCGTGGCGTCTATATCATGACCACGGATATCACATCTGAAAGGTTACACGAGCAACAGCTGCAATCGCTGGCAAGGCAGGACACGCTTACAGGCCTGCCGAACAGACGCGCCTTTGGTGAGGCGTTCAGTGCAGCCACTCTACGTGGCACAAGGGCTGGCACACCAGTGGTACTGATGATTCTCGACGTCGACCATTTCAAGCGCATCAACGATAGCCTGGGTCATAGCGGAGGCGATGCCGTGTTGACTGAGTTTGCGCGACGCCTCAAAGCCTGCGTTAGGGCGACTGATACCGTAGCCAGATTCGCAGGTGACGAATTTACGATTATTCTCGAGAATGTGGTGCCCCCGACCGACGCAATGCTTGTTGCCGAGAAAATTGTTCAGGCCATGCGAGCGTCCTTCGACGTGCTGGGCAAGAAAACGACCGTTACCACCAGTATCGGTATCGCTTTTGCCTTTGGCACTGACATAGAAGAGGCGACGCTGGTGGCCAGAGCCGATGAAGCGCTGTATGAAGCCAAGGCCAAGGGGCGGGATGGCTACGCGCTGGCGCAGCCAGGCTAAAACCGGGGATGCAAGCTATATCGCGAGGAAGTTAAGGCGCTCTGACAGCAGCTTCAGATAGGAAACCTTCATCTCCCCCGAGAGAAAGCTTGCTTCCACCAGCCGGCGCGCATGCTTCTCGACCTCGACACAGAGCTTCCGGATAAGCGTGCTTATAGCTTTCTCCGGCAGGCCCGCTGCTCGACCCAGCTCGATGAAGTCGCCTCCGGAATAGTGACCGATACCCATTTCACGGAAATAGGCGGGCTCATCGAATGGTAAATGCCCCTTCGGATAGAAGCGTAGCGCCATACTGGTGGAGTCGCTCGCATGGATCTGTGCGTTCAGAACATCATAGGCAGGTGCCAGACCAAAGGGGGACGCTGGCAGGAAACTGATGTTCTTGAGGTGATGATCATTATTACCGACCACATAGCTGAATATCAGTCTTGAGAGCAAATCCCGACAGACCGCAGGTCCGCCATGTGAGCGGGCAAATTTCAGCACGTCGAGATAAGAACCGGCAGTATATTTTGATGCGTCGACCTCGTTGCCCAATCCCATTGCCTGCATGGCATCTTCCTGATGGATCTTGCCGGCACTGCTGCGGTCGTAGCGGCGGATTATAAACACCTTGTGCCCATCACTGAGCGAGATCAGCCCGCACGCTGGAACCGGGTACCCAAGCTTTGTCATCAAGGTCAGTGTCAGGTGTTCGTTCTCACTGACACCGGGGTATTCTTCCGGGCTGGGCTTGATGATGAACTCCCCATCGTGATCAACCAGTTGTAACTGGTTTTCCAGAATTGCTGCCTGAGCCTTGATCTGCACGCCACTAATACTGAAACCTGTGGTTTTCTTAGGCATGCCTTGCACCAGATCCTGACGACTTTGCGCCAGCTGCAGTTGTACCGAGGCGCTACCGAACAGGCGCTTTTTGCAAGCCGGATGATATTCCGCTGTAGGTTTCGCAAGTGGCTTTAGACAGATTAAGCAGTTCATTCAGCAAGCTCGATGGTAATCGCCCCAGGCAGGTCTCGGCCATTGTGAACCAACAGCGCGAAATGATCCTCGGGATCGATGCGCTGCTCTTTTGCCTGAATCCGTCTCAACCAGCCTTCGCTGACCAGCCCTTCGAAATATGGCGGAAGGCGCTTGTCGATATAGGGTTGCGCCTGCAATGGAAGACTGAGACTGACTGGTGGCAGACCCTTGGCCAGGTAATCAGGATCATATTGGAAGGAAATACTGCCGTTGCTTCTCGCCAGTACGCCGGCAAGCTCTCCATGCATTCGCACGAACGCTTTCACGCCGACTCGATCCAGAGCTTGAGATTCAATACTGCGCAGACAGCCATGAGGGTCTGGAGGCTCGGGTTAGCACCCTCACGCTCCATGGCCCTATAGGTATTGGCTGAAATGGACGCCAGTTCCGCGAGGTCTGGCACTGAGAGACCCATTGCACGTCTACGTGCTACCAACACGGCGGGCAGATGGTCCAACGACGTCAGATCAGGGAGGTTCGAACGCCCTACTGTCTGGGACAGCGCTGCAAGTGCAGAGATCTGCTGATCTAGGGCCTGCTTGATTGACTGCTTGGTCTGAAGGCTGTTTGTCATCGCCAGGCTCAACATAATGAATAATTTTCGCAATACTCTCCGCAAATTTCACTATAGGGAAAATTTAGCACTAATCAATCAGTATGATTACCATGCAAGCCATAAAAGCTACGCTATGATCAGTTTATTGATCTCGATACCTACAACATCAACTCCCGCAAATCCCCCAGCAGCCGACTCAACAGGCTCGTAAACTTCGCAGCATCCGCTCCATTCACCGCCCGGTGATCATAAGACAGCGACAGCGGCAGCATCAGCCGAGGCAGGAAAGCCTTGCCATCCCAGACAGGCTTCATCGCCGCACGTGAGACGCCGAGAATCGCCACCTCAGGCGTGTTGACGATCGGTGTAAAGGCCGTGCCGCCGATACCGCCAAGACTGGTGATGGTAAAGCAGCCGCCCTGCATTTCTGCCGGTTTCAATTGCTTGTCCCTCGCTTTCGCGGCGAGCTCCTGGGCCTCGCGGGCCAGCTCCCAGATGCCTTTACGATCGACATCGCGAATTACGGGTACGACCAGGCCGGCAGGTGTGTCTACGGCCAGACCTATGTGAACATAGCGCTTCTGCACCACTTCTCGTCTGTCCATATCCAGCGATACGTTAAATGCAGGCTGAGCTTTGAGCGCATAGGCGCAGGCCTTGAGAATGAACGGCAGTGGCGTGAGCTTCAGACCCTTTGCTTCACCGGCCGCTTTCTGGGCTTTGCGGAAGTCTTCAAGATCGGTGATGTCCGCTTCGTCGAACTGGGTCACGTGCGGCACGTTGAGCCAGCTGCGTTGCATGCTCTCTGCGGTCAGGTTTTGCAGGCGGCTCATGGCGCTGCGCTCGACTTCACCGAACTGGCTGAAGTCGGGTAGTTTCACGGCTGGCAGCGCCCCGCCCCCACCTGAGGCCGCACCACCTTGTGCAGCCTGCAGCTGCTGCTTGATGTAGCCCTGCAGGTCGTCCTTGGTAATACGATTCTTGGGGCCGGAGCCTTTTACCCGATTGAGCTCGACGCCGAGTTCCCTGGCCAGCTTGCGCACGGCCGGTCCAGCATGAACCTGTGCGCTGCCAGCTTCCTGATCGGCAGAGGCTGCGGCAGCTGGCGCATGCCTGGCATTCGACTCCGTATTTACAGGCGCGGCGTGTGCCTCGGCCTTGCCGCCGGGCTTCGATTCGGCTTCAGCTTTCGATTCAGTGCTGGGACTGGATTGCGCCCCTGACTCCGCACTCGGCTGAGCTTCGGATTTGGCAGCTGCTTCACCGCTGCCGCTTGCAGTGGCGTCTTCACCTTGGGACTTTCCATTTTTCGCCTCTCCGTCGTCTGCAGCCTCGTCGGCTTGATCAGCGTCGCCAGCCTCCATTGATCCAATCACATCGCCTTCACTGACCTTGTCTCCGACGGACACCGTCAGCTCGACGATTTTCCCTGCCCTCGGTGAAGGCAATTCCATCGTTGCCTTGTCGGACTCCAGTACCAGAATGGCGTCTTCGGCATCGATCATGTCGCCCGCCTTGACGCTGATCTCGATGATCTCGACCTCAGCAGCACCACCAAGGTCGGGTACGCGAATACTTTCTGTGTTCATCCTTACACGCCTCGCTTAGCTGATTGCTGGGTTGGGTTTATCGGCGTCGATGCCGTACTTCGTAATGGCATCACTCACAACTGATGTCTCGATTTTGCCTTGCCGTGCCAGTGCACCCAGGGCAGCAACCACGACATGAAAGCGGTCGACCTCGAAGTGGCTGCGCAGTTTTTCGCGGGTATCACTGCGGCCGAAGCCATCGGTCCCGAGCACGGTATAGTCCGCCGGTATCAGCGACCTGACCTGGTCAGCGAACAGGCGCATATAGTCAGTCGAGGCAATTACTGGTCCTTCCGCATTCTCAAGGCAGCTGGTGAGATAGCTGACGCGTGGCTGGGCTTGTGGGTGCAGGCGGTTCCAGCGCTCCGTGTGCTGACCATCGCGAGCGAGCTCAGTGAAGCTGGTAACGCTCCAGACATCACTGGAAACGCCATGCTCTTCCTGTAGCATGACGGCAGCGGCCCTCACTTCATTCAGAATGGTGCCACTGCCTAACAGCTGAACGCGTGGCGCCTTTTGCGTGTCAGATTCCACCTCGTGACTCTGAAGACGATAGATCCCCTTGAGGATGCCTTCTTCCACACCCTCAGGCATGGCCGGGTGCACATAGTTCTCGTTCATCAGGGTGATGTAGTAGTACACGCTCTCGTTGTTCTGATACATGCGTTTGAGCCCGTCGTGGACGATGACGGCGACCTCATACCCGAAGGTCGGATCGTAGGACACACAATTGGGCACCGTCGCAGACAGCAGGTGGCTATGACCATCCTGATGCTGCAGACCTTCACCATTCAGCGTGGTTCGTCCAGCGGTGCCGCCCAGCAGGAAGCCCCGCGAACGCATGTCACCGGCCGCCCAGCACAGGTCACCGACGCGTTGAAAACCGAACATCGAGTAAAAGATATAGAACGGGATGAGCGGGTAATCGTTTGTGCTGTAAGAGGTCGCAGCTGCGATCCACGCTGACATGGCACCTGCTTCGTTGATGCCTTCCTCGAGAATCTGCCCTTGCTGGCTTTCCTTGTAGTACATCAGCTGACTGTGATCGTTCGGTGTGTACTTCTGGCCTTCGGCGGTGTAGATGCCAAGCTGACGAAACATGCCGTCCATGCCGAAGGTACGTGCCTCGTCGGGCACGATGGGCACGACTCGCCGGCCGATCTGCTTGTCTTTCACCAGGGTGCCGAGTTGACGCACAAAGGCCATGGTGGTCGAAAGCTCACGGTCTCCACTGCCCTCAAGCTGCGCCTTGAACGTGGAGAGGGGCGGAATGGCCAGTGGCTGGCTGTCCTTGCGGCGACGCGGCACACTGCCGCCCAGGGCGTCACGCTTCTGGCGCATATAGCGCATCTCCGGTGAGTCGGGCGCTGGCCGATAGTACGGCAGCGATTCCAGATCCTCATCTGGCACTGGCACACCAAAGCGATCACGGAAGGCCTTGATACCTTCGATATCGAGCTTCTTCAGCTGGTGCGAAGTGTTCTGTGCCTGACCTTGATCGCCAAAGCCGTAACCCTTGATGGTATGCGCAAGAATGACTGTCGGCTGGCCCTTATGGTTGACCGCAGCATGGTAGGCGGCGTAGACCTTGTAGGGATCGTGACCGCCACGGTTGAGGTTATAGATGTCTTCATCAGACAGGTGCTCGACCATCTTCAGCACTTCCGGATCCTGACCGAAGAAATGCTTGCGAACGAAGCCACCGCCGTTCGATTTGAAATTCTGCATCTGGCCATCGACGGTCTCGTCCATGATGCGCTGCATGCGACCTTCGGTGTCGGTTTCGAAGAGCGGGTCCCACAGCCGCCCCCAGACGACCTTGATCACGTTCCAGCCGGCGCCACGGAACACACCCTCGAGCTCCTGAATGATCTTGCCATTACCGCGGACAGGCCCGTCGAGCCGTTGCAGGTTGCAGTTGACGACGAAGATGAGATTGTCGAGCTTTTCACGACCAGCCAGGCCAATTGCGCCGAGGGATTCCGGCTCATCGCATTCGCCATCGCCGACGTAGCACCACACCTTGCGCTCGTCTCTCGGCACCAGCTCACGACTGTCGAGGTACTTCATGACGTGCGCCTGGTAGATCGCCTGAATTGGCCCCAGACCCATCGAGACGGTCGGGAACTGCCAGTAGTCGGGCATCAGCCACGGATGGGGATACGAAGACAAACCGTTGCCATCGACCTCTCGCCTGAAATTATCCATCTGGGTTTCAGTGAGATTGCCTTCGAGGAAGGAACGGGCGTACAGTCCGGGAGAGGAGTGGCCCTGGAAGTAGATCAGGTCGCCTTCGCGCTTGTCGTCGCTGCCACGAAAAAAGTAGTTGAAACCGACATCGAGCAGGGTTGCAATGGAGGAAAATGACGAGATATGTCCACCAAGATCACCTTCGCGTCGGTTGGCGCGTATGACCATGACCAGCGCGTTCCACCGAATCAGGGAACGAATGCGTCGCTCCATGAACAGATCGCCCGGCATTCTCGCTTCGCGGCTAGCCGGTATTGTATTGCGATAGGGAGTGTTCACGCTGTAAGGCAGCGCGGTGCCTTCGCGACTGGCCTGCTCGGCCATACGCTCCAGCAGATAGGCGGCGCGCTCCACGCCCTCGGCACCCATGACCGAGTCCAGCGATTCAAGCCATTCACGGGTTTCCGTAGGGTCTATATCATGATGCATCCGCGGTTTACCTCCATTCAAATTTGACAGGTGGCCCACTCCATCGATTGGACAAGCCGGGCTTGGCGGAAATGCCGTTACTGGTGTGCCAGAGCTCCCATCTTCAAACGATGCGCATTCAAAAAAGGGGGGATTTAAGCTAGCTTGGCAGACATGTCTAACAATCCGCGTAGTAAACTTACCAATATTCGTTCATTGTGTGCGGGATAATAGACTTTATTTACTAAAGTTTACAACATGATTTACCGTGATGTGCCTATGACGACAACGATCCAGCCAGGCCGCCGAACATTGATTGGCGCCAAGATTTCACCGCCGACACCGCCTACCGGACTGCTGTCGCGGGAAAAGTTCACCGACCAGCTGCACGAGACGGAGCCGGTTGGGCTGATACTCGTCCATGCGCCGTCTGGTTATGGCAAGACGACGACGATGGCCGAGCGGCTCGCAGCGCTCGACGCCGATGCAGCCTGGTACCGCCTGGATGCCCAGGACAACAACGTCAGTCAGTTTGCCGCCTACCTTGCGCAGGCACTGGACAACTGCAGGCCGGGCATCTGTCAGTCCACGCTCGAAACATTGGCTTCTACGGGTTTCGACAGTATTCAAGCTTTTCTCACAGAGCTGCTTGCTGAACTGCCGCTGGATAGTGCGCCGCTGTATCTGGTGCTGGACGACTATCACCTCATCAACAATCAGGAAGTTCATCAGGCGGTTCGTTTTCTGCTGCGCCATTTGCCCGCGTACGTCACGCTGGTGATGCTGACGAGAACACTCCCACCCATAGGCACTGCACAGCTGCGCATGCAGGGCCGCATGCTCGAGCTGAACGCCCGCGACCTTGCTTTCTCTGCTGATGAAGCCCAGACCTATTTTGAACAGCGTCTGCGATATGAAGTGTCGAGAGAAAGCATAGAAAGGGCTGTCAGACGGGTGGAAGGCTGGGTATCCGCGCTGCAGCTGCTCGCCAGTAGTGCACCGACCAGTATCGATTTCAACAATTTCGTCGAGCAGCTGCAGGAAGGCACGCAGCATCTTTTTGACTACTTCGACGAGCTGCTGCGCTCCAGCCTGTCACCAGAGCAGCGTACCTTCCTGCTGCGCACCAGCATCCTGGATCGTTTCAATGCCTTCATGGTTATGCGAGTGACCGATGACAACGATGGCCAGGCCTTGCTGAGTAGTTTGTTGAATCTGGGCCTCTTCGTGATTCCGCTGGATAGCAGTGGACTCTGGTTCCGCTACCACCCGTTGTTCGCGACCTATCTGCGCCATCTGCTGAGCTGTTCGACCCACGAGCAAGTCCCTCACCTGCACCAGCGCGCCAGTGATGCCTGGCTCGAGCTGGAGCAATACGAGGACGCCGCTCGTCATGCCGTTATTGCCGGAGACGCGGGCCGGATAACGCATATTCTCCTGAAACAGGGCCGAGACTTCTTTACCCAGGGTCAGTTCACGATGCTGCAGCGCTGTCTTGATGCACTCGACCGCAGCATCGTAGCCAACGAACCTATTCTCACGCTGCTAAGAGCCTGGGTGGCGCAGAGCCAGTACAAGTTCGACGAGGTCGAAACCTGGCTGGCGGCCGCTGAAGCAAAGCTGCAGGAAAACCTCAGTGCCGACGATCTGCGTACCATGCATTGCGAATTCAGTGCAGTGCGGGCACAGGTCGCCATGAACTATGGTGATTCCTCTCGCGCACTGGCGCTGGCCAATGAAGCGCTGGATCATGAAGCACGCTATTTGCCAACCTCGAAGGTAGCCGCTGCGTCGGTCATGGGCGAAGCGCTCTTTGTTCAGGGCCATCTCAAGGATGCGCTGGTGCGGATGCAGGAAACCGAGCAGATGGCGCGTGCGCATGGAGCGCATCAGAACGTCTTGTGGGCACTCTGCCAGCAGTCGGAGATCAGCGTGGCGCAGGGCTTTCTGCAGAAGGCGTATAACATTCAGGATCGCGCATTCCAGTATGTGGAGGACTACCAACTCTATCAGCTGCCCATACTAGAGTTCCTGCACCGCATCCGTAGCCAGATCATGTGGGAATGGCACCTATTGGACAACGCTGAGAGCGGTGCTTTGAAAGGCATTGAAATACTCGAAGCGCAGGGTGAGCGCTGGTACGTGCAGAGCTATATTTCACTGGCAAAAGTAGCGCAGTCACGCGGGCGTCAAAGCCTGTCGGCCGACTACGTTCAGAAAATCCAGAAGATGCTGGCCTGTGGCGACTATCACCTCGACTGGTTGGCCAATGCCCACACCACCATGCTGGCGTTCTGGGAGGCTGTGAGAGATACCGAATCGGTTCAGCGCTGGCTCACGATTGCGCCGGCGTATACAGTCGAAACAGCCACCAATCACTTTCAGCAGTGCAATGCGCGCAACTGGGCACGGGCCTATATCAGCCTGGGCCAGCTCGACAAGGCTCAGCCGATACTTGAAGGGCTGCAAAAGGTTGCCGAGCGCTTTGGCTTGCAGACTGACCTCAACCGCAATCACATCGCCCTGGCCCAACTGCACTGGCAGAAGGAAGATCGTGAGCAAGCCCAGTATCACCTTACTCGAGCCCTCAGGCTTGCCAGCACGACAGGTGCCGTGGGTAGTTTCCTGCGCATGGGCAAGGTGCTGATCGTAATCCTGAAGGCGCTGATCAACGAGCAGCGTATTGAGGGCATGGAGCTGCAGCGGGCCGAACGCCTCATCCAGTTGGCCAAGCAGCAGCGGGACTTCAGCAAGTCGATCCGCATCACCCTGGACGAAGCCATCATCCAGGACATCATCAATCGTCCAGATGTACCGGAGCTTATCCGCACCTCGCCACTTACACGTCGTGAATGGCAGATACTCAGCCTGATTCACGCCGGGCTTTCGAACGATCAGATCGCAGAACAGCTGAAGGTTGCAGGTACCACGGTCAAAACGCACATCCGTAGTCTGTACCAGAAGCAGAACATCACCAAGCGCTCTGAAGCGATCGAACTGGCGCGTGATTTACTGAGCAAGATACAGGGGGAGTAACACCCCCCTCCCCACCCTCCCCCCCTCTACGCCAGCAAAAACAACGGCAGGAGGATGAACTCGGGCTCGCCAAGGCTCACCATCGAAGCACTCATAAAAACAAGCCTGTCGCTTCCGGCGCGGGACAAGAGAGGCAAGATGCAAAAGAATCCCAACTGGTGGCGCGGCGCGGTCATTTACCAGGTTTATCCCCGAAGTTATTACGATTCCAATGGTGATGGTATTGGCGACCTCCCAGGTGTCACGGCGAAGCTGGACTATATTGCCAGCCTCAATGTCGATGCCATCTGGTTGTCGCCCTTTTTTACTTCGCCAATGAAGGACTTCGGCTACGACGTCTCCGACTATCGCGGTGTCGACCCCATTTTCGGCACCCTGGAAGACTTCGATACGCTGCTGGCTGAAGCGCACAAGCGCGGCCTGAAGATCATGATCGACCAGGTGTTGAGCCATTCGTCAGATCAGCATCACTGGTTTGCGGAGAGCCGCCTGAACCGGACCAATCCGAAAGCCGACTGGTATGTCTGGGCTGACCCCAAGGCCGATGGTTCGCCACCGAACAACTGGCTCTCGGTCTTTGGCGGCTCCGCCTGGGCCTGGGATAGCCGACGCAAGCAGTATTACCTGCACAATTTCCTCGCCAGCCAGCCTGATCTCAACTTCCATAACCCGGAGGTCGTCGAGCAGGTATTGGCCGATGTTCGGTACTGGCTCGAGCGTGGAGTAGACGGCTTTCGTCTCGACGCTATCAACTTCTGTTTCCATGATCAGCAACTGCGGGACAATCCAGCTCGCGAAGAAGCTAAAGATGGCTCCATGGGCGTGCGCAAGGAAAATCCCTACGCCTACCAGAGCCATGTTTACGACAAGACGCGCCCTGAAAACCTGGCCTTCCTCAAGCGCTTCCGCGCGCTGCTGGAAGAGTTCCCGGGCACCACTACCGTGGGCGAGATCGGTGATGACAACTCCCTTCAGGTCATGGCTGACTACACCGCTGATGGCGACAAGCTCCACATGGCGTATTCATTCGATCTGCTGACTGAGCAGCACAGCGCCGAGTTCATCCGCAGGACGGTCGAAGGCATCGAGTCGAAGATGAGTGATGGCTGGCCTTGTTGGGCAATCGGCAACCATGACGTGGAGCGGGTCGCTTCTCGCTGGCAGGCGCAGTCAGATGTGCATATCAAACTCTACATGACCCTGCTGCTTACCCTCCGCGGCAGTGTCTGTATCTACCAGGGTGAAGAGCTGGGTCTGACGGAAGCCGAGCTCACCTTCAAGGATCTCGTCGATCCATATGGCATCAATTTCTGGCCAGAATTCAAAGGTCGCGACGGCTGCCGCACACCAATGGTCTGGCAACCAGATCTCATCAACGCAGGGTTCTCCAACAACAAGCCCTGGCTGCCGGTGCACCATGCGCACTACAGCGCGGCGGTTCATGTTCAGGAAGCTACCGAGACGTCTGTACTTCAGGCTTACCGTGAGTTCATGGCCTGGCGAAGCCGTCAACCTGCGCTTACCGTGGGCGACATCGAATTCCACGATAGCCCAGCCGATACCTTGCTTTACAGCCGTACAATGGGCGACCAGCATCTGCTGATTGCGCTGAACATGAGCGCTAAACCGGTCACCATACCGGTAAGCCAGAACGTCAGCACGATAGCCGATGGCCCAAGCGTCGAGTCCGGCGAATGGCAAGAGGGTCAGGTTCGTCTACCAGCGCATGGCGTGAGCATCGCTGCCGTACGCGGCACCAGAGCCTAAAAGAGTCACCAGAGCGAGAATCACGAATATGGCCAGCGTCACCCTAAGGAATATATTCAAGTGCTACGGCGATGCCGAAGTCACCAGGAACGTGAGCATGGAAGTGAAAGACGGCGAATTCGTCGTCTTCGTCGGCCCCTCCGGCTGCGGAAAATCCACGCTCTTGCGGATGATTGCCGGGCTCGAGGAGATCAGCGATGGCGACCTGTTCATCGGTGATCGCAAGGTCAATCATCTGGCGCCGAAGGATCGGGAAGTCGGGATGGTGTTCCAGTCCTACGCGCTGTATCCCCACATGAACGTCGCAGAGAACATGGCCTTTGGTCTGAAGCTCGCGAAGACGGACAAAAAGGAAATCGATCGGCGCGTTACGGAAGCGGCCAGGCTGTTGCAGCTGGAGCCACTGCTCGAGCGTAAGCCAAAGGATCTCTCCGGTGGTCAGCGCCAGCGTGTGGCCATCGGTCGCACCATTGTGCGTGAGCCCAAGGTCTTCCTGTTCGACGAGCCCTTGTCCAACCTCGACGCCTCGCTGCGCGTGCAGATGCGTATCGAAATTTCGAAGCTGCACAAGCGTCTTGGCGCCACCATGATCTACGTTACGCACGATCAGGTCGAAGCCATGACCATGGCGGACAAGATCGTCGCACTGGATCAGGGTTGTATCGCGCAAATCGGCAAGCCGCTGGAGCTCTACCATTACCCTGCTACGAAGTTCGTAGCAGGTTTCATCGGCTCACCGAAAATGAACTTCATTCCCTGCACCGCGCTCGATAGCGACAGCCAGCACGTGACCATCAATCTGCCCGGCGGAATGAGCCTGAAGCTGGCTGTGAACGGTTCGGAAGTCACGACCGGCGAAAGACTGACGCTCGGTATTCGCCCGGAGCATTTTACTTCGGCAGACGAGGCTGAGCTGGTGTTTAACGGGATGGTGACCGTCGTTGAGCGACTTGGCTATCAGACCCTGGTGCACCTGGATGTCGAAGGCATTGATTCAGTGTTGACGATGCGTACGAGCGGCGGCAACCCCGTTCAGGAAGGCGAAAGCCTCGCCCTGGGGCTCAGCGCCCGTCAGTGTCATTTGTTCCGGGAAGATGGAAATGCCTGTCACCGTCTGTACAAGGAGCCCTGCGTAGATCTTTGAGTTTGAGCTTGTTCAGGCGGTGAGCTTATGGTGATGGTCCTGTGACCATCACCTTTTTTTTGCCTGCGGGTTTTGGTGGTTTTACTGACAGGGGGGATGAGCTTGTGCAGGACGAAAGAGAAAGGAAAAGGGCGACAGATGCCGCCCCGGATCGGCGAACTGTCTAGCCCTTCACCCCACCAGCAGTAAGCCCACCAACGATCCACTTTTGGCAATACAGGAACACCAGCGTTATCGGCAGGCCTGAAAGCACCGCCGCGGCAGCGAAATCGCCCCACAGATAATTCTGTTCATACAGATACTGCTGCGCGCCCACCGCCAGCGTGAGCTTGTTGGTATCGACCAGCAGGATGGAAGCCATCGGGTATTCCATAATGGTCATGATGAACGCCAGTATGAAGACCACCATCAGAATCGGCACCGACAAGGGCAACAGTATGTATCGGAACGCCTGCCACGGTGAGGCACCATCGACTACTGCCGCCTCCTCGAGCGAACGATCTACAGAGTCAAAATAACCCTTGATGGTCCAGATATGCAGCGCCATCCCCCCAAGCGAGGCGACGATGACCGCGCCATGCGTGTTCAGTCCCAGCCAACTCACATGGTTGCCGATCTGGTTGAACAGAGCGTACAGCGCGACCAGGGTCAGCACCGGCGGGAACATCTGCAGAATCAGCATCGACTTAAGAATGAAGCTCTTGCCGGCGAAACGCATGCGTGCGAAGGCGTAGGCGCTGGTTGTCGAAAGCAGAAGGATCAGGATAGAGGAGACCACTGCGATCTTGATCGAGTTCCACAGCCACAACAGCACCGGGAACGGCGGCTGACGCACCACTCCGTTATCTTCGGTATAGGGGATGCCCAAGGCCAGAGACCAGTGCTCCAGCGAAGGATTTTCCGGCAGCAGGCTGCCGGTTGCAAAGTTACCGCTGCGGAACGAGATCGAGATGACCATCAGCAGGGGGAACAGGATGATGGCTATGAAGCACAGCATGCCTAAGTGGGATGCCCAGACCCGGTATTTCGTTGAGGGCGGTTGAACCATGGCCATAGTGGACTCCTTACACCTTGATCTTGGACAGTTTCAGGTTGAGTAGCGACAAGGCCCCCACCAGCAGGAAGATGATCGTTGCGATGGCTGCAGCCAGACCAAAGTTCTGCCCGGAATCCTGGAAGGCAATCCGGTAGGTGTAGCTCACCAGCAGGTCGGTCGTACCAGCCGGCGTACCCGCACCGATAATATCTGGCGCCCCGCCCGTCAACAGCGCTATCAGCACGAAGTTGTTGAAGTTGAACGCAAAGCTCGCCACCAGCAGAGGCACCAGCGGCTTGATGATCAATGGAAAGGTGACATTGAGCAGATTGCTGAGTGGCCCTGCGCCGTCCATTGCTGAAGCCTCATAGAGATCTCGCGGAATGGACTGCAGCAGACCCATGGTCAGCAGCATCATGTAGGGATAGCCCAGCCAGGTGTTGACGATGAGAATCATCGTACGGGCGAGCGTAGGATCACTGAACCAGTCTGGACGAATGCCAAACACGTTCTCCAGTATGAGGTTGATTTCACCGAAGTTCTGGTTGAACAAGCCCTTGAATACCAGAATCGAGATAAAGGCAGGTACCGCATATGGCAGAATGAACATTGTGCGATAGAAGGCCTTGCCTTTTATCTGGTCCCACTGCAGCAGATTCGCCAACAGCAGCCCCAGCAGCAGTGTGAAGACGACTGTCGCCACTGCGAAAACGATCGTCCACAGGAAGATCTGCAGGAAGGGGTCACGGATACCGGGATCAGTCAGCACCTGAAGATAATTGGCGAAACCAATGGTAACGGACCAGCCGGGTGTTAGCCTGTCGCCCTCCGCGCTCTGATAAAAACCGGTGTCGTGATTGGGATAATAAGTGACGCCCGTACGGTTATTCACCAGCTGCTCACCGCCCGCAAGGCTGTAGAGCGGGTGCACGGCCGCAAAGGCACGCAGGTTCGCCTGTCTCAGTTCTCGGCCGTCCTCGGTGGCCAATACCACCTTACCCAGCGCCTTCCGCAGCTTGATAACATCGCGCAGTGGCAATGCTTCACCAACCGGCTGGTCCGTGGTTGCCGTAACAGGAACTGGCTCAAGCTTTTCGGTCGCGTCCAGCGAGAAGGGCGCTGAGCGGAGCGTCTGCGTCGGTGCATCCAGATAGACGACATAGCCTTCCGGCTGCTCGAAAAGCTGATACTTGTAGCGGACGGCTTCCGATTCATAAGTCCGGCTGAGCAGGCTTTGCTGTACTCGCTCATGACTCAGCAGGTTATCCGCACTGAAATTGGTAAAACCGATACCAACCGTATAGAGCAAGGGGAATATGACGAACAGGGTCATCCCCGCCAGAGACGGATAGATATATCGGTGGGCGTAGAGCCGCTTGTCGAAAAACACAAACACAGCGGAGCCAGTCAGCACCAGGAACAACAGTGCAAACACGAACTCACCCTGGGCGTAGAGCGCCAGGATAAGATAGAGCGCCAGCCCGATGATCAGGGCTGAGACACCAAACTTGATAATGCTTCGCTTCATGGTCGGCCTGCTGGCAAAGTCCGAAGGGGAAAGCGCTTGGGTAGACATGGTGAGGCACTGCTCCACTTATTGTACGTTGTTAACGGCTGATGCGGGAGCTTGATGTATCCGAACCGCACTGCCTCACACCTTGCGGACATCGGCAGTGAACAGGGAAGATTGATCTGGT
>TARA_R100000306_G_scaffold13813_1_pt1 | contig 19082 bp, 13 predicted proteins | sample TARA_R100000306 | Tara Oceans TARA_R100000306 (sample SAMEA2620824) | marine metagenome | biome: marine biome (ENVO:00000447); feature: mesopelagic zone (ENVO:00000213); material: "saline water (ENVO:00002010), including plankton (ENVO:xxxxxxxx)" | depth 1000 m | reverse complement strand
CAATAGTCCGTTTGTGTCGGTTTCAATGGCCATGGTTTTTTTGTCGAATGCTTCACTGTCAATTTTTAGGACTTCAAAGGCATCCGTTTTTTCATTGTATTTATTTATTCCGTAATCGGACCCAAACCAGAGGTTCCCCTTTTGGTCTTCGTGTGCCTCGTAGAGTACATTTGTGTTAATGGTGGTTTCGTCTCCTTTTTTATGCAGGTATCTAGTGTAATCAAAAGGTTTTTCTTCTGAAGTGATTTTAGAGATTTCAGGTATTTTATAAACACCATTCCCTACGGTAATTACCCAAAGATTGTCATTTTTGTCCCTTAAAATTTGTAGGGTTTTTAGTTCATCGTCTTTGGTGCTGGTCTTAAGTTTATAGGTGTTGAGCTCGTTTCCTTTTTTATCCATAAGATGGATGCCAGCCCATGAGCCAACCCATAAATACCCGTTCTTATCTTCGGCAATACCATATATTTTAAGAAGTTTCTCACTGTTGTTTTCAATGGGATAAGTAGTGATAGTTCCGTTTGTGGCCATAAAATGAACATTGCCTGTAAGATCACCGGCCCAAATACCTTTATCTGTTTTATGAAGTGAAAAAATACTATGGTTTGCTAAGACCGAGGTGTACGTTTCTTCTTTTTTTGAATAGGTGTGAAGCCCCGTCATTCCGCCAATAAAGGTAGTGTCGTTAGAAACGACAATACGGCGGGCATGCAATGGAATGTTACCGGTAAAAACTTTTCCGGCTTTATTTTCTTTAAACAGTCCTTTGCGTGAACCAATCCATAATATTTCTTGTTGGTCTAAAAACAGCGTGTTGATTTCTTGAATGGAAAAATTAGGATTGTTATTTATCAACCGCTCCACCTTTTGTGTAGAAAGGTCATATTTATAAAAATTATTGGGACTGATTAAAAAACAGGATTCATCTTGAATGTTCGAAATAAAATAAATAGGTTCTGGGACATCAATCTTTTTTGGGTCAGCCTTAAAATCATATACAAATACCTTTTTGTTAGACCTATAGATTAAATCACCATTAGGTGTGATTGCCATTCTTTCAATAGGGGTGTTTTTTAGGACAGGCACCAAGCTATTATTCTCAAAAAAATAGAGAGTGTCTTTTATTTTTATAAGCTCTTTTCCTTGAGGGGTTTCTTTTAGCAAGATATTTAGTGAGTGGCCGCTTATTTTTTCAAAAGTGTCTGAATCTTTACTTTTTCTGAATAACCCAGTGTCGCTATCCACCCAAAGAGCTCCTTTACTGGTTTGCAAAAGTTGATAAATAATGCTTCCTATTGATTCTGGCTGATCAATTTTTGAAATGGATAATGGTTCAAAAATATTTTCATTAGCATGAAATTTAACTAAACCAGCACCTTGCGTTCCTATCCAATAATATCCTTCTTCAGATTGTGCAATGCAGCGTATCCAGTTTGCGGGAAGGGTGTTTTCGTGCAATGGATTATATCGATAGGTGTTGAAGCTGCTACCATCATAACGATACAGTCCATCTTGTGTAGCCAGCCAAATAAAGCCATCATTATCCTGTATTATTGATGAGATCCATAGGTTAGAAACTTCTTCTTCTATTTTTGTTAGTTTAATAGATGTACGCTCTTGTCCGAATAGTAAAAACGGAACTAAAAGTAAGAGGATGGTAGTTACGTAGCGTTGAAGCATAAGGGTCTTTGTCTATCTTAAATGTAACAAATTTAAGATAGTTAAACAATTGGCTTTTAAGGAATAATTAATATGAGCGAATTAATAGAAGTAAAACCAATAGTTTTAAAACAGACTTCTTTAAATACCGTATAAAACAACTTCTTTCTCCGAGCCTTTTACAACTATGCCAACTTTACCTTTTGAGGATAATCTACCAATTTCTGAAGCAGAAGTACCATAAACAGGAAAACCGTTTAAGGCATCTCCAGATGCATTAAAAACATAAACCTTGCTTTCTTGGGTTTCGGTCGTGGTAATATATTTATTTCGGTTTACCGTAAATATTTTTGGTTGGGTGTAAATACCAAATGGTAATTCGGTGAGCTTACCGTTAATGCGCAATAGGTTGTCATCCATAGTGGCTTTTACGTTTCCGTTTACCACAAAACCATAGCTGTTACTTACATCGAGGGTTTGTGTAGTTGTTTTTCCAGTCTGCGAAATACTTACCTTGTTATTGTCTTTAGTAATTACCACAAAGTTATTTCCTTCTTCTTCAATGGGTATTTCAGAAAACTCAAACTTTTTTGAGAGCGGAACACGTACTTTTCCAGTTCGGTGCAAAATGTTCAAATGGCCCTTTTCTTCAGCAATAACAATATAATCTTTATTACCCATCCGTATGTGTTGGGGTGGTAAAACGATGTTGCTTTTGGCTTTTTCAAAAGTAAACCCTTTTACAATGTTTCCGTTGTTGTTATACATAAACAGCTCTTTGCCTTGGGTAATGATAAAACGGTATTTGCGGTTGTTGTCGTAATCGAAAACGGAGAGTGGTTGTGTTATTTTATCTTTAAATTGAAGTGGGAAAGGCGACACATTATTTCCGGTTCTGTCTAAAATATAAAAGTTGTTTTTTGTGACAAAAGCCAATTGCTTTTTGCCGTTTCGCAGGATATCCACTTCATGGATTTTACCAAGAATGGGATTGTCAAGTTTTTTGGTCCAAAGCGTTTTTCCTTCTTCTGAAATAAAATACAACTTATTCCCAATATCCTGTACAACGATGTCTTTTCCATTGGTCCGGTGATTGGTAAATAGCTGAGGTTCGCCTAAAACAGTATTTTCCAGTTCAATACTGAATTGTTCAGAAACTGTTCCTGTTTGCTGTTTATTTTCTGAAGCTTCTTTGCATACCAAGTTTACGTGTGCAAAATCACGATCGTATGTAAACTGAAGCAAGGCCAGCGGATAGTTTGATAGGGAAATAGTTGAAATTTCCGAAGAAAAATATGGCGCAATTGCGTCTGTAATTCGATTTCCCATTTTGTAAATTAAAATGGAAGAAGCGTTACTCAATTGCGTTGAAGCATCTTCAAAATAATGGCTTTTACCTAATACATCATTGTTTTTATAAGCAGTAATAATGGCTTGTGTAACCGCTTCGTTTTCTGAAATCACAAAAAAATCATCCAATTGAAAAGCTTGCGATAGTTCAGCGTTACTAATCAACGGATTAAGGGTTTGGTGCAATAAATTGGGTTGGTTAAAATCATAAATGGTCGTTTCTCGAAATGAGTTGTTTTCTGAAATAAACCGTCCCAACGCTTCATTGGTCATATCGGTGTCAATACTTTTTAATACTATTGCATTTCCTTCTTTCAGAAAAATTTCACCTATTTCATTAACCGAACCTAATACATTTCCTATGTTTTCAGAAGAATTTAATTTTTGAAACGGTTGTAGGTTCTTGCTCAAAGCTGTGGCATCATTATACGTGTAGGAATTAGCAGCTAAGGCGTCTTTAGGTATTATTTGCTCCAAATCGTTTTGTTGCGGCACCTGCCCTTCGAAAACCCGAAGTAATTGTGGTACGGTATCTCGCGCCAAAGCAACTCCAGTGGCCGTGAATGCATTGGGCAATACTGAAATATCCAAAGCTATATTTGTAGCAAAGTTCACATTGGTTGAGTCGTTTACATACACCTTTGGGTTGTTGATGACAGCTGTAAGTTCACTGCCTTCTTTAACCGAAATAGCTTCTTTAAAGTTTGGTGTCTGTTTGTTTTTTCCCTTTAAAATAGCTGTGATTGTTTCTTGCGAGCTACTGGCTATAAAAACACTGTCCTGAATAGCAGAATATGCTGTTTTGTTATCAATGGTGATGCGTTGCAAGGAAATGTCATCAAATTTCAAAGTTTCAACCGAGCGGTTTTGAATGGAATCGGTGTTGAAAACGGTAGAATCCTGTCGAGCAACGAAGGTGTAATCGGTTACACTATCGTTACGAGTGCGGATTGAAAGGTAGCTTTCGTTTTTTGGGCTGAGGTATTTAAAAAGGTTGTTGGTTTCAGTAAAATAGGTGGTGAGGTTTGTTTTACTAAATTCTGAAATAAGCGCGCTATTCTTTAAATCGTTCTGTAAGGTTTCAAAATTTGAAATCTTTAATACCAGATCGCTGTCTTGCGGAACAAAGTTTATCAACTTCCCTTTTTTTGAAGCAGATTGATCACAGCCCCAAAGCAAAACAACAAATATTGCCGCTAAAATTTTAGTATACCCCATCCACACAAAAATAACAAGTAATTTGCCTAGATTAAGTTAACACAACAAGGATTTATTGACGGGTTGTTAACAGTTAAATATTTAATTTTAATTGATCAGGAAGTAACTTAAAACTTTTACGATGATATGCGGTTGCCCCCAACTTTTTAATGGCTTCACGGTGTTCTTTAGTGGGGTAGCCTTTGTTTTTCTTCCAGTTGTACTCTGGGTGCTCTTCGTGAATGCGTGCCATAAAAGCATCTCGTTCAGTTTTTGCCAAAATGGATGCTGCTGCAATATGCAGGTACTTGCCATCGCCTTTTATCACACATTCAAAAGGTGTTTTTCCGTAGGGCTTAAAGCGGTTGCCGTCTATGGCGATAAATTGAGGTTGGTGCATTAATTTTTCAATAGAACGGTGCATCGCTAAAATAGAAGCATTCAGAATGTTAATTTCGTCTATTTCATGCATCATAACGTGGGTATGGGCATGACAGATTGCTTCTTTTTCAATTATTTGTTTCAGTTCAATTCGCTTTTTTTCTGAAAGTTGTTTGCTGTCGTTTAAAAAAGGATGGCTGAAATCATCGGGCAAAATAACAGCTGCAGCGGTAACAGGGCCCGCCAGACAACCTCTCCCGGCTTCGTCTGTGCCACATTCTATTAGGTTTTTATTTATTTTAAGCTTCAGCATTAAAATTTAAAATAAAGAATTCCGTTCAAAAGTATACCTTTGCCTTGAAAGTAAAAAATCAATGAAAAAACTGCTTTTACTACTTCTTTTTCTTCCTTTTGGAAACTGCCTGTTTGCTCAGGATGATCCTTCGGGAAATACCGAAAAACCGGAAAAGCCACCTATTGAATTATACAAAATCATTTCAGCAGATCGCGATACAACACATTTGGATACTACATTAAGTGTTCAAAAATTATATAAATTTAATTATTTAAGAAGGGACCGGTTCGAGTTATTGCCTTTTTCAAACGTTGGTCAGCCCTATAATTCACTTGCCTATACTTTTGATGAACTTAACTTAAAACCGTTGTTTGTAGCGCAATCACACCATTTTAATTATATGGATGTTGGTGATATGAAATATTATAGTGTTCCCACACCATTATCTGAGCTATACTTTAAAACTGCTTTTGAACAAGGCCAGCAGTTGGACGCTTTTTTTACGGTAAACACCAATGAACAGTTTAATTTTTCAGTGGCTTACAAAGGGGTTCGGTCATTAGGAACCTATCAAAATATTTTAACCAGTACCGGAAATTTCCGTTTTACTACCAATTATCATACAAAGAGTAAACGATATAAAATACGTGCTCACATTGCTGCCCAAGATATTTTAAATGAAGAAAACGGTGGATTGCCACCTAATTCGATTGATTTATTTGTGAATGACAACCCAGAGTTTAACGATCGAGGCCGTATTGATGTAAATTTTGAAGATGCTGAAAACCTATTAAAAGGATTGCGTTTTTATGCCGATCATGAGTATGAATTAATTAGTCAACGAGATAGTACTAATTATAATGTGTTGGCAGTCGGGAACCGTTTCAGTTTTGAAGAAAAATCATTTTTATATACACAAGATACACCTTTTGAAAGCTATGGCGATTCGTATGAAACTAACAACTTAAGAACCAAAACAACCTTAGAAGATTTTAATGTGAAAGCCTATGCTCGATTGGAAAATAGCCTTTTAGGTACTATTAGTGCTTTTGCAGGATATACGGATTATAATTATGGATATAATACCGCATTAATCTTAGACGAAGGCAGAATACCTAATCGCTTACAAGGAAATTTAATTCAGTTTGGGGCTGGATATAAAAAACAATACCGTGGCTTTGAGCTTTCAGGAAAAGGAGGCATCAATATTTCGGGCGATTATGATGCTAATTATTTAACGGGAGCTGCTTCTTTTTCATTTAATGAAAACAATAAAGTAGAAGCTTCTGTGAAAGTGCATTCTGTAGCGCCTAATTTTGGATATCAACTCTACCAGAGCGATTATGTAAATTACAACTGGCAAAACAGTTTTGAAAACGTAAAAACACAAGAATTAAAATTTGAGCTACAATCCAAAAAATTGCTAAATGCATCGGTAAGTTACACTGGAATTGATGATTATACCTATTATGCTATTCAGCAAAACGATTCTACACCTACGCCACAGCAGTTTGGTGAGCGAGTAGATTATTTAAAAGTAAAAGCCCAACGTGAATTTCGTTACGGAAAGTTTGCACTTGATAATACGGTACTGTTTCAACAGGCCGTAAGTGGGGAAGAAGTATTTAATGTTCCGCAAATTGTAACAAGAAACACCTTGTATTTTCAAGATGAATTGTTTAAAAAAGCACTGTTTCTGCAAACCGGAGTTACTTTTAAATACTTCACTGAATATAATATGAATGCATATGATCCGGTTTTAGCAGAATTCTACGTTCAGAACGACCAAGAGTTAGGAGGGTTTCCATTGGTCGACATTTTTTTAAGTGCTAAAATTAGACAGACACGTATTTTCTTTAAATGGGAACATTTTAATCAATTGTTTAAAAGTTCAAATGACCAATTTTCTGCACCTGGCTATCCATATCGGGATGCTGTAATACGGTTTGGATTGGTATGGAACTTCTTTTTATAGCTTCGGCTTCGCTCAGCTACCTTGCAGTATGCGTGCCTTTAAATTTTACATAAACAAAAACCCGACTTAAAAAGCCGGGTTTTTGTTTTATATGTAGGTCACTGAGAGAAGTCGATGTGCTGAGACTAATCCCGCAACAACCCTCTCGAAATAACAATCTTCTGTATTTCGCTAGTTCCTTCGTAAATCTGTGTGATTTTTGCATCACGCATTAAACGTTCTACGTGGTATTCCTTTACAAAACCGTTTCCGCCGTGTACTTGTACCGCTTCAACAGTAGTGTCCATTGCTACTTTACTAGCATACAATTTCGCCATTGCACCGCTCATATCATAATTGTTTCCTTGGTCTTTATCCCAAGCTGCTTTCATGACTAAATGACGAGCAGCAGTTATTTCGGTATGCATATCGGCTAATTTGAAAGCGATAGCTTGGTGGTTGGCGATTTCAGTACCAAACGCTTTTCTAATTTTAGAATAATCGCGAGCCATCTCATATGCTCCAGCTGCGATTCCCAAGGCTTGTGCAGCAATACCAATACGGCCACCACTTAAGGTTTTCATGGCAAATGTAAATCCGAAGCCATCTTCACCAATTCGGTTTTCTTTAGGCACTTTTACATCATTAAAGTTTAAGGTGTGGGTATCGCTACCACGGATTCCCAACTTATCTTCTTTAGGGCCAACTTCAAAACCGTCCCAGCTTTTTTCAACTATAAAGGCGTTAATGCCTTTGTGCTTTTTCTCTTTGTCTGTTTGTGCAATTACCAGATAATAGTCTGCACTACCTCCATTGGTAATCCAGTTTTTGGTGCCGTTTAAAACATAATAATCGCCTTTATCTATTGCTGTAGTACGTTGTGAGGTTGCATCACTACCAGCTTCTGGCTCACTTAAACAAAACGCCCCAATGGATTCGCCGGTTGCCAATTTTGTTAAATATTTTTGTTTTTGTTCTTCACTCCCGTAGGTTTCAAGTCCCCAGCAAACCAGAGAGTTGTTTACCGAAACAATTACGGAACAAGAAGCGTCGATTTTACTTAACTCTTCCATTGCTAAAACATAGCTCACAGTATCCATACCGCCACCGCCGTATTTTGGATCCACCATCATTCCTAAAAAGCCAAGTTCAGCCATTTTTTTTACCTGTTCGGCAGGGAATTCTTGTTTGTTGTCTCGCTCGATGACCCCAGGTTTTAATTCGTTGTTTGCAAAATCGCGGGCTGCATCGCGAATCATGATATGTTCTTCGGAAAGATTAAAATCCATAAGCTTGTTTTAAAAGTGTTTACTAAAAGTCGTGCAAAGATACCGCATTTAAAGTAAAACTCAAACCTACCTATCGTCAGGCAGGTCTCAAATTTAAAATTTTAACTTTTTTACGTTTTTGTTAAAACTAAAATCCGGTTTCAAGAAGGTTAGAGGTTGTTATTTAATTATTTTTACATTATGAAAAAAACTAGCTATCACGTTATTGGTGTTATGAGCGGTACATCTCTCGACGGGATTGATATGGCAGCGTGTTTTTTTGAAATTTCAGAAGGGCAAAAATGGAGCTTTAAGATAGGTGTTTCCCAAACAATTGAATATCCAACTATTTGGAAGCGAACACTACAAGAAGCTGTTCATTATCCTGAAGAAAAGCTAAAGGAGTTAAACGAAAACTATACTGATTACCTTTCGCAAGTTATTTCAGCATTTATTTCAAAACATAAAATTGCAGCGATAGACGCTGTTTGTAGTCACGGCCATACCATTCTGCACGAGCCCGAAAAGGGAATTACATTGCAAATAGGGAATCTGCCAAAACTAGCCAAATTAATTAACCAAAAAGTAGTTTGCGATTTTAGGGTTCAGGATGTAAAGCTGGGTGGTCAAGGAGCCCCTCTTGTTCCCATAGGTGATAAACTGCTCTTTTCAGAATACGGGTACTGTTTAAACCTGGGCGGGTTTGCAAATTGTTCATTTAAAAAAAATGGAAATAGAATTGCCTACGATATTTGCCCTGTAAATATTGTATTGAATTTATATGCAGAAAAACTAGGGCAGTCCTACGATGATGGCGGAAAGATGGCGGCTTCAGGCGAAATAAATGTTGATTTACTAAATAAATTAAACCATTTAAATTATTATAACGAACAGCCTCCTAAATCGTTGGGTGTAGAATGGGTTAAAGCCTATATATTCCCTATTCTAGAAGCTTCAGGAGAAACGTCGCGAAATATATTGTGCACGTTTACCGAACACATAGCCATACAATTGGCCAATCAATTTTCTGAAGCAAAAAAAATTCTTATCACAGGTGGCGGTGTCTATAATTCTTTTTTAATAGAGCGTTTGCAGAAACTTAAAAACTTAGAAATAGTAATCCCTTCTGAAAAATTAATTGAAAACAAGGAAGCTCTTGTTTTTGGGTTATTGGGAGTTTTAAAACTTCGCAACGAAGTAAACTGCCTAGCTAGTGTGACTGGAGCAAAACGAGATCATTCGTCTGGTTTGGTTTTTGGTTACTAAAAATTAGCTAAAAACAAGAGCAACCGTTTCTAAGTTTTTTATATTTGTGGCTTAACTTAACATTTAATGAAGCAATTACTTAAAAAGTACGAAGATAAATCTCCCGAAATTGTTTTTCACTGGAATGATCCCGAAACCGAAGCCGAAGGCTGGACCGTTATTAACTCACTAAGAGGCGGTGCTGCTGGTGGCGGTACGCGTATGCGAGAAGGTCTTGATATGAATGAGGTGTTGTCATTGGCAAAAACAATGGAAGTAAAGTTTACGGTTTCTGGCCCACCAATTGGAGGAGCAAAATCTGGAATTAATTTTAATCCAGCCGATCCCCGTAAAAAAGGGGTTTTAGAGCGTTGGTACAAAGCTGTTTCTCCCTTATTAAAAGCCTATTATGGTACTGGGGGTGATATGAATGTTGATGAAATACACGAAGTAATTCCAATTACTGAAGAAAGTGGTGTTTGGCATCCTCAAGAAGGTGTTTTTACAGGACATTTTACACCTACCGAAGCCGATAAAATCAATAGAATTGGTCAATTACGGCAAGGAGTAATAAAGGTGTTGGAAAACAATACGTACTCACCAGATGTTATGCGCAAATACACAGTGGCCGATATGGTTACTGGATATGGTGTGGCCGAAGCGGTTCGTCATTATTACGATATTTACGGCGGAAATTTAAAAGATAAAAAAGCTATTGTTCAAGGCTTTGGGAATGTTGGTGCAGCAGCAGCTTATTATCTATCCCAAATGGGAGCCAAAGTTGTCGGTATAATCGATAGAGTAGGTGGAATCATCAATGAAGACGGATATTCGTTTGAAGAAATCAAAGAGCTTTTCCTGAATAAAAATGGAAATAGCCTTGTAGCCGAAAATATGCTTTCTTTTGAAGAGATCAATGAAAAAATTTGGACTTTAGACGCTGAAATATTTGCCCCGTGTGCAGCTTCGCGTTTAATAACAAAAGAGCAGATATCGCAAATGATCGATAGCGGACTAGAGGTAATTAGCTGTGGGGCCAATGTGCCTTTTGCAGACAAAGAAATCTTCTTTGGTCCAATAATGGAATATACAGATGAACGTGTAAGCTTAATACCCGATTTTATAAGTAATTGTGGTATGGCACGCGTGTTTGCTTACTTTATGGAACGAAAAGTACAAATGACCGATGAAGCTATTTTTAACGATACTTCAATGACCATTAAAAATGCTATTCAGAATACGTTTGATAATAATAGCTCAAAAACTAATATCAGTAAAACAGCCTTTGAGATTGCTCTCAAGCAATTAGTATAACTCTTAAGAAAACCTCATACACACACTATGGAATCGATCATTATTTTAATCTTTGTAATTGGTTACTTGGCCATTACACTGGAACATCCTTTAAAATTAGATAAAACTGTGCCCGCCTTAATTATGGCGGCTTTAATTTGGGCTGTACTTGCTGTAGGTTTTCACAGTGGTTGGTTTGATGTTATTGACTCGCACGAAAACGCTTTTAGTTATCTCACAGGAGGAGAAGCAGCCGATGAAGGCTTTAAGAATACACTTTTGCACCACTTAGGGAAAACAGCCGAAATATTGATTTTCCTTATCGGGGCGATGACTATTGTTGAGATAATCGATCTCCACCGTGGTTTTGAAATATTAAAAGGAGCTGTAAAAACAAAAAGTAAAAGAAAGTTATTATGGATTATTGGGATATTGGCATTTATTCTTTCAGCAATAATTGATAACCTAACAGCTACTATTGTTTTGGTTACGTTACTTCGTAAATTAATCCATAAACGAGATGATAGGTTGTGGTATGCAGCTATGGTCGTAATTGCCGCAAATGCGGGTGGTGCATGGTCTCCAATAGGTGACGTTACAACTACCATGCTTTGGATAGGTGATAAGGTGACAGCAGCTGGTTTAATTGAATTTGTAGTATTGCCTTCTATTTTCTGTTTTATCGTACCATTCTTTATTGCGAGTTATCTAAAGCCCTTCCGCGGAAATGTAGAAGTAGATGCAACTAAGGATACCGTTGCTGAACGTTTACTAAGTAGTAAAACCATGTTGTTTTTAGGATTAGGGATGATTGTTTCAGTACCCGTCTTTAAGACAATTACACATTTACCTCCTTATATGGGGATGATGTTGGCTCTGGGTGTAGTTTGGCTTGTTTCCGAATACATTCACCCAGAAGAGGATTTCAGTAATGAAAGACGCCACTTATATTCAGCACACAAGGCTTTATCAAGAATTGAAATATCGAGTATTTTATTCTTCCTAGGAATATTAATGGCGGTTGCAGGATTAGAGGCTTTAGTTTTTGGTGTCGTGAATGGAGAAGAAGTAGGAACACTTCGTTATGCTGCAGAGCATTTAGATATGGCAATCCCTAATCAAGATGTTGTGGTAATACTGTTAGGTATCTTCTCCGCAATTATAGACAACGTGCCTTTGGTTGCAGCCTCTATGGGAATGTACGATTCGCCAACCGATTCGGTGCTATGGCATTTTATCGCGTATTCGGCTGGAACGGGTGGAAGTATGCTTATTATCGGTTCAGCTGCTGGTGTAGCTGCAATGGGTATGGAGCGAATCGATTTTATCTGGTACCTTAAAAAAATCACTTGGTTAGCCTTCATAGGCTTTATAGTAGGGGCAGGAGTGTTCTTATTATTTGAAAGAGTGATATTTCATCATGTGTAACAATTTCTAATGCCATTTGGCGTTATCCTATAAAACTGTAAACAATTTATGCTAAACTTCTTAATTCAGGAAGGTGCAGAAGAAGCAGCACAAGCTGCAGAACCTGAAACAACCGAAAAAACACTTTCCGTACTTGAACTTGTAATGAATGGAGGGCTAGCTGCCCAACTTATTATCGGTGTATTGTTTATTTTACTGTTTGTAGCTGTGTATATATACTTTGAAAGACTTTTTGCAGTCAAAGCAGCTTCAAAGATTAACAGTAATTTTATGAATCAAATTCGGGATCATGTTGCAGGGGGAAACATACAAGGGGCTAAAGTCCTTTGTGCACAACAAGATAGCCCTGTTTCAAGACTTACCGAAAAAGGTATTTCCAGAATAGGAAGTCCGCTAGAAGACATAAACACTGCCATTGAAAATGCCGGAAGGTTAGAAGTATATAAACTGGAAAAAAACGTAAGTATCTTGGCTACTATTGCCGGTGCTGCACCAATGATAGGTTTCCTAGGTACTGTAATTGGTATGGTTTTGGCATTTCATCAATTAGCAACCAGCAGTGGTCAAGCTGAGATGGGTGCATTGGCCGAAGGTATTTATACCGCGATGACCACAACCGTTGCAGGTTTAATTGTTGGTATTATCGCCTATATGGGATACAATCATTTAGTAGTGCGTACCGATAAAGTAGTTCATCAAATGGAAGCCACAGCGGTTGACTTTTTAGATCTATTAAACGAACCAGCCTAATGAATTTAAGAGGTAGAAATAAAATAAGTCCCGAGTTTAGTATGAGCTCCATGACAGATATTGTATTTCTGTTGCTGGTATTTTTTCTGTTGACATCGCCCGCCATTACCCCAGATGCACTAGATTTAATTTTGCCAAAAGCAAAAGGCAAAACAACTAACGTACAAAAAGCATCTGTAAGCATAACGAGCGAAGGGGCTTACTACGTTAATAAAGAGCGAGTAAGTGAGTATACGATGGAAAAGGAACTAAAAAACATACTCTTAGGACAAGAAGAACCTACTATTATTTTGCGAGCAGAAGAAGGCGTGCCCATTGAAGATGCTGTTTTTGTAATGGATTTAGCAAATAAAAACAACTACAAAATAGTATTAGCTGTACGCCCAAATTAATAAATTGGGCAGCACCCTAATCGGGTCGGGCTTTCATCGCTACACGGTAGCATATTCAATCCCTGCTGCAAAAAAAATTAAACTAAACATTTAACCTATTATGTCTTTACTAGACACAAAACATAAAAAAAAGAGTATGACCATCACGGTAATTCTACACGTGATCATCCTTATTTTGTTGTTTTATGTAGGGTTAACTTATTTAGATCCACCGCCAGAAAATGGTATAGCTGTTAACTTTGGTACAACCGAAACCGGCAGCGGGAACATTCAGCCTACCGAACCTATAAAAGCAGCGCCCAAAGAGACTACACCACCGCCTACCTCACAACCTAAGACTGAAATTAAGGAAGAAGTGGTTACACAGGAAGTCGAAGATGCTCCGGTAATTAAAAAAGAAAAGAAAAAAGAGGTTCAAAAAGAAACACCAGTTAAAGAACAGCCTAAAGAAATACCTAAAAAACCCGATCCCAAGCCAGACAAAACCACTACCGATGCGTTATCAAACTTAATAAATGCTCCTAAAAGCGATGGTACTGCAAAAGGGAGTGAAGGGAACGATGATACCGCTGGCGACAAAGGAAACCCAGACGGAGACCCAAATACCAAAAGTTATTATGGTACCGGTAAAGGATTGGATGGTGACGGAAATTACTTGTTGGGAGGTCGAAAAGCCCTTAACAAAGAAAAATTTGTGCAGGACTGCAACGAAGCTGGAAAAGTAGTAGTAAGCATTGAAGTAGACCGAAATGGAAGAGTAATTAGCGCCACACCTGGAGTACGCGGAACAACAAACAACTCAAAATGCTTATTGGAACCAGCAAAGAGAGCAGCCCTAGCCACCCGATTTAATTCAGATGATAAAGCTCCTGCTAAACAAATAGGAAAAATCATCTACAATTTTAGCCTTTCGGAATAAATGGTAGCTTTGTTCTTACCAAACTAACCCTTTAATTTTTGCATTTATTAACTACCCAGAAACCATAGCGTGGTTATTTAAACAGTTGCCCATGTACCAACGCGTGGGTAAAACAGCTTTTAAAAAAGATTTATCTAACACACTTAAGTTATCAAAACATCTTCACTATCCAGAAAAGAATTTTAAAAGCATTCATGTTGCTGGTACCAATGGCAAAGGATCAGTAAGCCACATGCTGGGCTCTGTTTTACAAGAAGCCGGATACAAAGCTGGATTGTATACATCGCCTCATTTAAAAGATTTTAGGGAACGGATTAAGGTGAATGGACAGATGATTTCTGAAGAAGAAGTTATTTCTTTTGTAAAGAATAACAAATCGTTTTTAGAAGAAAACAAACTATCTTTTTTTGAAATGACCGTGGGCTTAGCGTTTGACTATTTCAGTAAACAAAACGTAGATATTGCTGTTATTGAAGTTGGATTGGGCGGCAGGCTGGACAGTACAAATATCATCACTCCAGAAGTTTCAGTGATTACCAATATAGGTTTTGACCATACCGCTTTTTTAGGAACTACGTACACCGAAATAGCTTTGGAAAAAGCAGGTACCATAAAACAAAATATTCCCGTAGTGATTGGAGAAACTGTTCAGGAAACCAAAAAAGTTTTTCAAAAAATAGCTTCAGAAAAAGAAGCGCCCATCACCTTTGCTGAAATGAAAACCATTTCAGAATACGAAAGTGATTTAAAAGGTATGTATCAAAAAAAGAATAAAAAGACAGCTGTTTGTGTTTTAAAGTTGCTACAGAAGAATAGTTGGCATATTTCTGAAGAAAATATCCGAAACGGACTTTTGAACACGGTTAAAAATACAGGCTTACAAGGTCGTTATCAAACGCTACAAGAAAACCCAAAAGTAATCTGCGATACAGCACATAACAAAGAAGGGTTACAGTTGGTACTTCGGCAAATTCAAGAGGAGCCTTATGAAAACTTGCATGTTGTATTGGGAGTTGTAAACGATAAAGATTTGGAAAGCATTTTACCGCTATTTCCTACACAAGCTACGTACTATTTCTGTAAACCAGATGTTCCTCGAGGTTTGGATGCTTCCTTTTTAGCAAAAACAGCTAAAGAATTTGGATTGAAAGGAAGTGCATTCAATTCTGTCAATGAAGCATATGCTTCAGCATTGAAAAACGCTTCAGAGAAAGATTTGATCTACATTGGAGGCAGCACCTTTACCGTAGCCGAAGTGGTTTAATTCTTCTTCGTTTTAAAATTTGTTTTTTTCTTTTTATCAGGGTTGGTAAACAATCGTTTAAAAAATCCATCGCGTTTGGTGGGCTCACAATCTAGCATTTCGGTAACCGTGGCACTCGGAGTGTTAAACTGAGCTTTGGTAATTGAGTTGAACGTAGTATCCCTGTTCATTTTCTGAAGCAATTTGGCCGCAATCGGCAAGGCAGCATTGGCGCCTTGTCCCGTACGTGTGGTTTTAAAACCAATGCGGTGATCATCATTGCCTACCCACGTGACAGTCACCAATTTAGGCATTACCGAAACAAACCATGCATCTTTGTTAGATTGTGTGGTTCCTGTTTTTCCGGCGATGTCGTTTCGTAATCCATATGTGTTTCGCATTCGGCTGGCCGTTCCATTATTCACCACCGATTGCATCATTTCAACCATAATTTGTCTTGTAGTTTCAGAAAAGGCGGGTTGTAGGGTGTCTTTTTGTTTAAATTCTTCTAACAATTCACCTTTATTGTTTTCGACTTTCAGTAGATAATAGGGAGAAACCGGTTTGCTCTCGTTCACATAAGCGGCATACGCTCCCGCCATTTCAGAAATAGAAATTTCGGCAGTTCCCAATGCTAAGGAAGGTACCTTAGGTAAGGTTGAGGTAATTCCAAGTTTTTCAGAAAGCACGATGGTATTTTCAATACCGGCTTCTTCCAATACTTTTACGGAAACAGTGTTAATCGATTTGCTCAAAGCCGTTTTTAGACTATAATTAAGGTATTCTTCATCGACGTCTCCCGAGTTTGAAGGGCTCCAGCCTTCCATATTCTCGTACTCTACCTCACGGGCCGAAAAATAATCACAGGGTTTTACACCTTGCTCTAAGGCTGTGGTGTAAACGATGGGTTTAAATGTGGAGCCAACCTGCCGTTTACTTTTCTTAACGTGGTCGTATTTAAATTGCTCAAAATCTACGCCTCCAATCCAAGATTTTATAGCTCCAGATTTTGGGTCTATGGCCAGCATACCGGCATTTAAAAATTTTAAGTAATGTTTTACACTGTCAATGGTGTTAGCCGTAACTTCTTTTTTTCCGTCAATTCCAGACAATCGCATTTTCCTTTTTATACTTAAAGAATCAAGGATAGCTTTTTCTGAAAGATCTTTCGCTTTTAATTTTTTATAGGCTTGTGTTTTCTTTACTACTGAGGTAATCAGTGCTTCATTGGTAAGCCAAGGGGCATTTTTTCCGTATTCCTTTTCAAAGGATTTCTGAAGCTTACTGAGATGTTCATCCATAGCTTCTTCTGTATATTGCTGAAGGGTTTTGTCAAGTGTGGTATATATTTTAAGTCCGCTAGTGTATAAATTATATGGGGAATCTTTGGTGGTATTTTCTTTGCACCAAGCAAGCATCCTGTTTCTCAGTTCTTCTCTAAAATAGGGGGCAAGGCCGTGTTGCTCATCATAATTTCCAAAGTCTAATTTTAGAGAGTCTTTTTTGTGGTTGTTATAATCAGAATCACTCAAATAACCATATTTCCTCATTTGATGTAAAACGGTATTTCTCCTTTTTAAGTTCTGTTTTGGGAATTTTTTAGGGTCGTAGGTATAGGTCGCTTTTAAGGTCCCAATCAAACTTGCAGCTTCTGTAACGTTAAGTCTTGATGTTTTTTTATTGAAATATTTAAGGGCCGCACTTTCAATCCCGTAGGTATTTCCACTAAACGGAACGGTATTAAAATAGAGTTCTAGTATTTCCTGCTTTGTATAGTTTTTTTCGAGTCTGCGAGCGACGACCATTTCTTTGGTTTTTACTACTGGAAGCGTGAAAACTCCATAATTTTTCCTGCTGAATAGATTTTTTGCCAATTGTTGTGTAATCGTACTACCACCGCCACTTGAAGCGTCTTGCAATAAAATAGTTTTAAAAAAAACTCGAAATAGACTTTGGGTATCAATCCCATTATGTTCATAAAATCGTGCGTCTTCAGTAGCAATTAAAGCCTCAATTGCATGTTTTGGGATTTCGGAATAGGCTATAGGCTGTCTGTTTGATAAATAAAACTTACCAATAAGCTCGTTGTTTACATCGTAAATTTCAGAAGCTTCATATTGGGACAGTTCTTGTATTTCCTTTGTATTTGGAATAGAGCCCCATAAACCCAAACGAACGCTAATAATAAAAATACTTGTCCCTCCAGCTATGAGTAGGATTGCCTTAATAAGAAAGCTTCCTATTTTTTTTAATTTGTCTGTATTCATCTTTTTTTGAAACACTGAGATTTGACAAATAAACGTAAACTTACTGTGCAGATTATTGGTTTAACGTAACTTTATAATCTTAAAAAGAAGTTCGTTTTAAACAGAGTGAATTATAATTTCATTTTTTTTTATTTTTTGTTTGTGGGAATTAAAAAGTAGCTTATATTTGCAACCGCTAACAGCAAGGGCGATTAGCTCAGTTGGTTCAGAGCACCTCGTTTACACCGAGGGGGTCGGGGGTTCGAATCCCTCATCGCCCACCAGCAAACCCCGATGAAGTATTTCATCGGGGTTTTTTATTTTCCAGAAATTTTTAAAATATTTAAATAGAATTAACCCCACTAAAAGTAGGTTGTTTATCTTAGTTCAATAAATTTATTCGCTTGTGAACCCAATAATACGAAACATAATAATTGAAGGTGTAAAAAGCCGCTATAAAAAAGAAGATAAGGACAAGAAACCTACCGATAAACAAATTCAAAAAAAAGCTGAGAACCTTGAGGTTGAGATAAAACATGAAATCTCAGACTTCGTTTATTTAGTAATAGGTGTATTGTCCGCAACATTTGGGTTAGAAGGCTTTCTATTGCCCAATTCGTTTATAGATGGTGGTGTTACAGGTATTTCTTTAATTGTTCGTGAGTTGACGGGTGTACAGTTGCCAATCCTAATTTTCTGTATAAACTTACCGTTTTTAATTTTAGGGTATTTTGCCATTAGTAAACGGTTTGCCATAAAAAGTGTTTTGGGTATCCTGCTTTTATCACTAGCCCTATTTTTTATTCCTATTCCCACCATAACCGAAGACAGTATTTTAATAGCAACCTTTGGAGGTTTTTTCTTGGGGCTGGGTATTGGAATGGCTATTCGTGGCGGTGCTATTATTGACGGTACCGAGGTTTTGGCAATTTATATAAGCCGAAAAACAAGCATGACAGTAGGAAACGTAATCTTGATTTTTAATGTCCTTATTTTCTTAACAGCGGCTTATTTTCTTTCTGTTGAAATTGCGCTGTATGCTATATTGACGTATTTCGCAGCTTCAAAAACAGTCGATTTTGTTATTGATGGTGTCGAAGAGTTTATGGGCGTGAGTATAATTTCTGAACATAATGAAGAAATACGAAAAGCGATTGTCAATAATTTAGGGCGTGGTTGCACCATTTATAAAGCTCAAAATGGATTTGCCAAAGAAGGACAACCGCTTAAAGATACAAATGTGGTTTATACGGTAATTACCCGTTTAGAGATGTCGAGGCTTAAAACCGAAATAGATAAAATTGACCACGAGGCGTTTATTATTATGGCATCGGTAAAAGATGCAAAAGGTGGAATGATCAAGAAAAAACCACTCAAAAAATTAAAATAAATAGTAGTTTTACACAACTAAAGGGTCATTAACTCAGTTGGTTCAGAGTGTCACGTCGACAACGTGGAAGTC
>TARA_R100000306_G_scaffold36213_1_pt1 | contig 19165 bp, 17 predicted proteins | sample TARA_R100000306 | Tara Oceans TARA_R100000306 (sample SAMEA2620824) | marine metagenome | biome: marine biome (ENVO:00000447); feature: mesopelagic zone (ENVO:00000213); material: "saline water (ENVO:00002010), including plankton (ENVO:xxxxxxxx)" | depth 1000 m | reverse complement strand
AGCGCGCCATTGGGACCCAATTGCGCGGTCAGCACCCAGACCAGCCAGATCGCGGTGGCGAACATCGGGAAGGCCAGGATTTGCCGGAACCGCGTCATCCAGGGACCCGGCTTGGGCAGCAGCGCCAGAACCCCCGGCATGAAAGTGACCAGCACGAACGGAAACGCCAAGCCCACGCCCAGAAAGGCGAAGATGGTCAAAGACGCCAGCGCTGGCTGGGTCAAGGCGAAGGCCAGCGCGCCAGTCATGAACGGCGCCAGACAGGGCGCGGCGACGAAAACCGCGAGAACGCCGGTGAGAAAGGCGCCCTTGCGTCCGCTATCCTTGACGCCGGACCCGACTGACTGCAGCGAGGTTCCGATCTCAAACGCACCCATGAAGTTCAGACCGATCAGGAACATCAAGGTGGCCAGCCCCGCCACAACAAGCGGCGCCTGCAATTGCATGCCCCAAAGCGCAGGCAGGCCGGCGACGCGCAGGATCAAAAGCAATCCGCCCAGCGCCAGGAAGGTCCCGATCACGCCGGCCGCAAACACAAGTCCCAGCGTCCGCGCTTCGCTCTTCTCTGCGCCGCGCTTCTCAACCAAAGTCAGCGCCTTCATCGACAGCACCGGGAAAACGCACGGCATCAGGTTCAGGATCAGCCCGCCCAGAAGCGCCAGACCGGCGGCCTGGAAGAAGTTGACCGATTGCGGTGCAGGCGCACGCTGGTCCCCGGCGCCCGGAGCCGGGCTCACAGATGCTGCAGACCCCGCGGTCAGATCGTTGACCCGCAGCCCGTTGCGCGCCGTGATCTCGAGCGCTTCTTCTGTCCAGACATCACCGCGCTGCGCGGTGTAGACGAGTACGCCTGAACGCGCCTGATCCACGCCATTGCGGCTCAGATACCCAGCGGTCAGATCCAGACGCAGCTCTTCGCCTTCATGAACAAGGGTCTGATCGGCAGCGTGGTCGATCACGCCGGATTCATACGGGTAAAATGTCAGATCCGAGAGCGATGCACCGGCAAAACGCGGCCCGCTCAGGGTCAGCACCAACCCGTTGCTGTCACCGTCCAGCCCGGCGCGCACACCGTCATCGGTGACCGGCGCCTGGTCCAGCGCTTGAGCGATAAGCGCCTCACCCGCTGGATCTATGGCAGAACCGCCCACATCAAGCGTGATTTCGACATCGGCCTCTTCCGGGATGCAGATATCTTCACAGACGAGCCAGGTGGCGAATGCGGTGATCGTCAGCGGTCCCGGCGCGGCGTTCCCTGGCACGGTCACCTGAAGCGGCAGCGTAACCTCTGCGGAATAGCCGTAATTGGTCAGAGGTCCGAGATCATAGCTATGCGGCGCAGGCCAGATCATGTCGCCCGCGCGCCAGCCGTCCGGCAGCGCCAGCTCAAGATGAGTCGGCTCTCCTGAATCGCCGGGATTGCGCCAATAGGTGTGCCAGCCTGGCGTGATCGTCTGGTGCAGGGCGAGATGGAACGTCTCGCCAGGTTCGACCGCGCGCCGGTCAGACACCAGCCGCGCATCCACCATGGGGTCGCCGGAGCCGAACTGAGCCAACGCCGGTGCGCTGGTCATCAGGATCAAAAGTACTGCGAGCAGTCGGAACACGTCGGGGGACTCCTTGGGTCGCGTCACTGATCAGCGATCTGATCATGTCAGCCCTGATATAGCCGCTTCCCCCTGCAAGGCGAAACCGCTCTGACGGGGTTGTGATACCCCGGCATGAGCGCAAAGAAAAACCGGCCGAGGCGAAGCCCCGGCCGGTTTCATCTTGTCAGCTTTTAAAGCGCTTAGGCTTCAGGCGCTGCGGGCGGCGGCGGAGCGCCTGCACCGGCATTGCGCTGGGTCGCGCGTGCGATCAGCGTTTCCCATTGCGGCATGGACAGCATGTGCGCGTAGATTGCGCCCAGATAGGTGTTGTCACGCAGCTCAGCCAGAACCTTGGGATCAAGCTTCTGCAGCTTCTCGCCGGAGATGCCCCAATAGCTGGCCACGACCTGCGGTTCGCCTTGCGGCTCGCCATTGGCGTTGCGCGGCTGGAAGGTGGCCTGCTGCTGGTCAAACAGGTCCAGCTCGATCAGGCGCTTCACGAACGCTTCGGTCAGAGCCACATCGGATTCAAACCGGCGCACGAAATCGATGGCGCGGTTGGTGAATTCGGTCGGCTCGCCCTTGTCGTCAAAGAACGGCTGCTCGGGATTGTCCGAGAACAGGTGCGAACCGGTGTCCACGCAGATGGTGAAGCGGTCGCTGTCAGGGCCGTGATTGGCGGCCACAAACGGATAGCGGCGCACGAAAGCCGGCAGATACGCGAAACGCTCGTAATCACCCGTCGCCGGATCCACAAACAGGTTCGCGCCAGCCTGAAGGCCCATGGCCGCGACCGGCGTTTTGTTCTCACCCAGGAAGATGATCGGGAAACGAGCGCTGGCGGCGCCGAATTCACCCAGAGTGACCGGCACGAAGTGCGAGTCCTTCAGAAAATCGAACGGGCGGTCCGTGTAGCGCAGACCCTTGCCCTTATGGTCTTGCGGGTTCAGCGGCTCAGGATTTTTGTAAAGCGGCAAGGACCCGGACAAGGTCGGCTTGTTGGCGGCGGCGTCAGCCATGGGGCTCCCCCTCTTGAAACGTTGATGGATCGTTAGCGCAGACCTGCCCCCGAGGCAACATAACGGGACACACGCGCCACGATCATCCGTCCCAATGCAAGACGGGCGCCTCGTATAACGAGACGCCCGTCCATAGTCCTGCTGTTGAAGCGGACCTAGTAACGCCAGCCGAAACCAACGCCGACAATCCACGGATCAATGTCCACGTCCGCATTGACGACGGCGCTCAGCGCTGTGGTCGCATCAACTTCCACATCCGTGTTGATCCACACCTTCTTGACGTCGAAGTTCAGGAACCAACGCTCATTGAGGGCGTAATCCACGCCGGCCTGCAGCGCGAGACCAAAGGACGGGTCGTAATCGATGCCGTCCAGAATGGTGTTCGCCGGCAGGTCGTCATTGAAGAAAATGGTGTAGTTCACGCCTGCGCCCAGATACGGACGAATCTGGCCTTCAGGATTGAAGTGATACTGCACCGTCAGGGTCGGCGGCAGCAGCGTCACTTCGCCCAGATCAAGATCGCCAACGGCGGTGTCCACAGCCATCACGTCGTGAGGCGTCACGCCCAGGATCAGCTCTGCAGCGATGTTGTCGGTGAAGAAGTAGCTGATGTCGAATTCCGGCACCACCGAGGTGTCGATATCCACATCGCCACCAATGGTCTGAATGTTTGCGCCTTCATCAGGCTGGACCGTGATGGCGCGCACGCGGAACTGCCAGTCGCCTTTTTCAGCCAGAGCCGCAGGAGCGGTCATGCCAGTCAGTGCGACAACGCCAGCGGCGGCGAGAAGTAGCTTTTTCATGGGTTCGTCCCCTTTCCCATAGTTTGGATGGGGACTTTCTGCGCCTGCTTTCGCGCGCAGGATATATGGCAAGGCGCCGCGCGTCCGGCTGACGCGCGGCGCCCTGCCGCAGGGAGGGGGGTCCCCGCGATCAGAAGCCGGCGCGAACCGCGATGCGGAAGGACCGGCCCGGCAGCGGCACCATGTCCTTGAGGAAGGAGGAATGCACCCGGCCCTCTTCATCAGTGAGGTTGCGCACGCCGAGGATCACGCGCACATCCCGCTCAACGAACGGCGTAACCTCGAGATCGGCGTTAAACATCGCATAGCCCTCGGTTTCGGTTTCGAAACTGGTGGTCTCGTCCTGCTCCGCGACCAGATGCGCCTCGCCGCGCACCGACCACACGCCCCGTTCAGCGATCAGGGCCAGATTCGAGGACAGAGGGGGAATACGCGGCAGGTTTCCGCCGTCATCAAGCTCGCCGCGGACATAATCGAGACTGGCCTCACCGGAGAGCGCCCAGCCGCGGACCTCGCCCAGCTCGGCGTTCACTTGCGCCTCAAAGCCATAAAGCTCTGCATTCGCCTGGCGATACTCAAAGACATCGAACCCGTCTTCTTCCTCACCGGTCGGGAACAGGCCGATAAAGCCGTCATAATCGGCGAAGAACAGATTGGTTTCGGCGGAAATCCGGCCCTGCGCATAGCGCGCCGTCACTTCGCCGGACCAGGCCACTTCCGTATCCAGATCAAGATCGCCACGCTCATAGGCGCGGGTTGCGGCGTGGGGGCCGTCAGCAAAGACTTCCGCATCGGTCGGCGCGCGTTCGGTGCGCGACAGGGTCGCCGCCAGGAACCAGGCGTCCGCAGGGCGCGTGAAGATCGAGCCTGACCCCGAATAGGTGTCAAATGAGCGGTTCGCCCGCTGACCGCTCAGCTCGCGGGTTTCCGCGCGCACGCCGCCTTCAACGCCCCAGACGCCATTATCCCAGCGTTCGGTGACAAACAGCCCCCAGTCCTGGGTGGTGACGGGTTCGATATAGGCTTCCTCGCCTTCGGCTGAGAAATCCTGGGTCAGCATCTGGACGCCCCAGGCGCCCTGGCGATTATCGCCATGATCATGGGCCAGCTCGACGCGACCCTCAAACCCGTCTTTCTTGAACAAGGTGCCGATCTCGCCGTCTTCCAGCTCGGCGTGTGTGTAATCGGCGTGGGCGAAACTCCAGCGGATACGATTGAAGGTCGCGTCCCGGTTCAGCTCGCCGCGCAAATCAATGCGGGTCTGATCCAGCACCAGACGCGGCGCTGCTTCCTCGCCCTCGTGCGCATGGTCTTCGTCGTGCTCGTCTTCATGGTCGTCGTGATCGTCATCATGCTCGTCTTCATGAGCATGGCTGTGGCCGGGCAGGCCGTATTCAGCGTCGGTCTCTTTGACTGAAACGCCGATATAGCCCCAGTCACGAACCAGAGAGACCGAACCGGAATAGGTCTCGAAGGTGAAGTCAGAATCGGGAACCTCGCCATAGGCCGCCTCTTCCTCGCCCTCGTGTTCGTCGTGATGATCTTCATCTTCGTCATGATCGTCATCGTGATCATGATGCTCTTCACGCAGGGCTTCGGTCTCGGCGAAACCGGGAATGTCGAAATCGCTCCCCTCCCGACGCAGCCCCTCAATCTGGATCATCAATCCGTCAAAGTCGGCGGTGACGCGTCCTGCAGCCTGAACGCCGTCATCGACACTGGTGGCGCCCAGATAGGCGAAGCCGTCGATGAGATCGTCATTCCGCTCTGTGGGGATCCGGCCGTCGAGCACATTCACGACGCCGCCAATCGCGCCGCCGCCATAGGCGATCGCTGCCGGACCGCGCAACACTTCAATCTGCTGAGCGCCCAGCGCTTCAGCTGAGACCGCATGATCGGGGCTGGCGCTGGAGGCGTCGAGCGCGCCCAGACCGTTCACAAGCATCCGCACCCGGTCAGCGCCCAGACCGCGAATGATCGGGCGCCCCGCCGCCGGACCGAAATACGTGCTGTTCACCCCGGGCATCCGGCTGAGCGTGTCAGCGATATTGCCATTGAGATTGCGCTCGATTTCCTGCGCCGAGATAAGGTCCACTGACCCCACCATCTCGTCGCTCTGCAATTGCATCGGGGTAGACAGAACCACGATGACGTCTTCAAGCGTCGCGTCATCAGTCTGAGCAAACGCCTGCGGCGCAGCCAGCGCCAGCACGCTGACGGCCGCAGCGAGCCGGCAAGCAAAGGGAGTGTGAGCGGACATGATGAAGACCCCGTAATGTTATAGTATCGCACTGCGTTATGTCATAACGTCACCCTCTTGGCGCATCAAGTCCGGACTCCCACCTATATGTGATTGACGCCCGACGCCGCGCCTCACGACGGGCTGGCCCTCAGGCTCGCCCCGCCCCACGAAAGCCGCTAGGATGAAATCATGAACACTGCGATTCAAACGCTTGACGCCGCAGAACGGTTTTGCACCGAACGCGGTCTGTCGCTGACGCCCATGCGCCGGCGGGTTCTGGAATTACTGGTGGAGGCGGGCGGACCGGTCAAAGCCTATGACCTTTTGTCCGCTCTCAAACCCGGCGGCGCCGCACAGCCGCCAACCGTCTATCGCGCACTGGACTTTCTCACGCGCGCCGGGCTGGCGCACAAGGTGGAGGCGCTGAACGCCTATACCGCTTGTCTGAACGGTGACGAGCATGATCCGTGCACCGGGTCCGCTGAACTGTTCATCTGCGAAGCCTGCGGCACAGTGGAAGAGCGTCACATGCACAGACCTGTGGTGGATACGCCTGAAGGCTTTGTCATCACGCGCAGCGTGGTCGAGCATTACGGCCAGTGCCGCAAGTGTGTGAGCTGACCTCCCGTCACATTCCCTGGTCTGGCCCTGACAGATCGCGCGAAGCGCCCTAGCCTTAAACTCGATCATCTAGGAGCCAGTCGGATGCAGATTTTGTGGCGCGGCAACGCGAACAGTTGGGAATGCGACGAGCTAGGCCATCTCAATGTCCGCTTTTACATGGCCAAGGCCCAGGAAGCGCTGGCCGGGCTTGCTGACCGGCTCGGCATGCATCTCGCCTTCGCTCCGGACGCCACCGCCACATTGATCCCGCGCGACATCGTCATCCGGTTTCTCGCCGAAGCGCGCCCTGGGGCGCCTTTACGGATTTCAGGCGGGGTGACCAGCCATGACGCCACCAGCCTGACGGTGGCGATGGTCCTGTATCATGCCGCCAGCGACACGCCGGCCGCCACATTTGAAATCCGCGCCGAACATTGTGACGCCGTTACGGGCCGGGTGTTCAACTGGCCTGCCCGCAGCCTGAAAGCGCTGAGCCTGATCGAGGTGGAGCGCCCCGCCCTGATGACGCCGCGCAGTCTGGGTGAGACGCCAGCCAGCTCCAAGCTCTCCCTGGCCGCGGCGAACGCCCTGAACCTTCAGGAGATCGGGCGTGGCCGGATCAATCGCGACGAGCTGGACGCCTTCGGTCGCATGCGCGCCGAGTTCGGCATCGGCAAGGTTTCAGACAGCGTCATCCATTTCAGCGACGGCTTTCCCGAGCAATGGGAGGCCTTCGCCAAGAACGAGCCGCTGACCGTCGCCAGCGCCGTTCTGGAAGCGCGTCTGAATTTCCGCCGCTTCCCCGCTCAAGGCGAAGGCTATGTGCTCCGCTCCGGGCTGAAGTCCGCCACGGACAAGGTGCGTACGCTCGTGCACTGGGCGCTCGACCCTGTCTCAGGCAAACCGTTATGGAGCATGGAGGCGGTCGCCTGCATGCTGGATCTTGAGACCCGCAGGCTGGCGCCGGTTTCGGCGGCGCGACTCGCGGAGCTGCAATCAAAGACGCAGCCGGAACTGGCGTATTAAACGCGCGGCCCGATCCGTTACCCGCCCGATCCCGCCAGCTCACGCGCCCGACGCGCCGCCATGCGCGCCTGAACGGCCTGCCCATCGGTGCGGGCGGCGCTGGCGGCGGTTTCAAACAACTCAGCCGCGGCCTGATGATCGCCCTGATCGCTCAGAATGCGGGCCAGTCCGAGCGCCGCCTGGAAATGACGCGGGTCAAAGGCGAGCACACGCTGGTAAAGCGACACTGCGCTTTCGCTGTCGCCAACACTGACCAGACAATCCGCGTGGGTGGAGAGCAGGTTCAGATCCCAGGGCGCATCCGCCAGCCGGGCCGCGCTGTCCGGACAGACGCTCTCATCAATCACCAGATCACCGCCCAGCTCACGCATTTGCGCCTGTGTGCCGGCGGCCGAGCCCGCCGAAGCGGGAGCGGGAGCGGGCGCCAGATCCTGAGGCTCGGACGAAGCAGCATCGGCGCCGCCAGCGCTGTGCTGTTCGGAAGGCTCCGATGCTGAGGACGGCGTAGAGGAAGACGAAGACGCGGCGGGCTCTGACGCGGGTGAAGCGGTCGGGCCGGACATTGCCCCCTGCTCGCTGACAGGCGCGCGCGGCGGCGAGCGCCGGATCGGCGCAGACTGTCCGGTGACCCCTGAGAGCGTGACCAGTACGCCGCCCTCTCGCACTTCGGCCTCACCGCCTGCAAAGGCGCCGGACATCGAAATCGAAACGCCGTTGGGCGCCCGGCTCAGCGCCAGAGCGGAGACCGGTCCGCGCACCGCCGGTTCGATATGGCGCGAGCGGTCGAGGCTCACTCCGTCCACATGCAGGACGAGCCCGGACCCAGGTTGGATTTCGACGCTCTGCGGCTGGCTGTCAAAGGCCAGCCAAAGCTGGGTCCGCCCCTCCGACTGAAGCAGTGAGACATCACGCAGCTCCGCGTGAGCGGCGGTGCAGGACAAAGCGGCCAGAGCCGATGCAGTGAGAAGCCGTATCATCATGGCGTCCTTGTGCCGCGAGTCGTTAGGCCCGCGCCAGACATCAGTGGGGCGCTCTCATTATCGGGCTCCGGACCCCAGCAAGGCGACAGGGCCGGACTGACAGACATCGTATCCCAGCGCGCCCAGGATCTCGCCATCCTCCGAAATCACGCGCTCATAAACCGCACAGGCCTCTCCGGCGTCCGGAACCGCGTCGACAATAAAGAAAGGATCGGCTTCGCCCGCTTGAAGCGGCGCGCCCTCCGACACCACGCGCCACCGCGCAGCGCCATTTTCAAGCACGCAATCCCAACGCCCTGACTCGCCAAAGCGCATCCGCACCACGGGCGTCTCGTCGTGATCGGCGACATGCAGCACCTGCGCGCGGCCCGCACCGCGCACGAAGGTCATGGACGAGGCCCGGCTTTCCTCGAGGCAGGCGCGGATCAGGGGCAGATAGCGCGGCAGGGCCTCGCTCCAGCTCACATGCGGGCCGATCTCGGCGGCGCAGCCTTCATAGGCTCCGTCGGCGGCCTCAACCCTGGCGAAGCGCGCATAGACCCGCCCGTTCACCCGGCAGACGCCCGCCTCCAGCTCAATCAGCATGGCCTCACCGTTTTCATCCTGACCTTCAAAACGGCGCACGCCATCATGAAGCCAGGCCGCTTCAGGCCGCAGATCGGCATGACGGGTCACATCCCCCTCAACCGCATGCGCGTAAACCGCGCGAACCCGGTCGCCCTCTTCGAGATAATGCAAATCGCCATAAAACCCCTCGCCATCGATCTGATACCCCGAGCGCGGGACGTCGCCGGGCCGGTCTGACGGCGCCAGCGAAGGCGACGGCGCCTCAGAATCCGATGTGGATGGGGCGAAACCGGCGACAGGCGAGAGAGCGGACTGGGAAGTCTGAGCGCAGGCTGTCAAAACCAGGGCGAGACCGCACAGGGTGATGTAACGGAGATAATTTGGCGTCATAGCATTTGATCCCGGCGCTTATGGGCCGAGCCCCTGACAATTGCCGGGCAGTTTAGCGTCCAGCCCGGCTTCGCTCCAAGAGCCAAGCCTGTATGCTGACCATCATGCGCAGTGATTCCCGATACGGCTATTACGAATTCTTCTGTGGCGGCGGGATGGCGCGCCTGGGGCTCGGCGCGCATTGGCGTTGCCGGTTCGCCAATGACATTGATGCCGACAAGGCCAACGCCTATCGCGCCAATTTCGGCGATGACCACTTCCACCAGGGCGATGTGTGCGCGCTGAACGCCGCTGACCTGCCCGGCGAAGCCGATCTCGCCTGGGCCAGCTTTCCCTGTCAGGATTTGTCCCTGGCGGGAAACCGCAGCGGCCTGGCGGGCGAACGCTCAGGCGTGTTCTACGGGTTCTGGCGTTTGATCGAGGCGCTGAACGCCGAAGGCCGGGCGCCCAAGCTGATCGCGCTGGAAAACGTCACCGGGCTTCTGACCTGCTCGGACGGCGCCGACTTTGAAGCCCTGTGCCGGACCCTGGACGAAGGCGGCTACCGGGTCGGAGCCATGGAGATCGATGCGCGCTGGTTCGTGCCGCAATCGCGCCCGCGCCTGTTCGTGGTGGCCTTGCGCAAGGACATTCCCATCCCCGACGAGCTGGTGCTGGAAGATGCGCCGGACGGAATCTCGCCCTTCCATACCCGCGCCGTGCGACGCGCCGCAGAGCGCTTGCCGGACGCCCTTAAAGCCAACTGGCTGTGGTGGGCTCTGCCCGTGCCGCCCCTGCCCAACCAGGTTCTGGGCGATCTGATCGAGCCAAGCCGGCGCACGCCCTGGCACAGCCCGGAAGAAACCAGGCGTTTGCTCGCCATGATGAGCCCGGCCAACATGGCCAAGCTCAAACAGGCGCGCCAGTCTGACCGCCCCATGATCGGCGCGCTGTATCGCCGGACGCGGATCGAAAAAGGCGAGCGCAAGCAGCGCGCCGAGGTCCGCTTTGACGGGCTGGCGGGATGCCTGCGCACGCCCGGCGGCGGCTCGTCCCGTCAGTTCATCGTCTCCGTCCGCTCTGGCCGGGTCCGAACCCGCCCCATGACGGCGCGCGAATATGCCCGACTGATGGGATTGCCGGATGAGTACAAGCTGCCCCAGCGCGAAAGCGCGGGTCTGCATCTAGCCGGCGACGGGGTCGCGGCGCCGGTGGTGGCGTTCTTGCGCGAAGGCCTGTTCGAACCCATTCTCGAACACGCTCAGGCCGTACTGCCCGCGAAAGAACCCGCGGAATAGATCATGAAGATCGCCATCATTGGAAGCGGGATCTCGGGATTGGCGAGCGCCGCCCTGCTCTCCCGGGATGGCCACAGCGTCAGCGTCTTTGAACGCTTTGACGCCCCTCGCCCGCTCGGTGCAGGGCTATTGTTGCAACCCTCCGGGCTGCTCGCGCTCAATCGGCTGGGCCTAGTTGACCAGGCGGTGGCGCAAGGCGCGCCAGTCTCACGTCTCATCGGTCGCACCCCCAAAGGGCGCACAGTGCTGGATTTGAGATACGCGGACGGCAAGCCCGGCGATATGGGCGTTGGCATTCACCGCGCCAGCCTGTTCAACCTGCTGCACGAAAGCACGCTTGAAACCGATATCGACTGGCGTCCGGGTCATGGCGTAGAGCGTTTGCTCGACCTTGAGGATGCGCCTCGCCTGATGCTTGAAAATGGCGAGGCGACAGAACGCTTCGACCTCGTCATCGCCGCGGACGGATCACATTCCAGCCTGCGCCGTCAAATCTGTCCAAAAGCGCACGCCCCGGTTTACCCCTGGGGCGCGATGTGGGCGATCCTGCCGGAGACTCAAAGCCCTCACGGTGACGAGCTTGACCAGATCTATGACGGTTGCAGCGTCATGATCGGCCTGCTCCCTGTCGGCGCAAACCCCTCAGACCCTCACGGTCGCCCGGGAGTCAGCTTTTTCTGGTCCTTGCGCGGGGATGCGATCCCGCTCTGGAAAGCTGAGGGTCTGGACGCCTTCAAGAAACGCCTGCGATCCCTCTGGCCTCGCGCTGCAGAGCTGGTCGAGCCTGTCACAGATCCCGCCGTGTTCGCAGAGGCGCGCTATCGAGATTGCGTCTGCCCCAACTGGCGGAATGGGCGCTCGGTCCTGATCGGCGACGCCGCTCACGGCATGAGCCCCCAACTGGGTCAAGGCGCCAACCTGGCGTTGGGGGACGCAGTCAGCCTGGCGGCGCAACTCAAGGACCACGCCCCCGTCACCCATGCCCTGAAAGCCTTTGAAGCGGACCGCAAACCCGTCGCCCGATATTATTCGCTGATGAGCCGGTCGCTCACCCCCGTCTTCCAGTCGAGCTCTCGCATTATCGGGATGCTGCGCGACACTTTCATGGGCGTGTTCTGCCGGCTGCCGGTCTTGCGCAACTGGATGAGCTGGACCCTGGTCGGGCGCGGTCGTTTGCCATGGTGAAACCACGCTCAACTCATGACGTTTTCACCCCGGAAGACCGCTCTCGGGTGATGCGGGCGGTGAAGGGCAAGGACACCAAGCCTGAACTGATCGTGCGGCGGCTGACCCACGCTCTGGGCTATCGCTACCGGCTGCATCGCAAGGACCTGCCCGGCTCGCCGGATCTGGTGTTCGCTGGCCGACAGAAAGTCATCTTTGTGCATGGCTGCTTCTGGCACGGTCATGACTGCGCGCGCGGGTCACGCCAGCCCAAAACCAACGCGGAGTACTGGCGCGCCAAGATCGCCCGCAATGCTGCGCGGGACGCTGCTAACCTGAAAGCGCTGGAGGCGCACGGCTGGCGCGCGCTGGTGATCTGGGAGTGCGAGATGAAGGATCGTGACGCGCTGGCGGTGCGGCTGCGCGATTTTCTGGGCTAGAGTCCGTCTGAAAACCAGTCCACCAGATGATCCACCAGCAAACGGACCCGATGCGCCAGAAAACGGTTTGACGGGAAGACCGCCCACAGATCGCGATGATCCGGAGCCCAGTCCGGCAGGATCTCGACTACGCTGCCATCAGCCAGGGACGTATGCGCCGCCCAGGCCGGCAATGAGGCGATCCCGGCTCCATTCGCAGCGGCGCAAACCGCCGCGCGGGCGCCATGAAGCGTCAACCGGCCGGACACTTTCACCTCGACGGAGTCATCTCCGCGCTGGAACCGCCATTGATTGGGGGCGGATTTGTTGCGGTCGATGATGCAGTCATGCCGTGCGAGATCATTGGGATGCTCGGGCGCGCCGGCCGCACTGAGATAGGCCGGGCTCGCCACGAGCTTGAGCGGCGCAGGCGCGAGGCGGCGCGCAATCAGGCTGGAATCGCCCAGCTGGCCGATCCGGACGCCCAGATCAAAGCCTTCATCCACCAGGTCGACCATGCGGTCAGAGAATTCCAGCCGCACCTCGACGCCCGGCCATTGCGCCATGAACCCCGTGATGGGCTGGATCAGGCGCGACGAGCCGAAATCAACGGGCGCCGAGACCCGCAATACGCCCGCCGCCGCGGCCTGTTCCGCCACCAGACCGTTCTCGATCGCGTCATATTCGGCTAGCCAGGGCCCGACCCGCTCCAGCAGCGCCCGCCCCGCATCCGTCAGCCGGACAGAGCGTGTCGTACGCTCCAGAAGGCGCGCTTGCATGCGGTCCTCAAGAGCGGAAATTTGCTTGGACGCGGCGCCCGCCGTCATGCCGAGCCGTTCCGCTGCGCGGGTGAAGCTTTCCAGTTCCGCCACAGCAGCGAAGAGGCGAAGCGCGTCGATCCGATCCATGTGTTTCCTTAAGGGAAAGAGTAAATCACAATATGACCGTATTATAAGCCAGCCATGGATTTGTCATCTCACGTCCCGCAGCCTCGCGCCAATGCCCGCAAAGCGTGCGTCGGTCTAAAGACGGGCATCATGAGCAAAAACCACGGACCCATCGCCCGGCCCCGCTGGATGAAGCGGGGCGTCGGGCGATGGAAGCACCAGGGTTTGGCAAGACCAATGGCCTTGGACCCAGGGCTGACGGCCTCCAGGGGAGAGGCCGGGCAGTTGGGCGGCAGCTGAGGGGAAGCCGCCCGTCAGGACCGAGGGAAGCCTGACACCTATCGGATGATATGGTCTTGAGGTGAAATAAACTGCTCAAGACAATGTCTGTTTCCGATGATCAAAGTAAAGCAATAGCGCCCCCTTTACTCAAGCACCTTGGTTAACAAAAATGTTAATAAATGAAATACCTGCATTTTTTCAAATGGTAGCAATGCGGGTTTGGTTCGGCTCATACGGGAATTCGCGCCTGAAAACCGGTAAGGCTTGAGCTGAGTCTCGCCCTACCGGCCTTTTCTGAACAGACGCTCAGTCCTTTTTCGCAGACTTGTGTTCAGACGGCCCTGGCTCAGGAAGCTTGTCAGCTTCCGCCCCGTCTGCGCCAGCCTCACGCCGGCGTTGGGCTTCCTGATCCAGGGTTTCTTTCGCCTTCGGGTCTGATTGATCAGATGTGTCGCTCACACCGTCCTCCTTCATAACTTCAAGGTCCGTCTGCCTTAGTCCTGACCGGGCCGCATGGGCGGCGGGTCGGACGCGGGGAAGGTGTCGTCCAGCGCCTCATCAAGCTTGTCGTCTTTCTCGTCTTCGCTCTGATCGGGCTTTTTCGGCGTGTTCTCGCGCTCCGCGTCCGGCACGCGCTCAATTTCGTCCTCACGCGCGCCGAGACGTCCGGCGGAATCCTGCGCCACTTTCTCTCCGAAACGCTCGCCGCGACCGCCATCTAGCGCCTGATCGACAGGCATGGTCTCGTCGCCGATCTTGGTGTCGTCGGGACGCTGCTGACCCTTGCGGTCCACCGATTTGGTTTCGTCAAACGCTTCAGAAAACGCCTGATTGTCGGCGGGTGCGGTCTCGGTCGTGTGATGGGAGGCCATTGGGATCCTCCTTCTTTGCTGTTGCTTGTCTTAAAGCAACGCACACACAGCCGCCGCGTTCCGAGAAAGATCAGTCGTGGAGCACCGCGTCCACGCCGATCAGCTCCCAATCGTGCATCTGATCAAGATAGGCGTCGAAATACGCCTTGTGCGACGATCCAACGATCACCAGCACCCGCGCGCCCGGCTCATTGCCGGCGGCTTCGACGACATTGGCGGCCATGCGCAGACCGCGGGTCTGCCACCAGCTGACATACTGGCGCGCCACCGCATCATTGTCGGGCGTCGCGGCGGCGAGGCCGAAATCGGCGTTGATCGTAGCCTGCTGATAGGCTGGGGCATTGATGAAGCGATACCCTGCGAGCACCCGCTCAGGCGAGCCCAGATAGGTCTGCGCCTCTTCAAACACGGCGTCCGTGTCCGGGTCGGATTGCGCCCAGACCGACTGGATCGTCGGCCCCAGCGTCTCAGGCGCATGGGCGTAGATGGAATCGGCGGTGTGGTCGTCCATGGTCGCCAGCGAATTCAGCCCCAGCCGAGCGGCCAAAGCGACGCCGATGGCGTTATTCTCTCCGCGTGAGCCAAGCATGGCGTTCAACTCGCCTGCCAGCGCCTCGGTTAGGTCGTCTGCTGCAATGCGGTCGCTCGGCTCAAGTTGCGCCCATTGCAGGGCCGCCGACCAGGGTTCACCGGCGCCATACAGCAGCAGCGCCAGCGCCCGGCGCTCCGATGCGCTCGGCGCGTCGGGAAAGTCCGCCAAACGGGCGCGCGCGGCGATGAAGGCTTCAGGCTGGCTCATCCCCAGCGCGTCGAGCGCAGGCCGGGGATCGCGGCAATAGGTGTCCGCGAGGCCTTCATAGAGCGCAGCATAGCGGCGCAGCTCGTCACAGCCGCGTCCGCCAATGGCTTCGATGGCGATGATATCGGGGGCAAACGCTTCCAGCCGCGCGAGCACCAGATCAAGATCGCCGGGATTGAGCGCGCCTTCGGGCAATTGGTTGAGGTGCGCCGTGCCCAGCACCAGAACCCGCGTCGGCTCCCCGCCCAGCGGGTCCTGAACGCCGGAGAAATCAATCATGGGCTCGGCGGCCTGAGCAAGCGTCAGTGTGGTGAAAGCAGCAAGAGCTGTGAGCATGGCGTCGGTCCCCGTTAGCGATCTCTGATCAGGAAATGCCGCACCCCATCCCCGTGGATGCAGCGCCAGCGTGACAGTTCATCGCCGAGAAGACGAGTTACAATTAAAAAGGCCGGGCGAAACGCCCGGCCTTTTCAGTTCGATCTGTAACCAGACCTATGCAGCTTTCGCCGGGGCGAAGCGGCCGTAGAAGGTCTCGCCTTTGCCGGCCATGTCGCGCAGCAAAGCGGGCACTTCGAACGGCTTGCCGTATTTGGCTTTCAGCGCGTCGGCGCGTTCCACGAAGGCCTTGGCGCCGATGGTGTCGATGAAGCTCAGCACGCCGCCGGTATAGGGCGCAAAACCCCAGGCGAGGATGGAGCCGACATCGGCTTCGCGCGGGTCAGCAACGATCTCTTCTTCCATCGTCCGGGCCGCTTCGATGGCCTGGGCGTAGAGGATGCGATCCTTGATTTCCTGCACGTCGGGCTGCTCGTCGAGCAGCTTGCCGTTCGGGGCGAACTGATCGAGCTCGTCCCAGAGCTGCTTGCCTTCGTCGGTATAGACGTAGAAGCCCTTCTGGTTCTTGCGGCCATAGCGGCCCAGCTCGTACATCTTCTCGATGACTTCAGCGTTCGGGGTGTCTTCAAACGCGTCGCCAAGATCCTTCTTGGTCTGCTGAAGCACCTTGTAGCCCAGGTCGATGGCCACTTCGTCCTGCAGCGAGAGCGGGCCGACCGGCATGCCGGCCATCTTGGCGGCGTTCTCGATCAGGGCCGGCTTCACGCCTTCGGTCAGCATGTACATGCCCTGCTCAATGTAACGCATCACGCAGCGGTTGGCGTAGAAGCCGCGGGTGTCGGCGACGACGATCGGGGTCTTCTTGATCTTCGCCACGAAGTCCAGGCACATCGAGATGGCCCGGCCGCCGGTTTTCTCGCCCACGATCAGTTCGACCAGCATCATCTTCTCGACCGGCGAGAAGAAGTGCACGCCGATGAAGTTCTCCGGACGCGAGGAGGCCTCGGCCAGAGAAGAGATCGGAATGGTGGAGGTGTTCGAACCAAAGATCGCGTCTTTCGGCATGTGCTCTTCAGCCGCCTTGGTGATCTTGTGCTTGAGTTCGGAGTTTTCAAACACCGCCTCGACCACCAGATCGACGTCTTTCAGGAGCGAGTAATCGGTGGTCGCGGTGACGAGGTTCGTCTTCGCGTCCGCCGCTTCCTGAGTGAGCTTGCCGCGCTTGACGCCCTTGGCGAAGTGCGCCGCCACATGGGCCTTGCCCTTGTCCGCGCCTTCCTGGTTGACGTCGATCAGCACCACTTCGATGCCGGCCTGAGCCGACACGGTGGCGATGCCTGCGCCCATGAAGCCCGCGCCGATGACGGCGACCTTCTTGATCTCGGCCTTCTGCTCACCCGCCGGACGGCGTGCGCCTTTTTCAAGCGCCTGCTTGGACAGGAAGAGCGAGCGGATCATGTTCCGGCTCTCGGGTCGCATCAGCAGCTTGGTGAAATAGCGGCTCTCGATGCGCAGGCCCGCGTCGATGGGAACCTGCAGGCCCTCATAGACGCACGACAGGATGTAACGCTGGGCCGGATAATTGCCGTAGGTTTCCTTCAGCAGCATCGGGGATGCGCCCATGAACACCTGAAGGCCGGCGGGATGGTAAGGGCCGCCGCCCGGGATCTTGAACTTGTCCTGATCCCAGGGCTGCTTGCCGCCCATCGGATCGGCTTTGACCAGTTCCTTGGCCTTGGCGACGATCTCGGCCACCGGCGCGATCTCGTTCACCACGCCTTGCTGCTTGGCTTTTTCAGCGTCGAGCTGTTTGCCCTGCAGCATGATCGGGGCTGCGTTCATCACGCCGATCAGGCGCGGCAGACGCTGGGTGCCGCCGCCGCCCGGCAGAACGCCGACGAGGGCTTCCGGCAGACCCAGCTTGGCGCCCGTATCGGTCGCCATGACGCGGTAGTGGCAGGCGAGCGTGACTTCAAAGCCGCCGCCCAGCGCCAGACCATTGATGGCGGCTGCGATGGGCTTGCCGCAGGTTTCAAGATTGCGCAGGGACTGGTTGAGACGATAGGCGGTCTCAAACAGTTTCGCCTTGGCGTCCTCTTCGGACATGCCCTTGAGGTCGGCCATGCCGCCGCCCAGCTCGGACAGGTCAGCGCCGGCGCAGAAGGCTTTCTTGCCCGACGTGATGACCGCGCCCTTGATGGCGTCGTCGGAGCTGATCTTCTCGACGATCTGCCCCATCTCTTCCATGACGGAATTGGACAGAACGTTCATGGAGACGTTGGGCGAGTCAAAGGTGATGAGCGCGATGCCGTCGCCGTCCACCTCGAATTTGAAATGCGTGTAGGTCATGCTTCAAATCTCCTGATCAGGGTTCGCCTGATCGGTTGTGTCGTTTTGCTTGTTCAGCAGAGCTGTTCCGATAGCGACAGAGAACGGCAAACCGACGCCGGGTCCGAACGCGAGGCCTAGCCCCACGCCCAGAAGCGGGTTGTCCAGCGAGACGCCGAAGGCGACGCCGAGGGAAATCCCCAGCGCTGCGCCAATGGCCAGCCCGAACGGCAAGCCCTTGAGCAAGGCGTTCTGGCTGTCAGCCGGTTTGCTGTTCGCTTCAGCCATCAGATCAGACCAGCTCGATGATGGTGGCGGTGCCCATGCCGCCGCCCACGCAGAGCGTGGCGAGGCCGGTGGACTTGCCGGTGCGTTCCAGCTCGTCGAGCACGGTCCCGAGGATCATCGCGCCGGTGGCGCCCAGCGGGTGGCCCATGGCGATGGCGCCGCCGTTGACGTTGGTCTTGGAGTGATCCACGCCCAGATCTTCCATGAAGCGCAGCACGACCGAGGCGAACGCCTCGTTCATCTCAAACAGATCAATGTCGGACGGGCTCATGCCGGCTTTCTTCAGCGCCTTGCGCGCGGACGGCGCGGGGCCGGTCAGCATGATGGTCGGCTCAGAACCGGTGGACGCCATGGCGCGGATGCGGGCGCGCGGCTTGAGGCCGAGCTTCTCGCCCATTTCCTTGGAGCCGACGAGGATGGCGGCGGCGCCGTCCACGATGCCCGAGGAGTTGCCCGCATGGTGGACGAAGTTGATCTTCTCCACATCGGGGTATTTCTGCATCGCGACCTTGTCGAGGCCGACAAACGCCGACAGGTCCTTGAAGGACGGCTTCAGGCTCGCCAGCGACTGCATGTCGGTGCCCGGGCGCATATGCTCGTCATGGTCCAGCTGGACGAGGCCGAGCTGGTTCTTCACCGGCACGACGGACTTGTCGAAGCGGCGCTCTTTCCAGGCCTTCTCGGCGCGGTTCTGGGATTCGATCGCATAGGCGTCCACGTCATCGCGCGAATAGCCGTACTTGGTGGCGATCAGGTCCGCGGACACGCCCTGCGGCACGAAGTAATGGTCAAACGCCATTTCCGGATCGACCGCCATGGCGCCGCCGTCAGAGCCCATCGGCACGCGCGACATGGCTTCCACACCGCCGCCAATGGCCAGATCAGCTTCGCCGGACATGACTTTCGCGGCGGCCAGGTTCACAGCTTCAAGACCGGAGGCGCAGAAGCGGTTGACCTGAAAACCGGACGCGGTCTCGGCATAGTTCGCATTCAGCGCGGCGGCGCGGGCGATGTCGGCGCCCTGCTCGCCCACCGGCGACACGCAGCCCAGCACCACGTCGTCGATGAAAGACGTGTCGAGATTGTTGCGATCACGGATCGCCTGCAGCTGCTGGGTGGCGAGCTGCAGCGCGGTGATTTCGTGCAGCGAACCGTTTTTCTTGCCTTTGCCGCGCGGTGTCCGCGTGGCGTCATAAATATAAGCGTCAGTCATAAAGGGATCCTCCCTGGGTTGGGGCGTGCGCCGCGCCGCAGGCGTGGCGTATCCATTCGTAATGCCCGTCCGACACGCTGA
>TARA_R100000306_G_C4381851_1_pt1 | contig 19218 bp, 14 predicted proteins | sample TARA_R100000306 | Tara Oceans TARA_R100000306 (sample SAMEA2620824) | marine metagenome | biome: marine biome (ENVO:00000447); feature: mesopelagic zone (ENVO:00000213); material: "saline water (ENVO:00002010), including plankton (ENVO:xxxxxxxx)" | depth 1000 m | reverse complement strand
CGCTTATGTATGGTTACCGATGTGAAACGTCAACAGCCCCTAGGACGATGTCAGTCGGACTCCTTCCTGTAGCCACGGGGGGCGTACTCATTATCGTCAAGGCGCCGTTAGTCCCAACAGCGTATTGCGACACGGTATAATCATTCGTATTCACCACGAACGCATGCTGGCCACTTTGTTCCATGGTGATCGCCACAGGACGCGTGCCTGTGGCCACAGTCGCAGGGCTCATCGGCACCAGTCCGCCGCCCGCACCGATGGTGTACTGAGACACGGTATTGGCGTCACGATTTACCACATAGGCGTATCTGCCGTTAGGGTCGATAACAATGTCTAGAGGCGACATTTGCGCGGAGACGAAGGAGGGGGTCATCGCAGTCAACGCCCCATCCGAGCCTATCGTGTACTGATTGACAAGGTTTGAACCGCGACACGCCACATAGGCATACCTGCCGCTTGGATCGACGATAATAGCAACTGGGCCGCTATTGGTCGCCACGGAAGGGGAACTCAGTGCCGTGAGGCTTCCATCTGCCGCGCCCCCCGATATCAGCGCGCGCCTTTAGCGCTGACCTACTTCGGCTATCTTGGTGCTGCCGCCCTGGTGCGATTGCCCCAGATTTTCAAAACACACCGTAGACCGCTGCTATTCTTGAAGAGTCACTAACCAAGGGCTCCACATGAAGAAATCTCTCGTTAGCTTTATTACTGTATTGATGACCGGAGCATTGCTCACTGCTTGCGATGATCATGGTTCTACGCCCGGCGCGGATACGGTCACTCCTGTCGACACACCGCCATCGATACCGTCGATACCGTCAACACCGTCGCCGGATGTCACTAAACCAACGATCGTCGAAACTTCGCCAGAGCCGGATGCAACTGATGTCGATCGAAGGGCTTCGCTTCGTGCTGTCTTCAGTGAGCCCATGCAGGCAGAATCGCTGGATAGTGGCAGCTACGTGCTAAGGCGCGCCGAAAACGTCATTGCCTCGACATTGAGCTACGATGCCGAAAGCTTGACTGCGAGTTTGACGCCAGACCAGCCGCTGAGCATGTTGACCCAATATACTGTAGAGCTTGGTGCTGACCTCGCGGATACAGCTGGAAACACTTTAGGTGTGTCGAAAATATTTTCATTTGTTACCGCGGACGGAGCGTTTCAGCCGACCATCGAGTTTGCTGGCTCGACACTCAATGGTAATGACTACATCGGCGGCCAGTTCAGCAACACCGGCAGCGGTGTTTTTATCTGGCAGCAGATTGCCATTGGCGACCATGTTCAGTCGATCTACGCGTTTAATTTCAACCCTGCCACGCAACTGTGGACGCTGACGCTTCTCGATGATGTTGATAGTCCTGTAACACCATCTCTCGCAGTCAATGCTGGCGGCGATGCCGTCGTGATCTGGCGTCGCAGCCTGGCAAACCTCGGTGAGGGCATTGTGGCCAGGTATTTCGATGCCTCGACCCAAACCTGGAGCGCTCCCGCGCAAGTGGCGCCAGCACCATCCGGAGTCTCCTCCCCAAACGTTGGGCTTAGCGATACAGGCGTTGCCCGGGCTGTATGGACTCGGAACGGTTCACCGCAAGTCATCGTATCCGCTGTTTATGAAGCGGCTAGCAACACGTGGGGACAGCACGCGGTGATATCAGCCTCTACAAACAACTCAACTTATCCTTTCATAGCCAGTTCAGACGCTAGCCGCGCCATCGCTGTCTGGAAGGAGGAATCCACCAAGTTCGCTGTGGCCAGCACTTTCGATGCCCGCGCATGGGGTACGCCAGTAGTTCTTGGGTCCGCCGGAGAAAACCGTGTCTTTCAACCCGTGGTCGCCAGCGATGGAAGTAATGCCGTTCTGTGGACCCACACAACGTCTTTCTCCTCGTTCAACCTCTACGCGACCCAGTATGACTGGTCGACCGGACAATGGGAGACAGCTGTATCTCTAGCCTCTACCGATGCCTTTGCTCCAGTGCTGTCGTACGATGTTGATATTGGGTCTGGAGGCCGAGCTATCGCTGGCTGGGTTTCCGGTCCCGATGGGAGCAGGCATGAATATGCGAGCTTTCGAGACGATACTGGACACTGGAGTGTGCCTACAGCACTCGACACTGCAGCGCCTGGTTTGTCCGCGCCGCACGTTGCGCTCGACGATGCTGGTAATGCCCTCTTCGTCTGGTCAGAGCAGAGCACAAGCAAGAAAAGGCTTGTGTCTCGGCGCTATCTCGCTGGCAGCGATTTATGGGCCGAGCCGTTCACACTGGCAGACACACTGGAGTCCGACGAAGTCTATGTGGAACTCGCACCAGACGGCACTGGCGCGGCTGGCTGGTGGGAGCGTGACTCGATGACGTCATTTCGACATCCAACCATCAGACCCTTCAAGTAAGCCGCTCACACTACTCGCGGCCTCAGCTGTTGAGGCAGCTCCTGAGGCCGCGTGATCTGCTTTTGATATGTGACGAGGGCAGCGAAGCTCTGAACTTTCAGCGATCCGGAAACGGCACGAGTTCTAGGCCTTCAACGATCAAACGCTCCACAACTTTGCTATGCTCTTACCTATCCCTCCAACTGGATTCGCAATGCTACCGACCATCCGGACACTGACCCTTCTTGCTGCACTGCTGTGCTTCAGCGCGCCGCTGATTGCCGAAGTGCGCTCGGTCACGGTGCCTATCAATGTTGATTATCGGCATATTCAACAGCTGCTTATCCAGCAGGTCTTCACTGGCACCGACAATTCGCTGCGGCCGTGGAGCGATGGCACTAATTGTAACTATCTGACACTGACCGACCCTGTGGTGGATGGATTTGAGGGTCGCCTTCGGGTCATCTCGAAAGGCCGCGCGCAAGTGGGTGCGGCGCTGGGCGGTAGCTGCATCAGCGTATTGAGCTGGAGCGGCCGTCTGGAGACGATCCATGAATTAGTGCTGCCGGAAGGACAGAATCGAATCGAGGCGCGCATCGTCGACACGCAACTTCTGAGTGAAGATGGGCAAGCCGAAAATATGCCGAACCAGCTCTGGACCATCATCAAGAATCAGGTTCACCCTCGCCTCGAAAATCTCCGCGTCGACCTCAACCGGCCCTTCCAGGACCTGAAACAATTTCTTAGCCTGCTGACCCGGCCGCAGTCGGCCCAGTCCACATTGGCGCTGATTGAATCTCTTCGCCTCAGCGAAGTCACCGCTGGCGACGATGCAGTGAAGGCCATGCTGATGGCCGATGTGGCGTTGCCAGACAGCCTCCCGGACGCTTCCGAGGCACCGGTTGCGGCGCTGACTGCCGAGGAGCTGGCGCAATGGCACCAGCAGCTCGACGCCTGGGACGGCTTCTTTACCTATGTCACAAAGAATCTGGCCGCCCAGGCCGGCTCACCTGAGCTTCAGGACGAATTACTGGACCTCCTGCTCGACGCGCGTTATCGCCTGAACGAGGCGCTTGTCGAGACCGAGCAGGGCGACTCAAGCCACAGCGATCCGGTGCGAGGCATCTTCCTGCGCACCTGGCGACGGCTCGGACCCATCGTTCAAAGAATCGATCTGGAGCAGACGAATCCGGCAGCAAGCCTGCACTACCTGAGCTTCATTGCGGCGGGTGATGCCTTGAAAGCGCTGGACGAGCTCGAAGCGTCCACCAACATTGAAGTCTCACTCGATGGCCTTCGCCGACTGGCGCGGATGGTGGCACCTACAGATCAGCTCGATCCGTTAGATTCTGGCGAGGACGTAGACCCGGAGCTGCGCAAGTCTTTCAACTTTGGCGAGCCGCCGCCGCTCCCTGACGCGCCGATCGAACTCAATTTCCTGAACTGGCTCTTCTCGCCAGCCTACGCCGCCGACGTGCCTGCCGCTTTCGATCCAGAGCTCACAAAGCGTCTCAATATCTGGATTCCCAAGCACAAGGATATGCCTGAATATCTACCGCTCGCACATAAGGCACTCAATCATGCCGCCAACGCAACGCTGATAAAGAAGCCGCTCGATCAGAGCTATCATCCGATGTTCCGTCATGCGATGCTCGCCACGGCCTGGCAGGAGAGCTGCTGGCGCCAGTTCGTCGACAAGGGTGGCAAGCGTCTTCCTCTCACCTCCCCTTCTGGATCGGTGGGCATCATGCAGGTGAACCCCAGAGTGTGGCGCGGTTTCTACGATGTGACCGCTCTGAAATACGATCTCGTCTATAACGCGATGGCCGGGTCGGAAATCCTGATGCACTATCTGAAGGACATCGCCATTCGCAAAGGTGAACATACGATCACCAAAAATCCGGAGAACCTCGCACGAGCCAGCTATAGCGCCTACAACGCAGGCCCAGGCAAACTGACGCGTTACCGGGATAGCAAGGCGACGAAACGCGAGCAGCGAGTCGACAAGGATTTTTTCAGGAAGTTTCAGGCCATGAAAAAAGATAATCCCCTGGCGGTGCTGGCGTGTTACGGCGGCTGATTTGCATGCGATGTGCCATGCCCGACCTGAATACGCATAGTTACCTGCCGCGGCCCACCGCCGAACAGGATGCCGCCTACACGTCAGAATGGACTGCTGGCATCATCGACCGGCCGCTGCCTAACGCGCCTGCCACGACCCTCGTCGCTGTCCGTACCGCCGCTCGCGAAGGCTTCGACCGGATCGTCTTCGAATTCGACGAGCGAGTGCCGGGTTTTCACATCGAGTATATCGACCGCCCCGTGCGGAGGTGCAGGTCCGGCAAGGTCACGCAGCTGGCTGGCTCGAGCTCCGGATGTACCCGGCGAACTCCCAGACCTTCCTACTCAGGAAATCCGATAACCTAGATCCAGCGCAATGCCATACATGACATCATCCAAGGCTTTGGCCGCGAGCGGATAATGCTTGAGATGCCGGGCGGGCAGTGCATCGCGGCCGCGCTCATATAGAGCGATCGCTGGCGCGTTGCCATTCATGGAGGAGCAGTACATCAGGCCGTCGATATCAGGATAAATATCGTAGAAAGCAGCTGACCAGGCCCGGGCCGTCCTTCTGGGGCCCGAGTGGATGGCGGTCGAGGCTCCAACTTTCGTGACAAAATTTCCAGTCAGATCCAGCAAGCGAAGGGTTCGTGCTGTATTGAACGCAACATAACAGGGCTTTGCGTGATTGCGATCAATGTATCGTCGAGCCTGATAGACTTCGGCTACAGCGGTCACCATTTGCAGCTGTCCTGTCGCAAGGTACATGATCCCGCGGTCTTGAACACATGGCTCCCCTGCCCTCATCACGTGATGATCAAAACGCGAATCTGTTGGTCCGAAATACCTGAACGAGTTCCATTTCACCGGAAACTCGCCGTCCTTGAAGTAGATTCGACTGACCATGCGCCCTGCTGGCAGTGCAATAGTGCGCGCTTTAATCTGTCCGTTTCTGAGGGCCTGCGATGGCTGGGGAAACTTCGTCACTACAGAAATCGGACGATATGCTTCAGTTTCTCCACGTCATGGCCCATTTCCAGCCACTGGATTGGGGAGCAGAGTTCACCCCGTGGGCCTTCCAGATCAGGATGTAGTGAAGTGAAGAATTCTTGCGCCGTGAGCGGATGAACACTCTTGTCGAGCAATGGCAGCACGTCTTCAAGATGCCGAACCGCACGCCCCTCGCTGAACTGCCAGAGAGGAAACAACCTACGTGGACCATACTTGATCGAATACAAGGTGCTATTGAGGATGCGCTGGCGCACACGGGAGGTAGAGACCCCCAGTTTTCTGGCCACCTGATCACTTGTCAATGCGCTCTCGATCAGGATGGCATACTCGGTGGCCATATCGCGATTCAATTTATCAACGGCGTCCTTATCTACGCCATCAACACCATGCGCGCCGACGCTTCGAAAGAAGGCCTTGTCGTCTTGGCTAAGATCGTCAGACCGGGGTGAAACCCTGTTGCCACCGGAATTTCGGAGGAGGTCGGCCGCAATTGAAGCCAGATGCTGAATACTGGTGATACCGTGTTTCCTGAGGACCTCCATGTCTTCTTCTCTGGCAAACATCCTGACGACCTCTTGAACAGCGCGTTAGTGTTAGTTAGCGTTAGTATAGCAGATCGACACTTGAACGGGCAATTTCTCTAACTGATCAGATCAGCCGCCACGCGGGCCTGTAAGGATCTGGCAGCTTCTTCGTAGGCAATATCGAGGTACGCCGCGTAATGCCCCTTCCGCCGCATCCTGCCTTTCGCATACTGGTAAAGGTAGTTCGCCGACATGCCCGCCCGACCGTCCTCTCTGAACTGTTGCACGTGCTTCAGCTCGTGAGCGATCAGGGCAATGCCATTTGGTGACTCTGGATCATACCGACCAGGCGCGAAGTAGATGTGATGTCCGAAGGTGAAGGCGCAGGGCTTGCCATAAACATACCAGGGGATGCCGATGTGTGTTCTGGCCCTTTGCAGGTCGATCTCCGCAATGTACGGAGCGAGCGTAGTCTTGACCTCTTCTGGCAGCGGGCGGCCGGGTCGCAGAAGTCTTACTGTCATCGGTCCCCCAAGAAAAGACGCCTGCACAGGTGTACAATGGCGGCGAGCGTCTAAACTATATACCATTATAATAATTAGAAACGGAGTCTCATGCCTAGTGTCGTCTCGTTTCAGTCCGCGGCTATCATAGGCACGGACGAACTCTACCGCAGCCCTCAATCGGTCGTGTATCGCGGGTATTACAAGGAAGCACCCGAAGATAGCCCTCCCGTCATTCTAAAACAGCTGAATGTAGACTTTCCGACGCCAGAACAGCTGGCCCGCTTCGCGCATGAATTTGCGCAAACTCAAGCCCTTCAAGGGCCGGGCGTAATCGGTGCCAGAGAACTTTTTCGCCACGAGAACACTATGGTCATGGTGCTCGAGGATTTCGGCGGCGAGTCACTGGATAGACACTGGTCCGGCATCGCGGTTCCCCTGGCGGAATTTTTACCCCTCGCGCTATCGATCGTTGATGCCTTGAGGTCCGTTCATCAAAAGGGGCTTATTCACAAGGACATCAATCCTTCGAACATCGTGTGGAATTCCACGACGAAGCAGGTGAAGTTGATTGATTTCGGTCTCTCTACCGAACTGACGCAGGAACCTAGCCAGCTTGGCAATCCGGCCCAACTGGCTGGCACACTGGCCTATCTTGCACCGGAACAGACCGGGCGCATGAATCGCGCGATTGATTATCGATCGGACTTCTACGCGCTCGGCATGACGTTCTATGAACTGCTGACCGGACAACTGCCATTGGCTTCCGATGATCCGCTGGAGTGGGTGCACTGGCATATCGCCAGGACTGCCGCACCGCTTCACACAGTCAATCCTGCCATACCCCTTGTGCTGTCCGATATTGTACTCAAGCTGCTCGCCAAAACAGCCGAAGACCGCTACGCGAGCCTTTCAGGCTTACGTCGTGATCTTCAGGCCTGCCATGACCAGCTGCAAGCCAAGGGCGAGATCGATGATTTTGCCATCGCTACTCAGGATATCGCTGACACCCTTCATCTACCCCAACAACTCTACGGCCGCGAAGCAGCCCTCAGCACGCTGTTGAGCGCTTTCGAGACCATGCTGCAGGGCGAGAAGAGCCTGGTGGGCGTGACGGGGCCGGCTGGCATTGGTAAATCATCACTGGTCCGGGAGCTCCTGAAACCCATCGTGGCACAGCATGGCTTTTTCATTGAGGGCAAATTTGATCAGCTGGACAAGGGCACACCATACACTTCGCTCGTCCAGGCCTTTAGAGAGCTGATTCAGATGCTGCTTGCCAAGAGTGACGAGGAGATCGCGGAATGGAGAGCTCGCCTGCTGGAGGCGGTGGGTCCAAACGCAGGCCTCATTACGACTGTCATCCCAGAGCTGGCGTGGATCATTGGCACACCAAAAGCTGTACCGGCCTTATCCGCCGCCGAAAACCGCAACCGATTTACGGCCACCTTCCAGGCCTTCGTAAAAGTATTCTGCGATACCGATCATCCACTCGTGATCTTTCTGGATGACGTTCAGTGGGCCGATCTTTCGTCCCTGAAGCTGATCGAGCAGCTTATGCGAGACCCCACGACTCGTCACCTGCAGATACTGGTGGCTTATCGCGATAACGAAGTCAGCGCTTCGGCGCCTGTTTCGGCATTGTTCAGAGCGCTTCATAGTGCCGACCTGCCAGTAATCAACATCTCACTGAGCCCGCTCGAGCGTGCTGATGTGGAGGCACTGCTTGCGGAAGCGCTCCAATGTAAACGAGAAATGGTCAGCCCGTTGGCACAGCTCGTGCTCGAGAAAACCCTCGGCAACCCTTTTTTCATCAACCAGTTTCTGCACAGCCTGTACCAGCAGTCGCTCCTGAGTTTTTCACAAGCCACCATGCAATGGACCTGGGACACTGATCAGATTGCCCAAGCCGGAATCACCGACAATGTCATCGAGCTGATGGTGGACCGACTTCGAACTTTTCCACAAGAGGCCCAGCATCTCCTGTGTCTTGCCGCCTGTATCGGGAATGAATTTGATCTTGAGTCGCTGGCTGCCATTAGTCGAATAACAGTTCCCCACGCTGCAACGACGCTACTGAGCATGCTGCGCTCAGGCTTGCTCATCCCCTTGAATGACGCCTACAAGTGGACGCCCCATCTCAATTGGCAGCAGCTCGAGAGTGAAGAGGCAGCAATTGGCTCGGAAACTGCGCTGCCCCGCTACCGCTTTTCTCACGACCGGGTTCAGCAGGCCGCGTACTCTCTCCTGCCCCCTGCATCGAAGGCAGACGTTCATTATCAGATTGGCAACGCGCTACTGCAGAACCCTGGCTATCAGGACAAGACGAACACCTTATTTGAAGTTGCCAAGCATTTTTATCTGGCGAGAACGCTGTTTACCACTTCGAAGGACCTGCTTCGCTATGCGGACATCCAGTGCCAGGCGGGCCAGCGGGCAAAATCCTCGGCTGCCTTCGGGCCCGCAATGCGCTATTACAGAAGAGGCCTGTCTCGACTCCCAGAAAATAGCTGGGACGCCGGGTATGACCTGACCTTGCAACTCCATACCGGCTTCGCCGAAATGGCGTATATGAATGGTGACTATGCCGACATGCACGTCACCATCGACAGCGCACTGACTCGAACAAGCGAGCAACTTGATCAGATTCCGCTCTTTGAAATCCGCATTCTGGCACTCATTGCCCAACACCAGTCCGCCGGGGCTGTCGCCGAAGCTGTCGATGCCTTACGTCGACTCGGAATAGAATTACCGGACCGCCCCGAACAGAGCGACATCGAACGTGCGCTTGGCGAGACAATGACACTGCTGGCCTCTACCTCACCGCAGGCGCTCGCCGATCTGCCCGTGATGACCGACCCACAATATCTGGCTGCTATCAGAATCATGAACCGGATACTGTCTGCCAGCTATCAGGCAGCGCCTCAATTGTTCCCGATACTGGTATTTGTCATGGTGCAGCTCTCCTATCGCCATGGGAATACTCAGGGCTCCACTTCCGCTTATGCCACTTACGGCCTCGTTAAAAGCGGGATTCTTGGAGATTATGAATCAGGCTATGAATTCGGCAAGCTCGCCCTGACACTGGTCGACCAGCTGTCGGCGGATGACTGCAAGGCCCGAACCAGTTATGTGTTTGCGGCATTTCTACAGCACTGGAAAGAACCCATTGCGGATACTCAGCCGGTGCTGAGAGACACCTACCAGAGTGGACTTGCGACCGGCGATTTCGAGTATGCTGGATGGGCCGCCATGATGACAGGCGTGCACGGATTCTTCGCAGGTGAGCCCTTGCCAGCGATTGAAAAAATGAGCAGAGAATACTGGTCGGTCGTTGATCAGTTGAAACAACAAACCGCCCATCTGCACTTCTCCATCTTCCTGCAGGCGATATCCAATCTGCAGAACGATCGTGAACATCCCACGAGCCTGACCGGCAGCTATTTTGACGAGCACGTATCGGTGCCCAAACTCCTGGAGGCTGGCGATCGCACAGGACTCTTTATTGTGTATTTCAATCGGCTTGTCCTGTCCTACCTGATGGGCGACCACGCTGGCGCTGCCCGGGCCGCCGCTGAGGGCGAGCAGTATCTTGATGGCGTGGTCTCATCTGCCTACATACCTCAGTTCCACTTTTATGCCACGCTGGCCATTCTTCCTCAATCACGCGAAACGGCGAAGCTACAAGACTGCATTGATAAAATGACGGTATGGGCCGAGCACTCGCCGGTGAATTACGAGCACCGCCTGGCCCTCCTGACTGCGGAGCGTGCGCGCTTGTCCGGAGATCGTTCCATGTCCACGATCGAAATCTATCAATCGGCGATCGATGCAGCTCGCTCCCGCGGTTTTCTGCAGGATGAGGCGCTGGGGAACGAACTGCTGGCGGCGTTTTTCGCGCAACACGAGCAAACCGAATTTGCTCAACTGTATCTGACCAGAGCCTACCACCTCTACCGATTCTGGGGCGCCGAGGCGAAACTACGGCAGCTGAGAGCGCAGCACCACTCGCTCGCAAGCCAGCAGGAGGTTTGGCATCTAAAAAGTATGCGGGGATCTATGGATATTTCGCATGCACAGCCAGCGAGCACGCTCGACTCGATGTCGGTTATCAAGGCCTCACAGGCCATATCCGGTGAGATGCAGCTTGAGTCGCTGCTGCAGAAAATGATGACGCTGGTCATCGAAAATGCCGGCGCCCAACGGGGCTATTTATTGCTGGCCAACGAGAATGAAACCACAGGCGTTTGTGAGTGGACAATCGAAGCCGAAGCTGTGATGGGGGAAATGGTAGCGGTACAGCTGAGCCGGCCCATTGATTTTTCCACGGACCAGAGTTTACCGACAACCATATTGCAGTATGTCGCAAGAACACGTGAGCCGGTGATCCTGGGCGAGAGAATTCAAAGGAGCCGATTTTCCAGCGACCCCTACCTGCAACAGGCGCAGCCAGCATCAGTGTTGTGCGCACCCATTCTCAGCCGCAGCACGATTCTTGGCATGATCTATCTGGAGAACTCGCTTACCAGGAACGCCTTTACACCAGAGCACATGCAGACCATTCAGTTCCTGGCCGCACAAACTGCCATCTCTCTCGAGAACGCCTCACTCTACAGCAACCTCGAAGCCAGGGTTGAGCAGCGAACTCGCGAGCTGAATGAAGCCAACGCGAAACTGACCTACATCGCAACGACGGATTCACTTACCCAGGCCTACAGCCGGCACCACTTTCTCGAGCTGGCTACGCAGGAACTGCATCGTACTTTGCGGTTCAACCGTCCGCTCGTGATCATGATGATCGATATCGACCACTTCAAGAGGATCAATGACACCTATGGCCATGCTGTGGGCGACAAGGCGCTGCTGATGGTGGCATCAATCATCAGACAAGGCCTCCGGGACCTGGATATATTCGGCCGACTCGGCGGCGAAGAATTCGCCGTACTGGCGCCTGAAACTACCATTGAGGAAGGTCTTCAACTTGCCGAACGTATACGCGCCCTGGTTGAGAAGACGGCCATTGAATCGCCGCCTCACAGCTTCCACTTGACCATCAGCATAGGGCTGAGCGCCGCCCTCAGCCCGAATGCGACCATTGTCAGTCTGTTACAGCAGGCTGACAAAGGGTTGTACAGGGCCAAGCGAAAATCGCGCAACCGGGTTGAAATCGGCTAGCGCTCATTCGTATCGTCAAGCGCCCCATTCGCCGTCAATCCTTGGACCGGCGCCCCCGCCAGAACAGACCCATCGCCGCGATCATCGCCAAGGGCAAGCTGCCAGGCAGGTTCACCTTACTTGGATTATCAGTGCCTTCACCGCTGTCGTAAAACGTGATCAGGGTTTCACCGTAGGCGTCAGCAACGATGATCGGTGGGCAGTCCTCATCTTCATAAGGGACACAATAGTTGGGGATGTAATAAATCGCAGAAGCGAAGCCAAAGATATAGGTGTCGTCCAGCGAGACGCGATTCATGAAATTGAAAGTCTGCTCGTCCAGTCCGTCCTCAAACAGAAACACGCGTAGCATTGCTGACAAATCAAAGGCTCTCTCTTCGGGATCGTGATAGGCGTAGCCAGCATTGAACCAGGGCTCATCACGTTCGCTGGCGTAGGTGGCGAAGAACACGCCGAAGAAGCTCACCTCAACGGTTGTGGTCTCATCGCTGGCGCCGAACTCGAACACGTAGTCCAGATCGATCTGTTCCGGCACCCAGTTGATGTCGATCTTGATTTGCTCCGGCATCATATAGCTGGCCTGGGCGAGCGGGGCGAGTAGCAAAGGGGCTATCAAGAGGCAGTTACGAGCGAATGACCGTGCGGCTTTCGAGACCTTAAACATGAGCTTATCTTCCGTGTAAAGACGATGGTATGGAACTTCCTTGCGATACCAGACTTCGAACTACTTGGGGCAGGCGAGTTTCTGTAGATATTAAGGCTAATCGTCCAAATTGCCTAGGACTTATGGCTCATATTGACCCTTCGATTTGTACCTAATCCCTACTGTCGTCGTAAGGTTCAGGGACCGATGCAGGCTCGCACGACGCAATTGGCACCTGCACGATCAAGCCTCCGGGTGGCTGAAAATGCCCGCAGTCTCCGTCAACAGGCCTTGGAGAGCGTCCAGCGAAACTGGTCTGCTCATGTAATAGCCCTGCAAAACATCACAGCCCAAACTATTGAGGATGTCGAAACCGTCTTTCGTTTCAACGCCCTCGGCGACAATTTTCAGCCCCAGAGCGTGCGCCATCCTGATGCTGGTTTCGACGATGATATGGTCGCCGCCCTCTGCATGACCCAGGTTCATCACAAAGGAGCGGTCCAGCTTGATCTCCTGGATGGGAAGCCGCTTGATGTACGCAAGTGATGAGTAGCCTGTACCGAAGTCATCGATAGACAAACCGACTGTCATCTTGTGCAGGTCGTGCAGCACGTCCAGGGCTCGCTCTGGGTCACTCATCATGGCGGTTTCTGTGACTTCCAGGATGAGCACCCCTGGCAGCAGGTCGAAGCGCTTCAGCGCGCGTGAAACCTTCTTCGGGAAGTCCCGATCACGCAGATTTACAGCCGATGTATTCACCGCAACAGTCAGATGAAACCCCTGCTTGCGAAGGCTGGCGATACTGCTCAACGCCTCGTTCAGCACCCATTCCGTCAGCGCATGAATACTGCCAGTCTGTTCAGCGACGGGAATGAATTCGTTCGGCCCGATGAACCCATGCTGAGGGTGTTGCCATCGCAACAGTGCTTCTACCGAATCAATCGACAGGGACTTCGCCGTAATCTTGGGCTGATACGCAAGCGTCAACAAGTTTTCCTTGATGGCCCTGCGAAGATCGCCGGCCAGGCTGAGCCTGCGTTCGCTATAGGGATTGATTTGCTCGCTGTAGAGTGTGTAGAGCGTGTTCAGTCGCGAACAGGCATCGACGGCGATTTGCGCTTTCTGTAGCAGGGTATCGATCTGCTGCCCATGGTCAGGTAAAAGGGCAATGCCCGTTATCGCGCCTACCTCGATGATGAGTTGACCCGAAGCGCATGGCTCAGACAGTTCCAGCACGAATTTGTCCAGGGCCGCAGCTAATGCCGGGCCTGGCAGACCATCCCCCTGCCCCTGCGTATCGGGTACTCGTAGCACGAGCGCGAACGAAGCGCCCTCGATGCTGCACACGAATCGTGTCTCCGCCGGACTCAGCGAAACGACGCCTGGCAAGGCCGCCGCTTGTGACTCGAGTCTCTGAGACAACAATTGAAGAACCCGATCTGCCTCTGTATGACCCAGTGTCTTGTTGACCTCGTGGAACCGGGAAAAATGGATGAGACAGATCGCGTAGCGATGCCTCGAAGCAGCCTGTTGTTGATACCAGGATTCGAGAAAGGCGCGATTGGGTATCTGCAGGCGGTGATGATAGAGCGCCTGTCGAAAGAGACCAGCCTCTGCGGCGCGCCGATGCTCGATTTCAGCCAGCAAGGCCAGCTGTGATTCAGACCGCTGCCTTCGCTCCTGAGTCAGGCGGTCAGCCAGGGCGAAGGACAGCAGTATGGCCTCGAGTGCAGAAAATAGCGGCGGGCTGTTTTCTGTCCACGACGACCGTGGGATGACATCGAACACAGCGAGGGTGAACACCAGTATGGCCAGCAACACACCAGCCCAGGCAATCGTGTAGTAGCGAGCCAGGGTGCTGCCTTTCAGCCACATATAGGGGCCTGCCAGCATGCAGCTCAGAAATGTTGGGAACAGCACGGCAACTGACGCGAATATCACGGTCTTGTACTCGCCGAAGAGGGCAACCGCGAATACGCAGACGGTTGCCGCAGCAAGCCCCATGAACCACTTGTGAAGACGCGGCGCATGTACATCCAGCCGCAGAAAAGCGACAGTGAATAGCCCGGCTGAAAGCACCATGGTTGGCACTGAGAATCTGAAGATGTGGTCTTGAATGGCACCGAGTTCAGGGAAGAAGAATTGGGCCCATAGGCCGGTGATCGAAACCTGGGTGAACAATGTGGCGAGAACGAAAGTGATGTAGTACAGATACACTCTTTCGCGCAACGATAGAAAAAGAAAGAGGTTATAGAACAACATGGCAAGCATCACGCCGAAATAAAGGGCGTGCTTGACCGTGTCCCTTTGTGCTCGCTCGTAAAAGTGATTCGGCGCGGCGATCATCATCGGGGCTTGCATGGAGCTTTTCGAGCGTATTCTGAAGTAGAGTGTCGTCTCGTCTCCTGCTTCAAGCGCCACCGGGAAAGCGAAGAAGCGGTTATTGATCAACCGGGTGGAGAGGGGCCGATGGTCACCTGTAGTGACGCGTTGGACAATAGCCCCGTCCTCGACGCGGTAATATTCGATGTCATCCAGTATGGGATGGTTAATGCTGACAATGCGTTCGATCGATCGACTACTGCTGTTGAATAGCTGGATTCGCAGCCAGAGCGTACCTGACTCGAAGCCGAAGTTCAGCGTACGAGCGCCAGCCGGACGCCATGGCTCCGAAGCCGCCTGCTGAATGTCGCTGAAGGTTTGTGGATCGATCCCGCCGTTTTGGTCTTCGTGGAGCTGATAGTAGAGGTGATCGTTCAGTGACTGCTGCGTTTCGCTCACAGAGATATCGAATCGCTCAGCATTCAACGCGGATGAAGACGCAGAAGCGATGGGGACCAAAAGGATACAAAGCGTGCTTAATACCCTGAAAACCAGCGTCACGCTCGTTCTGCTGGTTAAAATCACTACACCTCCTCTATCGTCGAGTTCTACGTAAACGCGATGTAGCGCGCTCGAATGCGTCAGTTTCAGGAAGTATAGTCGGCACATTCGTATCCGCTATCCGTCATCAAACGCAGCGCAAAGCTATAGTTTAGAGCGCACCGGCTGGCCCGCAGTAGTCTATCCTTTCTCTTAACCGCCCTGCTTCCACCAAATTTCGACTCATGAACGAGGCCAATACCATTCATCTGCCCTGCAGACGAGCGCTCCTGCTCGTCACTGATTATCTCCAGGCCTGGCGCCACAAGGACATTAGCTACGGAAGCCTGAGAATTCTGACGCTGTTGATGCTTGCGTTCACCCTCACACATGCAAGCCTTTCGCACGCCAGCGCTGCCGTGGAGTCAGAGCGGCCGCTTGCCCAGGCCGGTATTATCGATCTCACGGATTATCCGCTGGGAACGTCTGAGCTCTTGCCGCTGGATGGCGAGTGGCTGTTTCTCTTCGGAGAGTTCGCTGATCCGAACGAGCCTTTTCCGCATGACCGCGCCCACACCGTGGTGGTACCGGACAGCTGGAATTTCTATGAGCTCGATGGTGAGGCGGTGCCCGTCATGGGTTACACGTCCTATTACCTCAAGCTGGAGCTGCCCGAATCCCTTACGGGCAAACTCGGCCTGCGAATCCCCAACGAGGGGCCGGGCTATGCCCTGTATATCAACGGCAGCCTGGCGAAGCAGATTGGTGTGCCTGGCACTACTGAAGCGAGCAGCACACCCCAATACGGTACCGCGAGCATTTCATTGCCCGAGGACGCCCAGACAGTCGAACTGCTCTTTCACGTGTCCAACTTCAGTTATAACTGGGCGGGGCTCTGGTATTCAGTAGAGCTTGGTTTCGCGGATACGGTACACCAGCAACGAAACGCCGATATCTATTGGGACTTCTTTGTAGCAGGCATCTTCTGCGTCACCGCGCTGTTCCATCTGTCTTTCTGGCTCATGCGCCGGAATGACTGGTTGTCACTGGCTTATGTGGCTGTGACGGTATTGGCACTAGCGAGAACGGTATCGACGGGCGAAACAATCATGCTGTTTTTGTTTCCTGACCTGCCCTTCTCCATCCTGATGAAGCTTGAGTATGGCTCCTTCTATGCGCTGACCGCCGCTTCGATGTTGTTTACGAAATTCGCGTTTCCAGCGGAGACTGACCCGCGTGCGGCTCGATTGGTAGTTGGTCTCGGGTGTGCTGGTTTCCTGTTCGTAGTCTTCACGCCGATCGTGTGGTTCGCCGAACTTGTCACCTTCTATCAGCTGCTTAGTCTGGTTGCGATACTTTATTTCGTGTACATCGCCATCAAGGCCATTCATAACAATCGAGATGGTGCAAAGCTCATCGTTTTCGGCTGGTCTACGTTCTTCATATTCATTCTTAACGATATTCTGTACGCCAAGCTGATTATCCAGACCGGCTACTGGCTGGATATCGGCCTCTGCGTGATGATCCTTTCGCAGTCGATTCTCATCAACTCCCGGTTCGTGAATACGTCGAAGCAGAACAAGATGCTGCTCCGCACTGTGGAAAAGCGCAATCTCGCCCTGAACGATCTCACCCACAACCTCGAATTAAAGGTCCAGCAGAGAACGCAGGAGCTCCAGACTGCGATGGAAGAAATCGAAACGCTGGCGATGACGGACGAGCTGACCGGCCTGTCGAACCGTCGCGCGTTTCTTCAGCTCACGCACTATGAGCAGTCCCGGGTACAGCGATATCCGAGCCTCTTCTGTATCGGCCTCATCGATATCGACAACTTCAAGTCAGTCAACGATACCTTTGGCCACGATGTGGGCGATGAGGTGCTCAAGACTGTTGCCAGAACGATCAGAAAGGCGACTCGGCCTCAGGACAAGGTGGCGCGGTGGGGTGGCGAGGAGTTCATCATCCTGTTTCCCAAAACATCGAGGGACGACGTGATACATGTGGCGGAGCGGGTCCGTCGGCTGATCGCTGAAACACCGGTGGCGGTTGGAGAAGTGGCCATCCAGCCAACGATTACGATGGGCGTTGCTGGCTCGGAGGAGAAGGAGACGATTCAGGAACTTATTCAGCTGGCGGACGCCCGACTCTATTATGGCAAGCACCATGGCAAGAATCGGGTTTGCATTACCGTAGATGATGAGCCTCAGACTACTTAGTCTGGGTGCTGCGTTAGCAGTGCTTTCGAGTCGTCAAAACGCCAGAGACACCTTGAACTCGTTGTAGTAGTACTTCAGCGCGTTCTTGCCGCGGAAGCTTTCCCAGAAATTCAGCTCCAACTGTATGGGCAGTGGAAGCGCGCCTCTCTGCCAGGCCGGGATGCCATTCCAGTTCAACCCGATGCGATATTCCTGATCACGAAAATCACTGTTGTCCGACAGGTAGAACGTCGACTGCCCGGACGGTGACTTATAGCTGTCTTTGCCCTTGTTCTTCTGATAGTAGGCCGCGAAGACACGCATCTGATCATCCAGGAAGCGGTAGCCGAACTCGATGTCGAGTATCGTATAGTCACCGACATCCCGCTTCAGACGCTCCTTGAAGGCAGCAGGCGTGATGGAGAGCATTGATTGCGGCACTCTGAGCGTCTGGCGATCACTCAGGTTGATGCCGTGTTCGAGCTGTACTGCCAGATCGAAGCGATAACCAAGGTCTCTGAAATAATCAAAGCGCAGGATGAGGTCGTTGGCGCCGTCATCAGCTATTGGCTGGAACAGGATGTCTGGGTCATTTTTGTCCGTCATCCGACCCAGGCGAATGCCGGGCATGAAAAACAGACTGTCCCGTCCACTGCTATGGATGCGCCAGAAAGCGCCGACGATAGGCGCTACCAGGCCAGAGTCGCAATGACTGCCGACGTCCTCATAGGCAAATGGTCCGGCCTGTGCGGTAAGTGCAGCTGACAGCACGTCTCCTGAACCGTTGCGTGTTCCTACCTTCGCGTCGCTGCAGGAGTCAACCAGTGGCAAGCGTACACCCACTGCAAGATCGTCAGTTATACCGTGACCGGCAGTAATTTCGATGAAGTTGGTCTCGAAAGACAGTTCTACCTGACTGCTGTCACCTACCAGCCCGAAGCCATCCAGCGGTACGCCGGATAGCGTGGTGCTGAACCGCTCAGGCTTACCCTGTTCATTGAATTGTGATGACACTCTGCCCTGGCCGATATTGAAATCGACTACCGTGATACCTTGGGGAATGAACAGGCCCCAGGTCGGTTCTACAGGTTCAGCGTGAGTGGGTGCGCTTGCTGCAGCGAGCGCAAGAAAGAGTGTGGTGCGTTTCATGATCACGGCAAGAGGGTCGTTTAATAATGGCGGCGAGAAGGCTCGCCAGGGGTGGAATTTGGTATGGTCGTTATCGAGTATAGCTAGGGGGTCGAGGCTGTCGAGTGAGGCGAAACAGATAGAAATTGGCTACAGGCTTATCAGGCAAGGAGAGTATTGATGCAGTTTAAAGTCATTCCAGTCGTGCGGATTTTCGATGAAACCAAGGCGAAAGCGTTCTATCTGGAATTCCTCGGTATGTCACTGGAGTGGGAGCACCGATTCGAGCCCAACGCGCCTCTCTACATGCAGGTTTCCAGAGGCGATCTGGTTCTTCATCTCAGCGAACATTCGGGAGACTGCACGCCGGGCTCGAAGATCTTTGTGAACACCGATGAACTCGATACTCTGCACCGCGAAGTTACATCGCGCGGATACAGATATTCGCGACCAGAGATCACCACGGCGCCATGGGGCGACAGGATGTTTGAGGTGGTGGATCCTTTTTGTAATAGGATATTGTTTAATGAAGGCTGACTCGGCTCGTTATCATATGAGGAAGCGGCTGGTCTGGACTCTTTGTTTCGCCGTCTTCCTTGTTGTCGCCTCTTTGCTGATCCCTACCACCGTATACAGCCGATCAGAAATGGTAAAGGTCCCTTACGGCTTCCCGGTGCCTTTTGTTTGGCAACGTGTGACCCTGGAATGCCCCTGTCCGTTGGACCAGTCGGTCGGTTAGGTTTT
>TARA_R100000306_G_scaffold43414_1_pt1 | contig 19273 bp, 23 predicted proteins | sample TARA_R100000306 | Tara Oceans TARA_R100000306 (sample SAMEA2620824) | marine metagenome | biome: marine biome (ENVO:00000447); feature: mesopelagic zone (ENVO:00000213); material: "saline water (ENVO:00002010), including plankton (ENVO:xxxxxxxx)" | depth 1000 m | reverse complement strand
GCCACCTGTTTACCTCAATGCCATACACCAGAAATCAGCATAACTGCTTGAATCCGGAACGAGAGCAGAAAAGCGAAAAGAAGAACGAAAAAATGGCAGCTTAATGCAGGTTGATTGGACAACTATCTTGAAAATTACCGGCAGTGCCAGGACCCAAACCAAATAACACAGACCAATGGTCAGCAGAAGCAAAGCTGGCCACGGTGATTGAAACTGCCTCGATGAGCGAGGCGCAGCTTAACGAATACTGCCGCCAGAAGGGTCTGTTCGCCGAACAGATCAAGGCTTGGAAAGAAGCCTCGCTCGTCGGGTTCCAGAGCGCGGAGCAGCAGGATAAAACACTGCGGCAGCAGTCCAAGGCGGATAAGCAGCAGATCAAGAAGCTGGAAAAAGAGCTTCGCCGTAAAGAGAAAGCGCTGGCCGAAACAGCAGCGCTGCTGGTACTGCGAAAAAAGCTGGATGCGCTCTGGGAGAACAAAGACGCGGACGAATGACCGCGCTGCCAGAGCGCCAGAAAATTATTGAATTGATAAACGAAGCGGTAGATAGCGGTGCCCGGTTACACAAGGCTTGTGGCGAGGCACAGATAGGTCTTCGCACCTACCGGCGCTGGTACCAAGGCGGTCAGGTAGTCGCTGATCAGCGACCAGAAGCGGTACGTCCTGAGCCGTCAAACAAGCTCACTGAGCATGAGAAGAAACAGATCGTAACTCTGTGCAACCGGTCTGAGTATGTGGATCTGGCACCGACACAGATCGTACCGGCACTGATGGATCTGGGCGTTTATGTGGCCTCTGAGTCATCATTTTACCGGGTGCTCAGAGAAGAAGGACAATTGCACCACCGGGGCAAAGCACGTGAGCCGCAGCGCAGAACTGCGCTGAGCACACATATTGCCAAAGCGCCGTGTCAGGTCTGGGTTTGGGACATAACGTATTGTGCCTCCCGGGTTCGTGGTCAGTATTTTTACCTGTACATGTTTATGGATGTGTACAGCCGGAAAATCGTGGGATATGAGGTGTACGAGGCTGAGAATGGTGAATACGCAGCCGCGCTGTTACAACGAGCGTTATTGAGTGAGCAGTGTTTTAATAAGCCGCTGGTGCTGCACTCTGATAACGGTTCACCGATGAAGTCACAGACACTGAAGATAAAACTGGACGAGCTGGACGAGCTGGGCGTGCTGCCTTCATACAGCAGACCGCGTGTAAGCAATGATAATGCGTATGCGGAATCTGTGTTCCGGACATTGAAGTAGCGCCCGCAGTGGCCATCAAACGGCTTTAAAGATCTGATGGCAGCCAGACAATGGGTGGAGCGTTTTGTGCATTGGTATAACCATGACCACAAGCACAGCAAGATCCGGTTTGTGACACCGCAGCAGCGGCATAGTGGCCAGGATGCGCAGATACTGCAGCAGCGTAAAGCCGTGCTGGAGCAAGCCAAACTGGCAAAGCCCTCACGTTGGGGTAGTCGACCAACCAGAAACTGTGAATCGATCGGTGCCGTGTGTTTGAATCCGGAAAGAGACGATCAGATTATTAGTGCGGATAAACAGGCCGCGTGAAGAAAAAGGTGTCAACTATCTTGAAAAACACCGCGGGCAGCCGGACACTGGTCGATCTGATGCGTGACTTGGGTCATTGCATTGGCCGATTCAAAGTGCGCAGCCTGATGAAAGAGTCTGGACTGACATCGAAACAACCGGGGCCACACGCCTACAAGCTGGCCAATGAAGAGCGGCCAGACATCCCGAATCATCTGGACCGGGAGTTTGACGTTGATGCACCTGACAAGGTCTGGTGCGGTGATGTGACCTATATTTGGGCGGATAATCGCTGGCATTATCTGGCAGTTGTCCTGGATTTGTATCGTCGTCGTGTGATTGGCTGGGCTTTATCAACCAGCCCAGATGCACAACTGGTCGTTAAAGCGCTTGATATGGCGTATGAGCAACGAGGTAAACCGACAGGTGTCATGTTCCACTCCGACCAAGGGTGCCAATATACCAGCCGTCTGTTCCGTCAACGCCTGTGGCGTTACCGGATAAAACAAAGCATGAGTCGGCGCGGTAATTGTTGGGATAATGCTCCAATGGAGCGGCTGTTCCGCAGCCTGAAATCTGAATGGGTACCGGCATTGGGTTACGTCTCAAAACACGAAGCTGCAAAAGATATTGGCTATTACTTGATGGACTATTACAACTGGCGTCGGCCACATCAATTCAATGACGGTGTGCCACCGGCAAAAGCTGAACTTAAACCTAATTTTTTGTCCGGATTTAGTTGACCACTACACTAATTGACTCATTAGGCTTCGAAAAGATTGACTTTAGTTTGCATTGTGTGCGATTTGGGGAATGTCGATAAATGAAGATTCTAGTTCTGACCTCTAGATTTCCCTACCCTGTTGTTGGAGGGGATAGACTTAGAATCTTTGAGCTATGTAGATATCTGTCGAGATATCATGATTTGACATTAGTTTCTCTGTGTGAGTCTCCCGATGAAATGCATTTAGATCTATCGAATGATAATGTATTCCAAAAAGTATATAGAGTTTATAAATCGCCTGTATCTTCAATAATTTCTTCTTTCATAGGGTTTATAACAGGTAAACCTCTTCAAGTTGGATACTATAGGTCATCTAAATTTTCCGCTGTATGCAAAAGTCTGGAGGGAGAACATGACTGCGTGCTTGCTCATTTGGTTCGAATGGGCGATCAGGCGTTATCGCTGAGTTTGCCCGTGGTAACAGAAATGACTGATGCCATCTCTCTTAATTATAAGCGTGTTTTGTCGACCACTGATGTGACTGGTTTAAGAGCGACAATTTATAGGTTTGAATACTTTAGACTTTTAAGGTATGAAAGTTACCTCATAAATCGTAGTAAATCTTCAATCGTAGTTTCTGAAATTGATAAACAGTATTTAGTTACTAATGCAGAAGTGTCTGACTCGAAGATTTCGGTCTTCTCAAACGGTGTAGGGTTGAATTCTTTAAAATATTGCTATCAGCCTGATGGAAAAACTATCCTGTTCATTGGGAATATGTTTTCTTTGCAAAATTTCGATGCTGCACTCTGGTTTGCCAAAAAAGTATTACCATTGCTGAACCAAGATGAGAATCACTACATATTTAGGGTGTTGGGTAAGATCAGAGACTCAGATAGAAGTGTACTATCAAAGATTGCTAATGTTGAAGTTACAGGTTTGGTGGATAGTGTGCCACTGGCTAGCGTAGGTGCCGTTGTTGCTGTATGTCCTATTAGAATTGGCGCTGGCATCCAGAATAAGGTTCTGGAATATTTCGCGTTGGGCATACCCTGTTGCTTAACTCGTTTTGGATTTGAGGGCATCATTCCAGAGTTTGAAGATTTTGTCATGCTGTGTGACACTCCAGACGAGTATGCCGATGCAATTCAGTCAATTATTTCTGACACCAAGTTGGCGCAAAAGATGTCGTTAGAGGCTCGTAAGCTTGTGGAGCGGCACTATTCTTGGGATGCTCAGCTGAGTGGGGTTGAGAGACTTTTTCAAAAAAAATCATGTTGATGTTTCCCAAACTTAAACCCGCCCAAACGTATCCTCAAACCGCACAATATCATCCTCCCCCAGATAACTCCCGCTCTGCACCTCAATCAACTCCAGCGCCACCTTTCCGGGATTCGTCAGCCGATGAGTCTCACCAATCGGAATATACACCGACTGATTCTCCGTCAGTAAGCTTTCCTTCTCTCCCACCTGCACAACCGCCGTGCCAGATACCACCACCCAGTGCTCGGCGCGGTGATGATGCATCTGCAGTGACAGTGACGCACCCGGTTTAACCGTAATCCGTTTCACCTGATAACGCTGACCGTTGTCGATGGAGTCATAGCTGCCCCAGGGGCGATGCACCTCCCGGTGAAACAGGTGTTCCTCGCGCTCGCAATGGGCCATTTCCTCAACGGCCTTCTTCACGTCCTGCACCTGATCCTTATGCGCTACCAGCAGTGCATTCTTGGTATCCACCACCACCAGATCATCCAGCCCGATCGTCACCACCAGCTTGTTCTTGTTGTCGTTATGCACCAGCGTGTTGTGCGTGTTGATAGTGATCACATCACCAATGCTGGCCGTGTTGCTGGCATCTTTCTCCAGAATCTCCCAGATGGCCCGCCAACCGCCGATATCACTCCAGCCTGCATCCAGCGGCACCACACGCACATTGTCGGCTTTTTCCATCACCGCATAGTCAATCGAGTCGCTGGGGCAGGCGGCAAAGGCCTGGGCATCCGCCCGGATAAAGTCCAGATCGTCCCTGGCGGCGCGCATGGCGGCCTGGCAGTGTTCAACAATGGCCGGGGCGCTGTGCTGCAGGGCGTCCAGGTAAGCGGCGGCTTTGAAGACAAACATGCCGCTGTTCCATAGGTGTTTGCCGGAGGATAGGTATTGTTGGGCGGTGGCAAACGAAGGCTTCTCCGTAAAGCGAACCACAGCGCGGGGACGTAGTCTTGCTGCGTCCCCCTTGTTGCGGTCCCGCTCCTCTTGATCGAAATCGGCGTCCCCAGCTTCGATATAGCCATAGCCGGTTTCGGGGTGGGTGGGCACGATGCCAAAGGTGATCAGCTGGTTGCCGGTGGTGGCGGCCTGCGCGGCGATGTCCAAGGCCTGTTGGAAGCCGTGCTGGTCGCGGATCACATGATCGGCCGGGAAGACGGCGATGATGGCCTGTGGGTCAATCTGCAGCGCTTTGATGGCGGCCAGTGCGATGGCCGGGGCGGTGTTTTTGGCCTCGGGCTCCAGCAGGATGGCGGCGGGTTTAATGCCAATGCTGTGCAACTGCTCGGCCAGCATAAAGCGGTGATCCTCGTTGCACACCACAATGGGGGCGGCCAGGTGCTGCACGCGCAGGGCGGTTTCCTGCAGCAGGGTATGCTCGCCACCAGTCAGCCTGTGAAACTGCTTGGGGTAGTGCTTGCGCGACAGCGGCCAGAGCCGCGTGCCGGCGCCGCCGGAGAGGATGACGGGGATGACCTGCATATTGTGTGGTGTTCCGCTTGTTATTCGTGCTGGTGATTGTAGCGCGGGGGGACGGAGGCGGTCTACGTTCCCATTTGGGTGAGTGGCGACAGCCAGGCTATGCAGCCAAGGGAAAATCCGCCGGTAGCGAAACCTGATCGCGCTGAGCGAGCGCAACCACTTGCTTATAGGCTTCTTCCCGCTTCTGAGGCTGCGTTGCATCGTCCCCGGTCAGCGCATTGCCGACGTCCGTGAACAGTCGCGTCAATGCGAATATGATGGGATCAAAATGTTGTGATTCCAGCTTCATTGCAGGCTGAATAAATGTTTTGAAGGCGTACCCAAAACCCTTCAATCTGAATCCCACCAGATGCCGGTCATCAGCATCCAGTAACACCGTCAAAAATCCATCGATACGCTCCGCAACCACGGTAGTGTCATCACACACATACTCCAGAAAGTCCATTCTGGAATAGTATGACGCTCGCTTCTCAAAATTTTCCGGCATTTTGGTGTCAAAATGTTGCGACAGTAGCGCTGAAAATTTATCCATTTGTCCAAACCTGTTGTTCATAACGTTCTGTGTGATCGCGTGGTAGCTTTGGATTGTCAGGATCTGACCCTATCCACTCCCAGTTAACAATAAAACCTTTGTCAAAATTGTTGTCGTCGAATATTACATAGACAGCGAAAACTGTGTTGGCTGGGGCATCATAGCGTTTTGCTGTACATGCCATGTGAGCTATATAACGGTACGTGTACGGTGGCGACATCACGTATACATAAACATTCCCGTCTAAGTCGTGATCATTCATTGGGCGTTTCAACCCTTTGAAGATTGAATGTGCTCGCCTTACGCCACCCCAGTGATCCGGAAAAATGTTTTTCTCGTGATATCCAATGTTGTTCACTGGAGGGAGTTGCCCCAGTACGTTGTATATCAGTTCATAAAGCGGCGTTACTCGCCGGAGTGCAGCCAACTGCCTGACCCGCTCTGCATCCACTGTCAGCGTAATCATCCCCGCACCGTCTGGCGACGGCGCAAGGGCGTCAAGAGTAAAATCGTCCATTGATACACTTTGACCCCAAGTCTGGCGCGTATGTTCCCTTATTTATTCAAAAATGACAAGGGGCGCCAACGCTGTGCAGCTGCTCTGCGAGCATAAAGCGATGATCGTCATTACAACAGCAAGGGTTGTTTTGATTTACCATTAAGTGTGCATTTAGACTATTATTATATAGTCTTATTGTATACTTGATGACGATATGAACAAAGCCACTGCCATCGAAAGAATGAATGCCTGGAGCCGAAAAGGGCGCTACGTGTTCCTGGTGCAGGACCTGGCCAAGATTTTCCATGAAGACAGTCCCAAGACTTTCAAGGAGGGGCTGCAGCGGCTGACCAAAGCCGGGGTCTTTGAGCGTGCCTGCAGGGGAGTGTACCTGTATGCTTACGCTCAGAGCAGGGACAGCTTTGTGCTGGAACATATAGCCAAGGCACTGCGCAGGGGCTTCTACAGCTATATCAGCCTGGAATCGGCGCTTTCCGAGGCCGGGGCAATTTCCCAGATTCCCCTGGACAGGCTGACGGTGATGACCACGGGCCGCAAAGGGGAGTACCGGACGCCCTATGGGGTTATTGAATTCACTCACACCAAACGCTCTGAAATGGAGATTCTCGACGATGTTTATTCAGCCGCGCGCCCACTGAAAGTGGCGACACTGAAAACCGCATTGCGCGACCTGAAGCGCGTGGGCCGCAATACCCACTTGCTGGACTGGGAGGTGTTGAATGGCGCCGGAGCAAAAATCCATTCCCCGGCAGCGTATCAAGATCGAGATTGCCAACATCGAGGCCTATACCTCTGAAACCATGGCCCTGCAGGCCAACTATGAATTCCTGCCTGACGGCTATGCGGACACCCTGCTGAGAGTGGAAACCCTGGATGAGATCATGGCCGACAAACTGATCTCGCTTGCGAACACGGAAAAAGACATCCGCCACCGCGACATCTGGGATTTGCGCTGGCTGAAGCAAAAAGGCGCGGCAGTGAATGGCAGACTGGTCACCCTCAAGATAAGCGATTACAAAATTGACGATTACGCTGGCAAAGTCGCCCGCATGCAGGCACTGCTGCCGGAAATAATCCAGGGCGATGCTTTCAGGAATGAAATGAAGCGCTTTATTCCGGTCACCGTACAGGAGAGCACGCTTGCCAAAGCCGAGTTCTATCCATTCCTGACCAGGGAAGTGACCCGCCTCTACGACCAGGTGTTGCGTCACCTGTCAGCTCCGGGGGCGGGAGAGAGCCCGGCATTCGTGATGGATGATGGTAGCTGATCCGGCTTATGATGAGCTTGGTGAGGACGACCCTGAGGTCTGGGCGCCGCTGCATGCCTGGCGTGTGCTGGGTCAGTTACGCAATCCCGTGGCGGTTCGACCACTGATTGAACGGCTTGTTAGTGTCGAAATTGCTGGACCTGCAGGCGGTCGAGTGTATCGATGCGATTCGAGAGATGTATCGCATCGATATCGTCGACATCAGCTGCGCGGGGGATATTGAGGATGTGGAGATCGAACTGGGTTTGCGCAATGATCCTTGCCATCATGGGCGCATTGCCGCCCAGTTGTCGTGACAGGATGTAGGCGGATGTGGCGGTGGGCAGACAGGCCGGCATCGCCAAACAGCGCACTGGTGTAATTCCCCTAAAGCCCACCCGAAAGGGTTGTCCCAGTCGGGGTTGTTGGCTTCTATACTAACGGGATCTACTTGCTCGGAATGAGGTTTTTTAAACGTGAAACCCAATTGGCAAACGCGATTTCTTCTTGGTAGCTTGCGACTACTTTCCGTCTTGTTTGTGGGCAGTGCCATGTTGTTGTGTCTGCTTGCTCCAACAGCTCACGCGCAGCCCTGGCCCGAATTCAGCGAACGCAATTTCAGCATCACGCGCCTGCAGCGGCAGACAATCACTGGTACGAGTGCTGATGGTGTCAATGTGCGCCTTGAGCTTGGTCTGCTGCGCATGACCGCCAGGCGAAATGTGCGTTTCAATGACGAACGTCTGCGTGAGGGCGATCAACTGTTTGGCTGGGCGCGTTATGCCGACGGCGGCGCTCACTGGCTGGTGCCACCGTCACGGGAGGTGTTTCTGCTAAGCAGCAGAAATCTGGGTTTTGCGCGGCAGACCGCGGATGCGGAGACACTTATAAAGGTAGACCTGTTGACCGGCGAGGTCAGCGATTCTGGTCTGGCGGGACTGCAGTTTGTGCCTAGCTCTTATCCCCTGGCGCAATACGAGGAACGGAACGGTCAGTGGGTTCAGCAGTATTCCTTTGCACCGTCACGGGGTGTGTATGTGGGCATGTTGCCAGGTGCGCCTGCGAATGAACGGGTGATACTGGGGCCGCTCGGCGAACCATTGACGCGTTTGACCCATATTGATGACGCCGCACCACGACGCATTATCCGGCATGCTGAGCACGAAGCACTGCTTTTGGAAAACCCTTTGCTGCAGCACGACATGCAATTGTTTGATCCAAACCCTGACCCCGAACACGTCACCTTGCCAATGCATCTGCGTCCGCCACGGTTTTTATCCCTGTTTGACTATCCGATCATGGCGACGCCGGGCGGAGCACTTGTGGTACGTCACCGCCAGGATGATGGGCAGATTCTTTGGGGGATTTATGGCACCGATGGTGCGCTGACGATGCCGCTGCTGGAGGATCTGCACTTTACCTTCCGGCCGGAGCAGGCTGAGCGCAATGACAATCTGCATATCCCACATTTTGTTTTTATGATTCCACTCGAGGCGGAGCAGGGGCTTTACTGGCCTATTCAGGATGATGGCACACCTGTCCCTGCCGCAGAGGGCATTGTCGGTTTCAGGCCCATCACTGGTGGTCAGTCCATGCGGAATTCCATGCGATCCTGGTCCAGTGGGTTTGCCGACCCTTGGGCCTATACAGCTGTTCTTTGGGAGAACGACGGTCAGCAGCTGTGGGCCTTGGCCAATGGTGCCTTTAATGACGAGCGCCTGACGTTAACGCGTCCGGGGGCGACCTGGCAGGACTGGCAGGTCATCGAGTTCGGCATTGATGAGGTGCAGGTGTATGTGCCCACCACCGACTATTATGGACGACCGTTCCCCAGCGGCTCATTGCCGCCGATGATGGCGCGTGCCGGGTCGATGCCTGGCGTAATGGCGCGAATGGCAGATGGTCCTGTATTTGTGCTGACACCGGACACCAATAGTCAGCAACCGGGAGCCTGGCGCGAAGTTGGCATTGGCCCGTTTGCCAGTTACGAGGACGCCCAAAGGGGCTTGCAGATATACAACAACAACGTGCGTAGCGCTGCTGCAGCGCGAACTGAGGAGCTGCTGGCGACTTATCGTGAACAGCGCGCCCGGATGGCGGCTGCCAACGAGGCAGCTTTGCGTAACCTGAATCTGCGCTCCATCGAGCTGCGCGGCCCGGGCAGTGATACCGATGTCGAATTTTATTGCGCGCATCGCGACGCCGATGCCTGCACCGGGATGCGTAATGAGTGGGAGCGCATCAAGGCACTGCCGCCTCCGCCGCCGCCACCGGCATCGTTCGGTTCTCGCGAGTCAATCTGGTCGACCTGGCGGGAGGAAAGCAGCAATCAGGGTTACAGCGGTCCAAGCGCGCTTGGAGGCGGCTACCGCTGGTCAAATGGTTCGCTGGTTGGGCCGTTTGGGCAGATGGTTGATTCGCTGTGACATTCTCAGCTCCGTGATAGGCTCGCAGTTCTGATACCCATCACGATACTAACTCTGGGCGGCGAGACCATTCTTTATGACAGACAAAATGCACCGGCACTCAGGGCGGTAGTGGATGAGATCGTTGCCGAATATCCGGTGCCAGCTGAATTGCGCGATGATAGGGTTGATGAGACGGCGGTACCATAAGGCCTAAGTGCAAATTGTCACGAATCCGCGCTAAACTGTCAGGCTTTATTACCCCGCCATTAAACTCAAGGAAAGGTTGATCATGAAGATCCTGGTTACCGGGACGGCCGGTTTTATCGGATTCCATCTGGCACAGCGTCTTGTTGCCCGCGGCGACGAAGTCGTTGGACTCGACAGCATCAACGACTACTACGATGTGAATGTGAAATACGGGCGTCTGGCGCATGCCGGGATTGCGCGTGAGGCTGTCAGCTACGGCAAGCTGGTCCAGTCGGATACGGCGAAAAATTACCGGTTTATCCAGTTGCAGCTGGAGGATAAAGAGGCGATTGATGCCCTGTTTGCCGCCGAGCAGTTTGATGCCGTGTGTAATCTGGCGGCGCAGGCCGGTGTGCGTTACTCGCTGACCAACCCGCAGGCTTACATTGATTCCAACATCGTCGGATTTGTTAATCTGCTGGAAGCCTGCCGTCATTTTGGTGTGAAGAATCTCTCCTACGCCTCCAGCTCTTCGGTATATGGCCTGAACGAGTCCTTGCCATTTGCGACTACAGACAATGTTGATCATCCCATCAGCCTGTACGCAGCGAGCAAAAAGTCCAACGAACTGATGGCTCATACCTATTCGCATCTGTTTGGTATTCGCACCACCGGACTGCGTTTCTTTACCGTGTATGGACCCTGGGGACGGCCGGATATGGCGCTGTTCCTGTTCACCAAAGCGGCCCTGGCCGGTGAGCCCATCAAGGTGTTTAATCACGGCAATATGCGCCGTGACTTTACCTATATCGATGACATCATCGAGGGTGTAGTCCGCGTGATCGACAATCCGGCTTCTGCGGATCCCAGGTGGTCGGGCGCTGACCCTAATCCAGGCAGTTCGTCTGCGCCTTACAAGATCTACAATATTGGCAACAACAATACCGTCAAACTGCTGGATTTTATTGAGGCGATTGAGAAGGCGCTGGGCGTCACCGTAGAAAAAGAATATCTGCCGCTGCAGGCCGGCGATGTACCAGCCACTTTTGCAAACGTTGATGATCTGGTTGAGGATATGGATTACAAACCATCAACGCCTGTGCAGCAGGGCATCAACAATTTTGTGGCCTGGTATCGTGAGTTCTTTAAAGTTTAAACCCACCGTCGTCTGGTTCACAGGTCTGTCCGGGGCGGGCAAGACTACCTTGTCGCAAGGTGTTGCGACCTTGCTGCGGGAGCAGTCAGTGCCGGTGGTGACGCTGGACGGCGATGAGCTGCGTGCCGGTCCCTGTCGCGATCTGGGATTTACGCCGCAAGACCGGGCAGAAAATGTTCGCCGGGCAGCGGTGCTGGCCAGCGAGCAGAGTCAATCTGGTCAAATTGTATTGGTGGCGCTGATCTCTCCGATGCGTGCGGACCGGGACATTGCCCGTCATATTATTGAGGGTGGCGGTGCAGCTTTTGTTGAGATATTTGTTGACGCGCCTTTGTCGGTGGCAGAGGCACGTGATCCCAAGGGGCTGTATAAGCGGGCGCGGCGTGGTGAGTTAAGGCATTTTACCGGCGTGGATGCGCCCTATGAGGCACCGATCGCTCCGACGCTCGCCATACGCACTGATGCCGAGTCACCGGAGCAGTCAGCATCACGCGTCATGGAAATTCTGCTTGTAAAGGGTGTAAAGGGGACGGAGGGATTTAGCGTGTTAAATCCCTCCGTCCCCTTTAACTTCCAGTTGCTTGAAGATCTGATTGCGGTGGCGCGGCGCGCCGGTGACGTGATCATGGACATTTACGCCACTGATTTTGCTGTTGAAGAGAAGCGCGATGACTCTCCGGTAACAGCTGCCGATGAACGCGCAGAGGCGGTCATCACCGCTGCACTGCGACAGATGACACCTGACATCCCCATTGTTGCGGAAGAGGCCATGGCTGCCGGCAAACAGGTGTCGCCAGGCCGTCAATTCTGGCTGGTCGATCCGCTCGATGGCACCAAGGAATTTGTCAGCCGGAATGGAGAATTTACGGTCAATATCGCTTTGATTAGCGATGGTGTGCCCGTTCTGGGCGTGGTGTATGCGCCAGTGACCGACACCGTTTTTGCTGGCAGTGAGGATGATGGTGCGTACATTGTGGATGCGGGTGCCAAACGTGCAATATCTGTTAGAAATATACCTGACGCAGGTGCTGTTGTTCTGACCAGCCGCTCTCATGGCGACTATGAGGTCCTGCACAAGCGTCTGGAAGGCCAGACAATTGCGGACTGGCGGCTGGTAGGCTCGTCCTTGAAAATCTGCCTGATTGCAGCGGGCGAGGGCGACCTGTATCCGCGACTCGGCCGCACCATGGAGTGGGACACCGCGGCAGGGCACGCGGTCCTGCGCGCTGCCGGCGGCCGCCTGATGGTGCTGGAAGGTGCTGTTGTTGACACGCTGCAGGCCGGACGTGAGCTGGGCTACGGCAAACCCGGATTTGAGAATCCTAACTTTTTGGCTTGTGCCTGACCGCGTTCACCTCATTCAGGCAAATGAATACCCTCGCATCCAAAGGGGACGGAGGGATTTACGAATGTAAATTCCTCCGTCCCCTTTTAGTACGCCCTTAAAACTTTCTTTAAACCATTATGGTTTATTTTTGATTGCTAAACTTATTTGGTTTAGTATCGGGTTGCCAAACAAAATTGGGTGAGACTTATGGGTTATTTAGTTCTGATCGGTGATATCGTCAATTCGCGGCGTCTGGCTGAACGTGGTCTTGTTCAAAAGCAATTTAAGGCGGCCTGCCAGCAGGTCAATAAGCGGCGCAAAGACTATAAAGTCGCTTCACCGCTGATGGTGACGCTGGGTGACGAATTCCAGGGTGTATTATCCAGCCCGCAGGCGCTTTGGCGCGTTATATCTACTCTGGAGCTGGCGCTACTTGAAATTTGTCAGCTCAGGTTTTCAGTAGGGGTGGGCGAGATCAGTACGGCGCTGAATTCGCGCTCCTCACTGGGCATGGACGGTCCGGCATTCTACCTGGCACGCGAAGGAATCGAGGCACTCCGCCGTCGCGACGGCCTGTATGCGGTTACGGGGCTAACGGATGGACAGCGGCTGGTTCAGTACGCCCTGGATCTGTGGGCGGCAAACCGACGCAAATGGAACTACAATCGAATGTATACCTTTAATCGACTGTTACATGGTGAATCTGTGCCTGACATTGCGGCTGAGCTTGACCTCACTGAACAGGCCGTTTACCGGACACGGCGTGATGGGGAGCTTGATACCGTGATTGGACTGCTCCAGGAGATCAGCGCGCTGATGGCCAGAGACATACAGCCATGATTGTTTCCTGGTTGCTATTCGCCTGTGTATTGCTGGCTACCAGACTTTGTTATCTACCCAATGATAGACGGCTGCCTAAGCATGTCAGTGTACTGCAGTACGCGGCTCAACTTACTGTACTGCTTATTCTGTTTGAAATCAGTGCGCCGCTGCTACTTTTGCTGGCCTTTCTGGGTGCCAGTGCGGTTGTGATTTATCTTCTTGAAACCTCGGCCCGGATCCTGGGTGGGTTTCGATTACTGTCGCGGACCTGGCAGGGCGGTTCGAACTGGCCATGTCTCAACCGGTATTGTGGGTCGCGGTTGTTTTGCTAATGCTGCTTAATGAAGCCAACTACCTGATCCGGTTGTTGTTCGACTGGTGCAATGTGGTGCCGAAAAAAGCTGTTACGGGGACCGATCCTGCTGAATTGGATGAAGACGAATACAAGGCAGGCCGGGTCATTGGCATGCTGGAACGGACGATAATTCTATTGCTGATTTATTTTACGGGGGACTTTGGTTCAGTCGGTTTTGTCCTGGCTGCAAAAGGTCTGATACGCCTGCGGCAACTGCGCGATCGACAGTTCTCGGAATACATCCTGATTGGCACCCTGGCATCGGTACTGTGTGCGCTAGTTGGCGCCTTATTCTTGCTGTGGATCAATAGAGCCTGACCGTTAAGGCTTCTTGGTCGTCGCGCACATCACCTTACCTCTTCAGCACGTAACTAAAATCTAGTCTATAAATTAAGTAAGACTGCCTGGCGCATGCCAGGGCGGTTGATGACATTGTTGACTTGTCCAGGGAAGGAGTGAATTTCGATGCAAGAACTTAGTATCAGAGATTGTCAATTGGTGGCTGGAGGAATCTCAGTTCCCGATGTTGCTAATCGCGCGCCGTCGACGGAAGGTTCCATGCAAGATATAGGTACCGTCATATCGATCGGAGCTATGATGGCAGGGTTATCTCCTGCAGGCATGTTCGGGCGCTCCGTTATTTTTGCGGTAGGTACATTGGGAATGGCATTGGGAATGATGGAGGAAGAGTCCTGACCAGATTTTGACGTCAGACACTTTATCTCATCAATCTCAAGGGGATTTAAGCTTGATTAGAATAGCCCGTCCGCTGCTGCCTTTCAGCAGAAACCGTCCGGACATCCTGACGCATCAACAGTTGCGCGCAATCAGGCAGCTAGTTGCGTTTTGTTCTACCGCCTTTAGCCTTTTATTCGGCTTTTTGTGGTTTGCGGAGCTGGGGCGCACGGCCGAGCTTACAGCTCGAATCGTAATGCTGTTCATTGCCGTCATTCCGGGACTTGTTCTTGAACATATTCTGGATAGAAACAGCAAGCAGCAGAGACATTCAGAAGAACTTGAGACGGTGCCACTATTTGGAGTGGAAGCGATGCAGCTCGCTTTTGTGCTGAGCCTGGGTTGGTTCTTGTGGCAGGATTCAGTTGGATAGAGAGCTCCAGGCATGACGGGACGGAGGGGGTTGGCGAGTTAAATCCCTCCGTCCCCTTTAGGCCCTCTGGGTCTTTAGGCCCTCTGCGTCCTTTAGGTCCTTTGGGTCTTTAGGCCCGGTGTACCCCGGACACAGAATCAGTGCCGACCCTCAGCCAGCTCCTCAAGCATCTTGGCATTAAAGTCCGGAATGTCTTTGGGATTGCGGCTGGTCACCAGCCCTTCATCGACGACAACAGACTTGTCCACCCAGTGTGCACCCGCATTCTCCAGATCGATTTTGACGGTTTTGTAGGATGTCATCGTGTGGCCTTTGACCACGCCCGCCGTGATCAATACCTGCGGGCCGTGGCATATCGCAAATGTGGGCTTTCCTGACTTTACAAAGTCGCGCGCGAAGGCCACGGCGTCATCATTGCCGCGTAGCGCATCCGGGTTGGTGACACCACCGGGAATTAGAAGCGCATCAAAATCGTCACATTTGACCTGACTAATGGTCTTGTCGACATCAAAGTGGTCGCCCAGCGTGTGATGATGCATACCATGAATAGGGCCCTGATCCAGTGAAACCACTGTGGTTACGGCGCCAGCATCTTCAAGGGCCTGTCGCGGCTCGGTGAACTCGCTCTGTTCGAAGCCGTTCGTGACCAGAATCGCCACTTTTTTGCCTTTTACGTGCTCGTTTGTGGTTTTTGATTGAGTCTGATTATCCATAACAACCTCCTTCCATCGCTTGATCCCAATGATTTCAGGAACACATGGCTCCTGAAGTTGACCAAATAATTAAGGCATTACTATTTGGACAACTTAACAGCTTGCATGTTCACGGTTTTTCCCATGGCAAATTTCTGCAATGCAGAGAAGGATATTTGATGAGCAGCAGTACTAGTGGTGTGACTGTTAGTGGTTGCGTGTGGAGTATCGGAGAAACGTCGCGGGCACTATGTGCCCATGCAATTAAGGCGGCATGCCGCGAATAAATTCACCTTCTATTACAGTGGGTTGACCGCCCCAAAAGCGCTGCTTGCCTTCGGAGGTAAGCAGGATGTAGTTAAGCGACTGGTCGTCATTAGTACTGTGAATTTGTAATACTACGCCGGACGGATGAGTGCTGGCCTGCAGTGTCATCCTGTCATCATGGGTCAACGGCAATACATAAAAATCAGGCAGAAAAACATCCACATCCTTGACATTAACAGAGCCGTAACGATTGCCAACCGTGTAGTCCAGATTGTCGTAAGCCATCATGTCGTGGAATGCTGAATCCTCGATGACTGGCAGAATGTTCTGACTTTTCCCGCTCTCGCATTGTGCTGAGAACGCCCTGATAGCAGGGGCATTCGTGCCTGTCACAGACCAGCCTTGATAGATGGTGATCTCTCCACACGGTTTGTCACGGGCATTGTCCGGTTCATGTGGATACGCAGAGAACTTGCCGACAAGTCGCACATCGTCGGGCATCGACACTAGCAGCAGATTGTTCTCGGTTATTGTGCCTTGATACCCCATGCTTTCAACTGATCGCAACAAAGACTCTGTGTCAATAACGGGTGCAGGGAATGCGGATTCTGAGTGGGCTGTGTTTGCAGCCAGAAGCGAGGCTACGCAAAAAAGCAGTGTTGCTGGCTGAATGATTGTGTTCACGGGTGCGCCCTCCTTGGTAAAGGGGACGGAGGGATTTACGGTCGTAAATCCCTCCGTCCCCTTTAAGCCTTTTAGTCGCTGCCAAACAGATCGCGCGTATACACCTTGTCTGCCACATCAGCCAGCAGCTCGGTCATGCGGTTGGCGATGATGATGTCGCACTCAGATTTGAACGACTCCAGGTCGTGGGTGACCCGGGACTTGAAGAACTCCGGCTGATCCAGCTCGGGCTCGTAAACCACAACGGGGATGCCCTTGGCTTTGATGCGCTTCATGATGCCCTGAATGCTGGAGGCGCGGAAATTGTCGGAACCTGCCTTCATGATAAGCCGGTAGACACCGACAGTCTTGGGCTGTCTGGCGATAATGGAGTTGGCGATATAGTCCTTGCGTGAGGTGTTGGAATCTACGATGGCGCGAATCAGGTTTTGCGGCACATCTTCGTAGTTGGCCAGCAGTTGTTTGGTGTCTTTGGGCAGACAGTAACCGCCGTATCCGAAGGAGGGGTTGTTGTAGTGATTGCCGATGCGCGGGTCCAGGCAGACGCCGTCGATGATATGACGGGTATTCAGCCCGTGTGTGGCGGCGTAGCTGTCCAGTTCGTTGAAATAGGCAACACGCATGGCCAGGTAAGTGTTGCTGAACAGCTTGACCGCTTCCGCTTCGGTTGAGTCAATCAGCAGCACGGCCGCATCGGGTTTTAACGAGCTGCTTCTGAGCAGATCGGCAAATTGCTGGGCTCGTTCTGAGCGTTCACCGACGATAATGCGACTGGGGTGCAGGTTGTCATACAGGGCGCGACCTTCACGCAGAAACTCTGGCGAGAAAATCAGATTGTCCGTACCAAACCGCTCCCGCGCATCTGCCGTGTAGCCGACAGGCACGGTCGATTTGATGACCATCACGGCATTGGGGTTGATGCGCAAGACGTCCTGGATGACCGACTCGACCGATGTGGTGTTGAAGTAGTTGGTGTCAGGGTCGTAATCGGTGGGCGTGGCGATGATGACAAAGTCGGCGTCTTCGTAGGCCTGCTGTTTGTCCATGGTGGCGGTGAGGTGCAGGGTGCGGTTGGCCAGAAAATCCTCAATTTCGGCGTCTACGATCGGGCTTTGGCCAGCATTAATCATGGCGACTTTTTCCGGCATGATATCCAGCGCTGTTACTTCGTGGTGCTGAGCCAGCAGCACCGCATTGGACAGTCCCACATATCCGGTGCCCGCAATCGTAATTTTCATCCTGAATGATTCTCCTGCCTGACGTGTATTGTTGATCCGCCGAGTTTAACACGAGCCTGTGGCGATTGTGCTACGCTTGGGATAGGACGGAAGCAAGGGGATATGAGCATGGCTGAGCCAGGCAGTTTCTATCGCGCACCGGTGTTGGCCGGCGAGCTGGTCGACAGGATCAGTATTTTGCGCATCAGGCGCCAACGAATGGACGACACGGACAGTCTGCTCAATGTGGAGCAGGAGCTGGCGGCCCTGGAGCTGACGGGTTCTGCCTTGCTGACCAATCCTGCGCTGCAGCCGCTGCTGGAGGAGCTGCAGGGCATGAATGAAGCCCTTTGGGAGATTGAGGAAGCCCTGCGTGATTGTGAACAGGTTCATGACTTCTCGGAATACTTTATTCGCCTGGCTCGCAGCGCCTATATCACCAGAGACGAAAGGGCATCGGTGAAACGCCGGATTAACTTCCTCGCAGGTCCGGCAATTATCGAAGAAAAAAATCACGCAGCACATTGATCGGTGGTCTATAACCTCCAATAGGAGGCGAGACCATGCGAAATATACTGATAGCCCTGGATGGCACCTGGAACCAGCCTGGTCAGCGTGACCAGGACAGGGTGGTGCCAAGCAATGTGGTGAAAATGGTGCGTGCGGCGGCGATTGACGCGCTTGGCGCAGAACACAACTTGCACGGTGCCCAGGCGCCCCGCAGCAATGCGGGCAACGATAGACAGCTGCGCTACTACGACGCCGGCGTGGGAACCTCAGGCCGTATCGATAAACTCTGGGGTGGCGTGGCCGGACGTGGCTTGTTTGGCAATATGCGCCAGGCCTATTCCTGGTTAATGCGGCATTATCGGGACGGTGACAGGCTGTTTCTGATCGGCTTCAGCCGGGGCGCATTCGCCGCGCGCAGTCTGGCCGGCATGCTGGATCTGTGCGGCATTCCCCGGCAGGTATCGCCTCGTACACCTCGCTATACCCCTCCCACTGCCCGGCAGGCGGAGCAGATAACACAGCATGCGACGCGCCTTTACCGTATGAAACCGGGTTCCGCCCGCAATATCGCCATCCGCGAATTTCGTGCCCGCCATTACAGCAATGATGGCACTGTACATTTTATCGGTGTCTGGGACACAGTCGGCGCGCTGGGTCTGCCCACGCGCGGCCCGTTTGGCTGGCTGACGCGGCGGCGTCATGGCTTTCACAATGCCCGCCTGGGTACCAACATCATCAATGCCTACCATGCGCTGGCCATTAACGAAAAACGTGCGCCATTTCAGCCCACACTGTGGCAGTGGCCGTTGCCGCAGCAGATTCAGAACATCGAGCAGGTCTGGTTTGCCGGCGTACACTCCAATGTCGGTGGTGGTTATGTGGATGCCGGCCTGTCAGATATCGCGCTGAAGTGGATGCTGGAAAAAGCCGAACAGCACGGCCTGCTGATCAATCATGATTATGTAAAACAGCGCATTGATCCCAATGTGTTTGGTGAGCTGCGCTGCTCGCTGTCGCCGATGTACCGGGCGCCGTTGCTGGGCCGCGCCGGCCCACGCGAAATCCTCACCGGCGCGCCAGGGGAGTCCATCCATCCGAGCGTTCTGCAACGCTGGGAGGCGCCCAGTCGGCCGGAAGACCCGCCTGCAAACTTGCTGTTGAGTTAAAGGGGACGGTTAAAGGGGACGGAGGGATTTACGTTCGTAAATCCCTCCGTCCCCT
>TARA_R100000306_G_scaffold61771_1_pt1 | contig 19287 bp, 16 predicted proteins | sample TARA_R100000306 | Tara Oceans TARA_R100000306 (sample SAMEA2620824) | marine metagenome | biome: marine biome (ENVO:00000447); feature: mesopelagic zone (ENVO:00000213); material: "saline water (ENVO:00002010), including plankton (ENVO:xxxxxxxx)" | depth 1000 m | reverse complement strand
CACAGCTGGATAGTTTGCGGGAAACAAATCCTGAGTTAAAGGAGTTGGTGTATCAAGACCATATCGACCGGGACGAATTGGATTCAATCTCCCAACTTTTTATTCTGGGAAGTGGAATACAACCGTATGATTTTTGGCAGTTAGAAGGAAGAACTGTAAACCTTTTACAAACGGAAATCCCTGATGGAATCGATCAGCTTAAGTATTCAAAAACACTGGCAGAAGGAGAAGATTTAAACCTGACGGCCCGGTACACTAAGCCGAAACCCGGAAATCAAATCGTATTGCAAGCCCCGGGAAATTTAGGGTTAGATTCGATTAAATTTACGTCTAAAGCAGATACGGTTTTTTCGCTTCAAGCGACAGTAAAAGCCCCGGGAGATTTTGTGTATACTGTAGCGGAGAAGGATTCGCTGGGAACTCTGGTGAACAATCAACCTTTACCAGTACACATAAGCCCGGAAAAGCAATTGAACGTTGTGATGCTTTCGGCATTTCCGTCTTTTGAGTTCAAGTACTTAAAGAATTATCTGGCAGAGTTGAACCATCAGGTTTTGGTGCGCAGTCAGTTGACGCAAGGCCGGTTCAAGTATGAATATTTCAATCAAGAGCGGAAGTCTTTTAATGCGTTGGCTACTTCCGGTTTGAAGGATTTAGATTTACTAATTCTCGATGCGGGAGCCTGGCAATCCCTTTCCCGAAACGAACAAAACAGTATCAAAGAAGCAGTAACGCAGGAAGGACTGGGCGTGTTTGTGATGCCTAGTGAAGACCTGTTTTACGGCAGTCAGCCCTTGATCGATTTTAAGTTCACCCGAACCGCACAGACGGAAGTTGAGCTACAAGACGGCACAGTAGTTTCAACCTTTGGCTACTATTTAGATCCTGCAACCAACTTTAATGCGACACTAAAGTCGGGAAATCAAATTTTGGCCGGACAACGATTCTTAGGATTTGGAAGCGTAAGCACCACCGTATTGTCGAATACCTATGCCTTGCAATTAAAAGGAAATCAGGAGCGGTATAACAGGTTATGGAGTGCACTATTAACCTCGGTACTCAAACCGGAAAGCGATGTGGTCTTCTGGGAAGAACGGGGAGGAATAGGTACACCTAACGAACCCTACACCATAAAATTTCGCACTGCGGTTTCTGAATTCACCCTAACTGATACCGACGGGAATTCCATTCCTGCTGCACAACATCCCAACATCCCAGAGTTGTGGTCTGCTACTTTTTATCCGGAAGAAACAGGTTGGTTTACCCTAAGCTTTACCACAGGAGAAACGGTTTCAGAACACGCGTATTATGTGTTTGCAGAAGAAGATTGGCAAACCATAAAAACCAGCGCACGGGCAAAAGCCAATAGGGATTTTTTCAACAACGCAGATACCGACCTAAAGGAGCTTTTAGTAAAACGCCCAATCAATCCGTTATACTTCTTTGTGATGTTTGTTTTAGCGATGGGCTATTTATGGCTGGAGCCCAAGCTGGGAAGCTAAACCCTACTATTATTTCTTAAAATTTCACCTACTGTGGACCAAATTTTAGAAAGCCTTAGCATATGATGCTAAAGTACTTTTAATCTTTTGCAGATAACCTGCAATGCATTGTACATTAGAAGTATAAAGAAAAACAAATGAAGACTTTAGTAAGCATAATAGGAATAATAACCATGGGATTTAGCGTAGCGATGAACGCTCCAGAAGACTCAAGCCCAAATATAAAAGATACACAAGAACTTATTTTTGACGGATATGAAGGAGAATATTATTTCTTTTCAGATGCATCACATCAAGCCGTGGTTCTTGAAAGTGATTCTGAGCTAACGAAGAATCTAAAAAATAATGATGCGGTAGGGGAGCAATTTGAGGTGGCTTACGAACCCAAAACGCAAACAGAGACATCTTCAAGTCAAGGAACCATAGCGGCTATTAAAAAAATTAAATAAACTATTTTGATTCCCCCCCCAACTAGAAAGTCCGGAATACTATTCCGGACTTTTTTATGGATGACTTCCAACGAGAGCGTGTCCCGTAGCAGTTTACAATGTACTATTTAGGAGGAAATGCTTATTTGATTTCGGTGATGAAATCTTCTTTAGGGGTTCGCACTTTTTTCATATTCACTAACCAATCATTATCAGCATCGCGATAGCCCAATGTAAGCAACAAGGTACTTTTATACCCAGAACCTTCTAAGGCTAATAATTTATCTACTTCTTCAGGAACAAAACCTTCCATAGGCGTTGCATCAACTTTTTGTTCTGCAGCAGCAGCAATGGCCATAGCAAAAGAGATATAACTTTGTTTAGCAGCGTGATCGGCTTGCCAGGCTTTGCCTAATGGTTCGTACAAACTCATAATGTTTTGCTTGTAATCATCCATAGTTTCGTGCGGTAAGCCGCGCTGATCCATCGTATAATTAAATACAGCGCTCACACGCTCATTGGTATACCCATCCCACGCAGCAAAAACCAATAAATGCGAGCAATCGGTAACCTGGCTTTGATTCCAGGCCACATTCTTAATTTTTTCAAGTAATTCCTTATTGGAGATCACAAATACTTTATACGGCTGTAATCCCGAAGAAGAAGGTGCCAGGCGGGCAGCTTCTAAAATATAATCCAGTTTTTCCTGAGGTACTTCAGCACCATTCATACTTTTGGCTGCGTAGCGCCATTTTAGATCATCTAATAAACTCATATGCTAATATAATTTTTAAGCAAAATTAGCCAAGCATGGTTACATAAAGTAACTTTGTAACAAAATAGCTAGTAACATTAGAGTAACCGGGTTATGTGTGAAGCAGATTTAAATTGTAAGGAGAAAATAAGAGCCATTCACGATACTATGGATGTGCTGAGCGGCAAATGGAAAGTTTCGATCATCGCCTGTCTGTGTTTTCAGGGGATGCGATTCTCTGAATTGCTTCGGGAGGTCGAAGGTATTTCAGGCCGTATGCTCAGCAGAGAGCTCAAAGATCTCGAGATGAATAAGTTGATCGAGCGAACGGTGGTAGATACCAAGCCGGTAAGCGTGTTTTATAAGATCACGCCTTATGGTGCTTCGTTAAAAGAATTAACCGATGTTATTGCCGAATGGGGCATCAAGCATCGCGCCGTGATCACCGAAGATTTTAACAAAGTCAGCGTATGAACGAGATCGAAAGCAAACTGAAACAAAAAGACGTGCGGCCTACAGCCATGCGTATGTTGATCTATAAGTTTATGGCCGAAAAGGAGGCGGCTCAAGCTTTGACCGATGTCGAACTGGCGTTTACTAAAGCAGATCGTACCACGGTGTATCGCACCCTAAAGACCTTTGAAGAAAAAGGGATCGTACATCAGATAGACGACGGTACCGGCGTGCTTAAATATGCGCTTTGCGAACCCGGATGCCGTTGCGATATCGATCGGGATTTGCATCTGCATTTCCACTGCAATTCCTGTGACAAAACCATATGCCTTACCGAGCATAAAATACCTCACATCAATTTACCACAAGGCTTTATTGCCGAAGATGCCAATCTGGTGGTTAAAGGCATTTGTGATGCCTGTAGCAGTTATTAAATGCACTTCTGTTGCACGTTGCTTTTATAGAACTTGCAACTATGAAAGAGCATAAACATCCTCATACGCATATAGCTGATGACGCGTGCTGCGCCAAACACAGCAAAGCACCCGCTACAGAACATCAGCATCACCATACGTTGGATTTTAAAACCTACGCGCCCGGATTGTTCAGTTTTTTGATGCTGGCTTCAGGAATGCTGCTAGACCATTTTGAAGCTTCCTTTTTCAAAGAAAGCTTCCGCTTGATTTGGTATATCGTGGCCTATATTCCGGTAGGGATCCCGGTGCTTAAAGACAGTTGGGAAAGCATTAAGAAGGGAGCGGTATTTACAGAATTTCTTTTGATGAGCATCGCAACGCTGGGCGCTTTTATTTTGGGCGAATATCCCGAAGGGGTTACGGTAATGTTGTTTTATGCCGTGGGCGAACTCTTTCAGCATGCTGCGGTGGATAAGGCCAAAAGCAACATCAAGGCACTGTTAGATGTACGGCCCAACGAAGCCCTGGTGTATCGCAATGCAAAGTTCACTCCGGTTGCTCCAGATGCTGTTGAAGTAGGGGAGCGGGTTCAGGTGCGGAAAGGTGAAAAAATACCTTTAGATGGAATCTTATTAAGTGCAAAAGCTTCATTGAATACGGCTGCCTTAACCGGAGAAAGTAAACCCGATACCATTACCCAAGGCGAAGCGGTTTACGCCGGAAGCATCAATAGGGATGAAGTGATCGAGCTGCAAACCACTGCGGTTTTTAAAGAAAGTGCGATCGCACGTATTCTGGAGTTAGTTCAAAATGCCACTTCGCGAAAGTCTAAAACCGAATTATTCATCCGAAAATTCGCTAAAGTTTACACACCTCTGGTGGCTTTTTTGGCCTTAGCCTTGACCTTTTTACCCTACTTCTTTGTTGCCGATTATGTCTTTAAAGAATGGTTATACCGCGCCCTGATCTTCCTCGTGATCTCGTGTCCCTGTGCTTTGGTGATCTCTATTCCTTTGGGATATTTTGGTGGTTTGGGTGCTGCTTCCCGCAACGGGATTCTATTCAAAGGTGCTTCTTTTCTGGATGCTATGACCAAAATAAAGATCCTGGTCACCGATAAAACAGGAACCCTTACCCAAGGGGTGTTCCGTATAAAAACCATCGAAGTGCATAACGGATGGGACGAAACCCGGTTTATGGCTTATGTTAAAGCTATTGAAGCCCAATCGACCCACCCCATCGCCAAAGCGATTCAGGAGTACGATGTCGAGTTAGAAGATCTGGAGGTGAAGAACGTTGAGGAGCACAGCGGACAGGGACTGAAAGCAACCATTAATGGAAAAACGGTGCTTGCCGGAAATGCCGAGTTGCTGAACAACCATAATATCGAGGTTCCGCAAAGCCTCGATGCTATTGCGGAAACCTTGGTGCTCGTCGCCATTGAGGACCAATTTGCCGGTTATATCGTGGTTGCCGATGCGCTGAAGGCAGATGCTAAAACAGCGATTCAAAAACTGAAAGAAGCAGGAGTGCAACAAACCGTGATGCTCTCGGGCGATAAGGACAGCATAACCCAACAAATAGCGCAAAGCCTGGGGATCACGTGGGCAAAAGGCGGACTTTTACCGGAAGAGAAACTGCGTGAGGTGGAGGAATTACAGGCGCAAGGGAGTACCAAAGTAGCCTTTGTAGGCGACGGTATCAATGATGCGCCGGTCCTGGCAACGGCAGATGTCGGCATCGCTATGGGCGGTTTAGGAAGCGACGTGGCCATCGAAACTGCAGATGTGATCATTCAAAACGACGAACCTTCAAAAGTGGCGCAAGCCATGCAGATCGGAAGGTCTACCCGTAAGATCGTTTGGCAGAATATAGCTCTGGCATTTGGTGTAAAAGCAGCGGTTTTAATTCTGGGAGCCGGCGGACTTGCCACTATGTGGGAAGCGGTGTTTGCCGATGTGGGCGTAGCATTTCTCGCGATTCTTAATGCGATCCGCCTACAAAATATGAAATGGAACTAGCTTAAGGCTGAAGGTCGATCTTGTAATCGGTGATCTTCAGTTTTAAGATGCCGGTTTTGGTATCCATATTCCGCATGGTTTTGCGGTCTATTTTTGTGTCACTTCCCATAAAATTCAGTGGGATTTTAAGCTTTTCGATAGCAAAGGCAACTTCTACATAACTGGGCAACACCGTCGATGCTCGATCGTATTCCATTTTGAGTTTATAGGTACCGTTCTTTTTGGTAGTGATCTCGGAGGCAGTGATGCGTTGCTGTTCTGTATCCAGAAACAAGGTTGCCAGCGCCATATCTGAGTCTTCACCGGTAGGAATCACATTGAGCACTTTTACTGGGGTTCCGTCAAGTGTTTGCATCCCGCGATCTACGGTGATAAACGGATGTTCAAACAATTCAGAAAGTGTAAAATCAAGACCGCGTTTGGGTAAGATCACAAAGTCATCACTAGAGAATTTGAGGTCTTTCCCACGCTGATATTCCATCGTAGCGCGTTTAGTGGGCATATTGATAAACGGCGCGTCGAGATCTAGTTGAAGCTTTGCCGAAAAGGTATTCACAGCGTCCATCTTTGCTTTTATAGCGAGTAAATCGGCATCAATTTCCTGAGCATTGCAGTTCAAACCGAACAGTAAAAAAGCGATTAAATATAAGGGTTTTATCATCCTACATCTTGTTTAGTAAACAGGTACATTCCGCCAAGGGCGACTAAAAAAGTATACACAGTCAACGCGATATTATCGATTAGAATCTCCTGTAATTGCAATTCGTAATCAAAAAAGCGCTGCCAAGAATTGGTAAGTTTAGCAAAGAAAAAACGTTCCATACTACCTAAACCGAAATCGGCTTTTAAAAGCAGCGAACTCAAAATAAGAAAGAAGGCTGAGGCGATCCAGGTTTTTGCAGGTTCTTTCAACAGTATCCCAAGCGTAACACTAACCGTCGTAAAAAAAAGCATACTCAAAGTTCCCGAAGCGAAGGCCATCAGGATGCGTTTAAATGCTTCTTCCGCAGGAAAAAAATTGAGCGTTCCCAAATACACCACCAGATCACCGCTACCAAAAATACCATAGGCGAGGACAAAGGTACTCGCCATTAGCAAAAGCAACATCAACAATGTGAAAATCGCTGAGGTAAGATATTTGGCCAGCATTAATTTACGCTTGCTTACGGCCTGAAGCATCAGCGTTTTTAATGTGCCGTTTTTATATTCTTCGGTGATGAGGGCCGAGCTGACGATCATTAAGATGAGTGGTAGATTAAACCACAGCGAGTTAAGAATGATGTAGAGCAGCAAGTTTCCGTTTAAAAGTGTTCCTTCAAAATAGAAGGATTGCCGCAGATTGTCGAGTAATAATTCTAAGATCGTTGCCCCTTGAAAGTAGGCGGCGATAAGAATGATAAACTCGATAAGCAAGACCGCAGCGACCGCATACCAGGTTTTACTTTCTCTAAAAAGCTTAAATAATTCAGCTTTTAATAAGGGAATCATCATGCGTTAAGCGGAATTATAAGTTGTTCTAAGGAAATGTTGGGAACACATGAATGTACCTCATATCCTTCTTCTAAAGTGCTTCGGAGTACGGCTGAAATTGGAACGTGTTCACAATTGATGGTCATCGTGTTTGTCTCGGCGTGCAGCACATAGGGTTGAAGACTTTGAGCTTTTTCAATAGCAGTTCCTGTGAGTGTATATACCGATATAAGCGCGTTGAGCAGGGTTTGCGTAGGACCTTCATTAACGATTTTACCTTGATCGATCACATACAGATAATCGCAGGACTTTTGAAGTTCTGCCATCAGATGCGACGAAACCAAGATTGCGATATTTTGTTGCGCAAGTGTTTTAATCAATTGAATAAGCGAAGCCACTCCCGTAGGATCCAAACCAGAAAAAGGTTCGTCTAAAATTAGCATATCAGGCGCGTTGAGTAAAGCGATGGCAATGCCCAGACGCTGCTTCATCCCCATCGAAAAGTTGCGCACAGGATCTTTACGATCTAGTGGAAGTCCCACTTGAGTTAAATAATTTTCCAGCGAAGTGCGATCTGCCGGAGCAGCTTGAATTTGAGCAAAAAGTTTGAGGTTTTCGTAAGCGTTGAGGTAGGGGTACAGTCCCGGTTCTTCGATCACAGCACCTATAGGTTTAGCTTGTTTTGAAGCAATATGCACCTCACCAGAATCTGGCGTAACTAACCCACAGAGTATTTTAAACAGGGTGGTTTTTCCTGCACCGTTGCGACCTAAGAGTCCGCTGATTTTTCCGGGTTCAAGAGCGATCGAAACCGCATCGAGCACCTTTCCTGATTTATAGGATTTGCTCAGCTTGATCGCATTTAGCATTCCGTTGTGATTTTTTGTGCGTTTCTAAATTCAAATTTTGGTTCGTAATATTTCTCTAAAAAGGTACGGGACCAAAAGTATTTTTTAAAAGGAAACAACGGATCCTGAATCATAAACTGCGGGATAAAGTGATACCATTTTATACCCGCTTGCGCATAATGCTGTTTGATCTCCGTTTCCATTCCTAATTCTTTAGCAGCAGCGTATAACGCCATGCGCTGGCATTTACTGCCTTTGTAATGTTCTGCGATTTTAGGCGTAAACCCGTGCTGAAACAAGTGATCTTTGATGCGTTTGTAGTTTTGAAAACGCGACCAGACATCCATCGTCACCAGAAAAATATGAATGAAAGAAAACATCAGGCACCACAACCAGAACGCGATGATAAGTATTGTTTTTTCGGTGTAGGCTTCTACAAATTTAGTGTAGTAAAAAACCGTTTCCAGAATAAACAAAAACAACGCGCCATATAAGAGTTTGCTTACATTCCAATAGGAAACAAAGGTGCTGGGTTGTTTAGGTAAATCACTAAAGTGCATGAATAAACGGGCTGAGTGCTACAAGTATACGCATTTACAGGTTTTGATAACAAGAAAGGCTTAGGATTAACGGTATTTTTTAGGGATTAGTAGTGCACAGCGCAATTTTAGAGTATTCTTAAAAATATGGTCAGCGTGCGTACAATTTGATATAAATACTATAAAAGTAGTTTCAAAACTATTTTTGTAGTTTTAAATGAGTATCTTGTAGCCTCATCAATCAAAATATCTATGCGAACCTTTATTGTAAACTTCATTATGTTCATGTTCTGTTTTAATCTTTTTCCGCAAGCAGATACCAATTATAAGATCACGTATCAGCTTACTTACAAGCCGGATAGTACCGATCTGGCTCAATTGAAAACTGAAAATTTTCAGCTCTTTACAAATGCTAAAACCTCATATTTTCTTAGTAATGCTGTGGTCTCAAAAGATTCTACTCGAAGAAATTTTGGGATAGGAGATATAGGCAGTGATGCCTATAAACGTGCTGCAGCATCCTGGGAAACCAACTTTTCTTATAGGATTTATAAAAAGCCGCTAGAAGAGCTGGTTTATCACTGTGAAAAAATCGCAACTGATAATTTTTATTATGCTGAAGACGTACATTTTGATTGGCAGATAGGGCAGGAGACTAAAACTATTGAAGGCTTTAGCACGCAAAAGGCCACAACAAGCTTTGCAGGACGAGACTACACAGCTTGGTTTGCCGCAGCAATCCCGATCTCAGACGGACCGTATAAGTTTTACGGACTACCGGGATTGATCCTCGAAATTGAAAGTACAGACGGCGATTATAGGTTTACGATGATCGGAATTGAAAAGACATCCTTTTATCCGGTTGTAAACACACCTCCAAAATCGCTGCAAAAAGCCACTAAAAAGGAACTCTTAAGGCTGCAACAGGAGTATTATGATGACCCAATAGGCTTTTTAAATAATTGGGTAGGGAGCAACGGTGCTTCGGTACATATAGGTCTTGAAGGTAAAGCTAAACAAGACCACTATGCCAAATATGGGAAACAGTTAGCGCCCAAGATGAATAATTTTATAGAGATCTACTAGCTATGAAGTATAGCTACCTTTTAATATCCCTTTTGCTAAGTTTCAATGGGATCAGAGCTCAGCAACAAGCTGAGGTTGAATATGACTATAAAGCGGTCTATAGGCTTACGTTTCAGCAGGATTCAACCGATATTTCTTCGATAGCGGAGGAAACCGTTTTGTTATACCTCAACCCAAACCAATCCCGGTATTTGAGCTTGGGACAACAGACCAAAGATTCCCTTTTTGCCACGCTCGATCGAAATACTAAAAGTATGGCGCAGTTTAGTCGAATACGAGCGATGATCCCAAAAACGGCATTCAATTACATCATCTTTAAGTCTACCAAAAAACAGCAACTGCTGTATGCTGAAAAAATTGTAAAAGATAAATTTAAATATGTCGAAAATCTACCCTTACAATCTTGGGAGATTCAAACAGAGACTAAAGCGTATTTAGGGTATACGGTGCAACGTGCAACAACTACTTTTGCAGGTAGGAAATATACCGCTTGGTTTACTGCAGCGCTTCCCTTTAGTGACGGACCGTATAAGTTTGGCGGGCTACCCGGCCTCATCCTTGAAATTTATGACGCGCAAAAAAACTATCATTTCAGCCTTAAAGGTTTTGAAAAGCTTAAAGAACCGGTGCAGCCTAATATACGTTTGAACACCTATAAGCGTGTTACAAAAGCCGACTTTCTACAGATTAAGGAGCATTATGAACAAGACCCTTTGGACGCAATGGAGTCGGCTGGAATCAAACTCGATTTTTCTAATAGCAGCTTAAGCCGCGCACAGGCAAAACAGGATTTAAGAGCTTCTCATCAAAAAAAGAACAATGCTATTGAGCTTTTAAATAACTAATTCGTTAGTTTTAACTAAATATGTAGTAGATATGATTGATTTTAAACTTCTAGTTACCATATTAATAACTATGTTTTCTCTGAATACCTTCAGTCAAAACAAACTCAAAGGAAAACTGGAATATAAAGTCACGTATAACTTGAGCTTTCAGCTGGATTCTACAGATGCCAACTCCCGCAAGGCAGAATTGATGATTTTGTATCTGGGGGAGGATTTTTCCAAATACTTAAGTCGGGCAAAAACCATCGCCAACCCAATCGTGGTAGAAGGGAACTCTGCTCATACCTCTCGTAATGCACTGACCAATTTTCATTATGAGATCATCAAAGAACGAGATAAGGACAGTTTATTGTATCTGCTCAAGATTGATAAATCAGATGATCGTTTAGTTTATGCAGAATCTAAGCATCAATTTGATTGGCAAATAGAACAAGAGACCAAGACCATTGAAGGCTTCACTGTACAAAAAGCGATAACAAGCTTTACGGGTAGGGCGTATACTGCTTGGTTTACTACAGAAATCCCGATCTCAGACGGGCCGTATAAATTTAACGGTTTGCCGGGTTTGATCCTTGAGATCACCGATACGCAAGGCTATTGGGATTTTAAATTTGTGGGGCTTGAAAAACTCTCGCCAAAGATCACCTACCGACTCAACCTCAAACAATACGAGAAAACCACAAGACCGGCGCTAGAGAAGCTGTGGCATCGGTATAGACAAGATCCATTTACATTTGGAGGAGGCATACCTGATAATATTACCATAAGTCCGGAGGTTCATAAAAAGTATGTTGAAAGTTTTGCTAAAATGTTAGAGAAAGAAAATAATCCATTAGAACTAAAGCAATAAAGGATTTCCTATGTCAAATTTTAAATTCTTCTCGATTCTAACTTTTATACTGTTTGCTTTGAATAGTAGCTTCAGTCAAAACAAACTCAAAGGAAAACTGGAATATAAAGTTACCTATAAGCTGAGCTTTCAGCTGGATTCTACCGATGCCAATTCCCGCAAGGCGGAACTGATGATTCTTTACTTAGGTGAAGACTTTTCAAAATACCTAAGTCGGGCAAAAACCCTCGCCAACCCGATCGTGGTACAAGGGAATTCTGCACATACCTCGCGCAATGCGTTGCCCCATTTTCATTATGAGATCATTAAAGAACGAGAAAAGGACAGTTTGTTGTATCTGCTTAAAATCCCTAAAATGGAAGATCGCTTTGTCTATGCAGAATCCAAGCATCAATTTGATTGGCAAATAGCGCAAGAGACCAAGACAATTGAAGGCTTCTCCGCACAAAAGGCGACAACCACGTTTGCCGGTCGGGAGTATACTGCTTGGTTTACTACAGAAATCCCCATCTCAGACGGGCCATATAAGTTTAACGGATTACCCGGATTGATCCTTGAGATCACCGATACACAAGGCTATTGGGATTTTAAGTTTGTAGGGCTGGAAAAACTTTCGCCTAAGATCACCTACCGACTCAACCTCAAACAATATGAGAAAACCACCAGGCCGGCACTTGAAAAGCTTTGGCATCGCTACCGAAGCGATCCTATGGGCTATGCTAATAATCCTAATGTTGTTGGAACTCCTGAAGTAGATCAATTTTATCGAGACGCGTTTGCCGAGATGTTACGTAAAGAAAATAATCCTTTAGAACTAAAATAGGTTGAAGCATAGGTTTGGATTGATAGTGCTTATTTGGTGTTGGGTTTCGGTCCTTAATGCGCAAATGATCCTTACGGGCACCGTTAAAGACGAAGCGAATAAAAACCTAAGCGGGGCGACCCTTACCATCAGCAAAGATTCGGTTTCCTCGATTCTGGCCTATGCGATCTCTAAAAGCGATGGAAGCTTTAAAATACGTATCGATAATGCTCCGGAAAAACTCTTTATCAAAGCTTCGTATATAGGCCTTACCACCTTCAAAAAAATACTGGAGCGCAAATCTCAGGAGCTCGAGATCCAACTGCGTCCTTCTTCAGAAGAACTGAAAGAAGTGGTGGTCAAATCAGAAATCATTCAGCGGCGTGGCGATACGCTTAGTTTTTCAGTAGAAGCCTTTAAGGATAAAAACGATCGGGTCATTGCAGATGTTTTACGGAAGATGCCGGGGATTACGATCAAGCCGGGCGGACAAATCTATTATCAGGGTAAACCCATTCAAAAATATTATATCGAAGGGCTAGACCTATTGGAAGGGCGTTACAGCCTCGCCAATGAAAATCTTGCGGCAGACGATGTTTCTAAAGTAGAAATTTTGGAGAACCACCAACCTATAAGAGTATTAGACAGTCTGGAATTTTCTGAACGCGCCTCGCTCAATATCAAACTAAAAAACGACGTCACCCTAAGCGGAACCGCAAAGCTTGGTTTGGGCGCAACTCCGCTATTGTGGGAAGCCAATGTAACCCCGATGCTCTTTAATAAAAAACGCCAGTTTATTGCGAGTTATCAAAGCAACAACACCGGGAAAAATGTAGCCAATCAGGTACGGGATTTCAGCTTCAATCCAGGAGGTTCTACCTACGACATTGCCAAAACAGATTGGGTTTCCTTGCTCAATCCTGCAACGCCACCATTTTCTCAAGACCGCTGGCTCGACAATAATGTGCATTTGGCTTCGGCTAACGGAATTCAGCGATTGAAAAGTGATCTGGACCTCAAACTGAATCTTTCCTATCTCAACGATTACCAGCAACAACAAGGGAGCACACAGACTACCTTGTATACGCCGCAGGATACGGTTTCGATTTCCGAAGTACTAGACAACCGCCTGTTTATAAAGAATGTTCAAGGCAAGGCTACGCTGGAACAAAACACCAAAAAGAATTACCTCAAAAACCAATTGGAGTTTAATACCTATCGAAATACTGAGCGGGGAATGTTGCAACGCACGGATGCAGCGATTGCACAACACTTAAGCACTCCATTTTACGGATTTAAGAATAATTTTGACCTCTACAAAACCTTTGGAAAGCAATTGGTACGCTTCAGTTCGAATACCGGTTTTTCAGAATCTGATCAATTTTTACGGGTGCGGCCTGGGCAGTTTGAAGACTTTTTAAATGCAGGGAATCCGTATGCGGAAAGTCTGCAGAACATCACATCCAAAAAATTATATACCGACAATTCAGCAGGAATGACCAAAATGCTGGGCAAATTTACCACCACTTTAAAACTGGGCGTAGCGCTTCAGAAGGAGTCGTTAACAAGTGATTTGGTTCTGGATGATAGTGATACCCCATTAGGAAATGCTTTTCAAAATGATACCGATTTTAAAACTTCAGAAGTTTACCTCAAGCAAAGTTGGCGCTTTAAGAATACTTCAGAAACCTGGAACATCAGACTAGGCGTGCCGGTGGCTTTTAAAGCATTTGACTTAGAAGGAAGCAACGCGCAAGCGCTTGATGCCTTTGTGTTTGAACCTTCGGTATATATTCAGCACAAACTGGCGGCCAAATGGGAGCTTTCGATCTCAGGAAATCTGGATTATAACTTTGGCGGACTCGAGCGCTTGTACCCTGGATTTATTCTCACCAATTACCGAAACTTGCAACGCTATAACGCGCCTATTTTGGAGCAAGTGACACAGAATTATTCGACGTCTTTAAATTATAGAAACCCGATCAAACGACTCTTTGCCAAGGCTTCCTACAGCTATGGAAAAACTAAAAATAATTTGCTCTTTGGCAGTCAAATAGATCCTAACGGTACCAGCATTCTCGAAGCGGTGGTGCGGGATAATTATGCCAATAGCCACCGATTTAATGTTGAAGCTAGTAAATATTTGAGCCGACTTAATACTTCCCTCAAGCTGAATGCTTCGTATAGCATTTCAGAACGGGAGCAGTTGCTCAATGCAACTTTAGTCAAAAATGAGAATACCAATTTTAACCTGAATGGAAGTTTAGAATCTGAATTGAGTGCCTGGTTAAGTTTGACGTATTCCGGAAGCCTAATGTTTTACAATTCGAAGCTGAACAACTCAGAATTGCAGCAACTCAACACGCAGCAGCATAATGCTGAAGTGTTCTTTTATCCTTGGGAAAATCAATACTTCAGTTTGGGTGGCGAATACTTTAAAAACTCGCTTACCGAAGCCAATCGTAATTACTTTTTAAACCTGAGTTATCAATACACCTTTACCAAAAGGAAGATCGACTTGAAGCTCAGCTGGAATAATATGCTGAATACTGAAAATTTCATCAATGCGTCGAGCAGCGAATTTTACATCATCCAAACCCGTTATGTATTGCGGCCTTCTCAGGTTTTGGCAAGTGTTTCATTTAACTTTTAATCCACTTTGATCACTTGCGTTTGTGGGGAGATCCCATTTTCATTAAAGGCTTCGATCGAAAAGTAATAGGTCTGATCCCTGTCTAAACAACGCATAAAGAGTTCGTGCTCGTCATAAACCAACCACGACTGATATAGTTTATCAGGTGCAATACCCCAACGGATGTTATAGCCTTGTGCATTTTTGACAGTGTCCCAAGTAAGTTGCGCATCCCTGCGGTCGGTTTGTCGGTCTACTTCAAAGCCGTTTACCTTAGCCGGCTTTTTACCATAGCCTGTACCAAAAACGCGAATTTCAGAAAGCGCGAGATTGTTTCCGGGAACTTCAATATTCCTATAGCGCACATACTTAGCTTTTACCGGTTGATTGAGTACCAAATAGGCATTGGGCGTGTCTTTATAACTTTTAGAACGATCGATAACCGTTTGCCAGTTTGCACCATCTTCTGATGTTTCAATGATGAATCTATGTTTTAAGCCTTCCACACGCGTATAGATCCCGCTTTCGTGATCGTGAAAATTCAGCTGTAGTGCATATACGTTTCCGGGTTGAATCATTTTAATCGTTACCCATTGTTTAGCATCATTGGCTTCAGCAACCCAAAACGACTTCGGGTTTTCATCGGTCAATACTTCAGAAAGAATACTTCCGTCAGCATTGGTTTTTTGAGGCAATTCGGTGACTTCAAAAGCTCCATCAGTGATCGTGCTTTTGGTGATTTGCAATTGCGAGGACGAAACGGTCACCTTCCCTTTATACGATAATAACATCCAGCCGTTGTGTTCACCGGCTTTGGTAGGATGGCTCGGTGCAAAACGCGGATAATCCCCATAGCTGGTGTTGGAATACATGAGTCCGTCTTCATCAAAATACGTTGGAAACATACACAGGCGGCGCTCCCAATGCGAGTTAGAAGCCAACGCCATCGTCGCAAAATGCCAGTACTGCCCGTTGGTTTGCTTTACTGTGATCCCGTGGCCCGCTCCGTTGGTAAAGCCTCCGGGTTTAAAACTCATCGGGTTGTTGGGCATATATTCAAACGGACCTAGCGGCGTTTCGCCCACATAGACCCCGTCTCCATAGACATTGAATTGCGTTCCCGGTGCTGCGTATTGCAAATAATACTTACCCTCGTGTTTGGTCATGGAAGCGCCTTCCATATAGCCTTCTTTAAGTGTAGGGTGAAAGTTGTTTTCGCCAAAACGCTCCCAGCCGTGGGCTTCCTCATCCAGATTGATGAGGTCCTTTTTAACGCCGGTTTCCAGCATACGATCGTCTTTATCCAGCATTTTTACGCGAATAGGATGCACATTAGAAGAACCCCAGTACAAATAGGTCTTCCCGTCATCGTCGATAAACAATTCAGAATCCTGAATATTATTGCTTATAGAAGCTACCGGATTCCATAGGCCTTCCTTGGGATTATCGGTGTATAGAATGCTTCCATAGCCAGCAGGATCTCCGGCAAAATAAACCAGCGAATCCTTATAATTAAATGCGGTAGGGGCGTTGCTTCCCTCAAAAAACCACTGCTTGGGTTTAATGAATTCCCAATTAACCAGATCGGTAGAATGCCAATAGCCAAATGAGCGGGTGACAAACAGATAGTATTCCCCGCGGAATTGGATCACCGCAGGATCTGCACCCGAGCGGTACGAAATATTCTTACTCGAATTGTAAACCATATAGGTATAATCAAGATCTAAGGGATTGATATAGCTTTCAGGAATCACGGCTTGCGCCCAACTCGACGAAGTAAGGAGCGAGAGGAGTAGGATAGGAAGTAGCTGTAGTTTTTTCATAGGAGTGTTGATCTTGGTAAAAAGAACAGGGCTTAGGGAGCATAAGACCCATAGCGAAACAAGCCCGGGCTGCAACCCAAGTTTTAAGGTAAAGATAGCGTATATTCTTTGGAAGACGGGCGGAGAAGGGGAGTATGCAGGCTCCATACACCTATCAAACCCAAAGCAACACACCAAAAGTTGAGCTAACCTGCTTGCTGTTAAAGACCTAGGCTGTATTTTAGCTGAGCATAAAACAATAGCCTAGTTAAAAAGCATGGCCCTTTCAGCAAAAACCAACTATCATCTGAAACGGATTCTACCCATTGGGCTCATTTGGCTCTTTATTGGATGGGCTTTTTTATGGAGTGAATATGCCGTGCTGGGAGACGGAGCAAATACGCCCGAATCTGCCATACGCATCACCCCGCGCATTATCGTTTTTGCGAGCATCAGTGTGTTTGCCGTTGGCTGCCTGGTAGGATTTATCGAAGTGCGTTTGATCAATAAACTTTTCGCTAAAAAAAGCTTTCCGCAAAAGTTAGTCGGTAAGTTTCTGCTTTACGCCATCCTGATGTTTTGCATTATGTTGGTCTTCTTTATATTGGCTGCCGCAATTGAGCTACAGGAATCGATCTTCAGCAAAAACGTATTGGACCGCTATGTGCTGTTCTTTTTCAGCATCACCCATATCAGTACAGCAGTGCAGTTGCTCTTCTCTTTGATCGTATCCCTGCTGTATGCCGAGATCAGTGAAAATATAGGCCAACACGTATTGCTCAATTTTTTTACGGGGCATTATCATAAACCGAGGGTGGAGCACCGCATGTTTATGTTTGTCGATATGAAAGACTCTACCAGTATTGCAGAAAAGATCGGGCACAAGACCTACTTTAAATTGCTTAAGGACTATTACCAGAGTTTTTCGGAGGCCATCATCAGGAATTATGGCGAGGTCTACCAATATGTGGGAGACGAGATCGTGATCACCTGGAAGCTGCAGCGCGGACTCCAAAACAACAACGCGCTCCAATGTTTTTTTGAGATGAAAGCCGCATTGCAAAAACGACAACACCGCTTTAAGAAGGAATACGGCCTGCTTCCCGATTTTAAGGCCGCTTTGCATATCGGCCAGGTGACTACCGGGGAAATAGGAGCGTTAAAAAAGGATATCTTTTTTACCGGAGATGTACTCAATACCACAGCACGTATATTGAGTTTGTCTACCGAATTACAACAGGATTTTTTGATTTCCGAATGCCTTGCTAACCAACTTAAAGTCCCGGAAAATCTATGCTTAACCGACCTTGGCATTCAAAGCTTAAAAGGGAAAACCTTGCCGATTCGCATTTTTGCGATTAACAATAAAGAGCCGCTAACTTAGGCCTTAAAGCCACCCAACGCCCAGGCATCCCCCAGGCAAAGCCTAGGATGGTGTATGAAGAGTGTATGAAAACAGCTTTTTTTAGGCTGGAATTTCACATTTTGTTAACACACAGTAAAGTGCTGAATTTTTGAGGGGTAAAGGAGTCTTTCTTTCAAACGGGTTCTTCTCTTTGGAAAATGCTCAAGAAAAGTTTAATATCTTGAATGTAAATTATAACAGAGTATAGCAGAGTCATTTAATGATAGATATACGACGTATATTTATGTTTCGGAGGATAGTCTGAACACTCTTACTAAGACTACCAATTAAAAATTGCAGGAGGTCAAAATATCTATTCCTTTGGCGAGTATTTATCAGATAATAATAATGAGAAGACAATTGAAAATGTACTTGAACATTAAAATCATGAAGACCTTGATTCATTTATTCATGTTCTTAATAGGCACTGCCTGTTTCTCACAAGTTAAAGAACATCAGCCCGGCGTAATACTAAAGGATGTTCACTATGCTCCTGTAAGTGATGTAGTGGTTTTGGAGCAGAGAGATGAGGTGTATTCTGCAGATACCTCAGGTAAAATTATAGTACATGATCAGCAGTCGGGTAAATACTTATCAACCTTTAAAGAAGCAGATAATTATCCCATAGCTCAATTACTAAAGCTAAATGACAAGCAATTGACCGTTATTAAAAAGTTTTCTATAACGCCTAACCAACCGGTTGATTCTGTATATTCTTATGATCTTGATACTAAAAAGATAGTATCAAGATTTGCTTTTAAAGGAACTTTAAATGGAAAAAGTAATGAAAATTATATTGCTGCGGTAGTCGACGCTGATAGTCAAAATGGGATGGTTCTTTTTCAAAAAGACCCTTTTATTCAATTAGATCCTATAAAAACGAGTAAAACAGTACGAGACATTTCGTTTGCACCCAAGGATTCTATATATGCATTCACGCAGAATATCGGGTTTGATTATAAGAACGAATTGGTGGTTCAAAGATTTAATGGTGAGGTTTTACATAAGGAAGAACTTAAAGAAAGTGGCACAACGTATAGGGTGCTTTTTGAAAGTCAGGAGTCATTTTTACTTTTTCAATACGATCAAAATTTAAAGTCTCTGAGCATTTTTAGATACCAAATAGATGGTTTTGTAAAAAATACAGTTTTAGAGACATCATTTTTTACCACTGATTTACGCTTAGAACTATCAGCTGATGGGGATCAATGGGTTGTGTTCTCAGACACAAATACCTTGGAGACTCCCCTAGTGTATGGCCGTCGCATTAAGGACTATTATACCCTTTCAGAATTAAAAATAGAGAAACCCTTAAGTTACCTTTACATAGCCAAACCAAATTTGATTAGAGGCTTTATCACCTCTGATCCGGGGCGTGATGAGCCTCATACAAGTATTGAATTTAATACGCTTACCAACCAATCTCTTGCAACG
>TARA_R100000306_G_scaffold50143_1_pt1 | contig 19347 bp, 19 predicted proteins | sample TARA_R100000306 | Tara Oceans TARA_R100000306 (sample SAMEA2620824) | marine metagenome | biome: marine biome (ENVO:00000447); feature: mesopelagic zone (ENVO:00000213); material: "saline water (ENVO:00002010), including plankton (ENVO:xxxxxxxx)" | depth 1000 m | reverse complement strand
GGTGGAAACCGCCGACGACTTAAATGGCATGAAGCTGCGTATTACACCTTTGGATCCGATTCGCGATTTCTACATTGATCTGGGCGCGGCACCCACGCCCTTGCCTTTGCCGGCGGTATACGATGCATTGGCGAACGGTCAGGTCGATGGTATTGATATGGACCTTGAATTGATTTGGGCCTTGAAATTCTGGGAGAAGGCCGACACGATTCTCGTTTCCAATCATATGATGTTCCCCATGGTTGGGGTGGTATCGGCGCGTGTATGGAAAGACTTGAGCGAAGAAGATCGCCAAATGATCACCGATCTCATGAGCGAGCGTCTGGATATGGTCATGGCCCAATACAAAGAGAAAGAGTCGGGGTGGGAAGAGAAGGTGCGTGGTACCGGTAAAACCATAAAAGATGTCGGTCCTGAGTTTTTCCAGGAAGAGATTGAAGAATGGGACGACACCTGGTCCGAGCGTACCCCGGAAGCGCTTTCCAACCTGCGTGAAGCGGCTAAAAACATTAAAAAATAAATCTTCGTTTTTTCAAGGTAGTGAAGGTGCCCACTATGCTGCATCGATTCTCAACCCGGCTCGCACAGATCGAGCTGGGGTTGGCTGGTTTTTTTGCGTTGTTGGTAACGGTCCTTATCATCTACAACGTGATTACCCGGGCCATGGACAACTCTCAGTTCTGGGTTGATGAGGCGGCCATTTTCGCCATGATCTGGATGTTGTTTCTGGGAACGTCAGTACTGCTGAAGCAGCGCAAGGCAGTCGCGGTTACCGCGCTGGTCGATGTTTTGCCCAGAAGATGGCGGCGCATAGTGGGTGTTTTTGTTGATTTGAGCGTTTTGTTGTTCGGTGTTTTGTTGTTGGTGTTCTGCTGGAAATGGTATGCCCCCCTGGACATGATCCAGGCGGGTTTCGATAAGGACGCATTCAGCGCGGAAACGTTTAACTTCATGTATCAGGAAAAGGCGGTAACGCTACCCATGTACAAGTTCTGGGCGTGGCTGATTGTGCCGTATTTTGCATTGTCACTTTGCTTTCACACCCTGGTGAATTTAATCAACGATCCACGCGGCCATTACATGGATGAATCCGAGGGGCAGGCATTATGACGTTTTTTGTGTTTGCCTTGTTGTTGCTGCTTCAGGTTCCCATCGGCATTTGCCTTTGTCTGACGGCTGTTTTTTATATCTGGACATCTGGCAATACGGTTCTGTTCGAGTCTTACTCACAACAATTGTTCGGCTCAGTTGAGTCTTACGGCTTATTGGCCATTCCCTTGTTTATTCTGGCCGGGGAGTTAATGAACGAGGGTGGGCTGACCCGCCGTCTCATCAACTTTGCCCGAGTGTTCTTTGGCGGCTTCCGCGGCGGCCTGGCATACATTAATTTGCTGGCCAACATGATGATGGCGTCAATTATGGGGTCGGCCAACGCCCAGATTGCCATCATGTCGCGCGCGATGGTGCCGGAAATGGAGCGCGAAGGGTACGACAAGACATTTTCAACGGCCGTCACCGCTGCGGCCGGTTTGATGGGCCCGATTATTCCACCGTCAATGCTGTTTGTTATTTACGGGGTGCTGGCGCAGATATCCATTGGCGATATGTTTATTGGCGGCATTATTCCCGGGCTGCTAATGGGGCTGGCATTTTTCCTGATTGTGGCCGGATTCGGGTTTATTCATGCATACCCGAAAGGGCGCTGGCCCGATAAGAAAGAGGCTTTGCAGTCCATTATCAAAGTGGTGCCCGCGCTGGGGGTTCCCATTATCATTATTGGCGGCATTTTGTCCGGGCTGGCAACACCAACCGAATCGGCAGGGTTGGCTTCACTGGCCGCTTTGCTTGCCGGCAAGTTTTGTTATGGCGACCTGAAACTGGGGGTGATGCCCGACTTGCTCAAGCGCACCGCGTTGAATTCCGCTCTGGTCATTTTTCTTGTCGCTTCGGCAGGTGTTTTCGGTTGGACCATTACCTTCGAAAAGATACCCCAAATGGTGGCCGAATGGATTGGCGCCAGTACGTCCAGCCCATTTGTCTTCATGTTGCTGGTGATGGCTCAGTTGCTGGTTGTGGGCATGCTTATCGAAGGTATCGCCGCACTCATTCTTGTGGTGCCCATCTTGCTGCCAATTGCGGTTGACCAGTTTGGCATCAGCCCGGTGCACTTCGGTGTGGTCGTCTGCCTGAATCTGGTGTTGGGGTTATTGACACCACCTGTGGGTACCGGCTTGTTTGTGGCGTCGGCCATGACGGGAATCAGCCCCATGAAAATTGCCAAGGCGCTCACGCCATTCTTGATAAGCGTTGTTCTTTTGCTGGTATGGTTCAGTTATGACCCGTGGCCGGTTATGGCTTTGTTGGAATAGGCATTCAAGATTTCAGAGGTGGGTTTGCCAGCATTTCTGACACACATGAGGCGTTGCGCTTATTTGCGTAACGCCTTTTTGTTTGCCGTGATTATGTTCCGGCCGGTAGCCATTACAATGCCCGGTAACACGCCAGCACTGGTGTAGATCCATTGAAAAACAGCTCGGATTAGAGGCAAGAATGAAAGTAAATATCCTGGGCGGCGGCCCCGCTGGTTTATATGCCGCTTATCGAATTCGCCGTGACCTGCCCGACGCGCAGGTTCAGGTGTTTGAGCAGAACGATGCACATACCACCTTCGGTTTTGGCGTGGTGTTTTCCGACAAGGCGCTGGAGTTCCTGCGTGCGGGCGATTCGCAAACGCTTGATCTGATTACGGCCGGCCTGGAAAGCTGGAGCGACATTGAAATCAACATCCATGGCGAACGTATTCGAATCGATGGTATTGGCTTCACGGGGATTGCCCGGCTTACGCTGTTGAATATCCTTCGCGAGCAAGCGCTGTCGGTGGGTGCCAGGCTGGTTAACAGCCATATGGTCAAAGATCTGGCCGAGGTCGACGATGCCGACCTGGTGATTGGGGCCGATGGCGTCAATTCGCTGGTGCGCAGAACTCATGAGTCTGAGTTTGGCACCGAGATTCGCCTGCTCGAGAACCGCTTTGCGTGGTTTGGGGCCACCCGGGCGTTTGATGCGCTCACGCAAACATTCAGGCAGCACGAGGGTGGGTGTTTCAATGCCCACCATTATCGGTATACGCCCGACATGAGCACCTTTCTGGTGGAGGTGGATGCGCAAACGTTCCAGAGAGCGGGTTTGGAAAAGATGTCGGAGTCGCAATCGCGTGAGTATTGCGAGACGGTGTTCGCGGATACGCTGGCGGGCGCGAAACTGATCACGAATAAGTCCTTGTGGCGTCGCTTCCCGGTGGTCAGCAACCGGCACTGGACGGTGGGCCATCGGGTCTTGGTGGGCGATGCGTTAAGAACAGCGCATTTTTCCATTGGTTCCGGTACGCGCCTGGCATTGGAAGACGTGCAGGCGTTGTCGCATGCGCTATGCGAACACCCTGGCAATGTGGCCGATGCGCTGGCAGCCTATGAAACGCAACGGCGCCCCATTGTTGATAAGTTGGCGGGCGCAGCAACGCGCAGTGCCACGTGGTACGACAATTTCCCCACCCATATGCAACTGCCGGCGTGGGAGTTTGCGATGAACTACATCAGCCGTTCGGGGCGAATCGACCACGAGCGGTTGCGGGCGATGTCGCCCAAGTTTGTTGCTGGGTATGAGGCGTGGAAGGCCGGGCAGTAAAGGCGTAATGCTCAGCCTGAAGTTGAACTCAGCCTGAAATATCGATAGTACGTGGACAGTATTATTAGATTGGCTGAGTTAGGACGCTTAATGATTCTTCGACAAGTTGTGTTTGTTTTTGAGCACTTTCGCCGGCTTGTTCTCGTCGACCGATTTCGATGGAGTTTTCCACGACCAGACGGCAACGTTGGTACCGTCTTTTCATAAAATGAGTGAATGCGGAGTCAACAGAGTCTTTTGAGTTGGAGATTTCCTGCGCTAACACGATGGCGTCCTCTACGGCCATGCCTGCACCTGAAGCAAGTTGCGGTGTGGTTGGGTGAGCGGCATCGCCAATAAGTAGTGTTCGGCCCGAATGCCATGGTTCTGGCAGAAAGAAGGCTTCCAGTGGTCTCATAATAATGCGCGATTGCTCATTTAAATTCGTCCTGATGTCGGCCAGTTCCGCACCGTAACCAGATAGCAGGCTTGAGAGTCGATCTGCCAGTTCTTTATTTGGAATGAAGTCGTGTCGTGGGCCTGTTTCAAGCAGGAACATATACATTTCATCTTTTGAAACAGGACTCAGTCCCACTTTGTATCTACCACCCAAAAAAAACGTACGTCGGTCGATGGAGGGCGGACGAGGGGCGGCAAGCCTCCAGCAAGATTGGCCGGTGTATTCGGGTTTGGGCGCGTTTGGGAAAATGAGTGAGCGTACTTTAGAGAAGATGCCATCCGCGCCGATGACGATGTCATAATTACGTTCCACGCCGTTCGAAAGTCGTGCTCGTACGTGTGACAAGGAGTTTTCCAATTCATCAACGGTGATACCGAGATCGACTTTAATGCGCGCTGTTTTTATGCGTTCGGCCAGAATGTTGTGTAGTAACGGTCTCATAATTCCCCCGCAGCCAGGGACGTCTGGATCATCGGTTGGCGGGGTTGGGACAATCGACACAGGTTCGCCTGAAGCATTGCGTATCTGGATGCCATTGCCAGTGTAAGCATGGGCTTTGACTTCCTCCAATATGCCGATTGCCTTGAATGCGCGCAGGGTCGGGCCGGTAATGGTAATACCGGCCCCGTATACTTTCCAGTGGGGATCGATATCGATTAAATGCGTTTCGATGCCTGATTTATTTAGCTCCAGGGCGGCTGACATACCGCCTATTCCTCCGCCCACAATTAATGCCGTTCTAGTTTTGTTCATGGTGATGCGTTTCCTTAATGCGCGTTAAGTCAAGTAAGTCGAGTGGCGCCGTAGACGGCCATCGCTTGCTCGACGGTTGCTACTTTGCGATTCGTATGTTGAACAAGGTCGCAGATATTGCGTACGAGGTCTGCATTGCTGTCGGCGCGTGTCCCGTCAGGTTTTAAGAGATTATTTTCAAACCCCACTCGAACATGGCCGCCAAGGGCTACGCTGGCGGTCATGCAGAGCGTTTCCTGATGTCCAAATGCGCAGACTGACCAAGGCCAGTTTTCAGGCCAGTTGGCGAGAAAAGGCAGCAATTGTCTGGGGTTCGATTGCTGATGTTCATGGTAGCGACCCAGAACAAACAAGGTGTTGGGTTTGTCGCATGCCAGGTCGCCATTTCGAGTCAGACCGACGAGCCGTTCGGCTTCTTGGGCGCTGTAGACAATGAACTGCAGCCCAACTTCATGAGCGCGGGAAAACTCGCATAGCTCGTTCAAATTGGCTATATCGCTGTCATTTGGCGCCAACTCTTTCAACGCGATAGAGGCCGCGGCTGGCTTCAGGTCTTTGATTAAGTTGGACTGTTGGAGGGCGTCATAACGGCCCACTGATTCGGTTGTCACCTGGACTAAAAGGGTGTTTTTTGTTTGAGCTTTGATGGCTTTAATTGCCGCACGGTATCTGTTGATATCAAGGCTGTGTTCCAGCTGATCGCCGCGGACATGCAGATGCAGTACGCTCGCTCCGGCGTTTACACATGCGACTGCTTCACCAGCCATCTCGTCGGGTGTTAAAGGAATGGCCGGGTGGTCGTCGTAAGTTTTTTTTGCGCCGTTTGGTGCAACACAAACCACGACAGCTGAATTCTCTTGATTGAAAGCGTAGTTCATTAATTACGTACTCCCGTTTTGCGTTATTAGGTCGGGATCCATAACCTCGAGTCAACGTTAATCAATCGTGACCGCGTGTTGGGTCAACAAATAGTTCTCGCATAGACAAATTCATGTCGTGAGCGAATATTCATCGGCTTGATTTTGAAGGCGTGTTTCTGTTTTGCAGGCTTTTTCTGTTTCTTCTGAGTGCACAACGAGTCAATACTTTGTTCGTTTTCAGAACAGCATCTTTGTCAGTTGATCTCTAAGATTCGGGTTAATGACGCATCAATTATTAACGCAAGGTCATTTCCTGGCCTTAGAAGAGGAGACGAAGCGTGAGCAAAGGCGCGGGTGAAAATGAAAGCATTTCGGGTCGACCCAAAACGCTGTATGAGGCGAAGGCGTGGATGCTCGGGCGATTGGCAAAGCGGATCCATCCGATGAATTCACTGCCCGTAGACGAAGGTGAGGTCTGGATAAATGCTGTGCCTGGTTTGGATGGCGAGTCTTGGGGGGGGTATTGGGAGCAGATAGGTTTATCGATTCGGGAGCAGGCCGAACAGGCGTCCAGGTTGAATGACGAAGCATTAGCTTGCCGGCTTTATCAGAAGGCCAGCGGGGCATTCTTCATGGGTCGGTTTCCTTGTCCCAATCATCCAGCCAAGCAACGTTGCGCGCAACATGAACGTGAGACCTATGTGTTGGCGGGCCAAGCTGGAAAACATCCTATAGAACGTATTGTGTTGCCCTTTAACGGGAAAGCTGGCGAGGGCAAAGAGGTCGTTGCATTGCTGCGACGCCCTGAAGGAATTCGAACGCCTCCTGTTGTCCTGATGTGGGGCGGTGTGGATGCTTATAAAGAGCAAATGACTGCGGCGTCAGATGCGTTCCTGGAGAACGGTGTGGCAACGCTGGCGATGGACAACGCGGGTACGGGCGAGTCGCCTGTGAAAGGCGTGCCTGATGCTGAACGCCAGTTTTTAACTGTGATCGACTGGATTACTCAGCAAGCCGACTTCAAAGGTAGCCGCGTGGGGTGTTTGGGGCGTTCTTTTGGCGGGTATTGGGCAACGAAACTCGCTCACCTTATTCCTGATCGCCTCGCGGGCGTTGTTAATTGGGGCGGTGGCGTTCATTATGTGTTTCAGCCTGAATGGGTTGAAGCATCCAGATATCCCGATAGTTATTTAATGGAGCTTGTAGAGACCCGTTCCATGATGCTGGGCGCCGGCAACGACCGTGAGTATGTTGAATACTTCAAACGGTTGTCGCTGTTGGATCAAGGCTTGCTGGATGGCCATTGTGCACCGATGTTACTGGTAAACGGCAAAGACGATAAGCAGTGTCCGGTTTCGGATATTGCGTTGTTGCTGGAACATGGTGACCCTAAAACTGTTCGAATGTTTCCCGGTGGTCACATGGGTATTACGCCGCAAACGCTGCCGATCATTGTTGAGTGGTTGTCGCGGCAAGTTAGCGGGCGTGGGGTGAAATGATGGTGAAAAATTGGGTGCATTCTTTTCCTTCTCCCGATTGTTATTGGATGAGCAAAATCCTGTATGACATCCATCATCAGCCCAGCCATCTTGAGGCGTATCGAGATAATCCCGATGAATACATGGCTTCTTTCCCCCTGCGTAGTGAGTTGAAGAATGCGATTCGGGATAACGATATTGGCGCGATGTACTTGCAAGGCGTGAATCCTTTGCTATTAAGGGCGCATTGCCTGGGTTTACGGATTCCCGAGAGTGAGTTTTTGAGTTCGCTTCGCAAGCTGGATGTCGCTAACGAGGAGAGCAATCATGGCTAATTTAGTGGGTGTTTATGCGGCCAGCCACACGCCGGTCATGTTGAATTTCCCCGACGCCATTGAGGAAGGTGATCGCGTTGAGGTGTTTGATGCTTTCACCAGGTTGGGGCAAAAAATAAAAAGTGCGGATCCCGACGTTGTCGTGATTTTGTCGGATGACCACATGCATAACTTCTTTCTGAATAATATGCCGGCGTTTTGTATTGGAGCGACAAACGGCTACAAAACACCGGTGGAGCATTGGCTCAAGGCAGAAAAACGCGTACTGGAAGGCGATCCGGATCTCGGTGCTTATTTGGTTAATGAGTCGATGAAGGCGGGCTTTGATCCCTCTTTTTCCATGGACTTAACACTTGACCACGGTGTACTGACTCCCCTGGAGCTGGCTGGTATCGCTGACAGTGTTTGTATTGTTCCAGTGTTGGTCAATTGTGTTCAGCCTCCGCTTCCTTCTTTGCAAAGGACGCTGGATTTTGGTTATGCACTGGGTGATGCTATTCGGCGTTATCCGAACGCAGAACGTATTGCTGTCCTGGCAACAGGCGGGCTGAGTCATGACCTGTCTACACCAAGAATGGGCATGGTTAACGCAGAATTTGATCAGCGATTTTTGTCTTTGTTGGCGAAGGCCGATGACGCCGAATTGGTTCGATACGCAACGGATCATGTAGACGAGGCAGGTAATGGGACGGAAGAGATCCGGACTTGGTTGATGGCATACGGCATTGCAGCGTCGCGTCGGTTTCAGTGCAATTACTACAAACCGCTTACTAATTGGTATACGGGGATTGGGCTGGGTGAGTGGGTAGAGGCGGAGACAGTATGAGTACATGCGCGTACAGGGTAGACGGTAACAGTTCAGCTCCCACCGTTGTGCTGCTTCACTCTATTGCAACACACAGTGAAATGTGGGCCCCTCAGGTGGCGATATGGTCTTCAGTTTACCGGGTTGTTCGGATCGATCTGCCGGGGCATGGCGATAGCCCTGAGCCCGTCGGTGAAATGTCAATGGAGCGCTACGCCGATGCCGTTAATGAGGTTCTTAATGAGTTGGCGGTGTCGGAGGTTTCGTTGGTAGGGCTCTCGTTGGGTGGAATGATTGCCCAGGCATTTGCGTTGAAGTATCCGGATAAGGTTAGGTCGTTGGTTTTGGCTCATAGTGGAGCAAAAACGGACCCAGCTGTTGCACGGGTATGGGATGCACGTGTCGAACAAACCAGAGAGGCAGGATTTGATTCTCAAATCCTGCCGACTTTGGAGAGATGGTTCACCCGTGATTTCTATGTTGGATCACCGTTAACCATTGCATGGTTGGAGGGCATTGTTCGAAGAACTTCAACCGAGGGATATGTTAGTGCCGTTCGCGCGATACAAGCGCTGAATCATCTGGAAATGCTGTCATGTCTCTCTCAGCCTGTGTTGGTTATTGCCGGGGAAGAGGATTCGGCTATTCCCCCGGCAAAAGCGGCATTAATTGCGAAGCATCTCGTTAATGCCAACTTATGCACACTGAAGAAGGCAGCGCATATGGGAAATATTGAACAGCCCGTGGCCTTCACCGAGGCAGTGGGCGCTTTCCTGAAAAAGGTGTATGCGCCTGTTGACTGTGACTACGCATAAAGAAGATCTGTTAAAGGCGCCACAGAAAGCAGTCTGAGTTGATGTTGTAAAAAGCGGCATGAGGTTGTTTTTAGTTCGCATTTGAACTTTATTTACATAATAAATCAGGAGACATGAAACATGAAAAGCTTATTGAGGCTGGTTGCCATCCTTACTGTTGCATTAACGACCAGTGTGGCTAACGCGCAAACTAAAGTAGCCATTGGTTATCCACCTGCAGCAGACTGGCTGCCTGCAATGGTTGCCAAAGAGAAAGGCTATTTCGATAGCAGGGGGTTAGACGTTGAGTTGAACAAGATTGCGATCGTATCCAATATTCCGGCGGCGCTGATGTCGGGTAGTTTGAATATCGGAGCAACGACGCCTACGGCATTAATCGACACGTCTGCTGCCGGTTTGGATCTGGTCGCTATAGTAGGAGCCACGCGGTTTGTTAAGGATCCGGCGATTTTCAGTTTGGTGGCGCGAGAAGGCTCGGGCATTAAAAGTGGAAAGGACCTGGAGGGAAAGCGAATAGGGGTGCCAGGTATTCGCAGCGTGGCAGATGTGCTTCTGCGAAAGTGGATGATGAACGAAGGCGTTGATGTTTCCAAAGTGAATATTGTAGAAGCCCCATTCCCCCAAATGCGCGATCTGCTCAAATCTGGAACGATCGACGCAGTTCCGGTTCTGGAGCCGTTTAGATCTCGTATTCTGGCAGACAACACGGGTTATCGCGTGACGGATTACATTGCCGATGTTGATCCTGACATTCTGGGGGTTATGTGGTCGGGTAGTCGTAAGTGGCTTGATGCGAACCCTGAAGTTGCACCGGCATTTCGCGAGGCGATCGCCGAAGCCGTGCAGTTTATTCAGAACAATCCGGATCAGGCAAGGGAGATAGAAAAGAAGTATTTGGGTTACACGACCACAATTAAAGTGCCTTATTCCCTGACGATCGAGCAAAGTGAACTTGATGAATATGCCGAAATGTTTAAGGAGGTTGGCTTTATTTCTTCAACGGTAGATACTTCAAAACTCATTTATTAATCATTACATAGGACGCTCCAGGGGGGTATGGCAAGCATGGTCCGCTTAACAGGCAATCTCCTGCGCAGCCCCCCTTACTCGAACTGACATGAAGGTTGTGGAACCCAATATGACATTGCAGCCAAGCTCCGCGTCTAGTAATGATGCTCAGCCCGCTTTAAGCATGGAAAATATTTCCATGGTGTTCGGAGAAGGGGATGCGGCGAAAACGATTATTAATGAAATTAGCTTCTCTGTTTCGAAGGGCGAGTTTTTGTGCATTGTTGGCGCATCCGGGTGTGGCAAAACCACATTACTTAGAATGTTGTGCGGATTGACTTCGCCAACATTAGGGGAAATTGCATTTATGGGGGAGAAGGTTTGTGGTCCCTCGCGCGATCGGGCAATGGTATTTCAGGATTACGGGCGTGCTTTACTGCCTTGGCGCACCGTCGCTCAAAATATTGCATTAACACTTGAAACATGTGGCATACCCAAACGTGAGCATCGCCAACGCGTGGCGGCGTTGGCCGACACGATGGGGCTGAGTCACGCGTTAGAACAGTACCCGCATCAATTGTCAGGGGGTATGCAGCAGCGCGTGCAAATTGCGCGCTGCCTGGCCCAGGACCCTAAATTATTGCTCATGGATGAGCCCTTTGGGGCTTTGGACGCAATTACCCGCCAAGGTCTTCAAGACGAGGTGTTGCGTCTGGCGAAACAGAACGGTACGACGGTTGTTTTCATTACGCATGACCTCGAAGAGGCTATTTATCTGGGCGACAGAGTCATTGTGTTGGCGGCAAACCCGGGGCGTATCGTCGAAGATATTCCGATCACTATCCCTCATCCCCGGAGTCAGTTAACAACGCGGGAAGATCCGCAGTTTCTGGCCCATCGGCACCATGTTTTCGGATTGCTGGAGGGACACTGATGTTAAGGAATTGGCAAGGTGCTATTTTTCCCGGCATTGTGTTTGTGATTTGGGAACTGGCGGGCCATATGGACGATTTAAAACGAGACTCCTTGTCACAACCCTCAGACATTTTTGTTGCGCTATACAGTGGTTTGCTAGATGGGACAATTTTTCGTGCAACGGCCCAAACATTCGAGGCGGCACTTTTGGGCTTTTTTATTGCCTCGTTAGTTGGTGTTCTAGTAGGAATTGGTCTAGGCTTGGCGCCACGTATAGAACGAATAGTGGGGCCCACCATTGACCTGCTCAGGCCCATTCCCTCGGTTGCCTTAATCCCCTTAACGCTCATGATTTATGGATTTGGTGTTCGGATGGAGGCTGCAGTCGTGGCTTTTGCCTGCATTTGGCCTGTCTTGATCGTTACTATTTCGGCGGTCAGGAGCATTGAGCCGGGTTTGATTGAGGTGGCAAAAGTGCTTGAGATGCAACCTTTTGAGAGAATCAGGAAAATTGTTCTTCCCGCCGCATTCGGGAGAATTGCGGTTGGGTTGCAATTGGCCTTGTCTATTTCTTTGGTTGTTGCCGTCACCGTAGAAATTGTGTTGAATCCACGGGGGTTGGGGCACAGCATGATGAATGCGCAGCAGGCTCTGCGGTTCGATGTGATGTATGCGCAGTTGCTTTGGATCGGTTTGGTTGGCTGGGCGTTAAGCCACTATAGCCAGAAACTAATAAATAAATGGTCTCCTGCTTTTCAAGCGGCAAAACAAGGGGATAGGTCATGAAACCTTCCACAAAACGCCTGTTTGATTATCTTGGCGCGATTGTATTTGCTGCAGCTCTATTACTGGTGTGGCAGCTTCTTTCGGTTTTTGAAGTTATTTCCCCTTTGTTTTTCCCTTCACCGGCGCGTACGCTTGGCGAGTTGTGGAGTCAAATAATTGACGGTCGGGCTTGGGGGCCTGTTTCGGCGACTGTAACCAGAATGTTCTATGGTTGGTTAATGGCGTCGGTGTTAGGCGTGATTTTGGGGGCGTTGATAGCGGGTTCCGGGTTGTGCAAGCGACTGCTTATGCCCACATTGGAGTTTATACGCCCGATGCCGGCGTCCGCCATTATTCCTGTCGCGATTCTTGCATTTGGTTTATCCAACCAGATGTCTACCGCGGTCATTGCATTTGGGTCGGTCTGGCCGGTTTTACTCGCGGCGATTCAGGGTTTTTCCTCGGTCGATAAGCGTTTATATGAAGTGGCAAGTGTGTTAAAGATGAGCGCGTGGGATCGCTTTTATAAAGTTTCCCTTCCAAGTGCGCTGCCCGACATTCTGGCAGGGGCAAGAGTGGGTTTGGCGATAGCGCTTATTTTGGCCGTAGTGACAGAAATGCAGGCATCGTTACCTGGGTTGGGGCAAAGTATTTTGATGGCGCAACGCTCTTTCCGCACACCAGAGTTATATGCCGGTGTTGTCATGTTGGGTTTTGTTGGTTTTTCTGCTTCTGCATTATTGCTGTTTATCGAGCGCAAAATGCTGCGCTGGCGTCGAACGTTATCTTAGTTATGGGAATCCGTTATGAAAATCGACGAAAAGTACCTTGCTTGTAATCCGGTCGTTTTTCAACAGGAAATGGAAAAGATGTTCGCGGTTGGGCTTGAAGTTCGCTCGCCGGATCAACAACCCTTTGCCGCTAAAGTGTCAGCGTATCGAGGTCGCAATCTGCGTTTTGCCGCATTACGGTTTTCCCCGCATTCTACGTCTTCGTTAATGATTGGGCAGCGGTCTGGTCGTTTACTTGTGACGTTGCAAAAAGAGGGTGTTGCACTCGTTCAACAGGATGGTCGCGAAAGCCGGATTGAGGCGGGCGATATTTTTATGATTGACCCTAGCCGCCCGTTTTATATTGAAACGGGTGAAATCCTTACGCACTCTGTTTATATCGAACCCGAGGCGCTGCGTAGTTTAGTGCCTGAGTGGGACGAGCATACGGCCAGGGTGATCAATGGGCGTTCCGGGACGGGGGCCTTGTTTAGCGGCATGCTTGACAGCGTCTTTTCGTTAGCTTCAACGCTCGACGAAGATACTGCCGATCGTATCTCCGACTCCTTGCCTTACGTATTATCTGCTGCCATGAGCAGTTTGGTAAAAGACACGGCGTGCTCTCCCTCTCGCCTTAAGCAGCTACACCGACAGCGTATTTTGCGGTATATCCGGGAAAACCTTCGAAATGGTGAGTTGACGGCAAAGTCAATTGCGGATGCGGTGGGGCTTTCCACACGTTATGTTTATGAGTTATTTGCCAACGAAGATGAGTCGCTGATGAAAAAAGTCTGGGCAATGCGGTTGGAGCGTTGTAAGAACGATATTAGTTCTTCCGTACAAGCGTCCCGATCAATTGGAGAAGTTGCGTATTATTGGGGGTTTAATGATGTTGCGCATTTTAGCCGTGCGTTTAAACAGCGGTATGGTTTGTCTCCCAGGGACTATCGTATTGGCGCAAAACCCTCCTAACGATAATGAAGTGGTAACAGATGGAACTTAACCCAGTTGTATGGCAGCCTGATGTAAAGCAAATTCAGGCCTCCCAGTTGTCCCGTTTCACACAGTTTGTTTTGCAAACGCAGCCAGAAAGTCAAAATCAGCTCCCGGCATTTACCGGCTACACCGATTTACATCATTGGTCTGTTTCCCAGCCTGATGCCTTTTGGCGTGCGGTGTGGGATTACTGCGGCTTAACGTCTGTTGAGCCGGCTACCGCCGTCCTGGGCGAGCGCCGCATGCCGGGTGCCCAGTGGTTTCCGGGCATGACATTGAACTTTGCCCAGAATCTACTTAGGCTGGCCGAGGGCGAACGGGCCAACGATGAGGCGGTGGTGGCGTACTGCGAAACCCGGTCGGTACTGCGTCGCAGTTATGCGCAATTAAAGGCCGACACCGGTGCGCTTGAGGCCTATTTCAGAAAACAGGGGGTTGCCGGGGGCGATCGTGTGGCCGCCATTGTGACCAATGGCTATGAGGCGCTGGTTGCGATGCTGGCCACAACCAGCATGGGGGCGACTTTCAGCTCGGCCTCGCCCGATTTCGGGGTGGGCGCCATTCTGGATCGGTTCTCGCAAATTGAGCCGTCCCTGCTGGTGATGGTCAATGGATATGGCTACGGTGGCAAGGTGTTCAGCCGCACCGAGGATTTGCAGGCGATACGCCAAGGGCTGCCATCGATAAAGGGGGTCGTGGTGATTGAACAATTGCCCGAGCAGGCGCTGCCCGAAGGCCCCGGCGTGGTGTCGTGGGAGGCAGCCCTGCAAGCCGGGCAGGGGCAGGCGCCCAGTTATACCCCCGTGGCGTTCGACCACCCCGCTTATATTCTGTTTTCTTCCGGTACCACAGGCAAGCCCAAGTGTATTGTGCACGGCACGGGCGGGATTTTGTTGAATCACGCCAAGGAACTGATGCTGCACGGCGATATCGGTCCGGGCGATCGCCTCATGTATTTCACCACTTGCGGCTGGATGATGTGGAATTGGCAGGCCTCGGGCCTGCTAACCGGGGCACGCCTGGTCACGGTGGATGGCTCGCCCGGTTATCCGAATTTAAACTTTCTGTGGGACGTGACGGCGAACGAGGGTGTAACGCATTTCGGTACCAGCGCCCGCTTTATTGCCGGTTGTCGCAAGGCCAACCTGGCGCCGGCGCAAACACATCAACTGCAAAAGGTGCGAGTAGTGTTCTCGACCGGCTCACCGCTCTTGCCTGAGGATTACGACTGGTTCTACAGCGAGGGCGTACCCCATGCCTTATTGGGATCGATTGCAGGCGGTACCGACATTTGCGGCTGCTTTGTGGGGTGTGTGCCTACGCTGCCGGTGCGCCGGGGCGAGATTCAGGGCCGGATGCTGGGGGCCGATGTCACGGCGTTTGATGAACAAGGTCATGAGATGCAGGCGGGGCGGGGTGAACTGGTGTGCAGGCAACCGTTGCCGTCGATGCCGGTGGCGTTCTGGAACGATCCTGAGGGTCGTCGGTACCACGAGGCCTACTTCGATACTTACCCCGGGGTGTGGGCGCACGGTGATTTTATTGAGTTTACCGACACGGGCGGTGCCATTATCTATGGGCGTTCCGATGCCACGCTGAACCCGGGTGGGGTGCGCATTGGCACGGCCGAGATTTATCGCCAGGTTGAGACGGTGGATGCGGTCAAGGATAGCCTGGTGGTGGGGCGCCAGGTGGATGGTGATGTGGAAGTGGTGTTGCTTGTTGTGCCCGCGCAAGGCCATGCATTAAGTGACGCGCTGGTCAAGGAATTACGCACGCGCATCCGGGAAGGAGCCAGTCCGCGGCATGTGCCGCGACATATCTTGGTGGTTCCGGACATTCCCTATACCCGCAGCGGCAAGAAAGTGGAGCTGGCCGTGGCGCGCCTGCTGAACGGGTCGGCTCGCACCGATAATCGCGATGCCCTGGCCAATCCGCAGGCCTTGGAGCAAATCGGGCAGTGCCTGCGTGAGGCGGGGCTTATTTCCCCCTGAAGCGAGACAGCTCGCGACGGTCGCGCTTAGTGGGGCGCCCCATGGGCATGTCGATAGAGGGCTCCGGGGCAAGCCGCCGCATTTCGGCGGCCTTCTCCCTCGCAGCGACACTTTCGGCCGTTTCTTGGTACAGTTCCCGCGCCTTGGGCGCAGGACCGCGAATGGCACTGATGCCTTGTACCTTGATGACGATGGCAGGATCTTCTTTTCTGACCGTGATGACGTCACCAGGCGCAATCTCACGTGCCGGTTTGGCTGTTTGCCCATTGACGGCAACACGCCCTTTATTGATTTCTTGCACGGCAAGGCTGCGGGTCTTGTAAAAGCGCGCAGCCCATAACCATTTGTCTAGTCGCAGTTTTTCCATAGTGTCTAGATGGGAAAATCCAGTATAAGTGTATCCAAAAAATACAAAAAGGGGGTTTCCCGGTTTTCAGGAAACATCTTGTTAATTTCAATAACTATAACAAACGCTGAAGTCTTTAAGCCTGCGTTCAGGGTTGTTAGGGTAGAACTTCAATATTAAGTCTTAAGGAGATTCTATGCCTAGCATGTTTAAACGAACCGTTTCCGCCGCTGTCCTGGCAATGGGCCTGGCGTCTGCGCCGTTTATGGTGGGGGCTCAGCAATCCGGCGCACCTCAGGGGTCGGTTACATCACAACCCCAGGCAGTGGATTCCTCGCAGTTTTCTGATACAGACTTGCAGAAGTTTGTAGCGGCCTCGCAGAAAGTGGCGGTTATTTCCCAAGACTACGCGCCTAAGTTGCAGGAAGCTGAAGATCCCACCGAGCAGCAGAAGGTACTGGAAGAAGCTGACCAGAAAATGATTTCCGCCGTTGAAAAAGAGGGCATCAGTGTTGATCAGTTCATGATGATCAACCAGGCAGCACAGCAGGATCCCGCATTGGCTCAGCGCATCCAGGGTATCGCGCAATAAATTATCCCTGTTTTCTCTCGTTTGTCTTATGCGGTGCGATGCCTTTGCGGGATCGCACCGTTTTTTATTTGATTTAATGTCTCTTCGCGGGGATAATCTTGCTGGGTGTGAAAGGCCCCGTTCCATTCTCGTGGCCGGGCTTTCACTATGAAAGCGTTGTAGATGCTGTCGCGGTTGCGGCCACATCCGCGAAACATCGTTGAAGAGACTCTCATGTTTTACTCCCTGCGCCACCCAGGTGTCATGGCCGTGACATTGTCAGCCGCCGGCATCCTCACGGTTACCATGGGTATCCGGCAAACTTTTGGGCTTTTCATTAGCCCGATCAACGCATCAACCGGGATGAGCATTGCCACCATTAGTCTGGCAATGGCTATTGGTCAATTCACCTGGGGTGCCATTCAGCCTGTTGCGGGTGCGGTGGCCGACCGCTATGGTCCCCAGCGTGTTTTGGCGGCCGGGTTGCTTATTCTTGCTTTGGGCTGCGCGGTTGCGCCTTTCATGACGGAAGGTTTTGGCCTGACTGTGGCATTGGGGCTGCTTGCATCCATCGGGTCGGGTATTGGCAGTTTTTCGGTGTTGATCGGTGCCGCGGCGGCACGATTGCCCGAGGAGTCGCGCGGGACAGCTTCAGGTGTGATTAATGCCGGTGGTTCCTTTGGCCAGTTTGTCTTTGCGCCTGTCGTGCAAAAGCTCATACAGGCGGTTGGCTGGATGGGTGCGTTATGGGCAATGGCGCTGGTGGCGCTGGCTTCTTTGCCTTTAATCAGTCGCCTTGTGAAAAGCGGGGGTGCACCACCTGCGCCGGTTGCGGGTGAACAGCGCCTGGGTGAAGCGGTGCGGGCCGCTTCGCGTGACCGCAGTTATTGGTTGTTGCATCTGGGGTTTTTTACATGTGGGTTTCACATTGCGTTTTTAGTGACCCACTTGCCAGGTGAAGTCGATTTATGCGGGCTGCCGCCTTCCGTTGCCAGTTGGTCGCTTGCGATTATTGGTCTGGCGAATATTGTGGGCAGTATTTATGCGGGCAACTGTGTGTCCAAATATCGAAGCAAATACATATTGGCGGTCATGTACGGGTCACGTGCCGTGTTGATTGCATGGTATTTGATGATGCCGCGAACCGAGTGGGTGTTTTATATCTTTGCCGCTGGCTTGGGCTTCACTTGGCTGGCGACCGTCCCGCCAACGGCAGCTATCGTAGGCAAGTTGTTTGGTACGCGCTATCTGGCGACCTTGTTCGGTCTGACGCTGTTTTCCCATCAGTTGGGTGGTTTTTTGGGTGCCTGGCTGGGCGGCTTGGCAATAACGCACTTCGGCGATTTTATGTGGATGTGGTACGCCGATATGGCGCTGGCCATTATTGCCGCGCTGGTTAATCTGCCGATCAAGGAAGGGCCGGTTGTGCGGCACCGATCTGTTACGCTAAATACCTGATTCAGCGCATTCAGACATTCGTTGTCGTATCCGGGTTCATCAAGCGTCGCAAGCTGTCGCGCTCAAGCAGCCATGATGCAATAACCGCAAAAACCAGACCCCAGAAAGGGGCGCCAATATTGAGTATGGGTACCCCCGCTACGGAAACCACGAATGAAACCAGTGCGCCTAGCGGGCATTCGCCTCGAAATGCCGCCTGGAACGTCGTTTGCAATACCCGCATCATTGCAAGACCGCCAATCAGTCCGATGAGCGAAAGCGGCAGAGCCAGTGCAAATGCCGTGGCCAATGGGGCAAATACAGCAAACACAATCATAAGCAAACCGACAATCATGGCGCCAATCCAGTGTTTTTTGGGGTCGCCGCCGGACACAATAATGCCGTTGACCGGTCCGGTTAAGCATGCCGGTACAGAGCCGGTTAATGCCAGAAGAATTGAGCCCCAGCCCGTGGTGGTCGTGATCGTTTTTACAGGCGCCTCGTAACCGGCATTTTTCAAAATGGCAATTCCCTGGGCGTTCTGAATGCCCAGTACGGTCACCATAAGTGGAATCACCAGCTCCAGCATGGCCTGAATCGAGAACGAAGGAACATACAGTGTCGGCCAGGCAAAGAGCCGTGTGGTTTCGGGTATGGGCGTCATGGCACCAATGGCCCAGGCGGTAATGCCACCGGCAATAATAGCGGCCAGAACCGGCGGTATGTATCTTCCCAGGGCCGGAACAAGTGTGAAGAATAGAAAGACAAACAGCGTTGCACCGGCCAGGAATGCATTATCTGTAAAGGCGGTAATGACCTGAATGCCCAGTGGCAGGAAAACACCGGCAACCATTCCCATCACGATAGGCATGGGAATGGCGCGCATTACGCGCCCGATCAGGCCGCTCCAGCCCAGGATTGCAATCACAATGCCCGTTACCCAGTAAGCACCGATCACTTCAGAAAAACTCAGGTGCGTCAGAGCGGGTGGCAATAGTAATGCGCCTGGAATGGTCCAGGCGATGACAAGCGGCTGCCGGTAGCGCCAGCAAATCCAGAGCGTGATTATGCCGGCAAAGCCGTAGCCACCAAAAATCCATGATGACAGATCGCTTTCCGACAAACCTCCCGCCTGGCCGGCGGCAACCAATATGGCTAATGGTCCGGTCGTGCAAAACAGGTAGGCCGTAATACTGTTGCTGAAGGTATGGCGGTCTGGCAAATAGCTGGCCAGACCCGAGTCTTTATGTCGTTTTGAGTGACTTTCCTGCGACACGGTGCCTCCCCGTTTTTATTGTCCGTGCATATAATATTTTTGTCAGTATACGCAATCACTAGCGTCCGGTTAAGAATCAAATAAATTCAATTGGTTACGA
>TARA_R100000306_G_scaffold15278_1_pt1 | contig 19538 bp, 20 predicted proteins | sample TARA_R100000306 | Tara Oceans TARA_R100000306 (sample SAMEA2620824) | marine metagenome | biome: marine biome (ENVO:00000447); feature: mesopelagic zone (ENVO:00000213); material: "saline water (ENVO:00002010), including plankton (ENVO:xxxxxxxx)" | depth 1000 m | reverse complement strand
ATGGGCCAGCTCATGGCCATGCTGGTGGACTATCTGCCCGAAGCGATCGCGCTCGGCGCCATGCTGGCCACCGGGGCGCCGGCGGGCCTGCTGCTGGCGCTGCTGATCGGCTTGCAGAACTTCCCCGAGGCCTTCAACGCCTATCGGGAACGCGCCGCCCGCAGCGACGAACCTGCGATGAAAACCTATGCGCCCTATCTGCTGATGCCGCTGCTCGGGCCTGCCGCGGCGATCCTGGGCGTCTTGATATTCGCCCCCAATCCCATGGTCCTTGGGGTCTTGATGGTGTTCGCTGCAGGCGGAGTGCTGTTCCTGACCTTTCAGGACGTCGCGCCGGAGGTGAAACTCGAACGACGTTGGGCCCCGCCTCTCGGCGCCGTGCTCGGTTTCGCGCTCGGTCTGGCCGGAGATGTGTTTCTCTAGCGCCTAGTTCGCCTTCTTGGGCGGCGTCGGCGTGAACGGTTCAGGCAAAGGCGCGCAGGGCACGCCCTCTTCGCTCAGCTGCTCACGTTCTTCAGCGGTCGTCTCGCCATAGATCAGCCGCTCGGGCGCATCGCCCTTGTGGATAGCGCGGGCTTCGCGCGCAAAGCTCTCGCCCACATAATCAAAATTGGAGCGGATATGCGCCTGCACCTGACGGGCGAGGGTCTGAAAATCAGGCGCGCCGTTGGCGGTCGCCTCTCTCTTGCGCGACGTGCGCACCGACGGCGCCATCAGCTGTTTTGAAATCTCGAGCGAGCCGCAGGTCGGACATTCGACCAGCCCTCGATCATTTTGCAGGTCATAATCGTCTGAATTGCGGAACCAGGCCTCGAACGCATGCCCGTCCGCGCAAGACAAGGCGTAGCGGATCATGGCCCGGTGAACTCCCGGTCATTGCTGAGGGACGGGATACGACTGCGTGCGGAGGCGACTTCGTCAAGGTCGATCTCGGCATGAAGCACGCCCGGTTCATCATGATCGAGATGGGCGATGATCTCGCCCCAGGGCCCGATCACCATGGAATGCCCCCAGGTCTTGCGCCCGTCTTCATGCTTGCCGCCCTGGGCCGGCGCCAGAATGAAACTGCCGGTCTCGATGGCGCGCGCCCGCAACAAGGTCTCCCAGTGCGCGCGGCCCGTGGGACGGGTGAAGGCGCTCGGTACGGAAATCATCTGTGCGCCCGCTTGGGCGAGGCGGCGATAGAGCCCAGCAAAACGCACGTCATAGCAAATGGTCAGCCCCAGCTTTCCGCCCGCCGCTTCAGTCAGCACGGCTCGGTCGCCCGGCGCGTAATTGGTGGATTCTGAATAGGTCTCGCCGCCGCCCAGCGCCACATCGAACATGTGGATCTTGTCATAGCCGACTTTGAGCGCGCCATCGGGGCCAAAAAGATGCGAGCGATTGACCGCGCGGTCGCGACCATCGTCAGATTTCGCGCCGCCTTTGAGCGCCATGGAGCCGATCAGAAGATCAATCCCCAGGGAATCCGCCAGATCCGCGAAGCGCACGATGGCGGGCTCCACATCCGGCGTATGGATCTGGTCAAAGAGGCGTTCGGCGTCCTTCTGCACCAGCGTGGTGGTCTCAGGCGTCAGGACAAACTTCGCGCCAGAAGCCGCCGCTTCGCGGATCAGCGCTTCGGCGTCGTCCAGATTGCGCTCCGGATCCGTACCGGAGCGCATCTGTATCAAAGCAAGTTTAATCGCGCTCATAGCGCTCCTTCAATGCGTAGCAGATCATCGAGTTTGCCCGCGCGCTCCAGCGCCATCATCTCGTCGCAACCGCCCACATGAGTCTCCCCGATGAAGATTTGCGGGAAGGTCCGGGCGCCGTTGGCGCGGTCCACCATTTCCTTTTTCTTCTTCACATCAAAGCCGGCGTCAATCTCTTCAAAGGAGACGCCTTTCTTTTTGAGAAGCGAAACAGCGCGCACGCAATACGGGCACATGGGGCGAGTATAAAGGGTGACGGCCATGTCAGGCCCTCCTTGTTTTCAAGTCAATCTCAGGGGAGCGGGGGTCCGCAATCGCCCTGTTATGTAAGCGGGTCCACAGGTTTAACAACGCGCGCCAGCGTGATCGCGGTCACATCTTCGGCGCCGGCGCGTTTAAGAACCCTTGCACACGCCTGCAGTGTAGCGCCGGTGGTATGCACATCGTCCACAAGGACAAAACGCCGCCCCTCGATGAAAGGTTTCGCATTTTTCTGAATACGGAACGCGCCCGCCACGTTGCGCTGGCGCGCCTTGCCGCTGAGCCCGCCCTGACTGGGCGTGGCGCGCGTGCGCAACACCAGGTTCGGCTCCACAGGCAGTGAGGTGACCTCGGACACCGCGCGCGCCAGGAGAAAAGACTGGTTGAACCGGCGGCGACGCAACCGGCTGGCGTGCAGCGGAATGGGAATCAGCCCGTCCGCCCCGTCCAGCGCATCACGCCCTGCGCGCGCCATCCAGCGGCCAAAGACTTTCAGCCCGTCGGTCCGTCCCGCATGCTTGAGCATCAGGACCAGACGTCGACTCTCGGCGTCATACACAAAGGCCGACCGCATCCGCCGGCACGCCGGCTCTTGCGCCGCACAAGCCCCGCACAGCGCGCCTTTGCCGATGGGATAATCAAACGGCAGCCCGCAGCTCTCACACCAGGGGGCGTCCAGAAAGCGAACCTGAGACCAGGCCCCGGCGGATAATTCACCCGGCGCCGCAACCGGATCGCCGGTGATGGGACACAGCGGCGGCCAGATCAGATTGGCGCACACGCGCCACAGCCCCAAGGCTTTGCCTGATAGCGCATTGGGTCCATATCTGGCCCATGACCCCGGTAACGCTGATTTCATCCAAACCCGCCCCGCAGCCCGAAGACGGACCGCCTGTCCTGTTTGACCGGCGCTTGCTGGCCCGTCGCCGGGATCGCGCCGCCTCTGATTTTACATCATACGACTTTTTACACGCCCGCGCCGCCGATGATCTTCTGGACCGGGTGGAAAGCGTCAGCCGCGATTTTGAAACCTGCCTGGTCCTGGGCGGCGGCGGGGCTGTGGGCCGCGCCTTGAAGGACCGGCCTCAGGCGCGTCGGAAGATCAACCATCTGATTGAGACCGACCTCTCCCCGCGCATGGCGGGGTTGAGCGATCAGACGGCGGTCTGCCTGGATGAGGAACAGCTGCCTATCGCACCTGAAAGCGTGGATCTGGTGCTGGCCTGTCTGAACCTGCACTGGACCAATGACCTGGTCGGCGCCCTGATCCAGATCAATCACGCGCTGAAGCCCGATGGCTTCTTTGCCGGCTCCATTCTGGGCGGAGCAACGCTGACCGAACTGCGCCAATGCCTGAAAACAGTCGATGAGGCAGACCCCGCGCCGCGCCGGGTCTCGCCCTTCGCAGATACGGTGGATATGGCGGGCTTGCTCAGCCGGTCCGGCTTCGCCCTGCCGGTGTCTGACGTGGACCGGGTGAAAGCGCGCTATGGCAATTCGTTCGTGCTAATGCGCGATCTGCGCGCCATGGGCGAAACCAATGCCCTGGTTGAGCGCCCGCGCACGCCCGCCACCAAAAGCTTTTTTGTGAAAACCGCGCAGACCTATTCCGAGCGCTTTGCGGAAGCGGACGGCAAGGTGCCTGCGACGTTCGAGATCATCCATTTCGCCGGCTGGGCGCCGCATCCTGACCAGCCCAAACCCAAACGCCCCGGCTCAGCGAAAGTGCGACTGGCTGACGCCCTGGGGGTAAAGGAACACACATCAGGCGATAGTGTCGGCTAGAGGGTCAGCCCTCGCCGCCTGAACCGCCAGATGCAGTGCTGATCGTCGTGCTGACCATTTGCAAAAGCTGCCACAGCTGATCGCCCAGAAGCGAAACCGCGGTGATCACGACAACGCCCAAAAGGCCGACGATCAAGCCATATTCAATGGCTGTCGCGCCGCGTTCATCGCAGATCAGCCGACGCGCGCACCGACCAGCCTGTCGCGCAATTCCGCCGCCAGCGGCTTGTCGGCGGGTGGCATCGGATACTCGCGAAACTGGTCGGGCCGCGTCCAGACGATCTTTTGACCCTCTGTGGGGTTGATGAACCCGTCCCAGCGTCGACAGACAAATAGCGGCATCAGAAGATGTCCGCCGCCCTCGAGCGTTTCGGATGCAAAGGCGAAAGGCTGCAGGCATTGCTCGCATGGCTCGATCCCCAGCTCTTCACGCAATTCGCGCACAAGCGCCTGTTCAGGCGTTTCACCCGGTTCAACCTTGCCGCCCGGGAACTCCCACAGGCCTGCATGCTGTTTGCCGGTCGGGCGCTGGGCCAGCAGGACGCGCCCGTCCGGGTCAACAAGCGCACACGCCACCACAAGCAACAGGTTTGAAGTCATAACTATAAGCCGTTTGGGTTAAAGCGGAGTTGGGAGACAGGGTGTATGCGTCATTAATCGCTAGGGCGCATCCTCGCCCGGCGCCTCTTCAGGCGTATCAATCGCCTCAGGCGTGACCACAGCAGGCTCCGTCGTGCGGAGCGCGCTCGGCGCCTGCCCCGCGACACGGGTCACAGGATAGCGCTCGCGCAACACCTCCAGCAGATCGTCAATCCCCTGCAAGGTCAGGAACCGGATGATGTTGGGCCGCACTTCATCCAGGCTTTCACGCGGCTGGAGACGGCGATCCATCACCTGCAACACATGCCAGCCATATTCGGTCTCGAACGGAGCGCTGACCTCGCCCTCGCCTGTGTCGAACGCCACTTGGGCGAAGCCGGTGAGAATCCCCGACCGGGTGAAATAGCCCAAGTCACCCCCGCTGAAGCGCGTGGCGAGATCCCGGCTGACCTGCGCCGCCAACTGCCCGAAATCACCGCCTTCGGCCAACAGACGCGCAACCTCGTCCGCTTCTTCGCGGGTCTCTACCAGGATATGACGCGCCCGGATCTCTTCGGTGCGTGGGGCGAGACGGCTCTGCTCCTCGTAAACCTGCTGGACCGCTTCGTCGCTGACCGCCGAAGCAATGGCGTTCTCCACCAGGATATTGCCCAGGATGCGCTCCTCAGCAGCAGCGAGCCGGAGACGGGCTTCCTCCTCGTCCTGAATGTCGCGCGCCACCGCTTCCAGCGCCAGAAGACGCTGATCGATGAGGTCAGAGAGCGTATCGCGAAACGCCTGGTCAGAGGGGCGCAGCGCTTGCGGCGCCTCGCTCAACCCCAGAGCGGCCGCTTCTCGCCGCACATCGTCAACGGTGATGACAGTGCCGCCCACGCGCGCGGCGATCTGGGATCGCTGCGCGTCGCGCTCCGCCATGAAGCGCAGTCCGCCCTGTGACGACAGGGCGCTGGAGGGCGATGATTCTTCAGCCTCTGGCGGGTTACAGCCCGAAAGAAACGCGATTGTGATGAGCGCGGCTGCTACATGCAGTCGGCGGGCTTGATTGACAGTCAATCAGGGCCTCCTTAAGTGACCTTTGACCTTACACGACGTGACAGTTGCGCCCAGGCGGCCGCTTCGGGCGCTCACGTCGTCTTTAATTCATTGTTCGCCCGTCAAGGCAGATACGTCATGCTCAACATCGCCCGCAAGCTTTTCGGCTCCTCCAATGACCGCGAGGTCAAGCGCATGCGTCCCATGGTGGACCAGATCAATGCGCTGGAGCCAGACTTTCAGGGGCTCGATGACGCAGCTTTGGCGCAGAAAACCGTCGAGTTCCGCGAGCGCCATGAAAACGGCGAAAGCCTGGACAAGCTCTTGCCTGAAGCGTTCGCCGCTGTGCGCGAAGCCGCCAAGCGCGCCCTGGGGCAACGCCATTACGATGTGCAGCTGATGGGCGGCATCGTGCTGCACCGGGGCAATATCGCCGAGATGCGCACGGGTGAAGGCAAGACGCTGGTCTCCACCCTCGCCGCCTATCTCAACGCCCTGCCGGGCAAGGGCGTGCACGTGGTGACGGTGAACGATTACCTCGCCCAGCGTGACTCTGAATGGATGGGCCGGGTCTTCGCCAAGCTGGGCATGACCACCGGCGTGATCATTCACGGCATGAGCGACCCGGAGCGCCGCGCCGCCTATGGCTGCGACATCACCTACGGCACCAACAACGAACTGGGCTTTGACTATCTGCGCGACAACATGAAGTACGCGCTCAATGACATGGTCCAGTTTGGCGGCCGACCGCTTGAAAAGGCTGAGCACCATTTCGCCATCGTCGACGAAGTGGACTCCATCCTGATCGACGAAGCGCGCACGCCGTTGATCATTTCGGGACAGACCGAAGACCGCACCGACTTTTACAAGACCATCGACCAGATCATCCCGATGCTGGACGATGAAGACTTCACCATCGACGAAAAGGCCCGCTCGTGCACCTTCACCGAAGAAGGCAACGAGCATATCGAACAGCTGCTGAAAGAACGCGAGCTGCTCGATGGCGACGCCGACCTCTACGACATCGAGAACATCTCTGTCGTCCACCACGTCAACCAGGGCCTGAAGGCGCACAAGCTGTTCGTGCGCGACAAGGATTACATCGTTCGCGAGGGCAAAGTCGTCCTGATCGATGAATTTACGGGCCGCATGATGCCGGGCCGCCGTCTGTCGGATGGTCTGCACCAGGCCATCGAAGCCAAGGAAACCGTCGAAATTCAGCCTGAGAACCAGACGCTGGCCTCGATCACGTTCCAGAACTATTTCCGCCTGTACAAGAAGCTCGGCGGCATGACCGGCACCGCCGCCACCGAGGCGGACGAATTTCATGACATCTACAAGCTGGGCGTGAACGAAATTCCGACCAATCGCCCGGTGCAGCGGATTGATGAGGAAGACGAGCTTTACCGGACCGAGGACGAAAAGTTCCAGGCCATTCTCAAAGCCATCGAAGAAGCCCACGCCAAAAACCAGCCGGTTCTGGTGGGCACGGTGTCGATCGAGAAATCCGAGCGCCTGTCTGACTTCCTCAAGAAGAAGAAGATCGTTCACCAGGTTCTGAACGCGCGCTATCACGAGCAGGAAGCCGGCATCATCGCCCAGGCCGGCGCGCCAGGGGCTGTGACCATAGCGACCAACATGGCCGGCCGCGGCACTGATATCCAGCTTGGCGGCAATGTGGACTACAATCTGCAAGAATGGGTGGATGCGGAAAAAGCCGCCGGTCGCGAACCCGATGACGCCGCGCTTAAAGCCAAGCGCGAGCAGTTCGAAGCGGAAGTCGCCGACAAGAAACAACAGGCGCTCGACGCGGGCGGCTTGTTCGTCATCGGTACAGAGCGCCATGAAAGCCGCCGCATCGACAACCAGCTGCGCGGACGTTCTGGCCGTCAGGGCGATCCGGGGCGCTCCGCCTTCTTCCTGTCGGTGGAAGACGATCTGCTGCGGATCTTCGCGCCGGAACGCCTGGACGGCATCATGCGCACGCTCGGCCTGAAAGAAGGCGAAGCCATTCAGCACCCCTGGATGTCGAAAGCGGTGGAGACCAGCCAGAAAAAAGTCGAGCAGCGCAACTACGACATCCGCAAGAACATACTCAAATACGATGATGTCATGAATGATCAGCGCAAGGCGATCTTTGAACAGCGCATCGAGTTCATGACCGCGAAAGACGTCTCTGACGTCATAACCGACATGCGCGAGACCACGGTCGAGGACCTGGTCACCCAGCATATCCCGCCGCGCGCCTATGCTGACCAGTGGAATATCGACGGGCTCAACGAAGAAGTGGTCAAGCACTTCAATCTCGAGCTGCCGATCAAGGAATGGGCCGCCGAGGAAGGCATCGCGGACGAAGAGATGCGCGAGCGCCTGATGAAGGTCGTCGACGAGACCTATGCCGAAAAGGCCGCCAATATCGGACCGGAGCTGATGCGCCGGATCGAAAAGCAGATCCTCTTGCAGACCATCGACCAGAACTGGCGCGACCATTTGCAGAACCTGGACGCTCTGCGTTCGGCAGTGGGCCTGCGCGGCTATGCGCAGCGTGATCCGCTCAATGAATTCAAGACCGAGGCGTTTGAACTGTTCGAACATCTGCTGGACCAGCTGCGCTATGAGACCACGCGCGTCCTGTTCCATCTGCGCATGGCGCAAAGCTCGCCGGCGCCCGAAGCGCCGCAACCGCCCAAGAACATCCAGGCTCAGCACATCGACCCGCAGACCGGCCGGAACGAGATGGAAGACAGCGACGCCCGCCCCGCACAATCCACCCCGTCCCCGACCGCCACGCGCGTCGCCGCCCAAAGCGTTGACCCCAAGGATCCGGGCACCTGGGGGCGCGTGCCGCGCAACGCCGCCTGCCCGTGCGGCTCAGGCAAGAAGTTCAAGCATTGCCACGGCGCCATCGGCCAAGCCTGAGCCTGAACTCCTTAGAGGCGCTTGATGTCTGACATACGCCTTTCACGCCTGGAGCCGGATCAGTTTGACGCCGTCAACGCCATGATCCTGCGCTCCAAGGCGTATTGGGGTTATGGCGAGGACATGATGGCCAAGATGGAAACAGTGCTGCGGCTCGACCCTGACGCCGCGCGAGAAGGTCGCGCCATCGCCGCCTGGACCGATGACGTCCCGCTCGGACTGGCGCAAATCAGCGCCCCCCGTGACGAGACTGTCGGACGGTGCGTCATGCTCGATTTGCTGTTCATTTCCCCAGACGCCATCGGGTCGGGTCTCGGCAAGCGGCTTTACGACTGGGCGCTGGAGCAGGCGCGTATGGCGGACGCGGATATCCTGCAAATCCTCTCTGACCCGAACGCACGCGGGTTTTATACCGCGATGGGCGCCAGTTTCATCGAGGACCGCCCCTCCAGGCTTATCCCGGGCAGAAGCCTGCCCTGGCTGGAGCACCGGCTCGCCTGAAGAGATAAATCCCTGATTGCATAATCCACCCCTATGAGTCAGTGTTCTATACATGACGGACGGAGGTGGTGATGAAACGACTGATCGTATGCTCTGACGGCACATGGCAAACCATCAGCCAGCAGGTGCCCACCAATGTGGCCAAGCTGGCGTTTTCATTAAGCGCTGCCGACACCACCACTCCCGCACGCCCGATCGAGCAGATCGTGTTTTACGATTCTGGCGTCGGCACGCCGTTCACCCAGAGCGATTCAAACTGGTTCAAACGCATCCTCAGTTCGCTGCGCAAGAAACGTCAGGGCGCGTTCGGCGGGGGTCTGGAAGAGAAGATTTATGACGCCTATCGCTTCTTGTCCTTAAACTATTGCGAGGGCGATGAAATCTGGCTGTTCGGATTTTCACGCGGCGCCTACACGGTGCGCTCGCTGGCGGGGCTCATCTATAATTCGGGGCTTCTGCATCGGCGCAATCTGGGCAAGCTGTCTGAAGCCTATGAGCTTTACCGCTCCAAGACCCTCAAGCCCTCATCCTGGAAGTGCCGAGAGTTTCGCGAACGCAACGGGTTTGAGCCCGACATTCATTTTCTGGGATGCTGGGACACGGTGGGCGCCTTGGGCATCCCCGACCTCTCTGACGATCATGAGATCAATGAACGCCTGAACGCGGAATACCGGTTTCACGACGCGCAACTGAACCGCAAAGTGCTTCACGCCCGTCATGCCTGCGCGCTGGATGAAACTCGAAAAGCCTTTCCTCTCACCCCGATGGAAGCCTCCAAAGACGCCCTGAACGAGATCGATCCCTTGCGGCAGGTCTGGTTTATCGGGCCGCATGGCGGTGTGGGGGGCGGTGAAGCGGCCAACACGCCCTTATCGGACATCGCCCTGAAATGGATGGCCGACCAGGCGCGCGAGCAAGGATTGTCAATTGAATACGCCGTCCTTGATTCCCGGCTTGACCCCGACCCGTTGTGCCCGTTCAAAGCGCCGGGCGGTCTCTTGAGCGCATTGGGTGACAAGGTGCGTGAAGCGCCGCCCCCCTCACAGGAGGCGCTGGCGTGTTTCCATCCCAGCGTCTGGGTCCGCTTTGATGATGAAGACGCGCACTATCGTCCCGCATCCATGAAGGACTGGGTTGATGTGGATCGCGACGCTCTGACCTGACGCTGGCGTCAGGTCTCCAGAAGCGAACGACCAATAGTCAGAAAGCGATCCCGGCGGCGCTGGCGCAACTCAGCGGGGCTCAACCCGTCAAGGCTCGCCAGTGCGGTCTCAACCGCATCCCCCACCCGCCGGATGGTGTCTGCGCGATCGCGGTGCGCGCCGCCCAGAGGCTCGTCGATGATTGAATCAATGATCTTGAGCTCGATCAGATCCTGCGCGCTGACTTTCATGGCGAGCGCTGCGTCACGGGCGCGAGCGCCGTCGCGCCAGAGAATGGACGCGCAGCCTTCAGGCGAAATCACCGAGTAGATCGAGTGTTCCAGCATCATCACCGTGTTGGCGGACGCCAGCGCCACAGCGCCGCCTGATCCGCCTTCGCCGGTCACCACGCTGACCATCGGCGTGCCCAGCGTCAGGCAGCGCTCGGTGGAGCGGGCGATCGCTTCAGCTTGGCCGCGTTCTTCCGCGCCAATGCCGGGATAGGCGCCCGCCGTATCCACCAAAGTGACCACCGGCAGATCGAACCGTTCCGCCAAGTCCATCAAACGCATGGCCTTGCGATACCCTTCAGGCCGCGCCATGCCGAAATTGTGCTTGAGACGGGTCTGCGTGTCATGGCCCTTTTCATGGCCCATGATCACGACCGGACGGCCTTTCAGACGGCCCAGACCGCCCACGATCGCATGGTCTTCCCCAAAGCGGCGATCACCGGCCAGATCTTCGAAATCCGTCACAAGGCCGGAAATATAATCGCGCAGGTGCGGACGCTCGGGATGACGCGCCACCATGGTTTTGCGCCAGGCGTCGAGCTTGGAATACATCGATTTGAGCTGATCGGACGACTTCTGCCGCAGTTTGGCGATCTCGTCCGCCGCATCCGGCGCGTCTTCGCCGTTCCGGGACAGGACGCTTTCAAGTTCTTCAATCTTGGCGTCAAGCTCGGCGATCGGCCGTTCGAAATCGAGATAGGTGCGCGTTGTATCTGACATGGACGGTCCTGGTGGATGGGCCCCGGTGGAGGGCGCAAACTAAAGGGCGCTCAAGCGCGAAGCAATCTATGCACTGTTATGAGCAAATGCCGGGCCGGTTTCACCCCTCAGAGCCTGTCTCATCATGGCTCAGCGGGTGCGCGTCATGCACCAGCGCCTTGAGTCGCGCCTCCAGCACATGCGTATAAATCTCGGTCGTTGAGACATCGGCATGTCCCAGCAAGGTCTGAACGCTGCGCAGATCCGCGCCATTGGCCAGAAGATGCGTCGCAAAGGCATGGCGCATCACGTGCGGACTGACCCGTTGAGGATCAAGACCCGCAGCCAGAGTCAGTTCTTTGAGACGTTGGGCGAACCGTTCGCGCGTCAAATGCCCGCCCTGCGCGGTGCGCGACGGGAACAGATAACGCGCCGCTATTGCATAGGCCGGCGCTTTCGGCTGGGGCAAATGCTCCGCCCGCACCGCCTTGTAGGCGTCCACAGCTTCCAGCGCAGCGTCGGTCAGGGGAATAAGGCGGTCCTTGCCGCCTTTGCCTGTGACGATCAGGCAGCGTTCAGAACGAGCGAAGCCTGACAGCGGCAAGGTCACAAGCTCGCTGACGCGCAAGCCGCCGGCATACAGCAACTCCAGCAATGCGCGCAGTCGCAGCCCCTCCGCCCCCTCCATGCGGTCCGCCGCGTCAAACAGCGCCTCGACTTGCGCTTCGCTCAAGACTTTCGGCAAAGGCCGCGGCTTTTTGGGGCCGGACAGGGTCTTGGCCGGATCATCGCCGCGCAGGCCTTCCTTGAGCAAGAACCGGTAATAGCGCTTCAGCGCGGAGAGCCGGCGCGCGGCGGTAGCGGGCGACAGACCGTCCGCAGCCAGGTCCGCCAGCAAGGCTTCCACATCACGGGTTTGCGCCTGTTCAAGACCAACGCCGCGCCCGCCCAGACGCGCGGCGGCGTCTTCAAGATCGCGACGATAGGCGTCGAGCGTATTGCGAGCGGCGCCGCGCTCAGCCGCCATCATGTCGAGGAAGAGATCAATCGAGCGCGCGCTCACGCAGCGTCCTCAATGACCCGCGCCAAGAGGTATTGAAGCGCCTGCCGACGCAGACCGGCGTGATCGAGCGCCAGCATGGCCGCAGCGCAGGTTTCAGCGTCAGCGGGATGGCGTTCCAGCAAGGACGCAGCGTGCAATTGCGTCTCGCCCAGAGCCCCGGCCCCGGACGCCAGCAGCAGCGGCCCCAAAGCGGGGGGCGTAACGCCCGTCTGGCGGGTCAGACCAGACAGCGCCTGTTGCAATTCACCCTGATCATCCGCGCCGAGCGCCACAAGGCCAGCCGCCTGACACAAGCGCTCAGGCGTCGCCGTCTCCAGTCGCGCCGCCAATAGCGCCATGAACGCATCATCCTCAATCTGATCGAGTGCTATGGCGTGGGCGAAATCAATCGCCACCATCAGGCCCGGCGCAGGCGGCTGCCACGCCGGAGCCGGCGTTTTCTCGTCTGCGTCTGGTTCAAAACCAGCGCCATCCAATGCCGGCAAACCGCCCAATTCGGAGACGGGTTGAGGCATGGGTTCAGGTTCTGGCGGACCGTCGAGCAAGGCTTCGCGCCAACGCTCGGCGGCGACGAGGTCGTCCGTCGCCAGGGCGGCCAGGACGAAATGGACGCCATGGGCGAGCGTGTTTTCGGTAATCGGCAGACTCGCCACTTCCGGCCCGAAGGTCAGAGCGGCTTCCATGAACAGGCCTTGCTGCGCCGCGTCCGACAGGCGGATGGCGAGAGCCTCGGCGGCGATCTCGCGATCGAGATCCTGGCCGATCAAGGCGCCCAGTGCCGCGGCGCGCTCAGCGCCCTCCATGGTCACCGCCGCTTCCAGCGCTTCAGGCAGAGTTTCAGGCAGGGCGATGGTGGGGCCGGTGCGTTCCGCCGCCAGATGCAGCCAGTTGGGCGCATCCTCATGCGGATACAGGCGCACGCCTGGCGCCAGCGCTTCCAGCAAGGTCAGCTGCAGCGCGGTGCGCGGACGAAAGCCTTCAGGCGCCGGCTGATTGAGCGTCAGGGCGTCAAACACCTGATCGAAAGCGGGCGTTTGCGCTTGGGCGCGCGCCAGTTCGGCGGTCAGCTCGGCGGCGGGGATGCGACCGTCCAGCGCCAGACAGCTGGCGCGCAATCGCAGCCAATAGGCCGCGTCCCGACCTTCCAGCAACGCATCCGCAGCCCGGCAAGCCTCTTGTGTGCGGCCCATCGCCAGCGCGGTTTCCGCATAGACACGTGACAACGCGTCTGATTCGTTCACCCGCGGCGTGCGCGCCATCAATTCATAGACCAGCTGAGCGCGGCCTGCGGATAAAGCCCGGTCTGCGCGTTTCGCGGCGAGCACAAAATCATCGCGTCCGCCGCGGGGCGGCTCGCTCGAGGACCGCAAAGCGGCCAAAGCCAGTCTCGCCGCAGCCGGGTTGCTCCATCCGGCGCTGGCGCGATCGGGCAGAACCGACAACGCACCGTTCAGCGCGCCCGCATGCCCTGAATTCCAGACTGTTTCGGGCAGGACTGAATTGACGCCCACTTCGAACGGATCGACAGCGCCCAGCTCGGCCACTTCAATCTGACCATCGGCAGGCCGGGCCTGGGCGAACGCCTGGCCGCATGCAAACACGCTTGCGGCCAGCAAAGCGGCTTTAATCGACCAATGCATCAGTCACCTCGACACGCACTTCTTCAGGGGTCGGCGCATTACTGTCCGCCAGTCCCAGCAAAGCAATGAACCCGCCGATAATGACCACCAGCCCTACGCCCAAGCCGATCAGAATGGTTTTCATGAGAGTGCCTTTTCCATGTCGCTCGCCCTGTGAGGATACTAAAGCAGGCGAATGCGGCGTTTTCCAGACGTCAGCAGTGATTGCTCGCCCGCGCAGCATTGGCGTATAGCCTTACAGTGTGATGACAAATTCTGAAAACCCGCTCGCGCTGACCCGGCATCTGGCGCTGGTCGGCCTGATGGGCGTCGGCAAAACAACGATTGGACGCAGGCTCGCCCGGCGGCTGGAGGCCGAGTTTCGCGACGCTGACGAAGAAGTCGAACGCGCCGCGGGCCGCAGCGTCAGCGAGATTTTCGCCGATTTCGGCGAACCGGCCTTCCGCGATGGTGAGCGCAAGGTGATTGGCCGTCTGCTGGAGGAGCCAGATCCTCTAATCATCGGGCTGGGCGGCGGCGCCTTCATCCAGGAGGATACGCGGGCGCTGGTGAAAGACAAAGCCATCTCCATCTGGCTCAAAGCCGATATCGACGTGCTGATCGAGCGGGTGGGCCGCAAGCCCGGCGCCCGCCCTTTATTGTCACAAGGCGATCCCGCCGAGATCATGGCCCGGCTTGAACGCGAACGCTCTCCCCTCTACGCCGAGGCGGACATTGTGGTGGACACCTCGGTCGGCAGCCATGAACAATCGGCCGACCAGGTGATGGACGCCCTCAGGACTTATCAAGAAGGAGTGCGCGGATGAGCGTGCTGCGCGTGATCGAGGTGAACGCGGCCTCAGGCGCCTACGAAGTCGTGATCGGGCGCGACGCTCTGTCCGCACGTGCGGACCGGCTGGCGAACCGCGCCCCACGCGGACGCGTTGTCATCGTCGCGGATTCACACGCGCTCAAACATCACGAGACACGCCTGGCCCAGGCGTTTGACGCGGCGAACCTCAAGATCGAACTCATCGAGATTGAGGGCGGCGAAAGCGCCAAGAGCTGGCGCGGGCTGGAAGCTCTCTGTGATCGTCTGCTGGATCTGAATGTGGAGCGCAGCGAGCCGGTGATCGCCTTTGGCGGCGGCACTGTGGGCGACCTGACCGGCTTCGCTTCGGCGGTTCTCAAGCGCGGCACGCGCTTCATACAGATCCCGACGACCCTGTTGGCTCAGGTCGACAGCTCGGTCGGCGGCAAGACCGGCATCAACACGCAGCACGGCAAAAACCTGATCGGCGCGTTTCATCAGCCAGACCTGGTGATCGCAGACACTGCCTTTCTCGACACCCTGCCCCGGCGCGAAGTCCTGGCGGGCTATGCCGAGATCGTCAAAGCCGGCCTCATCCAGGATGCGCCGCTGTTTGACCGCCTTGAAGCTCAGGGCGTAGACGCCGTGACGGGAGACGGTCTGGTCCAGGCCGTCGCGGACGCCGTTGCGTTCAAGGCCCGGATTGTCGCCGAGGATGAACGTGAAAGCGGCGTGCGCGCCTTGCTCAATCTTGGCCATACGTTCGGACACGCGTTTGAGGCGGAAGCGACAAAAAGCGCGCTGGTTCATGGCGAGGCCGTCGCGTGCGGGTTGGCGCTCGCTTTCCGGTTTTCTGAACGACAGGGCCTGTGCGCGCCTGAAGATGCGCGCCGCGTCGAACGTCATCTGAAGGCTGTGGGTCTTCCGTCCCGGATTTCAGAACTGCCCGGCGGGCCTTACACTGCGGATCGTTTGCTGGCGCGGATGCAGGACGACAAGAAAAATTCAGGCGGCGCGATTACATTGATCCTTGCGCGCGGCATCGGGAATGCCTTCATCACACGCGATGTGGATCACAAGGATCTGGCGGCGTTTTTGTCGAACGAGGTTGAAGACCAATGACTTTTGAACCGTGGATGGCCTGGACCGGACTTGGCATTTTGTGCCTGCTGGCCTTTTCAGGGTTCTTTTCAGGCTCTGAAACCGCGCTGACCGCCACTTCCAAGGCGCGCATGCTGACCCTTGAAAAAGAAAAGGATCACCGCGCGCGGCGGGTCAATCTGCTGATTGATGATCGCGAAAGCCTGATCGGCGCGATCCTGCTGGGCAATAACCTCGTCAATATTCTGGCCGCGTCGCTGGCGTCGGCGGTGTTTCTGGCCATGTTCGGCGAAGCGGGCGTCCCCATCGCCACTTTGGTGATGACGCTTTTGGTGCTGATCTTCGCTGAAGTGCTGCCCAAGACCTATGCCCTGTCGAACCCGGACCGTATGGCGCTGACCGTGTCCCTGCCGATCCGCATTTTCGTGATGCTGTTCGCGCCTGTGGTGGCCGCCGTACAATGGCTGGTGCGCGCGACTTTGCGCATTCTGGGTCTGTCGGTGGAAGGACCGGTCCTGTCCGCCCATGACGAGATCCGCGGTCAGATTGACCTGCACCACCAGGAAGGCGGCGTGGTGAAAACCGACCGCGACATGCTGGGCGGCGTGCTCGATCTGCGCGAGCTGACGGTGGACGACGTCATGGTCCACCGCAAAAGCCTGGTGATGTTCGACATCGACCAACCGGTCGAACAATTGGTGGCCGATGCGCTGAGCTGCCCGCACACCCGCCTGCCGCTCTATCGCGACGACGCGGAGAACATTGTCGGGATCCTGCATGTCCGCGACCTGGCGCGTGAACTGCACAATGCAGGCGGGGATTCCAGCAAGCTCGATATTGAATCCATCAAGCGCGAACCGTGGTTCATCCCTGAAACCACCGAACTGCTTGAACAGCTGACGGCGTTCCGCCAGAAGCGCGAGCACTTCGCCCTGGTGGTGGACGAGTACGGCGCCTTGATGGGCGTTGTGACGCTGGAAGACATCATCGAGGAAATCGTCGGCGAGATCGAGGACGAGCACGATGTCACCGTTGAGGGGGTCACCCCCCTGCCCGACGGCTTTATCCTGGTGGATGGCGGCGCCCCCATTCGCGACGTGAACCGCGCGCTGGACTGGGAATTGCCCGACGACGAAGCGGTCACCATTGCGGGCCTTGTGATCCACGAAGCTCAGACCATCCCCGAAGCGGGGCAGATCTTCCGCTTTCACGGGGTGCAATTTGAAATCCTGGAACGCCGCCGCAACCAGATCACCCGCATGCGGCTCAAGAAAGAGCCCGAGGCCGCAGACACGGACGATTGATCAACCCGCTTCGGCGGGCGCTTTCGCCTTGATGGCGAGGGCGTGAACCTGCGCTTTCAGCAGCTCGCCCAGCGCCTGATTGACCAGACGGTGACGCTGGACGCGGCTCTGGTCCGTGAAAGCGTCAGACACGATCTCGACGGTGAAATGGCTTTCCCCCGCGCGCGCCTGCTCGGAATGACCGGCATGAAGTGCGCTGTCATCAGTGACTTTCAATAGGGTCGGCGCCAGCGCCTGGGTCAGTTGGTCTTCGATTTGCTGCTTTACGCTGGACATTGTCATCCTCTGTTTATTGTCCGTCAGGCCGGTGCGCCCCATACTTGGGGTTATGGACGGCTCGTACAAATACCGACCCAAATTTAAAGACATCCGCATCAAGCCGCCCAAAACCGAGGCGCGGCAAGAGGATAAGGTGTGCGAGCATCCCCAGTGCCGGTCGAAAGCGACCGCGCGCGCGCCCAAGAGCCCGGCCAACCGGACCGAGTTCTACTGGTTCTGCCAACAACACGCCGCCCAGTACAACAAGGAATGGAATTTCTTTGAGGGCATGAGCGAGGATGCGGCCAAGGCCCATGCCGCGGCCGACATGTATGGCCATCGCCCCACCTGGGGGTTCGCGTCCGGCTCCAGCGCCCGCCGCGCCGCGCAGAACGCCAGCAAGGATTTCAAGGACGGTTTCGTCGATCCGTTCAATCTGTTCGGCGACGGCCCGCCCCCCGGACAGGAACGCGCCCAGCGCGAAGCCGAAGACCCGAACGCCGGGATGGGGCGGCTTCAAAAGCGCGCCCTCGATACGCTCAATCTCGACCCCAAGGCGAACAAGACCGCCATCCGCCGACGCTATGCCGAGCTGGTGCGCCAATATCATCCGGACTCCAATGGCGGCGACCGCTCGATGGAAGAACTGCTTCAGAAAGTGGTCGAGGCCTACCAGATCCTCAAAAGCTGCGGCATGGGCTAGGACTTTGTTACAGCCACCAGCTGACAACCTAACTCCCATGCCTCCATCCCAAGGGCAGCAAATTCTGCATCATCCTCAGTTTTAGACCGAGAGTATAAATCTTCACGCAGCCTCTTCTGCGCATCCCTATATTCTCGGAAAACTATCCTGTAAATCAATTCATCATTTCCAGTTTGATATAAATCATCATATATCTTTATCTGCCTGTATTCATCAAAACCCTTAAGTGTTGCATTTATTATTTTTGCTAAACTAGCATTCTTACTTTCATATAATTTGTACCTCCAAGCACTAGTCATTGCATCAACAGTTAAACCTTGCGCCTCCGTCGGATCGGAGCACACTGCAATATTATTTTGATCATAAACTACTTTATGGATTCCGTCGCCTTGGCCAGAAATTTGAAGTAAATTTTCTATCTCAGACGGACACATTATCAAAGACTCATGCAATATTCTTTTATTTTTATAAGCGAATGAATAATCATTCCAATTTGAAAACTTTGGCGCAATATAATATACTTCAGCACCTGATTTCTCAGCTTTCAGAAGGCGATCATACTGTCCATTCGGCTCAGCCGTGTCGACTTCAAACCTCCAAAATGGGCTGTTAAGTGTAGGCTTTTGCATCGATGGACTAGACCGCCGAAACCTCTTCAGCTCGTGCCCCAGTTTAAACTGAATTAAAAGCGGAAAACCCGGCTTATCAAAATGCACATCACACCCTATTTCTGCCTCATGTATCAAACTTGGCAAAAAGGGAGTTACCGAAAATCCGAGAGAAACAAGAAGCTCTTCACACTCTCTAGTCACCCCATAACCATATGAAAACTCTGAGAGCTTATGCGATATATTTAATAGCAATTCCCACCCCCTCAAACAAACTGGCACAACTTAACAATAACCGCCAAATTTCCGGCTTTGACAGCACACATTAACCTTTCGAGACAACATATTTCAAAAGCTTAATCTGTCGGACAGAACCCAGATAGGTGACCGTGGTCATTTTGCGTTCTCCACACTGGGGAGGACCACATGTTTCTGACATCACTTGCGCTCACGCTGACGTTGGCGAATTGCCCGGCAAACGCCCATTGCCTTGAAGACGAGAACCTGCTCGCCGTTTCCACCAGCGCAGAGCGCGCCGAGCTGATACTGTCCGCCATGCAGACGGCGGAAGCGCGCTTTGCCGACGTGTTCAAACGCATGCCGGGCCTCACCGCTGTCGTCGAGGACAGTTCGGAGTTTCCCGGCTTCACCTCCGCGCTTGATGAGGCAGGTTATATCGTCAAACCCTGGGTCTCCCCTGAAGCCATGCGCGCCCAGCTTGAAGCCCAGGTGCGACCGGCGGTCGAGGCGCAAATGGCGGGCTCGCCGCAAGCGGTGATCGACGCGACAATCGAAGCCGCCCTGACAGGCCGGGTCGAGAACAATGAAAAGGTCCGCCACGCCGAGGCGATCATTGCGCATGAGCTGGGGCATATGTGGGTGAAGGATCTCTATGAATGGCCGCAGGTCGATACAGGCGACGCCCGCGCCTATGGGGCCGCAGCGGCTCCGGACTGGTTTGATGAAACCGCCGCGGTGCTGATGGAGAGCGAGGCGCTGACGCAAAGCCGACGCTCATCCTTGTGCGAGACCGCAAGCGATGATCTTCCGGGTCAGTTCGAACGTTATTTCAGCATGGAGCATCCGCTGTTGCAGCTGACGTCGCTGGCGGCGGACCGCGCTGCGGCGGCCGCAGCCGCAGCTGGGGA
>TARA_R100000306_G_scaffold60153_1_pt1 | contig 19542 bp, 17 predicted proteins | sample TARA_R100000306 | Tara Oceans TARA_R100000306 (sample SAMEA2620824) | marine metagenome | biome: marine biome (ENVO:00000447); feature: mesopelagic zone (ENVO:00000213); material: "saline water (ENVO:00002010), including plankton (ENVO:xxxxxxxx)" | depth 1000 m | reverse complement strand
CCGCAGGCGCTTCCGTACCCGCCACAACCGTCGGATCGAGCTCTTCGCTGTCTTCATGAAGGTCGTGATGGGGGTCTTCGTCACCCTTGTCAGGGTGATCTGGGCCTTCGACATCGCCGGACAGACCCGCCGCAGACGCAGGCGCGAGCGCAGGATGCGGCGGTGCAGAGAAGACCTGGGCGTCGTTCGTCGCCTCATGTGAGCTTGTCAGCGCTTCGGGCGAAGACTCTTCATCAGTGGGCGCTTCAACCGAAATCACATCATCTGAATCCGACAATTGCGCAGCGGCCTGAACACTTTGCGCATCCTCGCCGGCTTCAGCGTCTTCCGCGTCAGAGCCCTGCGGGAGCGCTTCAGGCGCAATCGCGGTCACTTTGATGGAAGAGACCTGCAAGGCGCCATGATACGGCCCCATCGGCACGGCGGGGCTGCTGAACAGGCTGCGCGGTTTTGACGGCGCGCCTTGTTGTGGCGTCTCGGGGTGAGCAGGCTGAGGCGCGATACGGGGCGCGGACTGCGCGGCGAGCTCCACATGTGCTGTCGACAGGAAGCTGTAGCCCAGCTTGACGGAGGCGTCAGACTCCGTTGCCTCAGCCGCCGGTGGCGCAATGCTGGCGGAAACCTGCTGGGCCATGCGCGCCATGACAGCGGCGATGGAGGCGTCTTGCGCCTGTTTCACCGCATCCAGATCAGGCTGAGCGTCATCAACCTCAGGCGCGTCCATTGTCTCAGGCGCGTCTGGCGCAGCATCAATCTGCTCGGATTCTTCAGCAAGTTCGCTGAGCGCCTGAGTTTCAACAGGTTCGGCGTCTGACGCCTCCGCCTCAACCATCTCAGGCTCAACCGTCTCGGATTCAGCGTCCAGCTCGTCTGCTTGCGCGTCGTTTTCCGGCGCATCAGAGTCAGGCTCTACAAGGCTCTCAATCGCCGCTTCCTCGTCCGGCGTTTCAAAAGCAATATCGAGCTCAACCCATCCAGACGAGGCATCCTGCTCTTCAGGCTCAGGCCCGGATTCGGCTTCCGCTTCGGCAAGAGGCTCGGCTTCAGGCTCGGGCTGATCATCCGCCAGCTGAGACGGCGCAGGTTCAGCAACCGGCGCTTCAGCAGGCGTATCGGTCGAGTGTTCTGAGTCCGCACCGGATGCAGGCTCGGGCTCAGGCTCGGGCTCAGGTTCAGAAGCCACAGACGGCGCATCCACATGCGCCGCGCTGTCTTCCAGCCCGGACAGATAGAGCGCCTTTTCAGCGGCGCGGCGGGTGACCAGACGATCGGATACGACCAGCCGGCCATCCTGATCCGCGCGCACCCAGGTCTCGATGGCGGCTGCGGCGTCACGATGGCGACCGGCTCGCGCCAGACGCGCGACGTCTGACACCTTGAACGCCCGCAAGCCCACCGAGAGGGCGAAGGACACCAGCGCATCGCGCATCGGCGCCGCCATCTCTGCGCCAACGCTGGCGTCGATGGTCTGTTCGGCGCGCATCACGTCGTAGATCAGCAGAAGGTCGGCGTCTTCGGGCTTCAGCGTGACGCCTTCCTTCGCGGAAGCCGTATGGCCGTAACCGACCGTCCAGCGTTTACCACGCCGTTCAGCCTCCGCCAGGAAGGGCTCATGAGCCTTGATCAGGTCGCGCGCGGCGCGGGTCGATTTCAAACGCGGTGTCATCGCTGTCCCGTTTCGAAACGGTTGGATCTTCAGTCAAGAAGCGCGATGCAAACTCAGGACCGTCAGCGCTCTGAGGCTGAGAAAATGTCCACCGCGTCCAGAGCGGTAAAGGGCGCAAAGAAGCCTGCGCCTGATCCGCCGCCAATTAACCAGATCGCGCCGTTAACGCTGACCACCCCTGCCTCCGTACGGGCGGCGGGCATGTCAGACAGGCTGTTCCAGCTCTCGGAACCGGCGCTGAGCGTGATGTGGCTGGCCAGAGTTCGGCGCATGTCTGCGCTGCGTCCGCCAAAAACATGAAGATCGCCGCCCAGCGCGGCCGCGGCATGGCCGGCCCGCGGTTCAGGCAAATCCGGGCCACGGCGCCAGGTTTGAGACAGTGTATGGTAAACATCCACGCGCGATGTCGCCTGCCCGTTGCGGGCGCCGCCGATCAGCCAGATTTCATCATCGAGCACGACCGCCGCCGCGCCCCGACGATTGATCTCGTCAGGCGCTTCCGCAGCGTTCCAGCTCTGCGCCTCGGGATCATAAACAAACAGGCCCGGCGCGCCGTCCTCGCCGCCCAGAGCGTACAGTTGATCATTTACAGCAACCAGCGACAGGCTGGCCTTGGCGCCGGGCAGCGCCGTCTCTGCGCTCCATGCATCGGTCTCGGGGTCATAAGACCAGACCTGATCAATCGGCTCTGCGCCGGCTTCGGACGAATAGCCGCCCGCCACGTAGATCTTGCCGTGCAGAACCGCCATGCCGAAACGCTCCAGGCCCACAGGCAGGGGCTTGAGCACGCGCCAGACGCCGCTTTCAGGGTCATAGACTTCCAGGGCGTCACGCGGGTTTGCGAGGCCGGCGCCGCCAGCGGCGTAAATCCGACCGTCCAGCACCGTGGCGGACAATCCAGCCCGAGCCTGATCCAGACGCGGTCCGATCGCCCACGGGCCTGACAGGCGCAACCCGCTGTCAAAGGACGGCGCTTGCCCCCCCGCATCCTGAGCGGCCAAAGGTGATGCGCCCGCAAGTGCGATTACAAGCGCCAGAGCGGCATGTTTCATGGCGAAGGCCTCCCTCAGGATCGTCATCTGACAAACGTCGGATCAGATTAAAGCAGAACAAGGGCGCCCAGGCCCAAAAACACGACAAATCCCACCACATCGGTCACGGTCGTCACAAAAACCGAGGACGCGACAGCCGGGTCGGCGCCAAAATGCTTGAGCCCCAAGGGCACCAGCACCCCGGCCAGGCCCGCGATGGCGAGGTTGATCACCATGGCGACCGCGATCACCCAGCCCAGATCTGGTTCCTGGAACCACACGGCGGCGATGATCCCCATGATCACAGCGAAAATGACGCCGTTCACAACGCCTGCCGCCGCTTCACGCCAGACGAATCGGAGCGAGTTCGCCCCGGTCAGATCGCGCGTCGCGAGCGCGCGCACAGCGACCGCCAGAGATTGCGTGCCGGCGTTTCCGCCCATGGAGGCGACGATCGGCATCAGCACCGCCAGCGCCACAAGCTGGGCGATGGCCTGATCAAACAGCGCGATCACCAGCGAGGCGAGCACCGCCGTACCCAGATTGACCAGCAGCCAGGGCGCGCGAGACTTCACCGATTCCCAGACCGTATCGGCCAGACCGGCTTCATTCACCCCGGCCAGCGCCAGAAGGTCTTCCTTGTTCTCTTCCTGGATGACGTCGACCATGTCGTCGACCGTCAGCATGCCTTTCAAGCGCCCCGAATCATCAACCACGGGCGCCGAGATCAAATGGTATTTCTCAAACAGATAGGCCGCGTCTTCCTGATCATCCTCTGGGCGGATCGTGATCTTGGCCGTTTCCATCAGTTCAGACAGCGGCGTATGGCGTTGCGAGCGCATCAGACGGCTGACAGGCACCGCGCCGATGGGACGGAAGCCTTCATCCACAATGAAGACCTCGAAGAAGAGGTCCGGCAGTTCCTCGCCTGCAAGCCGCATATGGTCGATGGTGTGCCCCACCGTCCAGAATGACGGCGCCGCGACGAACTCGCGCTGCATGAGGCGACCGGCGGTCTCCTCTTCAAAAGCGAGCGAGGCTTCAAGATGTTCGCGGTCTTCGGCGGATACGGCGGCCAGAACCGCTTGGCGCACCTCCGGCTCGAGCTCCTCGACGACCATGGTCTTGTCATCGGAATCAAGACCATCCAGCGCGTCGACGATCTGCTGGGTCTCCAGCAGGTCAAACAGACCCGCGCGCGTATCGTAGCCGATCTCCGCCAGCACTTCGCCGGTCAGCAGCGACGCGTCGAGTTCAGCCAGCAGACGCTGCTGATCCCAGCTGAGCTGCTCGATCAGGTCCGCAATGTCCGCCGGGTGAAGGGGCGCGAGCAATTGCCGGATCAGGGTCGGATCGCGATCCGCGATCGCGCCGATCAATTCGACAAGCACCCCTTCAGGCAAATCCATACCGGTCGTCACATCGTCACGGTGCAGCTCTTCAACCGGTTGCGTCATGGCGTCTCGCGTTTTTCTGGAATGGGGGGCAGTGCGTAAGACACGATAGTCGCGGGCGCCGATGAAATCGAGATGGCGCGTGCTGTTGTCGCGAAAAAACAAAAAAGCCTGACGCGTCAGCGTCAGGCTTGTCTGTCAGCGCTTGCAGAAAGCGCGAAAGATGGTGCGGCCGAGAAGACTCGAACTTCCACGGGTTTTACCCCACAGCGACCTCAACGCTGCGCGTCTACCAATTCCGCCACGGCCGCGAATTCGGGAAGCGGGCGTGTACCAAGCCCGGCCCCTCTTGTGAAGCCCTTATGTGAGGTGCTTATGCAGCGAAATAGTCGTGAACGTCTGCTGCGTCAGTGATTGAAACCGCCACCCGGTCGCCCTGAATGATGATTTCACCGCGTGCGATCGGATGGTTATTGGCCAGAATCCACACTTCGTCATGCTCGGCGGCGTCCAGGGGAATCACCGCGCCCCGGCCCATGCGCAGGAATTGGTGAATCGGCAGCTTGGACCGGCCCAACAGCACGGAGATTTCGACCTGAACGGCGCCTAATTGGCTCATGAAACGTGCATCACTGTTGCTCTGTGGCGCATAACCCTTGTCATGCGCGTTCAGCCTCACGATGTTCCGCTACGGTTTCTCGACAGTTAAAGGCCTGCAAGATCATGACAGACGCGACCATCGGCTGGGCGGTCTCTCAGACCCGCATCCCCTACCCCGACGCCGTGGCCGCCATGGAGGCTCGCGCCGAAGCGATCGCCAGGGGCGAAGCGGGCGAACTGATCTGGCTGCTCGAACACGACCCGCTTTACACCGCCGGCACCAGCGCCAAGCCTGAAGACCTGCAAGACCCTGAGCGCTTCCCGGTCCACAAGACCGGGCGCGGCGGCGAATACACCTATCACGGTCCCGGCCAGCGCGTGGCCTATGTCATGCTGGATCTCAGGACGCGCGGCCGGGACGCGCGCAAATTCGTCCGCGATCTGGAACAGTGGATCATCGGCACGCTCGACAGCTTCAACGTCACCGGCGAGCGCCGCTGCGGGCGTGTGGGCGTGTGGGTGGACCGCACCCAGCCCGGCGGGCCGGAACGCGAAGACAAGATCGCCGCCATCGGCATACGTTTGCGCCGCTGGGTGTCGTTTCACGGCATCGCGCTGAATGTGGAGCCGGATCTGTCGCACTTTGGCGGCATCACGCCCTGCGGCATCTCTGATCCGCGCTACGGGGTCACGAGCCTTGTGGATCTGGGACTGCCCGTGACGATGGAGGACGCCGACCTGGCGCTCAAGCGCGCTTTTGAAGACGTGTTCGGCGCCGTCCATCGCGAAGACCCGCCGGTCTAGAGCGGACGAATCTCAGCTGAGAAACAGCCATGCTTGGCGTTATGGGCGTGGATATAGGCGACGTCCGGACGGTCGAGCGCGGTCTTGATCGTCTCAACGCCGGCCGCTTCATCAAGAAACATGTCGGCGCCGACCAGCTGGCCGTCCGCATCAAAGAACCGCAAGGCGATGGGACGCCCGCTCATCACAGGCGGCAAGGCGTTCTCAAACTGCGCCGCGGCGTGCGCGTGCTCTCGCACATAGATCGCAAAAGCGTGACGATACGGCGTTGAAACCGCGTGACTTTCATAGTTCAGCAGCAAGACGGTTTCCCCCACAGGCGCGTCTTCCAACGTGATGCGGCAGGGATATCCGGGCTTGGCGTCAACTGTTTTGCGTTGCACCCCACGTTCAGCCAGAGCGGCAGCGGAGAGGTCAATTAGCGGCTTGAAGAGATCAGGGTTCAACCCGGTGATCTGAAATGCCATGTCTATGCTCCTGTGATCAGAAGCCTAGCGATAGCGTCAGACCGTCATCGGCGCATTCCGATCCTTGCTCAGCCTGACATCTCAGCGCGGTTTGCTGCGCGCGGTCCAGTACCCCACCGCCGCCAGCACCAGCCAGAAGCCCCACATAGACGGCCAGGCGCCCGCATGCAGGATCGTCATGGCGAACTCCGGGTCCGAGGTCAGCCGCTCCTGGTAGGCTTGCTGGATCGCGGGGTCATAGGCCGCCGCCTGCACCGCAGCCGGATCGTCCATGTTCACGCCCTGGCTTTCAAGAAAGGCGACGAATTCCGGATAGGCGCGCATCGCCATGCCGAACAGGCCGGTGATGATCTTGACCACGGTCGCGCCAGCCAGCGCCGCCAGGGCCAGCGCCGTAGGTTTGCCAAGCGCGCGATAGCGGTTGATGAACACCGTGCCGGCGAAAAAGGCGATGACCAGCCAGGACAGAACGCCCGCAGCCGGAGAAAAGCTGATGCGCAAGGCGTCCAGCGCCGCAATCACCCCCAGTCCGATCCAGAATTCGTCCTCGGTGGAGCGAAAGACCGGCATAAAGGCCGTCTTCAGATCAAAACTGGGTTGGGTCACGCCGGCTCCTCACAAAATAAACGCGCGCCCCGGTATGAAACGGAGCGCGCGTCCATGGCAAGCCCGCCCTGCGTCGCAGGGCGATCAAGTTCAGGTCTTCTGATCCGGATCTTCGGCCGGCGCTTCGGCAGGAGTCTCGGCTGGCGCTTGAGCGGGCGCTTGCGTTGCCGGGTCCATCGCAGCCGCAGCGCCTTCAACGCCAGGAGGCGGGCCATAGCGGTTTTCTTCCGGATCGGACTTGAGAATAGCGTTGGCGCCAAACACCACGACCAGTCCAACAACCAGCGATGAAATCGCATTGGGCAAGGCCAGCGCTTCTGCGAGCTGCGCCTGAGCCTGCATCATCTGCGAGAAACCGGTGACATCCTCCATGGCCTGCATCATGTCGCCGGCGAACATCATGGTGATGATCTGGCTGGCAATCATGCTGATGATGAACCAGACCAACACGATCAGCAGCAGGAACCAGCCGCTTTTGCCACTGTCATGCAAGCGTTTGCGCCACAGCACGACCCACGGATAAATCATCGCCAACCCAACCAGCGTCTGCACGCCGATCAGCGCGCCATTGCCGGTCAGCGGCACCAGGGCCAGCACGAAACCGATCCCCAACAGCACCAGAGCGCCAGTCTGGAACTGGCTGGGATTGATGCGCCCGTTCGGCGCAAAAAGAACACTCATCAAACTCATGGGTCGCCCTCCGTCACTTCCCCTGTCGTCCAGCCGCAATGGCTAGCCGACCTTCATATCAGTCTTTGGTTTCGTCCGGATTCGCCTCGGTCGGCGCAGCCGCCGGCTCAACCGGAGCCGCAGTCGCATCGATCACCGGGGCCGGACCATAGGCGTTGGCGCCTGCATCGCTTTTGAGCACCCCCACCCAGATCGTGTAGGCGATCCAGACCAAGGTGCTGAGCAGGAAAAAGACGCTGGCCAAGCCGCCGCCGGCGACCAGCGCGCCGACATTGACGTCGCCCTCGCCGGCCAATGCTGCGATGAAAACGCCGCCCAACATGACGGAGCCAATCACCCCAAGGACAATCGAGACAGCCCATGGCACGGCATGCAGCCAGGCGCTGTTGCCGGCATCATGCAGACGTTTGCCATAGACCGCGACGCCAACCCAGAGCAGCGCCAACCAGATCAGCGTGCCCAGAAACGGGATCCAGGTGAGCAGCAAATTGCCGCCGAAAATGATCGCCACGCCAATCCAGAAATCTTTCTGGCCGATTCGACCGTTCGGATTGAACAGCAGATTTCCAATATCCATGATGTCCCCAGGCTTTGAAGTAGAAATGCACGTGACCAGCGTTCGTGTTTCGGCGACGCGCGTCAAGAGAAACCGGCTCAGCCTTCAGCCGGCGGCGCTCCGGCGGACCGGGTTGCGGCCTGGGCGTACACAGCCTGACGCGGCGCGGGGCCATACACATTATCGTCCTGATCAGAACTCAGAACGCCCACCCAGATGGTGTACACAACCCAGGTCAGCGCAGAAAGCGACCAGAAGAGCAGCAGGCCGCCCGCCGCCAGCAATCCGCCACTGACCAGCTGGGCCGTGGCTTGCGGGGTGAGATCGCCGGATTCCAGCATCTCCCAGCCCCCCGGTTTTCCGACCATGTCCAGAACAGGCGCAAGCGCGGCGCCGCCTGCGGCCACTACGCCAAATCCCATCAGAGACAGCGAAATGACCCAGGGAATGAGATGAATCCAGCCGGTCTTGCCCGCGTCATGCAACCGTTTGGCGGAGACGACGGCGCCCACATAGATCAAGCCGATCCAGAAGATCGCTCCGACGACCGGCAAAGGGGCGAGAAACAGATTGCCAAGAACGACGATCAACATGCCCAACCAGTACTCATTCTGGGTGCTACGACCGTTGGGGCTGAACAGGGTGTGTCCGAGATTCATCCAAGACTCCGTTTCTTTACGCCCTGAGTGTGCCTGCGCCACACGGCTCGCGTCAAATGAAGTCTGGGTAAGTTATCGGGCAAGGACACTGAAAAACAAAAGGCTGCAGTGTTCAAAACTGCAGCCTTCTGAAACAGCCTGTATGCACACTTTAGTCGAATTCGATCAACAATTCATCGGCGGCGACTGAAGCGCCCGCGTCGCAATTGACCGACTTGATCACGCCGTCGAGTTCCGCGCGCAGAACATTCTCCATCTTCATCGCCTCGACCACCATCAGCGCCTCACCCGCCTTGACCTCCTGACCGGCCTCAACCGCGATCGAGACCACAAGGCCCGGCATCGGGCTGGTGACCAGCTTGGCGGTGTCCACGGGCTCTTTCTCCGGCAGGCGCGCGTGCAGCTCGGCTATGCGCGGCGTACAGACCAGGGCGTCCGCCTGATAGCCCCGATGACGCAGCTTGTAGCCTTCGGTGCGGTCGGCGACGAAGACCGCGAAATCCTGGCCGTCCAGCGTGCCTTCAAACATGTGATCGCCCGGCTTCCAGCTGGTGGTCAGCACCACCGGCTCCGCGATCAGGCCCGGCGCCCAAAGCTCGGCGCCCGCCTCGTCCAGATCCATCGCGCCTTCAGGGATGCGCAGCTCCACCGGGAAACGCTGATCATTGAGGATCACCACCCACTCATGGGCCAGGCCCTCTTCAGGCAGAGGCGTGATCCGGCCAGACACACGCGCCGCGCGCTCCACAAAAACAGTGTGGATGAAGGCTGCGGTCGCACACAATGATTTGAGCTGGAACTCGGTCGGCGCGGTGCCGTTGAAGCCTTCGGGGAAGTGCTCGTCGATATAGCCGGTATGGATCCGGCCGGACTTGAAATCCGCCTCGTCCAGCACCGCGGACAGGAAAGGCGCATTGGACTGCAGCCCGTCCACATAAAGCCGGTCGAGGGTTTCTGACAAAGCGTCAATGGCCGCGTCGCGATTGTCGCCATAGCCGATGACCTTGGCGATCATCGGATCATAGAACATCGAGATTTCATCGCCCTCGCGAACGCCGGAATCAATGCGCAGCGCGCCGCGTCCGATCGGGCCTTCCAGCGGCTCGACATAATGCTTGAGACGGCCGATCGACGGCAGGAAGCCGCGATAGGGATCCTCGGCGTACAGGCGCGCTTCCACCGCCCAGCCCTTGATCTGCATATCGGACTGCTTGAAGCCGAGCTTTTCGCCCGCCGCGACGCGGATCATCTGCTCAACAAGGTCAATCTCGTGGGTCAGTTCAGTGACCGGATGCTCCACCTGCAAACGGGTGTTCATTTCCAGGAAGTAGAAATTGCGATCCGGATCGACGATGAATTCGACCGTGCCGGCGCTGTCATAATCCACCGCTTTGGACAGGGCGACTGCCTGGTCGCCCATCTTCTTGCGGGTCTCGGGGTCAAGGAACGGCGACGGCGCCTCTTCCAGCACTTTCTGGTTCCGACGCTGGACCGAGCATTCGCGCTCATTGAGGTGCACCACATTGCCATGCTTGTCGCCAAGCACCTGGATCTCGATATGGCGCGGCTTTTCGACGAATTTCTCGATCAGGATACGGTCATCGCCGAACGAGGATTTCGCTTCGTTACGAGCGGCCTTGAAGCCTTCACGGACTTCTGATTCTGAGCGCGCGATGCGCATGCCCTTGCCGCCGCCGCCGGCCGACGCCTTGATCATCACCGGATAGCCGATATCGCCCGCCACCTCGACGGCCTGCTGATCGTCCTCGATCTCGCCCTTGAAACCGGGAACGGTGCTGACGCCGGCTTCGGCGGCCAGTTTCTTGGATTCCAGCTTGTCGCCCATGGCCGAAATGGCGTGCGGGTTCGGACCGATCCAGGCGATGTTCTTCTCGGCCAGCGCCTTGGGGAAGTTCGCATTCTCGGACAGGAAGCCGAAACCGGGATGGACGGCGTCCGCGCCGGTGTCCAGGCAGGCTTGGATGATCTTGTTCATGTCGAGATAGGATTCGCCCGGCGCCGGCGGCCCGATGAACACGGCCTCATCCGCCATCTCCACAGCCAGCGTATCCGCGTCCGCTTCGGAATAGACCGCCACGGTGGGAATGCCCAACCGCTTGCAGGTCTTGATGACGCGCACAGCAATTTCGCCGCGGTTGGCGATGAGGATCTTGTTGAACATGCCCGGTCCTGTCGAACTTTCTGAAATGTGCGGATGGTTTAGCGCGCTGCGGAGCACGGGGGCAAGTCGGACGGGATGCTAGGGCTTCCGATCCGCGTCGTCCGTGTGGCTGGCCTTGCGGGTTTGAAACAGTTCCGCCTCGTCCTCCCGACGGTCCAGCCAGCGAAACTCCACCGAGCGCAGCCGGCTCACCACTTGCAGCAGGAAGGCGGTCGACCAGCCCAGCAGCAGGAAGCCGTTCGCGCTCTCAATGCCCGACAGCACTCGCCAGCCCGGCTCAAGCACAATGTCGCCATAGCCCACAGTGGTGAAGGTTGAGGTTGAGAAATACAAAGCTTCCTCAAAGGTTTCGATCACGCCGCCAAACCGGTACAGCGCCGCGTACACCCAGATCTGGACAGCGTGCAGCAAGAACAAGCCCTGCACCACGCCGAGGATGAGCGCCATCTGCCACCAGGCGGACGTCACATGGTTGGAATGCCCTTCCCGCCAGCGCATCAACGCGATCAACGCCGCCAGGCCGCCCAGGTGAATGGATGTGGTCAGCACCACCATACCCGTCGCCAGGGCGAGAAAAGAAAACAGCTCCAAGGTTCTTCCCCTGAGTGATCAATCGCCAACCCTATCCAGCCGCCGGCCCGACCGCTAGCGGGTCTATCGTGACAGGACCGGCTTGAGGTCCATCACGTTGCAGAACTGCTCGAAGCGCCGCCAGGCCCGTTCCACCACCAGGTCTTCAGTGTCCGGACGCGCCGTAATGCGCATCTCTGCCGCTTCACGCGACAGGCTGAACGCTTTCAAGAGCTTTGCGGTGCGGCCTGACAAGGCCGCGCCAAAGCGCAGACCGAGCCCCACCCGAACCGCCGCTGCGCGCTGTTCTTCGGTGAGCAGATGGCTGGAGACACAGTCTTCAGAGCGGGCGGATTTGCCTTCATAGCGATGGTGCAGGCAGAGCGCGAGAAACGCACGCTCATCATGGCTCAGACCACCGATTGGCGCATACAGCACCTGCGTGAACGCCAGGTCGCCGCGGTGGTCGGGGTGAAGGCGCGCGCCAATATCACACAGACGGGCCGAGGCGGCGCGCAAGCGTTTGTCCCGCGCCTCTGAGAACACAGCCCCCTCACCGTCAAAAGCGGGCTCCAGCCAGTCCGCAAGCGCGAGGCCGAATTCGGGCTCGGGCGAGGCGGAATGGGACATCGCCTCCGCGCCGCTCAACAGCGGATCGCCCTCCTCCACAAGGCTCAGATCGCTGACGCACACCACGCCTTCGCGCAGGCCGTTGGCGGAAAAGACGACGCGGGAAAATCCGCCCGCCTTCATCACCCGGTCGAGCAGCATGGCGGCGTAGGGCAATGTGGCCGCCCGTTTGGAGGCCACGCCGGGCACCGAGGCCAGCGAGCTTTCGCTCTGGCTCATGGCGAAATCGACGGCTTTGCGCACCTGTTCGGGCGTCATTTCGTATTCATGCAGCAGGCGCAATGGATAATTGCGCAAGGTCATCGAGAGGTTGGCGAAGGACCGCCAGGCGCCGCCCACGGCGTAGAAGGTGTCGCCGGCATCCTTGAAGACCTCGCCAGCGTTGGCCAGTTGTTCATCCACATGAGCGCGCAGCGCCTGCGGCTTGGCTCCCGCTGCATTCACCGCCAACGGCCCCAAAGGCAGTGTGACCGCGGACAGCGTGGTGCGATTGTCCAGACCGGTCAGCTCCAGGCTCGACCCGCCCAGATCACCCGCGACGCCCCAGGCTTCACCCACGCCGGCCAGCACCCCCAGCGCGGAATACCGTCCCTCTTCCTCACCACTGAGCACGTCAATGATCAGTCCGGTTTCGTTACGAACCCTCTGGACGAACTCCGGCCCGTCTTCACATTCACGCACAGCAGCGGTGGCCACGGCGCCGCGCGTGCTGACGCCCTTGGCGTCCAGAAGCTGGGTGAAACGCTTGAGCGTGCGCAGGGCGGCCTCGACGCCTTCGGGGTTCAGCCGTCCCGTCTCCGCCGCGCCGCTGCCAAGCCCCGCCATGGTCTTTTCATTGAACACGGGCCACAGCATCCGCCCTTCAACCCGGTATTGCACCAGGCGCACCGAGTTGGAGCCCACATCGATCACCGCAACATCGCGGCCTTTGAGCTGAGGCTCGGCGCTGCCGAAGCCGAAAATGTCACGGACGCCCATCAGTCGCGCGGACCCACATGGGGAAAGGCGGGCGGCTGATCCTGTTTGAGCGCCTCGCCCCGGCCAGACAGGGAGGGGTTGGTCATGAAATAGGCGTGCGCCGAGAACGGCTCGTCCACGCCCTCTGTATCAAAGCGCGTATAGGAGCCGTCGGCGTTCATGTACCAGCTCTGGGTTTCGTCGTTGAGATTGGCGACCATGATCTGATCGAGCACCTGCCGGTGCACGGTCGGGTTCTCGATCGGGCACAGGGTCTCGATCCGCCGGTCCAGATTGCGCGGCATCCAGTCGGCCGACGAGATATAGATCTCCGCCTGCGGGCTGGGCATGGGCGCGCCATTGGCGAAACAGGCGATTCGCGAATGCTCCAGGAAGCGTCCGACAATGGATTTGACACGGATATTCTCTGACAACCCCGGAACGCCGGGTTTCAGGCAGCAGATGCCGCGCATGATCAGCTCGCACCTGACCCCGGCCTGGCTGGCTTCATACAGCTTGTCGATGACGCGCGGATGGACCAAAGAATTCATCTTCGCCCAAACGCCGGCGGGCTTGCCCGCTTTGGCGTTCGCGATCTCGCGGTCGATCTTTTCGCAAATGAATTCGAGCATGTTGATCGGGCTGATCACCAGCTTTTCAAGCTGCTGCGGTCGGGCATAACCGGTGACGTAGTTGAAGATCCGTCCCGCATCCCGGCCAAAGGCGGGATCGGCGGTGAACAGCGACAGATCGGTGTAAATGCGCGCGGTGATCGGATGGTAATTGCCAGTGCCGAAATGGGCGTAGCTGCGCAGATCCGCGCCTTCCCGGCGCACCACCAGCGAGATCTTGGCGTGGGTCTTGTACTCGATGAAGCCATAGACGACCTGCACGCCGGCGCGTTCCAGATCGCGCGCCCAGCGCAGATTGGCTTCTTCGTCAAAGCGCGCCTTGAGCTCGACCAGCGCGGTCACGTTCTTGCCCGCCTCCGCCGCCTCGATCAGAGCCGCAATGATCGGAGAATCCTTGGAGGTGCGATACAGCGTCTGTTTGATGGTGATGACATCGGGATCACGCGCCGCCTGACGCAGGAACTCCACCACCACGTCAAAGCTTTCATAGGGGTGATGGACGATCAGGTCTTTCGCCCGAATGGCCGCGAACACGTCCCCGCCATGATCCTTGATGCGCTCGGGGAAGCGCGGCTCATAGGGCTCGAACTTCAGCTCCGGCCGCTCATCAGGGATCATCTGGCTCAGCTGCGCCATGCCCAGAAGACCGTCGACCAGCTGCACATCCTGTTTTTCAGCGTGCAATTGCTGGGTGATGAAACGGCGCAGCTCTTCGGGCATGCCCGCTTCGATCTTCAGGCGCACCAGCACGCCGCGGCGGCGTTGTTTGAGAAGCGCTTCAAATTCGCGCACCAGATCTTCGGCTTCCTCCTCGATCTCGATATCGCTGTCGCGGATGATCCGGAACGCGCCCTTGCCCACCAGATCAAAGCCGGGAAACAGCGCGTCCATGAACAGGATGAGGATGGTTTCAAGCGCGATGAAGCGTTTGACCGGACGGCCCTGCTCATCCACCCGCTCGGTGGGGATCTCGATGAAGCGCTTCACCCCGGCCGGCATGGGCAGAAGCGCATTCATGATCCGGCCGTCGCGCTGGCGCCGGAGCTTGAGCATCAGGGCGAACCCCAGATTGGGGATGAACGGGAACGGGTGCGCGGGGTCGATCGCCAGCGGCGTGATCACCGGAAGGGTGTGCGCCAGAAAATCGTCGCGCAGCCATTCGCGCTCTTTCGTTGTCAGATTTTGCTCATCCACCAGCTCCACGCCTTGTTCGGCGAGAAGGTCCTGCAATTCGCGCCAGGTCTCCTGCTGAGCGGACATCAGCGCCGTGGCGGCCTCATTGATCTGGTCAAGCTGCTGGCCGGGAGTGCAGCCATCCATGCCGGGCCGGTCCATGCCGTTGCGCAGCTGGGCGCGCAGGCCGGCCACCCGCACCATATAGAACTCATCCAGATTGCTGGCCGAGATCGACAGGAAGCGCAGGCGCTCCAGCACAGGATGATGGGGGTTGCGCGCTTCCTCGATGACCCGCCAGTTGAACTGCAGCCAGGAGAGCTCTCGATTGAGGAACCGATCCGGAGACGCCATCAGCGCCTCTACATCGGTCGGGGATCCGGAGGATGAAGGCGCGGCGTCGGTCATCACAGGGCTCCAAACAGGCGAAGGGCGCGTCGGGTCAACTGGATAGGACTGACAGCCCCTCGCGCGCAAGAGTGCGAGTGACCGGGCCTTTGCGCGCCAGCGCTTCGCGGTCGAGCCAGGCCGTCAAACGCCGCGCGTAATCCACAGATCGTTCCATGCGATCAAGGAGATACTCAAGAACGCCTGGGGAGAGCGGCGTGCGTTTGTCACGGAAAAGTTTTTCCATCACCTGACGCAGCAAGGCGTCATCAGGCTCATGCAGCACCGCGGTCTCCGTCGCGATCAGGCGCGACGCCAGGTCAGGCAACGAGACCGGCCATTCCGCCGGCGCTTTGCCCGCCGTCATCAACACGGTCACGCCGGCATCGCCAGCCGCCCGGTTCAACAGGTGAAACAGGGCGTTCTCATCCACGCCCTTGTCGCAATCCTCGACCAGGACCGCCGCCCCGCGCCCGACACTCTTCAGACCTTTGGTCAAATCAGAGGCGTCAAGTTGCATGGCGCGCGTCCGTGCGGTCCACATGTGAGACAGATGGGTCTTGCCGCTGCCCGCCGGTCCGACCAGCAAGAGATGGCCCTGCCGCCAGCGCGGCCAGCGATTGACGAGCGCCAGGGCGGCGGCGTTGGCTTCACTGACCGCAAAGGCTTCGGCCCGGTAATCGGGCTCAAGCACCAGATCGAGCGCGAGTTGTCCTGGCTTCATTAGCGGCTGCGTACCGTCCAACCCAGAGCTTCATCCTCGGCCAGAACCGCGCCCCGGGCGCTGAGTTCGGCCATGACCTGTTCGCGCGCGCCCCGATGGGTGATCGTCATCGCGGCGCCCGTGCGCGAAACGGCGTCCAGGCGCGCATTCTGGATCAAGGACGCGCCGGTCACCGCCTGTTGCAGCTCTCGCCATTCGGCGAGATTGTCAAAAAGAATGCTCAGATCGAGCTCGGCCACGGTCGTGTCGCGCACCACGCTGGCGCGTTTCCAGTCCTGCTCGCGACGCTCCACAATGGCGCGCGCCGCATCCTCGAATCCGCCCGAAAGGCTGATTGGAGCCACGGTTTCACGTTGCAGGCCGCCCTCGCCGTCAAAGCTGACGATCACGCCGCCCGCGCGCACTGAACCTGGCTCCTGGCGCGCGACCAGCACCATGGCCCGCTCAAGACCCATCTCATCAAGGACAGAGCGAAGCGCGGACACATTCAAAGACACCACAGCGCTCGCCGAGATCGCATCGTCTTCGACCGCCAGCATCGGGGTCAGCGCGTGCTGAAAGCCGCCCTCACGCCACGCGTCAAGCCAGTCTCCGCCCAAGACCCGCTCACCCGAGCCAAGCTCGGTGACCGGAATCACGGCGATGGGCGCGGACTGGGATTCCACGAAAGGAACGCCCAGACCTGACAGATAGCGGCGCACGGCGCGGGGATCAAAATCCAGGCTGAGCACGCCGCGATAACGGGTGGCCGAGCGCTGTTCGTCAGAAATCTGCAGGCCCGCAATCAGAGACGCCGCGTCCTCCGCCGAAATCAGCATCAGGTCTGATTGCATCCGGTCTTCAGGCAGCGTCAGGCGCTCGATCAGTCTCAAGGCGCCCTGGGTCTGGCCCTCTTCCATGGCCGTGCGCTGGGCGTCGTAGGCCGTGTCCGCACGGGCATCAATGGCGACGCCGTCGATGGTGAAGGGCCCGTCCGCCAGGGCCGAGGCGGTCATAACGCCAGCCGCCAGCCCCGCAAAAGCCCATTGCACTGCCTGCCTGATCGCTTGCATGGTGATCCCCTGATGCGTCATTTCTGTTCGCGACTATACGCGGATGCGCGCTGCGGTGAAGCCTATTGCGGCGCCCCGCCCTCTCGCACTTTTGATAATTGCACGCTATGCACGCCTGAACTGACGATATGGCCAAGGGAGCCGCACGTGTCACACTCCGACCCGAGCCCGAAATCCGGACTGACCTACGCTGACGCCGGCGTCAGCATTGATGCAGGCGACGCCCTGGTTCAGGCCATCAAACCGCTGGCCAAATCCACCGCCCGCCCTGGCGCAGACACAGGCCTTGGCGGCTTTGGCGGCGCGTTCGATCTCAAGGCCGCAGGCTTTCAGGATCCGGTTCTGGTGTCTGGCACGGACGGCGTGGGCACCAAGCTCAAGCTCGCCATCAGCTCGGGCATCGTCAACACGGTCGGGATCGATCTGGTGGCCATGTGCGTCAACGACATCCTGGCCCAGGGCGCCGAGCCTTTGTATTTCCTCGATTATTTCGCCACCGGCAAACTCGACCCGACACGCGGCGCCGCCGTCGTCGAGGGCATCGCCGAAGGCTGCCGCCAATCGGGCTGCGCGCTGATCGGCGGCGAAACCGCTGAAATGCCGGGCATGTACACAGGCGATGATTTTGATCTGGCCGGCTTTGTGGTCGGCGCCGCCGAGCGTGGGGCGCTCTTGCCGCGCCATGACCTGATGAAGGAAGGCGATGCGTTGATCGGCCTCGCCTCTTCCGGCCCGCACTCGAACGGTTATTCCCTGATCCGCCGGATCATCGACCATGCCGGGCTCGATTTTGACAGCGACGCGCCCTTTGCTCCGGGTCGCAAGCTGGCGGAAGCCCTGCTCGAGCCGACCCGCATCTATGTCAAAGCGCTGATGCCCCTGATCCGCGCCGGCCGCATCAAGGGCCTGGCCCACATCACCGGCGGCGGCATCACCGAAAACACGCCGCGCATGCTGCCGGACCATCTGACGTTCGAGGTGGATTATGGCAGCTTTGAACGCCCCGCCGTGTTCAACTGGCTGGCGGAAGCGGGCGATGTGGCCGAGAGCGAAATGCGCCGGACATTCAATTGCGGCGTCGGCATGATCCTGGCGGTCGACGCCAGCGAGGCGCACTCGGTTTGCGAGGCGTTAAACGCAGCAGGCGAGAACGCCAGTATTATCGGCGCGTTGAAGGCGAACTAGAGAATGGCGAAAACCAAAGTCGGCGTTTTGGTCTCTGGCCGGGGATCAAACCTTCAGGCCTTGCTTGACGCGGCCCATGATCCGGACTTCCCCGCCGAGGTCGTGCTTGTTCTGTCCAACAAGGCTGGCGCGCAAGGGCTTGAGCGCGCCCGCAAGGTGGATGTGCCCACAGGCTTTATCGACCACACGCTGTATGACGACCGCGAGGACTTCGAAAAGGACCTCGACGCCAAACTGCGCGAAGCGGGCGTCCAGATCGTGTGCCTGGCCGGATTCATGCGCATTCTCACGCCCTGGTTCGTCGAGAAATGGCGTGACCGGATGCTCAACATCCACCCCTCGCTTCTCCCCGCTTTCAAGGGCGTGCACACTCATGAGCGCGCGCTTGAAAAAGGCGTGCGCGTGCATGGCTGCACCGTGCATTTCGTCCGCGCCGAAATGGATGACGGTCCGATCATCGGTCAGGCCGTGGTGCCGGTTATGGCCGGCGACACGCCCGACAGCTTGTCCGCGCGGGTTCTGGAAGCCGAACACAAGCTCTACCCCGCCTGTCTGAAACTGGTGGCGGATGGCAAGGCGCGCGTCTCGGCGGAAAGCGTACGCATCGCCGAAGGCAGCGAGCCGGACAGCGAAACTGTTCTGATCAACCCTGCGGTCTAGCTCACGCTCACGCATGGCCGTGACAGGAGACACCGATGAGCGAGACGCCGGCAGACACCCTTTCCGAGACTGTCTACTCCGCGCTGTACGATGATGACGAAGCGCGGGTCTGCAAGGACGTGCCGGAAAGCGCCTGTCAGCATCAGCCGCGCAACTGGGTCTTCTCCACCCTTTCACTGAGCCTGACCAAGACCGGCGATGCGCTGGTCGATCCCAAACTCACCCTGACCTGGCTGCTGGGCGCTCTGGGCGCCCCCGCCTTTCTGGTCGGGCTGCTCGCCCCGGTGCGCGAAGCCGGGGCGCTCCTGCCTCAGCTTTTTATCGCGACCGCCATCCGCCAGCGCGAAAAGCGCAAATATGTCTGGGCGGCGGGCTCGGTGGGTCAGGCTCTGGCGCTGGTGATCATGGGTGTGATCGCGCTGACGCTCGAAGGCGCGCTGGCCGGCTGGCTGTTGATCGCCATGGTCGCCCTGTTCGCGACAGCGCGCAGCCTGTGCTCGGTCAGTCACAAGGACGTGCTGGGCAAGACCGTGTCCAAAACCCGGCGCGGCGCGGTCAGCGGCTACGCCACCACGATTTCAGGTCTGGTGGCGCTGGTCTTCGGGGGTCTTTTGGTCGTCTCTCCCGATACCGGGGCGCCGGTGATTGCGGGCCTCCTGTTTCTCGGCGCCGCGTTATGGGTGACCGCGGCCTTCATCTATCTGCAGCTCGCTGAAGCGCCCGGTTCGACCGAGGGCGGGGCGAACGCCTTTCCCGAAGCGGTCAAGCAGATCCGTCTGCTCTGGACCGATCGCGATTTTGGTCAGTTCGTCGCCGCGCGCACCTTGATGATCGCCACCTCCATCGCCCCGCCCTTCCTGGTGTCCGCCGCACAGAACCGCACCGGGGCGGAGCTCGCCGGCCTTGGCGGGTTTCTG
>TARA_R100000306_G_scaffold14756_1_pt1 | contig 19807 bp, 22 predicted proteins | sample TARA_R100000306 | Tara Oceans TARA_R100000306 (sample SAMEA2620824) | marine metagenome | biome: marine biome (ENVO:00000447); feature: mesopelagic zone (ENVO:00000213); material: "saline water (ENVO:00002010), including plankton (ENVO:xxxxxxxx)" | depth 1000 m | reverse complement strand
GCTTGGCCAGTTTCGACGAGCCTCCAGTATCCGCGCGGCGGGGTTGGAATTTTGTGGTGTGTGCACTTTTTGGCTAGTCCGCGATCCGAAACGCCAAACTCTTTGCAGAGAGCGCTGAGCGGCGTATCCCAAGCCCTGCGATACAGTTCAGCGCGGCTGATCCACTTGAAGCGCTCGTTTTCCTGCATGCTCATCGCCACCCCCTGATGGGACTGGGGAGTAAGTCTTCCAGACGAGCATTTCAAACTGCAAAAATGGCAAGGCCCCGCCGAAGCGGGGCCGATATAGCGTCACGCTGGCTTGCCTTCGCCTTCGCGTGACGGCCCTTCGCAGGGACTTAACCGGTTGCCGAAGCAGAGCCGGGTGACAAGAGAAATATATTCACATCCGGTGTGAAAATCAATCAACATCGCCGATTGCGAAGCGTACGCACTCACGAATGCGGGCGAGGTCTTCATCAGAGACCTTGCGATTGTCGAAGATCCGCTTCCCGTCAACCTTTGAAAAAAGCGCCGATAGCCGGTCCTCAGATACAGTCGCAATCATGTCCGCCTTGACCCATTTTTCAATCCCATCAAATGGGCGGGGAAGCGGCGGATCAAAGCGTATGGTGCAGTGATATCCCATCACAGGGCGAGGCGGCGTTGTGCTGAGGGGGACGACGGTCGCCAAGCCTTTCCGCTTAGGAAAGCGCGGGGAGATGACAACGACACATCGCGTTTTGACCATTTCAGGGGGTTCGAAGCCACCTCGGTAATCACACTTTAGGACGGCGCCGGGGCGCGGAGGGTACTTTAATGCCATTATCGACGTCGTGCTCCTGGTCGGCCGCCATTGAAAAGATCGACACCAGCCCGATCGACGGCGCTGGCGATCTTCTCGCGTGTCTCGGCGCGAACCTCCCGGCCAGCCAAGAAGCGATTCACGGTGGGCTCGCTCGTTTCCGCATGCTCGGCCAAATCTGCTGCGGTCCAGCGGAGAAGGGCCATGGCGGCTCGAAGATTATCCGGGTTCAAGTCTGACATTCAGGGCACCTTATTGATAGTAAGGCTATCATTACCCTTGACTGCCCAGAAAAGCAAATGATAGAAATTCTATCAGCGTTAACCATGTTGGTTACGTAAAGAGGGGGCGAGCCGCACCGCCAAGTACGGGCTCGCCCCGAGGCCATAGACCACGGAAAGGCAGACTATGACCAAGAGCGAGAATACCACGGGAAACACCATCATCGAACTCGCAAAGCAGGCATTGGCGCTGCAGCAGACGATAGAAGACGTTCAACAGCGCGACAGCACCTCCCACCTCGTTCAGACGTTGAACGAGAAACAGACTGCTCTGCTTGAAGACCTTGAGGCGCTAAAGATCACAACCCTCGACGAGGCCGTAGCGAAAGCCCGTGTCGCACGCATGCTGTATCCCGGCGAGCCGGTGTCTTTTCCAGGGGGAACCATGGATGAGCGACTGGCGGCCGAGATCGTCGAGTTTCTGGGGGCGACGAATGAAGGCCGGATGAAGAGTGAGGAGAATGAGGAGGCTCCGAGCCGTTGCCCCGTGGTCGATCTCGGGGAGGCGGTTGTATTGAATGAGCGTCGCACCGTTGAGGTGGACGCCACAGACTGGGAAAAGACAGGTGAGGAAAGGCTGATGAGCGATCTCGATGAGATTCACGATCACCGCATCGCGCTGCGCTCCCTCATCACGCACAAGCAGGCGCGCAGTCTTGATGGTGCGGCCATTCAAATAGCCCTGATCGATGGGTACGCCGAAGAACTAGTATCAGAAGAAACCGCGAGGGAGCGTGACGCGGCGAGGCGAGCAATCCGGAGGCTGGTCTATTCCTCTGTGGCGGCGGTTCAGGATCGGGTTGAGGCTGACTGTCACGTCACAAGTCTTTTCCTCCCTGATTGTGAAAACCCGTTCAAGCCGGCGAAGTGGCGTTCGCAGATGGCGCGGCAAGAAGAGAGCGCGGCCTTGGCTGAAGTTGAAGCCTACAAGAGGAGGTCTGATGCTCAGGCCTAGCCAGAGACAAAATTGACGGAGGGGGGCCCCGGTTTTCATCGGGGCTTTTCTTTTTTATGCCCTCTCGTAAAGTTCCCTTCTTGGGAGAAGGGGGAATATCATGAGACGACTTATAATTGGCTTGACGGTTCTGATGCTTGCGGGTTGCGCAACCCCGTATCAACAGGGCGGCTTTCGTGGAGGTGTTGTAGCCACGCCAATTGCTGGCGACATGTACCGTGTTTCAGCACGCGGCAATGGCTTCACTGACCCGGCGCGCATTGAAGACTTCGTTCTTCTTCGCGCGGCCGAGACGGCTTTAGATCAAGGCTTCGATTACTTCATTGTGCTCAGCCAGGAAGACCGAACCCGGAATTTGCAGTTCACGACGCCCGGCTCGGCAACAACCCAAACGAACATGTATGGCTCGGCCTACACGATGGGCAACAGCACCTATGGAAGCATGCAAGGTTCATCGACAACGACTTACTCGCCGCCAACGACGCAGAACGTCATTAAGCCGGGCTCAGATGTCATGATCCAATTATTGCGCGAGCCCGCTCCCGGCGCATTTCCCGCTGCTGAGATCATCGCCAATATCGGTCCGAGATACGGTCTTGGTTCCCAGGAGGATGGCCAATGATACGCCGCCTTACAGCAGCGTTCGTGACTGCGCTTGTCATGACGATCACCTTGTCTGGCTGCCACACGATTGTGCCCGAAATGGATGCGGACCTCTCAGAGCGATACGCAGGGCGCTCAGTAGATGATTTCATCATCAATCACGGCTCGCCAACGAGTGCCTCACCTTTGACCGATGGACGCGCAGTATTGGACTGGCGATTGGGTGAGAGCGTAACGCGTAGGGGCCTTTCGAACGAGATGGTCTATTGTCATGTGCGAGCCGTAGTGTCGCCAGATCGGATTGTGCAATCAATCGCGGTGGTGGAAACCACAGGCAGCACAGGCATGCGATTTACGCGATGCGGAGAAGTCCTCACGCTCGAATGATAGCCGACTTACTAGCCTCAGTTCTCCGAACTCGAAGGATCGTCTTCGATGGGTGATGCTGGCAGGGGAAGCCCTGTGAGGGCTTCATAGGCCTCGTCAGTGAGCGCCAGCGCGTAAAGCATGTTCGGCTGGCCGCGTCCTGCTTTCAGAAAAGTGGCTAATACCTCAAGGCGAATGGCGGTGTTTTCATAGGCTTCGATGAGATGTCGCAGTTTGGCTGCGCGCGGGCGGATCTCACGCGCTATAAGCCGCTCCTCATCCGTAAGAGACAGAGATGTCATGGCTTCCCCCTGTTATTCACAGTTGTGGATAAACCATGAGGTAATAATTATTTCCCGTCTAGGGGGAATTTGGCTTGGGATTTATTTCCTTCTCCTGGGACACGGGACATCCTTGGGCGCATCCATCGCTATCCGACCCTCAGCGTCTGCAAACACCGCCTCAACCACCATAGGCTCCCCACATCGGGAGCAGCGCTTGTTTTTGGCAACGGCCTCGACAGTTTCTGCGTTCCCACCGTTTGGCCCGGCATCGAACCACCTGGGCTTTACGCAGTCTTGGGCGCATGTGAGGCGGAAGCCTGAAATGTGGTGGCTATCCATCAGCGCTAAGTCCATTTCGCTTCAGACCACACGTTGCGATAGGGCGGGCGTATTACAAAGACTCGCCTCCTAGCATAGTTGCGTTATGATCGCGACTTCTGGTTAGGGAGGGAGTTATGGGCACTTACATCGTATCCTATGACGCTGTTGAAGAGCGGAACTATCAGAATCTTTATGACGGCATGAAAGAGGTTGGCGGAGTTCGCCTGTTAGAGAGCGTGTGGGGCGTTGAACTAGACAACTCTGTAACTGAGGTGCGCGATTGGGTTCGCGGGCTGCTCGATGACGACGACAAAATAGTAGTCATCAAGGTTAAGCCAGACGTGACATGGGCCTCTAGGAAATGCGGCTCTAAAGTCACCGACTGGCTGAAGGAGCACGTCAAGAAGTAGGCTGTTGATCGCCATTCTTGTCGTCAAATACTGGAGGCACGATTGAGCGAACTTGCTTGATCGTTCCATGAGCCCTCAGGCGTTCTGTCTCCACGCGGGCTAAGAAGGCCTCTTCTGACTCCTCGTCTTCTCTCCTAAGGGAGAAACCAGGGCCACCCTTGCCTCCAAGCACATGGGCATAGCAGGGCGTTCCCTCGCCAACAGGTTCACCTGGCGGAGGCGGTGACACTGACTGGTGGAGGATGACCTGAAGTGATGGCAGGGGAGGAGTGCGCTCCTCTAACCGGTCCACGCGCTTTCTCAGAGTCATGACTGCGACCTCTCACAAAACCGCCGGATCACGACAAGCAACTGTCCCGGCAGCAGATCAGGCTTCGCGTCGCCTTCCTGGATAACGATGACAGCCTCATTCCCAGGGTGTGCGCTTTCCAACCGCTGCAATCTCCGCTCAAGGGCTGCATTGCTCATCAGGCTCTCTCCACGCCAGTGCGAATGTAGATCACGCCCTTCTCGGGCCTGCTTGGAGTGGGCTCATTCATGCCAAGGACGACAAGGCGAACGCCCGTGGTCGTGTTGCGCTCAATCCGCGCCAGCCTGCGCTTGAGGCTCATGCTCGGTCTCCGTCCAGGTCATTCATGGAAGCCATCAGTCGCGGGTGCAGGATGCCCGAACGGGGCGCGACCTTCTCTCCGCGCGCTTCCGCATCGATGTCTGCCAACAGATCCTCGACCTTGATGTAACGGTTCCCGCTCTGCAGGCGCTCTACGCGGCGTTTCAGGTTCATTGTGCGTCCTCCAGAGCCTTGATGCGCTCTTCGAGTTCATGGGCCTCATAGGCTTTAACGAAGGCGGCAATCAGATCGAGCAGGGTCTTTGCCTCCCCGACCGGCACCTCACCACTAGCCGTGGCGGATATCACCCGTGCAGCAGCGGTCATGGCGTCCTTGGGCGTTTCGATGTCGCCCATATCGATGCTTATGAAGATGTCCTTGGCGTCCGGGCAAACCTTCGCCCCAAGCCACCGCGCGGCATGCGCCCGTTGATCCAGCGTGGGCGTTTCCCCGTCGACTTCATCGCCTTTTGCAATCTGCATCAGAAGGCCGATCGGATCCGCGTCCTCCTCGATGCGCGAACGGATCAGGGCGGTTGCCTTATTGGGCACTCCCGCCTTGCGTCCTCCCGTCTTGCGTCCCTGGGCCATCTCTATTCTCGTCTACTTTATCTCTGAGCCTGAAGCGCTTGTGCGCGTTCCCGGCGCATCAGCAGGGGCAGGGCGGCATTAAAGCGCTCTCCGCTCACAACGCCCTGCAATTGGGGCCATGCCTGCTCTATGGCCTGTGAGGGGGCGACATTGGCGCTTTGCAAGCGTCGCATATATTCGGCGTGGACCTCGGGGGAGGCGGCCCGCAATTCTTCGAGCAATGCGTTTCTGTCTTCACGGTTGCGGCGCTCGTAACCGTTGATGCCAGAGCGGGCGAGGGCATCGCCTGCCTCGGAAACCGCTAGCCGGGAGAGCACATCGATGGCTTCTCGCTTTCGGGCAGGGGTGAGCGCAATGGTGGACTCAGTGCCCGCCACTGCCAGTTCGCTTGTGTTGAGTTCGCGGCGCATGTCTCCGATCACCCCTACGATGTCGTAGGCGCGGCGCATTGGATGAAGCCGCTTCCGGTCTGCATCGAGATAGGTGTTGATCAAAGTGAACTCGCGAGAAGGGGGCTCCTGCTCGGCCAGGTATGCAGCCGCCTCATCAAACCGGCCATTGCGAACAAGCATCCGGTAAGTCTGGTGGGCGCGGTTGAGTTCGCCCCCATCCCGACTCATCTGCTCCCAGAAGTCTGCCGTTGAAGTCGCACCTCGTGTGAAGTCCCTAACGAAGCGCCCAACCACCGGAGTATCGGCCACCGCCATTTCTGGACGTCCGGGTCTTACCCTGTTCGACATTTCAAGGAGCGTGCGTCCCCACGATCCGCCAAAGCCAGTGATGGCATGGTCAATCACTGAGGGCGAGACGCCAACCGCCTCACCCAAGGTCTTTCCGAACTCTGAGGCGTAAGCGTTGAATTGCAGGTGAGGTTCAAGCCCCCTCAAGTGCTCGGGCACAATCGGCGCACCCGTGAAGAAGGATTTGTTGCCAGCGATCTCGGCCGGAACCGTGATGGCGGGGACAGAGTGCGGCGGAACGATCGTCATCGCCAGACCGCGCACAAGCCGGTCTCCCGCTTGCGGGTCATCGCGATAGGCAGCCTCAAATCCGCGCTCAAGGATGTTCGAGATAGCGGCCAGTTCAAAGGGCTTGGGAATCGCGACCCATTCCCCGTCAATCTTCAACATCCAATGCGTGGCGCGCAGGTAGTCGCTCATCTCCTGATACTCAGGATCATCAGCGTATAGCGCAGACAAGGTGAGACCGAATGCGCCAAGGACAGCGATCTTGCCCCAGGCCTTCACGGCTAGGGTAAGGCGATCGCGGTCCTGACGCGTCAGGGATTCCGGCTTCTGGCCTTGGAAGAGGGGTGCGAGGACATGGCGCAGACTGCCACCGCCGCTGAGAACTCGCGTCGTCTTGTCGAGCCCCTGGAGCGCGGCGTTCAGAAACGGCACGAGCCGGCGCGCCATCAACATCCGAGACCCGTGGCGCCCGAAGTCGATATAGTCTCGCGCGGTGTAAGCCGCCTCGATCGCTGCCTCATATTCTCCGAGGCCTGATTTTCTGGCCCGCTCGAAGGCACGGCGGAAGAGGCCGAGGCGTGTACCGGTCTCTGAAACCTCAGTCAGTTCCGCAAAGCCGCGCCAGGAGCCAAAACGCCTAATCGCGTACCCCTTCTTCCGAAGGGCTTGAATGTCCTGATCAACCCGAGACTGATCGAGGGCGGATACATTCGCGCCGCCCATGAGTCCTCCAAAGGAGTTGTACACGCGTGTGATGTCGGACTGGTTCACCTCATCAGCGATGCCGCGCGCACCGGTCACGAACGGCTTGAAGCCAACATCGGTCAGGACCCAGGCCGACAGTTGGTCCCGGATGTAGTTGGTGAAGACGAATTCAGGGTGGGCGGTGATGCCGTAGCGCAGCAGTTGGGTCGGCACCGCGAGCAGGTTCGTGAAGACATTCGATTGCTCCTGTCCCATGCCGGTCAGCGCCGAGAACATGTCCTGCCCATACTGGCCGTCAGCAAGCCTCAGAGCGTGACGACGACCGTTTCGCCAGACGAACACGATAGGCTCTCCGCGCTCGCTGATCACACCTGCAGAGAAGAGCGTTGCGCTCATTTCACCGTCGAGCGCTTGATCCATGGCGTCTGCGATACTTGCGACATCTCGCTCGCTCATACCCGCTTCCCGGGCTGCGGATCTGAAGGCCTCCCCTGCATCGACCTTGATGGCGCGAGATTCCGTTGCCGGCACCTCTTCCACGATTGCGCCCGCGTCACGGCCCGCCAAGCGAGAAAGGTCATGCAAGGCCCGGATGGCGTCGTTGCGAGCGATCACGGCCGCCGTCTGATAGGCGTCGCGCATCATGCTTTCGACAGGGTTGATGATGGCCCGACGAGACCCCCGGAACTGCTGGAAGGTCGAAGTCTTGTTGTTACGCGCGCCGCCGCCGCGCCCACGCTCCTCGCCCATCTCTCGAATGAACGGCACATAGTCTGCGTGCTGCTGCAGCCCGCCCATGTATTGCTCGCGAGTTATCAGCCCAGCATCAAACTTCTTTTTCCAGAGGGCGTTGTTCCACGCATACACCATCTGGGCAGCGCGCCTGAATTCAGGATGAGCGGCCTCGAGTTCTTCGATGTTGAGGGCGTGGTCTCCTTTGGTGAACTTGTCAGGAGCGTTCGGGATCCGGCCGTTTTCATAGTTGCGCCATTCCTGAAGCGCGCGTCGCGAAACAAGGTATGATCCGAAGGCATCAACACGCGCCTGGTCCCAACGTCGAAAACCCCGATCCCCTAGCGCCATAGCCAGGGCATCCGACAAGGCCGGGCCTTGGGGCTCCAACTCTTTATAGGGGCGGATCCCGTGCATGATGTCCATGTGCCCGCCGGCATATGCGTCACGAGCTAAGCGGCTCAGCACATAGGCGTTCCGTGCGGCTGGCACCTCGACCCTGCGACCCTTGTTGCGCTCGGCGATTCGGGTGAGGTCCTGGACAGCGCGATTAATGGGATGCAAATCGTCAATGGTCGCGGTGTACAGCCGGTCTGCGGCAGCAAGGATACTTCCACCCAGACCCTTGTCCCGGATGCTTCTGAAGGCGCGTCCGATCGCGCCGCCCTGTCCACCATTGCTGACGATGTCCGCTGCGATGCTCTCTCCTGAAGGTGTCTCAAGCCATGCATTGTAAGCCTGCTGGACATCCCTGATCGCCGCCATCTCTTCAGGGGCCGCATGATTGAAAATCGCTTCGAAGGCGCGGAATACGCCAGGCGCTTCGCGCTCTGCATAAGCCGGGTTTGTCACATACAGGCGGAAGAATTCTGCGAACCCCTCATCGAGCCGCACCTCCTCTTTCGCCCCCGGATAGGCAAGCGCCCGCATGTTATCGCCCTGCGCACTGACAAGGCCGTTGAACGCTTCCCGATAGCGGAACGCCAAGGCATGACCGCCCTCATGAGAAAGAACATCCATTTCCTCAGGGACACGCGTACGGATCACTCCGCTGCCCGGGTTGTATTCGCCCAGTGCCCGAGGGTTCTGTATCCGCCCCTCCCGGGTCGTCAGGCCGAGGCGTTGATTGAAGTTCGCCGCAATGTCCTTCAGGGCAGTCGCCGGCGTCTGCTCAGAGCGCTGCGCAATACCGCCCTCACCACGCGTGCGAACACCTTGCAAGCGCGCCACTTGAGGGGAGGCATTCAACCGGGTCCGGGGCGTCGCTGAAGATGAGAAATCGGGCTTGACCAGATTCAGCGCTTCTGTGACGCGGGCGGCTTGAGGGCTGGTGCTGAAAGTCTGTTCTTCGCCTGTAACATCAGACGCAGACGCGCCCTGAAAACCGGCCTGGGGAGATCCGCCATTGGGCGCACCTCGCTCAACGGAAGGCGTCTGGACGGCAAGGGGTGTGAAGTCGGGCGTCTCGATATCAGGAGCAGTCGCCCCCGTATTGGTTGCTGGCCCAGAAACCGTCCTCCCGCTCTGCACGGAGGAGGGTACAGTCGAAGATGTTTCCGGTCGCGCTTGCCCCGAATAATCAAGAGGCGTCTGGTTTGCGGTTGAGCCAGACAGCACGGCCGAGCCAGTACCCCCGACACCGCCAAGGATGGCCCCGACCAAGCCCGCGTCGAGTGCGCCTTCACCGGGTGAGCGGTCTTCATCGTATCGCGCGATTTCAGCCGCGATGACATTGGAGCCAACCTGCTGGCCGACTTCTTGGAGAAACTCCTCCATGGACCCGGCAGCGGTGTTTCTGGCGATGCGCGCAACCATGCCGCCGGAAACGTCATCCACACGGCCGAGGAAACGATTGAAGGGCAGCGCCTCGGTTAGGCCTAACCCAGCATTGGCATAGAAGGCTGTGAGTTTCTGGCCGGTCGTCGCATCCGCTGCGATGGCCTCATCAAGTCCGCTCGACCCTTGCGCGGCCGCACCCTGAAGACCGACCAGGAGCGCGGACGCCCCTTTACCAAGTCCGGCCATTCGTCCTGCAATGCCGCCTGATGCGAAACCGGCTGCCGAGCCCGCGCCCTCAGCGAGTTGCTGGCCAAACTCATCACGCCGGACGGCATCCGAAGGGAACAGTTCAGAAGCACCCCGCGAGATGGCCTCGCCCTGACGATACAGGGCTGTCTCTTCTGGCTCCCGGCCAGTGATTGATGACTGCACGGCCCCGGCAGCCTTCAAAGGCGCGGAGACCAGGGTATTGGTGAAGGTCTGGATTGCCCCGGCCCCTGCCGACTGGACAGGACCAAACTGCGCCGCGGGCAATTGACCGGCGCGGATAGCGTTGACCTCATCCATATTGGACTGAGCCTGAGACAGGCGCGTTTCGGCGCGGTCACGCTCTTGCCTGATGCGATCAAGCACTCGCTGACGCTCGGGGTCATTGGCGCCCAAACCGTCAAACTGCTCGGGATACAGGCCTGTAAGGCGACGGAACTCTGACGGGTCAACCTCTCTCAGAGCGAGAGCATCTGCAGCCCTGTCTGCCAGAACGCGTCCGCGCCGCGCTTCGGCATCATTGGTCCAAGCCACCTGCTCCTCAGGAGTAAGCCGGGTGCGCGTCTGCCCAGTAAACGGCAAGGCAGAGGTCATCGCCCCGCCAACAGTCACTGCGAGCGGAGGGGCCTGCAGACCTATTGGGCTTGTGCGTCGCTCTTCATCGGTAATTGCGTTGCCAGAGAAGTCGAGCGCCTGAACGGCCCTCCCCGAGAAATCCGGACGTGCGAGAGCAAACCGCCCTTCCCGCGTCTCGGTTTCGTCGGCGCGAGCGAAGGCTGAGAAGTCAGGGCCGCGATGCGGCTTCAGTCGGGGAACGGGCACATTCATCGGCGGCAATCCTGACTATCGATAATGGAACCTTATCGCTGCTCAGCGTTTCTGCATGAGCCGGCCATCGGCTGGGTTCACGAACCACGCACCAGAAGGAAGAGCGTCGAAGTCTTCCTGAGACTGAGGGGAAGCCGGATTGTTCTGGGAGGCTCCCGCTCCGGCCTGTGCCCGTCCGCCTGTTGGCGCGCTCGCCTCCGGAGGTGACATGAACTCCGCGAATGGATCCGGGCGGCGTTGCAGGCGCTCGTAGCGGTCAAGCGCCGCTTCCTGATGCGGGCTCAACGGTTCGCCCCGAGCCATCTGGTCGAGGATTCCGCCCATGACACTCCCCATGGAAGGACGATTAGACCGGCCGGGCACGTCAGGTTCCCAACGCGGACCGCGGCTGATTTCCTCCCATTCCCGGCTCTGCGGGTTGAAACGCTCAAAGACCGTCTCCATCCCGTCCACCCGATCACGGGAAAAAGCCGAACTGGGCGGCGCGGTCTGTTGCTCATTAAGTTGGGTCAGAGCGCGCTCAGGGTCCATCTGGTAGAGCCCAAACAGCGGCGAGCCTTCTTCCAGGCCATATTCCAACGCCTCACGCCGGCGGGTTTGGCCAAGTTGCATGCTTGCCTTCTGCTCGCGACGTTCTCCGATTGCCTCCTGCTCTCGGTCATGGCGGTTCAGCATCATCTGCTGTGCGAACAGCATCGCCTGCGGGTCGCCGCCTAGGGCGATACCTGCAAGCCCTAAACGTTCACGGTTCGAGATGCCGTTCGGGCCTTCATGCTCCATCCACTTGCCGATGCCGGAAAAACCCTGGCGAAGCAGTTGTGCGGCTCCACCAAAAAGCCCACGAGGCTGCCGGGGCGTCGGCGTTCCCATAACCTCAGGACCAAGGGATGCCTTGTCGATCACCGGCCCTTTGGTCATTGCGCCCTGCCCCACGCTCGCCAGCAAGGATGGATTGGTCGCCGCAAGCGGCAGATTTCCGTTGAACAAGCCCATGGCTTTCTCCCGCTAGTGAACCGTCGCTGCGGTTTTCGCCGCTTCTGGCGATAAGCATCCCTGGTCGAGACGGTGTGCAAAGGCCTGCAGAGTCTCAGCGCTAAGAGACCGCTCGGCGACAAGGCCGGCCTCAAGCGTGGCGCCGAAATAGGCAATCGCCTGTATCGCTCCGCTTGTGCCGAGATCTCCATGCCAGACGGAAAGCGCTAGCCAGCCACAACCGCCATCGGCCGTATTGACGACACCTACGCGATCGGGTCGCATCATCACGGGCCAGTTTTCGACCCGGACCAGGGGCTCGCCATCAAGGCACCGCGACAGGATTTCTGAGATCGAAGAACAAAGGGACGCACCTTCAGCGCCTTCGGCAAAGAACCGCTGCGCTTCACGCACCAAGGCCTCATCCTGACTAAGCACGTCGAGCGCCGTGAAACTCAGAGCGTCGATCTCTGCGGTCTGGCCATCAGACATGATCGCCAGCACAAACCGCGAGACATCATCCAGATCGAAGGCCCTTTCAGGCAGAGCGCCGTCAGCCTGCTCATGCTCAAGAACAAATCTGGCCTGTTCCTCAGTCAGCCCGAACACTGCGGCCGCATCAAGGAGTTGCTTCTCGCCCCACTTCATGCCGAAAGCCTCGCGCCCGGCGACTTGGCGGCCGGAGCCGGTTGCTCAATGCGCTCGCGGATCAACTGGCTCAGCGTGATGCCGCGCTTTCCAGCCTCGGCTTTCAATTTGAGGCGCAGCCAATTAGGCGCACGAAAATTCACCAGCACGTCATGGGTCATCCGTCACTCTCCAGCCTTGCGGGCAGGCGAACGGCCCGCCGCAGTTTCGTCACGGCGCATGTCCGTGAACACGAGATGGTAAGGGGCGTCATCATCGCCCTTAGCGTGTTTGTTGGGGAGGATCGCGATACCAACCGCCCCCATCATGCCGCCTAGGAACTTGCCGCTCGCACCATTCTTCCAGTGGAGGTCAGCAAAACGAACCTGATCACGCTTGCTCATTAGATTTGCCCTTCTCAGTCCAAGCATGAAAACGCGTGGCAAAGCCCAAATCGCCACGGATTTATCTTACCAGAAAGAGCAAGTCAGGCGAAGCGTAGGGGGCAATTTCCCTCACGCTAAGCATTTGTATCTTATGGGCTTATAGGGGCTTCAAGAAAAATACCACGCCCGCCGCTGGCCCGTGTAATACATGCCAAAACGACGCAACAGGCCGCAAAAATCACACAGACCATGAGCAGAGCAGATCACCCTCCCAATCCCCAACAAGGGGGACCGGGAGGGAGGAGACGAGGGCGGGGCTCCCCATTTGTAGGTCGATATCGGAGAAAACCCTTTACTGAGGGTCACTTACCTTGCAGCCGTAAGGTGCCCCGTGCTTGTCCATAATCTCACGGACACGATCGGCTTGAGAGGCTGAGCACATCACACTGTCATGCACGGGAATGGCGGCTATCCCCCTATCGCGTGTGTCTTTAAGGACCCTGAGCATTATGTCTCGATCCTGCCTTTGCAGTCTCAAGCCTTCGCCCGAGCAGATGAACTCGCTGATAGCGTGGTGCTTCTCTTGCATCGCTTTAATGACGGCTCGTGCCAGAGAGCGGGCCTCTGAGCGCCTCAGCATCGAGTACGGGCACAGATCGTAGATCACGCGCTCTACAGCACCGGCAGCAGCGTGGGTGGTTGAGGCGTTGACCATGATCAGGATCGTCCGTTTCAGAATGGTCCTGCGTTTGTCAGATTGCACCCAATCGGGCCACCTGAAGTTATCAAGCACGTACGCTCTTCCTTGGGGCATCGGATGGCCCACGCGCGCATAGAGCATTCGAACATGTTGCTCGCTGAAATCAGGCTCAGTGACAGGTTCTCCGTCGATCTCCAACTGCCTGCGGACTGATCTCGGCAAGTTCTGAACCGGCAAGTAGATACGGCCGCCCTGTCGCCAGTCGCCATTGTTATGGATCACGCGATGAGACCAGGGGCGGGCAAGGTCCACGAAAGTTTGCGTGCGCTCCCCTGCCCTGTTGACGCCCTCAAATACGTAAAGGCCGCCAGACTGCTTGATCGCCACCGCCTGGACGCGAGCAAGGTTGATGTTCGCGCTCGACAGAAATTCTTGAGACTGACGGACCTCTCGACGAAGCCGAGACGTGTCTCGATCATCCCTGTACCCCATCAGCCTCTTGTGCTGATCCTTCATGATGATCAGTTCGAGTGGACAGGCATGAAGCGCTACGCCTTGAACGGCCTCATATAACGCGAGCGACGGCGTGAGCGTCGTCTGCCAGCCTATCGGCCCCGCTGGGGGCGGCACTTCCATGCAGATCCAGCCATGAGACGCTAAGAAGTCCAAGCCGTCTCGAATGGCCTGATAGCCTGTGCCGTGATAGCGCTGAGTGCCAGCCCACCAAGTCTTGCTTCTGGAAATCGAGAGCGAGCGCCCGCATTCGCCGGCGGACACAATGGCCGGGACCAGACGGTTTATCGCCTTCTGCGCCTTGGTGGATAAGACACCTGCGCCCAAGCGGGTGGCGATGTCAGGCCCTTGAAACGCGAACCAAAGGGGCAAATCGCCTTCGCGCTCTTGGTGATCACTATCCGCCTTCAAGGCTGCACGCTCTGCAGCCGCTTCCTTGGACAAATCGAACCGCCCAGGTTCTCCCGTTTTCCTTATCGGGCGGCTTACTTCAGATACCCCGGAGGTCTCCCCCTCCCCGTTGCCCGAGGCGTCTTCACGCTTGCGAAAAGCGTGCGTAGACGCTATATTTTGCACGTCGATTGGTGCTCCTGTGCCCACTTAGCCCAACGACATCAGCCCAAGCCCGTATACGGTTTACGCCCTCGCTCTAAGCCCTTGAGCGGGGGCGTCTCGTTCTGAACTGACGCCAAACTCAATAGTAAGACTTTTTCGTGTGACGCGCAACGCAGTAACCACTACATGTAGCGGTCGTTCTTGGTTCGTGCTCTCAAGGGGTTGTTTTACGGCCTGCCCTCACCCATGATCTTGGCGCTGGACGCACACGAGGGCAAACTCGGTATTTCGCGGACGCCCCGAATCGGAACATCACGGACACATGAGCCGAAATACTCCCATCTCTCCTGATCTATTTCTAGACGCGTTGATCGACGCGCCCGTGAAAGACGACCGGGCCCTGATGGAATTTCCGTTCTTTTGGCTCGCCACGCCTCGTGAGACTGACCGCAACAAGCCTCCCCTCTCCTACAAGTCCGGAAATGTCGAGATCACCGTCTCTCCCAGCAGTAAGGGCTTCGCCTCCATCTGGGACAAAGACGTGCTTGTTTACGCGGTGTCGCTCATCAATCAGCGGATTGAGCGTGGTGAAGAGCCCTCTCGAACTATCCGCTTTCCTGCGCATGACTTCCTTGTCACCACGTCACGCGGCACAGGCAAGCGCGCCTATGAACTGTTCCTGGACGCCCTCTTCCGGCTCAGGGGCACAACCATCCAGACCAACATCGCGGCTGCGGAGCAAACCGAGCGGCGCGGCTTTGGCTGGATTGAGACATTCCGCGTGATCGAGGACGCCGGCCCCAACGGTAAGCGGCGGATGAAAGCCGTGGAGATCACCGTTTGCGACTGGATGTTCAGAGCCATCGTCAATGACAGGCGCGTTCTCACGATCAACCGGGACTATTTCCGGATCCGCGGCGGCATCGAGCGGCGCCTCTATGAACTCGCCAGGAAGCATTGCGGCAGGCAACAGGCCTGGAAGATCGGCTTGCCAAAACTAGCCGAGAAGGTCGGTACATCGCGGACTCTGCGCAAGTTCAAGGCTGACCTCAAACGCATTATCGAAGCGGACAGCATTCCCGACTACACGCTTGAACTCCTCAAAGACCCCAACGGTGAAGTTGAAAAGGCAATGAGAGAGGATGGCATCTTTGACCTCGGCAGAATGTCCAACGACCGGGTCATCGTGTGCGTGAGGCCAAAGCCCAAAGCCGCTGAAATCGTCAATCTGGCTGACGCCGACGGCGCCTAGATTGCTCCTGTGGATAACTCACAAGGCATTCGGTATTTCACGGACGGTTTGAATCGGTACTTCGGGCCCACCTGTCCGGTACATCACGGACGGCTTGCCTCGGAACTTCACGGACGCATTTTCGGAACTTCGCGGACGCTTATGCGTCGATTCCGCCTTGGAGCATTAGCGTTCTGCGACTCTGTAACGTTCTAACTTTGATTCAATAACTCTGTAACAGCGGCATCGGCCCTGCCCGCCTTATAGGCGGGCCGCTGCCTTTAAAAGATAACGCTGGTCCATCGGCAAATCCTCATCACCCAATCTCAGGCTTGCCTCTTGATCGGAATACAAGGTTCACACCCTCAACCAGGAGTGCGTTCACACTGACATCTTCATCTGTGGCTAAATATTTGAGCGCTTTCAGAGCATCGCGGTTCATACCAACCGTCGTCCGAACGATGTCTGGTTTCTTGGCGGTTTCCGTTTTCTTACGAGGCTTCTGTGTCTCGGCTTCAGTCGGCTCAGCCGCTGGAGCCGGATCAGGCTTTGCGTCGCTTTTCGGTACTGTGAACTGGCTCAGGCCGCCACGTTTTTTAGTCGCCATTGAGACGCTCCTTTGTCCATTTCCAGAGGGTGGCCATTTCATCGGCCGCCTTCCCATCAGGTTCAAACTCTGAAACAGCCTCGCCGCTAATCAGGGCATGCGAGAAAGCCACGCGACGCGTAATGTAAGGATCCGCGATCGGGCGTGGGCTGAGTGCTTCGCGGGCCTCTTTCACAATAGGCGGCTCGCCATAGCCTCGAGAGGCAGGCGCTGCGTTGATGACCACTGAATAGCGGGCCTTGATCTGCTCCAGCATATCCAACGTCTTGTGAACGGCGCGCAGATCAAAAGGTGCTGGCTGACACGGAACCAACGTGAAATCAGCAAGCCTTGCCGCCTTCGTGATCGAGGCCTGAGCGTGAGGCGGTGTGTCAATTACGAGAAGGGTAATCCCCTCCTCTTTCGCGGCCTCGACTAGATCGTTGAGCCCTTTTTCATCGACTGGCGCGACTAAAGGTGTCGCCTTTTCACGAACCCTCGCCCAATCGGACGCGCTCTCCTGGGGATCCATATCCGCAATGAGCACCCTTTCACCGGCCTGCTCCGCGAGCGTGGCCATGTGAACCGAGAGCGTTGATTTCCCGACCCCGCCTTTTGCCGCCGTGATGGCTAGAACCTTCATGATACGCGCTCCCATTTCTTGGTGACGTCATGATGCACTAACGTAAACGCATGATTAAATATCTGCATGAACGCGCTTTGACGCAAACTCACGATGATGCAGTTACGTGATCGAACGTTCATGCATTTAAGTTACTGCGTCATGAGGCAGCGGCATCAGCATAGAAACGCATAAATGCATCATGATGCGCATGAGATAACGCATAACAATGCGAACATGCGACCATGGATTTATGTATTAACGTCAATGCAGCATAATGTGACGATGTGACGATGTGACGATGTAGTTACATCATCACGTAAACGCATATCCTCATCATTGCATCAACGCATTTACCTCCTGTAAGACCTACCAAGGCAGGATGGCCTTACCAAGTCGGAGGCAGGCAGGAGGTGACCGTGACGGATGAGACCTCGATAATTCATGCAGCAGGGCTCCCCGCTGAAGCGGTCGAGCGATTGCTTGGGTATGTCAATCGTTCAACGGCCGAGAGCACCAGACGGGCATACCAGAGCGACTTGGCTGACTATTGCGCCTTCGCGATCGACAGGGGGCTGGACCCTGATCAGATCACGCTAGCGTCGACCGCAGACTACCTTGCGACGAGAGCAGGGGAGGGGGCTGCCGTTAGTACACTGGAGCGTCGGTTCTCGGGCCTGAACGCGGTGAGGCGGGCAAGAGGTTTGGAGCCACTAACCAAGAGGCACGAGCCGCTCGCGTCGGTCTGGAAAGGAATCCAGAGGGTTCATGGTCGCCCTCCGCATAGAAAGCGCGCACTAGTCACGCCAGACCTCAAGGCGGTGCTTCGTGCTCTTCCCGAAAACAAGCAAGGGATCAGGGACAAGGCGATAATTCTTATAGGCTTCGCCGGGGCGCTGAGGAGATCGGAGGTCGTCGGCCTGGATTGGGTGGCGCCGAAAGTCATTCCCGAACGAAAAGCGGTTGGCTGGCTCATCGAAGATGAGGAAGGCCTGACCCTGCGGTTCATCAGGTCGAAAACAAATACTTCAGGCAGTGAAGAGGATATTGCCCTGCTTCCTGGGCGCGCCGCTGAAACATGCCCGGTTCGGGCCCTGAAAGCGTGGCGCACAATCTGCCATAATGGAGAGTCCGCGATGTTCCGAAGCGTAGACCGTCACGGAAATCTCGGAGCGCGCCTGACCGACCAGTCTATTGCATTGATCGTCAAACGTGCCGTAGCACGTATGGCGGCAGGGCAGGGAGCAACCGAGGCTGAGGCCCAAGCCTTTGCTGATGCATACGCTGGGCACAGTCTGAGGTCTGGGTTTGTGACCTCTGCCTTCCGAGGCGGGGCTACAGAGGCTCAGATCATGCCTCATAGCCGGCACAAGAAAGTGGAAACGTTGATTGGCTACCGCCGCGAGGCGAACAAATACGCAGATAGCGCCACACGCTTTGTTGACCTCTAAATAGATGCCCGTAAATCGCCCTCAGAAGCCCGTACGGGCTGGTTCTTGGGTTTTGGCCCTTGCGAGCGCGAATCTTGCTGTGGCCGCTCAGGGTGCCCTGAGGGCCCGTTAATCGGCATTCTCGAATGAGGCTTACTCCTGCGACGTCGAAAATGCCAGCATCATCCATCGAAGACATAGCCCTGTCGCAAGGAAGCCCAGGCCAAAGAAGATCGCCGCCCACTCATTTACGGTGGAGGCGTTTGCGTAAATGAACATCACGCTGGCTAACGCGAAACACGTCATCTGCCCGATCCGACGATAGATCCATTTCAGTGCTGACACGACAACCTCTCTCGATCAATTGACGGGAGTTATTCTGTAGGTCTGCTGTTTTCGCGCATGAGCGGCATTTCTGATCACACAATATGCACATAGTGCGCGCGTCTCTGTGAGCGCACCTTATCTCTTTATTCTATATATAATTCTGCTGTTTCGGTGCTGCAGTTTATGACATTTCGTCGCTTTTTCCCATTCGTCGCGCCATTGTTTTTCAATAGGTTGGCTTGTCCCCATCCTGTACCTTGGTGTTCCTTATGCGTGCCTTCATAGGTACTTCTTGCACCTTTGCTGGTTTTCTCTGCTGTTGCAGGAATTTCAAAGCAAGGCACAACCTGAAGCGCTACCGGCGAGGCGGGTCGAAAAGTTTCCCTAGGCCATGCTGAAACGGGTCCATCTCGGCAGTTTTCTGCTCGGCCCAATTAATCCATTCCGTGATGCTGCGCCCATCTATCGAGGCATCTGGTTCAAGTTCCGCACGCGCTTTGATGGCGTCAATAAAGGCGAGGAGTCGAGCGTGTTCCTCCCACCTCCGGGCGTGCTCCTTGAAGCCCTCCCATCTGTGCCTTTCATGCTGGATTAGCCGCGCGGCTTCTGCGTTGGCCCGGTCACGTTCAGCCTGAATCTGACGCTGCTCGGCCCGTTTCCGCTTGATAGCCTCGAGGACTTCGCTGGCGGAGGCGATGCGATCGACAATCTCGGCCATGAGGTCCGGAATCTTCACGTCACCAGTTTCGACCCATTCCCGTTTTCGGCCTGCATCGAGATAAGTAAGAATGGCAATTCGGAGGAATCCCGAAGGACCTAACCCGTTTTGGTGATGATCGAGGAAGGCGGTCCAGGGCGGCGCATCCTTGGCGGGAGGGCGTAGGCCTCTGCGCATTTTTTCCTGAACCCGGGCCTTTATCTCCCAGCCATTCACTTCGAAGCGTATGTGCCCGTCTATATGCGCAGACTGGGGTTTTACGCCTGCCGCTTCGGCGGACGAGAGCAGGGCGCTAGTGATTTTGAACCGATAGAGGTCGCGCTCAGTGAGGTCCGATACCGGCTCCTTGCCTCCGCGCCACCAGCGATATGTATCCACTTGCTCGATGAGTTTTTTGCGTTCGCGCTGCAGACGCTTGTGCTCAGCGAACCAAGGACGCACCAGGCGATGATGGTCCGATGGTTCATTAGGGAGCGAGATACTGGAGATGGCCTGCCTCGTCTCTTCCGGGAGAGGCGTTGTTTCTAACGGCGGCTCTGGCTTCGGCTGCTTGGTGAAGACGACTTCATTGAGCCAGTCCTCTTTGACCTTGGGTAATGGCGGCTGTGGGGGTGCTTGGCCAGTTTCGACGAGCCTCCAGTATCCGCGCGGCGGGGTT
>TARA_R100000306_G_scaffold40402_1_pt1 | contig 19991 bp, 19 predicted proteins | sample TARA_R100000306 | Tara Oceans TARA_R100000306 (sample SAMEA2620824) | marine metagenome | biome: marine biome (ENVO:00000447); feature: mesopelagic zone (ENVO:00000213); material: "saline water (ENVO:00002010), including plankton (ENVO:xxxxxxxx)" | depth 1000 m | reverse complement strand
GCTGTGCGAATCTACAGTTGCCAAAACTTTACCGTAATCCTCATAGTTACTCCAGTTCTTGACATAGACAAAATCTGCATCTTTTAAGGCCTCATCTTGATCATAAACCACAGGGGTATCCTTCATCGTGGCGTCGCTGAGTTCGTAGCCTTTAGGATGCGTAACGGTAAGCTCAACATCCATTTTCTGCATCATCCCGATAAAGGAATTGGCCACGGCGTGCGGTAAGGCTTTAGGATGTGGCGCCCAACTCAGGACAACTTTTGGCTTTTTCTTTTCCGAAAGCTCCGTGATGGTAATAGCATCTGCCAAAGCTTGTAACGGATGTGCCGTCGCGCTTTCCATATTTACAACCGGTACTGTGGCGTATTTTACAAAATTAGAGATCACGTATTCTGACTCGTCTTTAGCTTTATCAGTCAAGGTTGGGAAAGCACGTACCGCAATAACATCACCATATTGCGAGATCACTTTTGCCGCTTCTTTCACGTGCTCAGAAGTATCTGTATTCATCACAGTGCCGTCTTCAAATTCTAACTTCCAAGCGTCGCTGTTAAAGTTCATCACCGTAACATCCATTCCTAAGTTACTTGCTGCTTTTTCTGTACTTAGACGCGTGCGCAAACTCGAGTTGAAAAACAGCATCACCAGGCGCTTGCGCTTTCCTAAATGTTCATATGCATATGGATTTGCTTTTAACGCGCGTGCTTCGGCGATTAATTCCTGTAGATCTGTAATGTCGTCTAAACCGGTGTATTTTTTCATTAGTTGATTCCTGTCAAAATGTTAGATAGCAGCCGAAATCTCTGCTAGATTTATATTATTATAAGTTGTTTAATTCTATTTTAAGCGCTTCAAAAAACTGATCGATATGCTCGTTCTGAACCGTCAATGGTGGAAGAATACGTATCAAGTTTTTGTTTTTTGCACTTCCCGTAAAAATATGCTGATCGTAAATCAGTTTTTTACGTAAGGCCGCAGTATCAAAATCAAATTCGATTCCCAGCATCAAACCGCGCCCTTTTACCGCTTTGATCTGCGGAATTTCAGTAGTTTTTGCTTTAAAATGATCTGAAACGCGTAACGCGTGCGCCATCAAATCTTCTTCTTCTAAAACTTCGAGAACGGTCAAGGCTGCGGTACACGCCAAGTGATTTCCACCAAAGGTGGTTCCCAGCATTCCGTATTCTGCTTTGATCGAAGGGTGAATGAGAATTCCACCAACCGGAAATCCGTTCCCCATTCCTTTAGCCATCGAGATTAACTCAGGCTCCACATTATATTCCTGAAAAGCAAAAAAATTGCCGGTACGGCCAAAACCTGCCTGAACTTCGTCTGCAATAAGACAAGTGCCGGTTTCCTTGCATAGTTTATCAACGCCTTCATAAAATTCTGCAGTGCTGATGTCTAAACCACCAACGCCTTGAATAAACTCTACGATAACCGCACAAACATCACCTTTTGCTAGAACAGCGGCTAAAGCATCTAGATCTCCTAAGGGTAAAAATTCAACTTCTTGCTGTGCATTAATAGGTGCGACAATCTTAGGATTATCGGTCGCGGCAACAGCTGCTGAAGTTCTTCCGTGAAAACTGTTGTGAAAAGCGACTACTTTTTTTCTTCCGGTAACGAAAGATGCCATTTTCAGCGCATTCTCATTAGCCTCGGCTCCACTGCTACACATAAATAATTGATAGCCGGGACAATTTGCCTGAAGCGGTAATTTTTCACCTAAAGCTTCCTGTAATGGATTTTTAACCGCATTACTGTAAAAGCCTATATCGCCCAATTGCTTGGTAAGATTTTCTACATATTTAGGATGTGCGTGACCTATGGAGATCACTGCATGACCTCCATAAAGATCCAAATATTTGGTAGGCGCTGCATCATAAACCCAGACGTCCTGAGCTTTAATGGGTGTCACATCATAAAGTGGATAAACATCAAATAAACTCATTATTTCTGGTCTGTTTTTATAACATTAATTTTATTGAAAGATGCAACCATACCCTGAATCAACGACGAACTCAAGCCTTTATGCTCCATCTCGTTCAAACCTTCTATGGTGCAGCCTTTTGGTGTGGTTACACGATCGATCTCTTCTTCAGGATGGTTCCCGGAATCAATCAATAATTTGGACGCACCATTACAGGTGTGCATCGCCAATTCTTGTGCTTCTTTAGCATCAAATCCTAATTGAATTGCTGCCTGTGTTGTGGCACGAATTAAGCGCATCCAGAATGCGATTCCGCTAGCGCAGACTACTGTTGCTGCTTGCATTTGCTTTTCAGGAATGATCAAGCTGTTTCCTAATCTGTTGAAAATAGCTTCGGCGATCTTAATGCGCTTCATTCCTTTCTCATTACTCGCCAAACACGTCATCGACGCACCAACGGCAATTGCTGTATTTGGCATCGCACGTATGATAAACTGGTCTGTACCTACAATATCTTCTATTTGCGAAATTTGATAGCCTGTGATGGTGGAGATCAACACGTGCTTATCGGTCAATTCATTTTTAATATCGTGTAAAATAGAACCCAACTGCGCAGGTTGTACCGCAAAAATCAAAATATCAGATTTTTGTACTGCCTCCACATTGTCTGAAGTCACAAACACGTTTTTATATTCGGCGTATGACTCAATCCCAGCCGGGTTACGGCGCGTCATGTACAAAGAAGTGATCGCATTGTTGGTAATTAAACCTTTAGCTATAGAAAGTCCCAAATTACCCGTACCTATGATTGCTATTTTCATATGTAATATTTTTTTATCATTTCCGCCCTTCGACTATCGCTCAGGATAAACTTCAGGCGGAAATCGTTTAAACGCCTCTCTTAAGGCTTAGAAATAACTTCCTTTTAAATTCAAGCCTTCGGTTTGTGGTAGGCCAAAAATCAAGTTCATATTCTCTACCGCCTGTCCTGAAGCTCCTTTTAAAAGGTTATCAATACAACTGGTGATCAATAATTGATTTTCATGCTTATGCAAGTGAATTAAACATTTATTTGTGTTCACCACTTGCTTCATATGAATATCTGAATCGGAAACAAAGGTGAATGGCGCTTCGGCATAAAAATCGGTGTAGATTTTTTTAATAGCTTCCAGGTCTCCTTCAAATTTGGTGTACGCGGTGGCGAAAATTCCACGAGAGAAATTCCCACGATTTGGAAGAAAGAAAATCTCCTTGTCAAATCCGCTTTGCAAACTTTTAACCGACTGATTGATCTCACCCATATGCTGATGGGTAAACGGCTTGTAATACGAAAAGTTATTGTCTCTCCAGGTGTAATGCGTTGTTGCTGAAAGTGAGGTTCCCGCACCGGTAGCTCCGGTAACCGCATTGATATGAATGTCTGAAGTAATATTTTTTGAATCTGCTAACGGAAGTAATGCCAACTGGATCGCAGTAGCAAAACACCCAGGATTTGCAATAGACCCCGCTTGTTTGATCTCATCTTTATTCAGCTCCGGAAGGCCGTAAATGAATTCTCTTCCTTGAAACTCAGCGTCTGGTTTTAGCCTGAAATCGTTACTTAAATCAATAATGATTGTTTCTTCAGAAAACACATTTTTATCTAAAAAAGCTGTTGAATTTCCGTGTCCTAAACACAAGAAAACCACATCAACGTCAAAATCAACCGTGTCTGCAAACCGAATATCAGTACTCCCTAAAAGGTCCTGATGCACATCGCTCAATAGGTTTCCAGCATTCGAAGTACTGAAAACAAAACTTAAATCAACATAATTATGATTCAGTAGAATTCTGATTAACTCTCCTGCCGTATAACCGGCACCGCCAATTATTCCTGCTTTGATCATGAGTCTCCGTTTACGTGGTTGTAAATCTTGTTTTGATTCCCGGTGATTTTGATAAAGCCTTTAGCATCATTTGCCGTCCAACCTTTGTTCATCTCACCATACGCACCAAAGGAAGCATTCATCAAATCGTGATCAGATTTTATACCTTCTAAAGTGAATCGATACGGTTGAAGAGTGACATACACCTCACCTGAAACGTTCTTTTGACTATCGGTTAAAAAAGCTTCCAGATTGCGCATTGCGGGATCAAGATACTGTCCCTCGTGCAGGTGCATTCCGTAAAAGTTAGATAAGTAATCTTTGTGCTGCATTTGCCATTTTGTAAGCGTGTGCTTCTCTAGCAAATGATGCGCTTTAAGAATAATAACGGGCGCAGCAGCTTCAAAACCTACACGACCTTTGATCCCGATAATCGTGTCACCCACGTGAATATCGCGACCGATACCAAACGGAGCCGCAAGTTTTTGTAAAGCTTCGATATTTTCTACCGGAGATCCTGATTTGCCATTTACAGCGGTAAGTTCGCCCTTTTCAAAAGTCAAGGTCACTTTTTCTGCTTCAGACTTTTCTACCTGAGAAGGAAAAGCCGACTCCGGCAAACCTTGGTGTGAAGTCAAGGTTTCACTTCCGCCAACAGAAGTTCCCCATAGTCCACGGTTTATAGAGTATTGTGCTTTTTCCCAAGACATCTCAACACCGTGACTTTTTAAATAATCGATCTCTTCTTGACGTGAAAGTTTTAAATCTCTAATCGGTGTGATGATCTCGATCTCAGGTGCTAATGTTTGAAAGATCATATCAAAACGTACTTGATCGTTTCCTGCACCGGTGCTTCCGTGAGCTACATATTCTGCACCAATAGACTTTGCATAATTGATGATCTCAACCGCCTGGATGATACGTTCTGCACTTACCGAAAGTGGATACGTATTGTTTTTCAATACGTTCCCAAAGATCAAATACTTTACTACTTTATCATAAAAGCGGTCTACCGCTTGTACATTTTTGTAGGTTTTTGCACCGATTTTTAAGGCTTTAGATTCGATTTCATCAATCTCTTCTTGCGTAAAACCACCGGTATTGATGCTTACCGCGTGAACTTCAAATCCTTTTTCTTCTGAAAGGTATTTTGCACAATAACTGGTATCTAAGCCGCCGCTGTAGGCGAGAACTAATTTTTTCATTTTATTCTATTTATTCTGAAAACGCTCGGTAAGTGAGCTTAAGGTTTTTATTCTTCTTTTTTTTTATCTTTTTTCAAAAACAAGTGTTCTTTGATGCTTTTTAAGCGCGTAAATGCTTTGGGATTTACCTCTTCTTTCTCACGAACTCGTTGATTGATTTTCTCTTCAATTTCCTGCTTTTTCTTTTCTTCCTTTTCAGGATCATAAAGCATTCCTGTGCATAGACACATTTTTTGCTCGGTGCGTTGAAGAATGTCGTAGTTTCTGCAGGTTTGGCAACCTTTCCAGAAGGTAGGATCATCTGTAAGCTCTGAGAAGGTCACAGGACGGTAGCCCAAATCTGAGTTGATCTTCATCACCGCAAGACCGGTGGTAATCCCAAAGACTTTGGCATCAGGATACTTATCACGGGAGTGATTAAAGATCGCTTCTTTGATCTGACGTGCGAGTCCGCTACCTCTATAATCCGGATGAACAATTAAACCTGAATTAGCAACAAACTTACCGTGGCCCCAGGCCTCGATATAGCAAAAACCGGCAAATTTTTCACCATCAAGAGCGATGACAGCATTGCCGTTTTCCATTTTTGTAATGACATATTCAGGAGTACGTTTGGCGATTCCGGTGCCACGTACTTTTGCAGATTCTGCGATGGTATCGCAAATATATTGTGCATATCCCGCGTGGGATTTGTTAGCAATAATAATTTCCATATTCAATTGAATTGGAAGTTAGAAAAAAGTGAAATTGTAATTTGAATCGAAAGTTGGAACCGGACTCACCTAAGTTCCCTAAAAATATGCACCCACTAGGGGCGGCGGCGCTCACGGCGGCGTACAGGAATATAAACCAATGTAGTGTTGGTTCTGTTAACTGGGTATAAAGAATTAAGCAACGCATTTACCGCTTGCTTTAGTTCTGTTATATGTCTTTTTATTCCCTTCATTGTTGATGCTAAAATACAAAGTAGATTTAAATGAGCCTTCAGAATTTTTCAGAAATATCAAATAAATCTACTTTTTTATGATTTTATCAGATTTAAACTAAAAATCAGAATTTCACTGAAATTTTAATAATCAATACTGCTTTTTACAAAGTTTACAATAAGTAATCTGTACTTACAAAGTTTGACTTTTTGGTATCTAGAAGCTCGTTGAGTATCGCATTGTTGTAAGCATTGTCTTTAGAAGCCACAAAGGTGCGTATCGAGAACGATCTTAATGCATCATGAACACTCAACGTACTCACCGCTGAATCCTTTCTTCCCGTAAACGGATAGACATCCGGACCACGTTGACACGAACTATTTAAATTAACTCTGCAGACCAAATTAACCAAGGTGTCTATCAAAGGAGCAAGCGCTTTTACATCTTTACCAAAGAGACTTACTTGCTGGCCATAATTAGATTCGGCCATATCATCTAAAGGTTCGTCGATGTGTTTAAAAGTCAGTACCGGAACTACAGGTCCAAACTGTTCTTCTTTGTAAACTTCCATTTCTTTAGTTACCGGAAATAATACCGCAGGCCAAATAAAGTTTTCTGAACGTTCCCCTCCTTTAGCATTAATGATCTTTGCTCCTTTTTCTTTAGCATCATCAATCAACTGCTGAATATAATCTGGTTTTGAAGGCTCTGGAAGTGGCGTGAGTTTCACATCGTCTTCCCAAGGTAAACCAAATTTTAAAGCATCAACGGCTTCGGCATATTTTCTATTGAAGGTTTCTGCGATATTTTCATGTACATAGATCACTTTTAAAGCTGTACAGCGCTGGCCATTAAAAGATAGTGTTCCTGCGATGCATTCGGCAACAGCAAGATCAAGATCTGCATCGGGTAAAATGATAGCAGGATTTTTTGCTTCGAGACCCAGAACTAAGCGTAAACGATTTTGTTTTGGGTGTAATGCCTGAAGCGAATTGGCCGAAGAACTATGACCAATTAATGCTAAAACATCGACCTTTCCGGTTTTCATAATTGGTGTTGCCACTGCTCGACCTCTACCAAAAAGAATATTCACCACTCCTGCGGGAAAACTTTCTTGAAATGCTTCAAGCAATGGCGTGATTAAAAGAACGCCATGTTTAGCCGGTTTGAAAACCGCAGTATTCCCCATAATCAATGCAGGAATCAGCAAGCAAAAGGTTTCATTAAGCGGGTAGTTATAAGGCCCCAAACAAAGCACGACTCCTAATGGCCCGCGTCTAATATGTGCGTGAATACCTCCTTCTTTATAGAATTTGGCACTCTCCCGATCCATATTCTTGTAATCTTCTATGGTATCGAGAATATATTCTACCGTACGATCAAACTCTTTTTGCGAATCAGGATAATTTTTACAAATCTCCCACATGAGTAGCTTCACAATAAGTTCGCGCTTTTCTTTCATTTTTGTAACGAAAGTTTCCATACACTTAATGCGGTCAGCTACTTTCATCGTTGGCCATAAGCCCTGACCTCGATCATAGGCTTTATGCGCAGCATCAACTGCCGCAATAGCTTCTGGCTCTCCCAAGGTAGGAATAGAACCGAGTCGCGTAGGTGTGCGCTCCCCATCATTTTCTGTATGGATACTTGAGAAAACATCTGAAGTTTCTCCACTCCAATTATGCAGTTTCCCATCAATAAGATAGGTGCGCTGCTCAATGGGTGTTACTTTAAATTGATCTGGAATTTCTGCTGTAATTTTTTTCATTGGTTGGTTAGTTTTTGGTGAAAAGGTAATTATGCGTTGTTTATCAATTCATCAGAAATATACAGCTTAAATTATTAACTTATAGATTCTTCTATCTTTAAATTAAGAATTCAAATAAATCTGGTTTATCGTTTAAGTATTCTCCAAAAAAGTTTCTACTTTTCATTCGATCGATAAGCGGTTGTAGGTCTTTGCGGTCTTTAAGCTCAATCCCTACCACAGCCGGACCATCTTCACGAGATGTTTTCTTTTTATATTCAAAAAAAGTAATGTCATCTTCCGGACCTAAGATTTCATTTAAGAACTCACGCAATGCGCCTGCGCGCTGTGGGAATCTAATGATGAAATAATGCTTCAAACCACGATATAACAGAGCACGCTCTTTTATTTCGGCAGTACGTGTAATATCGTTGTTGCTTCCGCTCACAATACACACCACGTTTTTGCCTTTGATCTCATCTGCAAACTGATCTAACACAGATAGCGTAAGCGCTCCCGCGGGCTCGACCACAATCGCCTCTTTGTTATAAAGATCAAGAATAGTCTGGCAAACTTTCCCTTCAGGAACAGTCACCATTTTTTCTAAATATTCTTTGCATATCGCAAAGGTTCGTTCTCCTACACGTTGTACCGCAGCACCATCGACAAACTTTTCGATCAAGGAAAGCGTCGTATTTTCTTTATTAAATATCGAAGTACTCATAGACGGAGCTCCTTCAGGCTCTACTCCTATTATTTTAGTATTCGGCGAAAGCAAATGAAAAACCGTACTCAAACCTGAAGCTAGACCACCACCACCAACGGGAACAAAAACATAGTCTATCTCTTCTTTGCTCTGCTCAATAATCTCCAAACCTACAGTAGCCTGACCTTCAATAATTTTTTCATCATCAAAAGGATGTACAAAGATTTTACCCAGCGCATCACATTCAATTTTTGAAGCTTTATAGGCATCGTCAAATGTGTCTCCGGTAAGTACGATTTTGGCATATTCGCCACCAAACATCTCTACCTGCTCAATCTTTTGTTTTGGCGTAGGCGATGGCATAAAAATCGTACCATTAATCTTCAGCTTTGCGCAGGCAAAAGCCACGCCTTGTGCATGATTTCCTGCGCTTGCACAAACGATTCCTTTGGCGCGCTCTTCTTCGGTTAACGAATTGATTTTATTGAATGCTCCTCGGATTTTATAGGACCTCACCTGTTGCAAATCTTCACGCTTCAGCATAACATTGGCGTCAAACTTGCGCGAATAATTTAAACTCGGCATTAAAGGAGTCAACGCAGCAACACCTTCCAAGGTTTTTGCTGCTTCCTTTATCTGCTCTAGGTCAGGAAAAAATGTGGTTTTTAAATCGCCCAAAATAAAAGTATTAGGATTAAGTAAGCCTGTCTCAAAATGCATTGTGACAGGCTTATTTTTTATTGAGTTTAGAAAATCTTTAAGCTGTCACAGCCTCTCCAGAAGCTACGGTCTTAATGTCTTTCATCGCAGTCATTGACTCACGTAACCAAGCTCCTACAGCCTCTACTTCGTGAGCACGAATCGCATCGTTTACAGCAATAAGTGTTTTGTTATCTACACTGTTGTCTGTCGCATATGCTTTACCAATCACATTGGTATCAATGCCTTTCATAAACTCGGTAAGCATTGGCTTACACGCGTGATCAAATAAGTAACAACCATATTCTGCTGTATCAGAAATCACACGGTTCATTTCGAATAATTTCTTACGAGCAATCGTATTTGCGATAAGTGGCGTTTCGTGAAGCGACTCATAATAAGCAGATTCTTCAATGATTCCGGCTTCGGTCATGGTTTCAAAAGCGAGTTCTACACCGGCTTTTACCATTGCCACCATTAACACCCCGTGATCAAAGAATTCCTGCTCGCTGATTTCCTGACTTCCTGCAGGTGTTTTTTCAAAAGCTGTCTCTCCTGTTGCTGCTCTCCATTTAAGAAGATTTGCATCATCATTAGCCCAGTCTTCCATCATTGTTTTTGAGAAATGACCAGAGATGATATCATCCATATGTTTGTGGAATAATGGACGTGTGATATCTTTAATTTCTTCAGCCAGTTCAAAAGCTTTGATTTTTGAAGGATTGTTCAAACGATCCATCATATTTGTGATTCCACCGTGCTTTAACGCTTCGGTAATGGTTTCCCAACCATACTGAATCAATTTTGAAGCATAACCTGCATCGATTTCTTTTTCAACCATTTTGTCAAAGCAAAGAATAGAACCGGTTTGCAACATTCCACAAAGAATGGTTTGCTCACCCATCAAATCACTTTTTACTTCAGCAACAAAAGAAGATTCAAGAACACCCGCTCTGTGACCACCGGTTGCTACAGCATATGCTTTTGCCTGATCAAGACCTTTTCCTTCAGGATCATTTTCAGGGTGTACAGCAATAAGTGTAGGTACACCAAAACCACGTTTGTACTCCTCACGCACTTCAGAACCCGGACATTTAGGCGCACACATAATTACAGTCAAGTCTTTGCGCACTTGCATTCCTTCTTCTACGATATTGAAACCGTGGCTATACGCCAAAGTAGCTCCTTCTTTCATCAACGGCATAACCGTAGAAACCACAGCAGTATGCTGCTTATCTGGTGTTAGGTTACAAACCAAATCTGCAGTTGGGATAAGTTCGTCATACGTTCCTACCGTAAAACCATTATCTACAGCATTTTTATACGAAGCTCTTTTCTCTTTAATCGCACCTTCGCGCAACGCATAAGAAATATCTAAGCCGCTGTCACGCATGTTTAACCCTTGGTTTAACCCTTGCGCACCACAACCTACGATGACTACTTTTTTTCCGCGTAAAGCTTCCACCCCATTTGAAAATTCTTCAGATTCCATAAAGCGGCATTTGGCAAGTTGTGCCAACTGTTCTCTTAGGGATAGTGTATTAAAGTAATTTGACATTTTGATTTATTTTTAATGATATTGATTAGTTAATTTTAATTGCGCTGCTAAAGGGTTTCTTCCCTAGCCTATGCGCGATAGTTTACTCGGCAAATTCTGCCAGCATTTTAGAGATTTTCATTTCGTCTTTAGTTACCGAAATTCTTCCGGAACGTACAAATTGCATAATTCCGAAAGCGCTTAATTCGCGGTATAAAAGTTCGATCTCACTACGGCGACCGGCTTTCTCCAAAACAAAGAACTCTTTGTTCACGGTTACGATACGTGCACTACTTTCTTTTATGATATTCTGAATTTGGCGCTCTTCAAACAACAAGTCTGATTTGATTTTAAACAGACAAGTCTCTAAAAAGATGGTCTCTTCATCGGTGTGATAATACGCTTTGATCACCTCAACCTGCTTCTCCAGCTGACCGATGATCTTTTTCATACGTTCTTCGGTAAGGTTGATCACAATAGTAAATCGCGACACGCCTTCTATCTCTGAAATCGAAGTGTTTAAACTCTCGATATTTATTTTTCTACGCTGAAATATCGCCGAAATACGGTTAAGCAAACCGATGTTATTTTCGGTATATATAGAAACGGTATATGTTTTTGTTTCGCTCATAACTACTCAAGTCTAATATCTGAAACTGATGCTCCTGTTGGGATCATCGGGAATACGTTATCTTCTTTTTCTACAGTAACTTCCAAGAAGTAAGGCCCTTCTGAAGCTAGCATTTCTTCGATAGCCCCTGCAAGGTCTTCACGTTTTGAAACGCGCTTTGCATCTATATAGTACCCTTTTGCAATAGCCACAAAATCCGGGTTGATCAATTCGGTTGAAGCATAACGACGGTCAAAGAACAACTGTTGCCACTGGCGCACCATTCCGAGGAAATCATTATTCAACACCACGATCTTTACAGGAACTTTAGTCTGAAAAATGGTTCCCAATTCTTGAATGGTCATTTGATAACCACCATCGCCAATGATCGCAACTACAGGACGCTCTGGCGCTCCCATTTTTGCTCCAATCGCTGCCGGAAGTGCAAATCCCATCGTACCTAATCCTCCCGAAGTCACATTGCTTTTTGACTGGTTAAACTTGGCATAACGACAAGCGATCATTTGATGTTGACCAACGTCCGAAACGATCACGGCATCTCCTTTTGAAACTTTATTGATTCCTTCAAGGACTTCGCCCATCGTCAGACCTTCTTTTTCAGGAGTGATATCGTCTTTAATGATCTTGTCAAATTCTACCTGATACAGTTCTTTAAAACGATTATGCCATTCGGTATGCGTATTCTCTTTTAAAAGCGGAAGTAATGCTGCCAGCGTTTCTTTACTGTTTCCTAGAACAGCAATATCAGCTTCTACATTCTTATTCACCTCAGCAGGATCAATTTCAAAATGAATCACTTTTGCCTGCTTTGCGTAGGTATTTAAATTACCGGTAACACGATCGTCAAAACGCATCCCGATAGCAATCAATACATCACACTCGTTAGTCATTAAGTTAGGTGCATAATTTCCGTGCATCCCAACCATACCTACGTTTAAAGGGTGATCTGTAGGAATCGCTGAAACTCCAAGTATGGTCCAGGCTGCAGGTACTCCAGATTTTTCAACTACTGCCTTAAACTCTTCTTCTGCTTTACCCAAAATAACACCTTGCCCCCAAACGATCATTGGCTTTTTAGCATTATTGATTGCTTCAGCTGCAGCTTGCAACGCTTCAGGATTTAGTTTTGGGATCGGCTTATAGCTACGTACTGCTGTACATTTTTTATATGCAAAATCAAACTCTTCAAACTGTGCATCTTTTGTAATATCGATAAGCACAGGTCCCGGACGACCACTTTTTGCGATGTAAAAAGCCTTAGCCATCACCTCCGGAATTTCAGAAGCTTTAGTGATCTGATAATTCCATTTAGTAACCGGAGTAGAAATACCGATGATATCAGTCTCTTGAAACGCATCACTACCTAATAAATGCGAAGCCACCTGCCCGGTAATACAAACCATCGGCGTAGAGTCTATTTGTGCATCAGCGATCCCGGTAATAAGGTTAGTTGCACCAGGTCCCGATGTAGCGATAGCGACGCCTACTCTTCCGCTTACACGGGCGTAGCCTTGAGCGGCGTGCGTAGCACCTTGCTCGTGACGGGTCAAGACGTGATGAAGCTTGTCTTGATATTTATACAACTCGTCATAAACGGGCATAATCGCCCCTCCGGGATAGCCATAAAGTGTGTCTACACCTTCGGCAAGCAAGCATTTTATAATAGCTTCTTTTCCCGTTAAACGCTGCGTAGCTTCTACTGCAGTGTCTTGCAATTTGATTGTTTGTGTATTATCCATACCCTTCTACATTTCGTCTGTCACACAACCTTTAGAAGCTGACGAGACTGTTTTCGCATATTTATATAACGCTCCGCGTTGGAATCTAAGTTCCGGAGCTGTCCATTTTTCTCTTCGTTTTGCCAATTCTTCATCGGTAATATCGATGTTGATGGTATTCTTTACGGCATCAATAGAAATGACATCTCCATTTTCTACAAGTGCGATATTTCCACCCACTTGTGCTTCGGGAGAAACGTGCCCCACCACAAATCCGTGCGATCCACCAGAGAATCTTCCGTCAGTAATCAAAGCAACGTCTTTACCTAAACCGGCTCCCATAATTGAAGAGGTAGGCTTAAGCATTTCTGGCATTCCGGGACCACCTTTAGGTCCTTCATAGCGAATGATCACTACGTCACCTTTTTTAACTTTTCCTGATTTAATTCCTTCGTTTACCTCTAATTCGCTGTTGAATACATTGGCAGTTCCTGTAAACGAAAGCCCTTCCTTACCGGTAATCTTTGCTACAGCTCCTTCAGTAGCCAAGTTCCCGAATAGTATACGGATATGGCCACTATCTTTAATTGGCTTATCCAACGGTCTGATGATATCCTGACCATCTATAAGATTGGGAACATCTTTTAGGTTTTCAGCTAAAGACTTTCCGGTAACGGTTAAACAATCCCCGTGAAGCATATTGTTATCCAACATATATTTTAATACTCCCGGAATTCCGCCAACACCGTGTAAATCTTCCATAGAATATTTACCTGAAGGCTTAAGATCTGCTAACAACGGTGTGTTATCACTTAAGCGCTGAAAATCTTCAAGTGTAAAATCTACCTGCGCTGCTTTAGCAATTGCCAAGAAGTGCAATACCGCATTGGTAGAACCTCCTAAAACAGTCACCAAACGAATCGCATTCTCGAGCGACTCTTTAGTTACAATGTCTGAAGGTTTGATGTCGTGCTCTAATAAATATTTTAAAGCTTCACCTGCTTTAATACATTCCTGCTCTTTGATATTCGCATCAGTAACCGCAGGGTTCGATGAGTTAAAAGGCAATGACATTCCTAAAGCTTCAATAGCAGAAGCCATGGTGTTTGCAGTGTACATCCCACCGCAAGCCCCGGCACCCGGACACGCTTTATGTACCACTTCTTTAAACTCATTATCATCAATAGTTCCTGCAACTTTTTGACCATAAGCCTCAAATGCAGAGATGATATCTAGTTTTTTTCCGTTATGGCATCCGGAAGCGATCGTCCCTCCATAAACTAAGATCGACGGGCGATTTAATCGCAATTGCGCAATTAATGCTCCCGGCATATTTTTATCACAGCCCACAACTGTAACCAGACCATCATAACTCATTGCCTGAACTACGGTTTCCATAGAGTCGGCGATGATATCACGTGACGGCAGCGAGAAACGCATTCCCGGAGTTCCGTTAGAAATACCATCACTTACACCGATCGTATTGAAAATAAGTCCGACTAAATCTGCATTAGACGCACCTTTCTTGACGTAGGTTGCCAAATCATTAAGGTGCATATTACAAGGATTCCCCTCATAACCAGTACTTGCGATACCAATTAATGGTTTCTTGAGATCTTCATCGGTTAAACCTATTGCGTGCAGCATTGCTTGAGCCGCAGGCAATGTTGGGTCTTGAGTTACAGTTTTACTGTATTTATTTAATTCCATTGTTATAATTCTAATTCGAAATTAATTATTCCCATTTTTTATCAATTCTTTTCCCAAAAAGCTTTGGATATACCAAAAATTCTCAAAAAGATTTTAAATTGTTGATTTTCAGTTTTTTAAACTAAAAATACTACTATGTTCAATAGTTGAAATTCTGCATGTTTTAAATGCTATTCAAAAAAAAACCTTCCAGTTTAACGGAAGGTCTATTATTTAAATATGACGTTCCGCATCAACTACCGTTAATGACAATAATAGAACGTACACGAATTGCTGTTTTCATTATGGTAAAGCTATTTATTCTTAATGGGGCAGCATTAGAAACCCGGCTAAAATATTGGGATTATAGGCATTTTTAAAAATACCATATTTTGGCAAGGGTTTATGATCATTCTATTATAGGAAAACAGGTGGTTTTGTACTTTTAATGAAAATTTTCAAACAATTTTTTATGAACTATAGAAGATTAGGCAAAACAAATCTCAATATCTCTGAAATTTCTCTCGGAACTTGGCAAGTGGGCGGCAAATGGGGTTCAGGTTTTGACGATAACACAGCAGAACACATCATCAATACCGCAATAGATCAAGGCATCAATTTTATTGATACTGCAGATGTTTATGAGAATGGACTAAGTGAAGCTGCAGTAGGCCGCGTGGTACGCAGCAGATCTGAAGAGGTTTATGTCGCCACAAAATGTGGTAGACAAATCACCCCACACGTTGATGCAGGCTATACTGTAAAAGCTTTGCGTACTTACGTTGAAGCCAGCCTGAAAAACACCGGTTTAGAGCGTTTAGATTTAATTCAATTGCATTGTCCGCCAACCGAAACGTTTTATCGTCCGGAAATTTTCAGACTTTTTGAAGATCTTAAACAAGAAGGAAAAATTGCTAACCTTGGCGTGAGCGTTGAAAAAGTAGAAGAAGGCTTGAAAGCGATGCAATATGAAAATGTCACTACGGTACAGATCATTTTTAATGTATTTAGACAACGTCCTGCCCAATTATTCTTTCGCGAAGCGGAAAAAAATGATATCGGAATTATTGTAAGGGTTCCTTTGGCCAGTGGACTACTCACAGGTAAGTTTGATCAGAACTCCTCATTTGACAAAGAAGATCATCGCAACTTTAACCGAAACGGAGAAGCCTTTGATAAAGGAGAAACCTTCAGCGGAATTGATTTTGAAACCGGGCTTCAAGCCGTAGATCAATTGAAAGGTATATTCCCTCAGGTAGAAAATCTTGCTCCCGTAGCGCTTCAATGGATTTTACAGCATCCGGAAGTAAGCACTATTATTCCCGGGGCTTCTAAGGTTGAGCATTTGATGTCAAACCTTTCTCTTTATGAGCGACCCGATTTAACTTCAGAAGAAATTGAAAAAATGAATGCGGTTTATACTGAAAAAATAAAACCGCTTGTTCATCAAAAATGGTAAACCCTGAAAGCAATGGCAACCACAGTAAAAAAAGGAAATCACTACAAACTGAGTTTAGAACAGCTAAGCGTTTTAAAAGAAGAAAAGCGTGATGATAATACACTTGAATTAGAATTCTCAAACCACGACGAACTTTTTGAAATCGTCGAAAAAGTAAAGTCAAAAAAACTTTTTAACTCAGAAGAAGAATCAACAGAATTTGCACTCGGACTTAAATTATTTACCGAAGTTATGCTTCGCAATAAAAAGCATCCTTTATTTGAAGATTTAAGACCTCACATTGTAGATTTTATGAAGAAGCTGAAGAGCTCTTAATAACAAGCTGGTGTAAAGCAAACGAAACATAGCTTTAATTTCAACAATTAAAAAGCGACCTGATTAGGTCGCTTTTCTACTATAATATTTTCCCGTATTTAGTAAGATCTGGAGTAAAACCCAAAGATTGATAAAGCTTTCGGGCCTTTTTGTTATCATCAAAAACATTAAGCGTTAATAAACTGTAACCACAGTCTTTAGTCCATTCTTCTGCTTTTTGCATCAACATTTTACCTATACCTCTTCCCCTTGCTTCAGGCGCTACGATGATATCGGCGATATGGCCGTGAGGTTCCCGATGGTAATAGTCGGTGCCTATTTCTAAAAAGATAAACCCAAGCTGTGTTTTGTCTTCATCATCTTCGGCAATAAAAATCGCATTATCCTTATTACCATCTTCAATTTCGGCCTTTAAAATACGTTGATCAATATCAAGCATTACCTCAGGATCACGCCAGTGCGGCAATTCAGGATCTGTAAGGCTAGGCAAAAGATTCAGAATAAAATCAGTATCGCTTTTGGTTACGCGTCTAATAGTTACTTTGGGCATGTATAAGGCTGTTTGAAGGTTTTTTGGGTAAGTTACAATTATCCTCTTTTTGAACCAATCCTATTTAATAGGTATTAAAATAAACCGTCTTTTTATTTACAAACTCTTTGATACCATCTTCTGATAATTCGCGGCCATATCCAGAAATTTTAGTTCCGCCAAAAGGCAATCTGGGGTCGCTTTTAACGAGCTCGTTGATAAACACCGCCCCATCGTCAAACAACGGAACAAGTTTTCGCGCACGCTCTTTATCTTCGGTAAACACAGAAACTCCAAGTCCAAAATCAGTGTAATTTGCCAGATGAATAGCTTCGTCTTCATTTTTAAACGTGGTAATTCCAATCACAGGACCAAAGGTTTCCTCTTTAAACAAAGCCATTTTGGTCGTAACATTAGTGACCACCGTAGGTTCGAAGTAAGCTTTCTTGCGGGTTCCTCCGGTTAAAATTTTGGCGCCTTGCCTTACACTCGATTTTAATTGTTCTTCTAGCTCTTCAGCAAGATCTTCTCGCGCCATTACACCAATAAACGTATTCTCATCCATGGGATCACCGCTTTGCAATTCTTTGACCTTAGCCACAAATTTTTGTGTAAATTCTTCGGCAATATCTTTATGAAGCAGCAAACGCTTTCCGGCGATGCAGCTCTGTCCTGTATTTTGAAAACGTGCCTGAACCGCTGTTTTTATGGTTTCATCCATATTACAATCTTCAAAAACCACAAGTGCATTGCTTCCGCCTAATTCCAATACAGATTTTTTGATCTCGCTTCCGGCTGTAGCTGCAACAGCACTTCCGGCAGGCTTGCTTCCGGTAAGCGTAACAGCTTTAACGCGAGGATTTTTTATGATTCCCTCAATTTTATCACTGCGCAAAGGCAAATTGGTAAAACAGCTTTTAGGAAAACCAGCACGCTCAAAAACCCGCTGAATATTCATAGCACTTTCCATTACATTGCTTGCATGTTTTAAAAGGGCGACATTACCCGCCATTAAAGCCGGAGCTGCAAAGCGAAATACTTGCCAAAAAGGATAATTCCACGGCATTACTGCCAGAACGACTCCGAGTGGCTCGTAACTCACATAACTTTCGGTAGCATCTGTTGTGATCGTCTTAGGAGCTAATTGCGTTTGTGCATTTTGCGCGTAGTATTCACAAACCCACGCACATTTCTCCACTTCAGCTACAGCTTGTTTGATAGGCTTTCCCATCTCTAACGTGATGGTGGTTGCATAATCCTCTTTGTTTGTTTTGAGTTCGTCTGCTGCAGCCCGCATTAACGAAGCGCGCTCTGCAAAAGTGGTTTTTCTCCAAGACAAAAAACGCTCGTAGGCAACTTCTATAGCTTCAACCGCCTCTGCCTTGGTAAGTTGTTTATTTTGAAAAACATGTTCTTTTGTGTAGGGATTTATAGATTTAATCATGGGGACTTTTCATTAGTGACCTAAAGTTAAGAAGCAGAACACAAAGCATAGCGCGATTAAGAGCACTTTAACTGTGTAGCTGTTTATAAGTCGTTTACAACTCTTTACTTCTCAGGTTTGAAGTGCATTTTATAATTGTAATTTTAGAAAACTTCACGCTATGAATTCTAGAGATGCCCAATTACTCCAATTAAGACCAGAAATTTTATCAGCTCGAGTTGACGACACGATGAGTGCTGATGAGCAGTTTCAAAACGGAACCTTGCGTCCGGTTGTAAAACTTCAAAACGATCTTCTGGTAGAAGCCTTTCGCAATTACATCAAAAAGCATAAAAATGTATTCTACACTTTAAATATAGACCGAAGAATGGAATACATCGCAAATGCGATTCAGAAAGACATCAAATTTAGGAACAGCCTCAAGGGAATGGTTATTGGCCAATTTACGGTTGAAGAATATCAGACCTATATACAGAATTCTTCAGCATTAAATAAACGCATGATGAATCTGGTGAAGCAGCGTATTCAAAGTAATATTCAGTTATTAGAGGAAGTGGCCGCTTAGGTTTTTTTGTAAAGGTACTTTATAGATAAGATAGGAAACAGCAACTATAGCAAATGCTCAACTGTAGGCTTTCCTAGAAATAGACCGGCAAACACAGATACATTCGTTTTAAGAGTTCTGAATTTGGCCTAAACCCAAATGATCCAAAAAAGAAAAACCGCTTAGAGCGGTTTAAATAAGTGATTTTATCTAAGAATTCGAGGCTTGTGCAACGGTTACCAGTGTTGTGCACTGGTTTTTTTATCTGATTTTTGATTTTATAAATTCAGTTACTTTATCGAAATTTTCAGTTCCTAATTCGGTTTCTCCTATTACATACGATGAATTATTTCCAATGTTAAGGTCGATAAACAAATTCTTGTCAATTACTCGAGTACTTTTGAAAGCGTTCCATTTTATTTTCGCCTCATATTTATAGTCTTTATATCTAAAATGGTCATCATTAAATTCCCAAATTGAATTTTCGTTAGCATCTATTTGTCCGTTTTTTTCCGTTTCTACTAATTCAAAAAACGCATTCTTACTTTTCTTGTAATATGAATAATAATCATAGAAGTTAATCAAGTAGTGAATTCAGATTGCGATGAATAAGAAACCAAGATTGTTTTTTCCATAAATTATTAATCCACCCAACAAAATCATAGGAATTGCCCAAATCAGCCTTTTTTTGTTTTTTTTCAGATTATCATTCCAAGCAGTATTGAAATTCAGAGTCATTTGCTCGTCGTAGATTTGTTCTTTAAATGGAAGCTCAAATTTCATTTATAAGTTCGGTTTTTAACTTGTGCACAACGGCAGTCTGTCTCAAAACTACCTGTTTATGTTTTAAAAGTAGTTGAAGTAGCTGCGATATCCAACAAAAACTGCATTTGAGGTATTTTGAGTTTTGAGGTGATGTACTTGAGGTTTGCCCCTTTTTAAGCCCTCTAAAAGCTTTACAATGCGCAAGGAGCTGAGTTATTATCGCTGACTTGAGGAATACCTTAAGTTCACCCAAAAACGAGCGAAAAGCGCAGCAGG
>TARA_R100000306_G_scaffold50791_2_pt1 | contig 20108 bp, 14 predicted proteins | sample TARA_R100000306 | Tara Oceans TARA_R100000306 (sample SAMEA2620824) | marine metagenome | biome: marine biome (ENVO:00000447); feature: mesopelagic zone (ENVO:00000213); material: "saline water (ENVO:00002010), including plankton (ENVO:xxxxxxxx)" | depth 1000 m | reverse complement strand
TCAGGAACAGCAACTCACTGAGGATGAAGCGAAAGTGCTGGACCGTCTGGGGATCTTTGGCGACTCGCGCCGTAAGTTCTTAGGGCAGATCTCAGCCGCCAGTATGAGTGTTATGGCATCGCCGTATTTCTCTTCCGGACTCTTAGCACAAACGACTCCAGACACCTTAAAAGACGATCTGGATGCGCTTTTAAACGAAGTGGAAGTCAAGCTTCACGTTAACGGAAATGTTAATCCTTTAACATTAGATTCACGTACTTCGTTGCTTGATGCCTTGCGCGAACACCTGCAACTCACAGGAACCAAAAAAGGATGCGATCACGGGCAGTGTGGTGCGTGTACGGTGATCATTGATGGGAAACGAAAACTTTCTTGCCTTACCCTTGCCGCTACCTGTAAAGACAAAAAGATCACCACCGTTGAAGGCCTAGCCGATGGCGCAGGCTTGCACCCGATGCAGGAAGCCTTTTTAAAACACGATGGCTTTCAATGCGGGTATTGCACCCCGGGACAACTGTGTTCGTCTGTAGCTTTATTAGACGAAGCTAAGAACGGCGAAGCCAGCTACGTGACTGAAGATTTTACACAGGTCGCTCAAAACCTTGACCTTTCTGAAGAAGAGATCAGAGAGCGTATGTCGGGTAATATTTGCCGCTGCGGCGCATACAACAACATTGTACAGGCCGTAAAAGAAGTACAATCGGGTGTTGAAGAACAACCCAAATGGCGCTTCGCGAGTGTAGACGAACTTAAAGCAGCAGGCGATAACCAATAAAACCAACTATGAGACCATTTAATTATATAGCAGCCAAAACACGGCAAGAAGCCCTGACAGCGATACAAGAACGGGATGAAGCCAAATACCTGGGCGGGGGAACCAACCTCGTTGATCTGATGAAGGAAGATGTAGAACGCCCCGAACACCTTATAGAGGTGGCCGATCTGGACAATGATCGCATCATCGCCAATGCCGCCGGTGGATATACGCTGGGCGCGGCAAAGAGCAATTCGGCGACGGCGAATGCTCCGGAGATCCGTAAAAATTATCCGCTACTGTCTATGGCGATGCTTTCTGCAGCTACGGCACAAATACGTAATATGGCGACCAACGGTGGAAACCTGTTGCAGCGCACCCGTTGCCCGTATTTCTTTGAAACTTCGATGCCATGCAACAAGCGCGAACCGGGAAGCGGTTGTGGCGCCTTGGAAGGTGCTAATGCCAAACACGCCATTTTTGGATGGAGTAAAAGCTGTGTGGCAACCCATCCTTCTGATATGTGTGTGGCGCTGGCAGCACTCGAGGCTACCGTAAGCGTACAAGCCCCTGACGGAAGCGAACGTACTATAGATTTTACCGACTTTCACCGCCTGCCGGGTTCGTCTCCGGAAAAGGACAATACTTTGGAGCCGGGGGAGTTGATCACGGCGATCGATCTGCCTAAACCGCAGTTTACCGAGCATTACCATTATTTGAAAATTCGGGAGCGTAGTAGTTACGCCTTTGCCTTGATCTCTGTAGCAGCAGGGCTAAAAATACGAGGAGGAATCATCACCGATGCCGGTCTGGCAATGGGAGGTGTAGCCCACAAACCGTGGAAGCTTACCAATGCAGAAGCCTACCTGATCGGGAAAAAACCAAGTACAACACACTTTGAGGAAGCAGCACGTCTGGCATTAGAAGATGCTCAAACGCTTGCCCACAACGAATACAAAGTACCAATGGGAACCAAAGCCATCGTGCGTGCTTTGGAGCAAGCCTACGCTAAAAAGGCCTAATCAATACACAACATTATGAATTCATATACATCAAAAGGAACCGGAAACCCGATCAACCGTGTGGAAGGAAAACTTAAAGTGACCGGAATGGCAAAATATGCCTCCGAGTTCAACGTAAAGGATCTGGTCTATGCGCAGGGCATCAACAGTACGATCGCCAAAGGACGCATTACTGCGGTAGATACTTCGGAAGCGGAAGCCCAAAAAGGGGTGCTCGCCGTGATCACCTTTAAGAATGCAGAAAAACTCGCGCAGTACGAGAAAGACTTACATCCCTTATCTACCACCAGTATTCAACCGGTACTGCAGAGTAACGAAGTGCATTACTACGGGGAGTATGTAGGAATGGTGGTTGCTGAAACTTTTGAGCAGGCGCAATATGCAGCCCGACTTGTAAAGTATACCTACGAAGAAGCCACACCGGATATTGACTTTGAAGCGTCAAAACCTAAAGCCTATAAACCCACGGAGCAGTCTGACTACTCCCGGGGAGATGTGGCTACCGGACTTGCAGAAGCAGACGTTACCCTTGATGAGACCTACGTAACACCCATTGAGCACCACCATCCCATGGAATTGCATGCGCTTATCGGTTCATGGAACAACGGTAAGGTACAAGCCTATGCGAGTCAGCAAATGATAGACAATGCGGCAAAGACGATTGCAGACACCTTTAAGATCGATAAAAAGAACGTACGCGTGATGTCGCCTTATGTAGGGGGTGGCTTTGGTTCTAAGTTGGCTGCAAAACAGCATGTGATTCTTGCCTTGATGGCTTCTAAAGCTGTCGGGCGTCCCGTACAGTTCACTGTAACGCGTACGCAGATGTTTACCAATACCAACTTACGTCAGCGTAACGAGCAGCGCATTCAAATAGGGGCTAAAAAAGATGGTACCCTTACAGCTTTGTCCCACGATACTTTATCGCATACTTCAACTTATGAGCAGTATCAGGAATCTTGTGGTACGGTGACCAAAATGCTGTATAAAACACCCAACAACAGCGTAACCCACCGCTTGATGCCAATGAATCTGCAATCGCCTTTTGCGATGCGTGCTCCCGGGGAAGCGACGGGTAGTTTTGCTTTAGAATCGGCGATGGATGAGATGGCGTATAAACTGGATATGGATCCTGTAGAATTTCGAATCAAGAACGATACGCAGGTAGACCCAAGTAACGATAAACCCTTTTCTTCCCGTTTGCTGAATGAATGTTTGCGGCTGGGCGCTAAAGAATTTGGTTGGGAGCACCGTCCCAAAACTCCCGGGACAAAATCTGAAGGTAATTGGCTGGTAGGTTATGGGGTAAGCGGTGCCTCGCGTCGCGCTCCGTTTATGAAGACTTCGGCTAAAGTGATTTTAGAATTGAAAAACAACGAGGTGTATGCCACCCTGCAAATGGATGCGACCGATATCGGTACAGGAAGTTATACCATTCTGGCACAGACGGTTTCAGAATATTTAGATATTCCTGTAGCGCAGGTAGATGTAGAGTTGGGCGATTCAGAATATCCGGTTACACCCGGTTCCGGAGGATCCTGGGGTGCTGCTTCTTTTGCTAACGGAGCCCGTGCAGCCTGCGAACAGGCGATGAAGGACTTAAAAGCTAAAGCAAGTGTTACAGATGCGACTTCGACGGCTGCGCTGATGCAAGCGAGTAACTTGAATACGCTGGAAGCGGAAGGAACGGCTGAGCCTGATGAAGAATATAAGGCGCATAGCGTGTTTTCGTTTGGTGCCAATTTTACCGAGGTTTGGGTAGATAAAGATACGGGTGTATTTCGCATCAAGCGTATGCTTAATGTGGCCAGCTGCGGAAAGATCCTGAACCCTAAAACGGCTTTTGGTCAGATCATAGGCGGTTGTGCGATGGGAGCCGGGATGGCGATCGCAGAGCGCACCGAAGTAGAACCCAACTACGGAAACTTTATTACGCGGTCGTTTGCAGACTATCACGTTCCTGTAAATCTGGATATGGCCAATATTGATGTGATCTACCTTCCTGAAGAAGATAAGATCGCCAACAAAATGGGCATCAAGGGTATAGGCGAACTCGGTATCACCAGTGTTGCGGCTTCTATTGCCAATGCAGTCTTTAACGCGACTGGTAAGCGTATGCGTGAGTTGCCGCTCACCCCTGAGAAAATGATAATGAAAGAAGAAAGCGCGGCGTAACAGCTTGTGCATTATAAATTCAGCGTCCTGTGGTTGAAACAACTGCAGGACGTTTTTTGTGGGCTGCGCCCAAGGCGATAAATTGCTGAGGTTTGGCTTATGACCAAAAAATCATCAGCGCAAGTCTCACAGGCTTACACTAAAGCTGTTTTAAAGTTTGCGCCCAAGGCTATTATACGCTAAGTTTTGGCTTGTGAAAAAGGAATCTTCAGCGCAAGTCTCAAAGGCTTACACTAAAGTAGTTTAAGGTTGCACCCAAGGCGATAATACGCTGAGGTTTGGCTTAAAATAGTTTACGCGTGAAGCTTGTAGATCAGGCTTCTTTGTGAATACTTCCCAGCTTGTCGCGCAAGGAAGGGACGTCGCGTTTGCGGGTAACCGCTAGCAGTTCCGCAAGTACAGACAGTGCAATTTCCTGCGGCGTGATGGCTCCGATATCAATTCCTGCCGGTCCGTAGATACGGTCAAGCACTTCAGCATCTAGATCGGGCTTGTAGTCTATGAGTTCGTTAAACAACTTTTCCCTGCGTTTAGAGCTTCCCAAAATCCCAATATATTGCGGATGTTTATCATAGATGTTCACCAGAAAGTTAAGGTCGGTCGCATAATTGTGATTCATCAACACCACCGCCGATTCTTCATCAATGACGAGTTGGTGAGCTTCTTCCGGTAACAGATGCAGTACGCTCTTTACTCCGGGAAAATTGGCTTCGGTCTTGGGGTCTTTGGGAGAAGCGATCACTGTCACGTCCCAACCCAGTTGTGAAGCCTGAATACCTAATTGCACGGCATCATGTTCCGCACCAAACAAGAATAACTGAAAAATAGGAGGTAGCTGTTGCTTAAATTCTAAAGTATTTTCGGCAGGAGTGGTTTGCGTTTCTTCACCATTCAAAAATAGAGGCGTTCCTGCTTCAAGCTGCACCTGAGAACCTAAATAGTGTTGGGTTGCCTCAATATCGCGGCTGTAATACGCGCAAATTTGTATTGGAGTACGTTGCTCAAAAGCAGTGGAGAGTTGGTTGTACAGGGCTTCGGTAACCACCAAGGGTTCGATCAGGATGTAGAGCATACCTTCACAGCCCAGACGGTATCTGCCGTCGTAGGTCATCATTTTGGGGTTTCCGGTTTCGAAGACCTCCTGCGCCTGAAAAAGCACTTCCTTTTCTACGCAGCCGCCGCTTACCGCTCCGGTCATCGTTCCGTTAGCTGCGATCAACATACGTACGCCCGGTTTGCGGTAGGAGGAGCCGTCAAGAGCGACGACACTTGCCATAACACAAGCCTGTTGCTGTTGGTAATAGGTAAAAGCCGTTGTGATCAGGGTGCGAAACTCGTGTGTCATAAGAAAGGAGTGAATATCAAATGTAGCCTTTTTTGTGCTTTTAGGAAACGCTAATCCCCGATGCAGCCTGCTAAAGTTGTATTAAAGTCGGTTTAAAAAATACTGTTTTACAGCTAGAAAAGCCTTAAAGGATACGAATACGCAAGTTTTACCTTTATTTTAATAAAAAGCCCTGTGTTTATCAGTAATTTTTCAGATTGAGAACGAATCCAACTATTAAAAATTCAATGAAAGAAGCAAGCGGTTATCCCGGTATAGAAAGTTATGGTGTAATAGGAAATTGTCAAACCTGTGCGTTGATCCAACGGGAGGGCAGTATTGATTTTATGAGTTTCCCGGAGTATGATTCTCATTCGGTTTTTGCAGCGCTTCTTGACCAAAATAAGGGAGGAAGTTTTCATACGCGTCCGCAAGCGCCTTATGATAAAAGTTTTCAGGAATATATTTTAGATACGGCTGTGCTCACCACACGGTTTTTATCAGAGGCTTACAATGTAGAGTTTACCGATTTTATGCCGATGAAGTCCGATGGAAAACCGGAACGCAATCAGTTGGTGCGTAAGATCAGTTTGATACGCGGAAGCCTTTCCTTTGAGCTGATCCTAAACGTTTTGATCGATTATGGGAAGGTAGACACGCAGATCGACTATGTAGACGCCCATACGGTAGTTTTTAAGAATGAAGCGCATCCTGAAGGGCTCAAAGTGCGCAGTAGCATGGCTATTGTTGAAGAGGAAGCGCTGGTGGAGCAGTTTAGTCTGGAGGAAGGAGAAGACGCCTTTTTTATCATTGAAGCGGCAAAAGAGGAACAGCCTGAAGCTACTATTGCCGAGCAGTGTGAAGAACTGAATATCAAACTGCATGATACCATACACTTCTGGCATCAATGGATCAAGACCTGCAAGTACACCGGTGATTTTGCCGAGCATATGAAACGTTCTGCGATCACCTTAAAACTGATGACCAGTGCCAAATATGGTTCTACAGTAGCCGCGCCCACCTACGCCTTGCCCGAGAAGATAGGCGGAGATAAGAATTGGGATTACCGGTACGCCTGGGTACGGGACGCCGCGTTTACCATGTATGCTTTTATGCGCTTAGGCTTTATAGAAGAGGCCTCGCATTTTATGAAATGGATCTATGATCTTATCGATGCCGATATCAATGGAGATGTGGAGTTGCAGATTATGTACCGTATTGACGGCAGTCGCGACTTGGATGAGGAAGAGCTGGATCTTGAAGGCTATAAACGATCACAACCGGTGCGTATAGGGAATGCCGCTACGGGGCAATTGCAACTGGATGTGTTTGGCGAATTGATGGATACCATCTACCTCTTTGATAAATACGGACAAAATGTGATGTATTCTTTCTGGAGAAATGTAGAGAAACTGATCGATTTTGTATGTAAGAACTGGGAAAACCCCGATCACGGGATCTGGGAGGTACGTGAAGTCAAGCGACACTATCTGTTTTCACGATTGATGTGTTGGGTAGCTTTAGATAGGGCGATACGGCTCGTTCGTAAGCGATCCTTACCAACAGATGTAAGCCAATGGATCGAGAACAGAAACCGGATCTTTCAGGATATTTATGATAATTTCTGGGATGAAGAATTACAAAGTTATGTACACTTTAAAGGTGCCAAAACCGTGGACTCGTCTTTACTAATGATGCCGCTGATGAAGTTTATCAGTCCGTATGACAAGCGCTGGGTCAAAACGATGAAAGTGATCGAAGACCAACTCATTGTCGACGATGTATTGGTATATAGAAACCTGCACGACAGTATTCCGAATAAAGGAGAAGCAGTTGAAGGTTCGTTTACCATCGGTTCGTTCTGGTATATCGAATGTTTATCTCGTGGAGGCGAAGTCGAAAAAGCAGAACGGTATTTTCAGAAGTTGATGAGTCACAGCAACCATCTCAACCTATTTGCAGAAGAATTGAGTCCGTCTGGCGCCCAATTGGGGAACTTTCCGCAGGGCTTCTCCCACTTAGGACTCATCAGTACCTTATTTTCTATAGACCGCCAAAAAGGGCAAAATACCTTTGTTTTAAAACAATAATGAAACCTTTACTGATGCAAATGAGGAACTAGAATCCCTAAAAACTTGTATTTTTGGGGGCTATGAAAGACATCAAAACAAACGTTTGTATTGTGCTGGCTACAGCAGTACTCGTACTCTCCTGTAAAGAGCGGGCAAGCGATAAGATAAAAACTTCGACTGCCACAAAAGAAGTTCAACAAGAAGCGCATCAACTTGTGGTAGCGCAGCCCGATAGTATAGCGACCCCGGAAGGGATGGTATGGGTTTCAGGCATCAAATTTACACAAGGCGCACGACCCGGAGATTCTTTTGCGTTGCCGCGTGAAAAGCCGGCACATCCGGTAGCGGTAGACGGATTCTTTATAGATATCACCGAAGTGACCAATGCGCAGTTTAAAGCCTTTGTTGAGGCTACCGGTTATGTAACGCTTGCGGAGCGCCCGGTTGACTGGGAAGAGCTGAAAAAGAACGTGCCTCCCGGAACACCAAAACCTGCTGATAGTGTATTGCAACCCGGATCACTGATCTTTGACCGCAGTGTACAAGGTGTAGGCGACCTTAATGATTACACGCAGTGGTGGGAGTGGAAAATAGGGGCCAACTGGAAACATCCACAAGGACCGGGAAGTAGTATTGAAGGGAAAGACGATTACCCTGTTGTACACATAAGTTATGAAGACGCCTTAGCCTATTGCAAATGGGCCAAGCGTCGCCTGCCCACCGAAACTGAATGGGAGGCTGCCGCGCACGGACAAATGCCCGGAGGGGTTTACACCTGGGGAGATGATGATCGTGCGCTCCCTACCAAAGCCAATACGTGGCAAGGAACTTTTCCTACCAAAAACACCAATGAAGATGGCTTTGCCTATGTGGCTCCTGTAGCTTCTTTTGATCCCAACTCCATTGGGATCTATGACATGTCTGGTAATGTATGGGAACTCACCCAAGACTGGTTTTCTACGCGCTATTATGAGGAACTTGCCGGGAGTACAACTGTAAATCCACAAGGGCCTGCAGCGAGTTATAATCCTGAAAATCCCTATCAAGCCGAGAAAGTGATCAAGGGAGGTTCGTTTTTATGTGACGACTCGTATTGTGCCAGTTATCGTATTTCTGCACGAATGGGGCAGGCGCCTGACTCTGCAACAGATCATAGTGGTTTTAGAACCGTAGCCGATGTAAGTATGCTTCAATCGGAATAAGACTCAAAAAGCCTGTCTACTTTTTAAGAAAAGGATTTCGTATACTTGTAAGTTAAATGTGAATTAGACACTTTTAATTTTTCAATCTATGAGATCTATTTATACGCTAAGTTTAGGAGTACTTGCGCTTGTCGCGGTTTCCTGTAAACAAACTCAGGAGTCTGTTGCAAGCGAGGCTTCACAAACCGAGGCAGAAGCCTGTGCAGAAATGCCTTATAACAACCCTATTGTTGGTCAGCGGGCCGATCCCTGGGTGTATAAAGATGATGACGGGACTTACTATTTTATTGCCACCGCTCCCGAATATGACCGTATTGAGATCAGAAAGTCCGATAGCATTAACGGTCTAGGCACTGCCGAACCACAAGTGATCTGGACGAAACACGAAACTGGTAAAATGGGACATCATATCTGGGCTCCTGAGCTTCATAAGATCGACGGCAAATGGTATGTGTATTTTGCTGCCGGAGAAGCAGAGAATGTATGGAATATTAGAATGTTTGTGCTTTCTACCGATGCTGCAGATCCTACACAAGGCGAATGGGTAGAAGAGGGGCAGATCGCTACCGAGCGCGACTCTTTCTCACTTGATGCCACCACTTTTGAACACCGTGGGAAAAGGTATCTCATTTGGGCACAGAATGTGCGTGAAGGCGAGAATACTTCATTGGTGATGTCTGAAATGGAAAATCCTACAACCTTGACCGGTCCGGAGATCGTGATCAGCGATCCTGAATTTGACTGGGAGCGTATAGGCTATAAAGTAAATGAAGGTGCCGCAGTGATCAAACATGACGGAAAGATCTTTGTTACCTATTCTGCAAGTGCTACCGATAAAAACTATGCGGTAGGTTTATTGTGGGCAGATGAGAACGCCGACCTGATGGACGAAGCTTCCTGGAACAAATCAGAAACTCCTGTCTTTGCAACGAATGCTGAAGCCAGGCGTTTTGGTCCCGGGCATAACTCGTTTACCAAAGCAGAAGATGGTGAAACCGATGTGATGATCTATCACGCCCGTGTTTACGAGAAGATCCGTGGGAACTCCTTATACGACTTCAACAGACATACTCGTGCGCGTATCCTAAAATGGGATGAGCGTGGTTTTCCTGATTTCAGACAAAAACAACGCGATTAAAAACAGTTGTAGTGTATTTGGAAAAAAATGAGACTTTTAAGATTCATATTGCTAATTTTAGTTTCTATTTCTTGTTCAAAAAATAGAAATCAAATCAATCTTCCTCAATCTGATTATACAAATTATTCGATAAAAGAAAACTTATCTGACTATCTAATCTATGTTGACCAAGTTACCGAATCAGAATTTAGAATTATTGATGATGATACATTAACCACAGAATTAGATTCAACTTTGCACAGCAGAATTGATTCCCTTCGATTTAAAAGACGCCATCATGATTATCCAAAAATTGTTTTGTCACTTGACCAAGATTTGCCATATCAAACTTTCCAAAAAATAACAAAGGAATTTCGTAAGGCATTTAAGCAATCATTTGTGCTTGACTTGAAAGGGGAAAAAGATTTAAGAATTATATTACCACCATATATTCAAAATGACTCGGAATATATAGTGGACCGATTAAAAGGAAAAGGAGCACCAAATTATTATTCGGAATTAGAGCCTTACTTTTTAGAAAATAAAGTGTTGAATCTAAATGTAAGTGTAAATGAATTTCAACTGACAGATTTAAATTCTAATAAGATATCTGATTTGAAAACATATGCAGAATTTAATGAAAAGTTTGTTCTTCTTTTGGAGTTTTCGTCTAATTCTACATATCAGGATTATGTGAGTGTGGCTTCTTACTTAAATTCTATTTTCGCCGAAATAGTTGATAAAGAAAAATTAGAAAACAATTTAACAGACGAAGAAATACAGGAAAAATATAGGTTTATAATTGAAGAAAAAAACGCACTAAAACACTGGTGACCGTTGCACAAGACTGTAAAACGCAATATTATGAACATAAATAAGCCGCTTTTAAGCGGTTTTTCTTTTTATGATCATTTAGATTTGGACAGAATTCAAAACTCTTAAAACGGATTTATCGCTGTTTGTCAGTCTGTTTTTCAGAAAAAAAAGGAAGCGAAAATTCCTGCTCCGCTTTTCGCTCGTTTTTGGGTGAACTTAAGGTATTTTTTGAGGTTGTAGGCAATGGCGGAGAGCTGCATACACTTATTAGCTTGCTTTAAGCCGATGGTATTTACTTTTCTCAATCCCATAAACTGTGTTAAGGTTCCGAACACAGGTTCTACCGTGCTTTGCCGCTTGCCTTTCATATACCGACCCTGTGGGCTTTCTACCCGAGCGATGTTGCGCTGATATTCTGCGCGATAATAGGTAACGCTGAACTTCTTTTCCTGAGCGCTTTTTCCCAGACAGCTGCTGCGTATAGGACAGTCAATGCACACATGCTTGCGACAACGGTATTCTTTCTTTCGAGTACCGGTTCTGTAATCGTTAAACTCCTTGGTGAATGGAATAATCTTACCCTGTGGGCACAGATAATGATCTTGTTCTTCAACATACGTAAACCCATCAGGACCGCCTTTAAAGGTGCCGTGAGGCGGTATAAAACTTTTGATTGCCTGACGCTCTAAAAATGCGTAGTTCTCTCCAGAGCTATATCCTGTATCGGCTACACAGTTCTCCCAGTACAGTCCTTGCTGCCACAGGCGGAGCTTTACACGCTTAACTATATCAGGCAGTTGCTGATTGTCTTTACCATCTGCGTGGTAGGCTTTAATGTCGGTGATCACGTGATGACCAGTATCTACACTAAGCTGACTCAAGTAATTGAGTTTTCTAGCCTTTCCGGGTTTAACACTTATGCGTGCGTCAGGATCAGTAGGACTGTAATGTGTTTTATTGCTGGTGTACTTACTGCCTTTATTTCCTGCTCCCGGTCGTTGATCCTGATCTTTACTCCAACGCTTGTTACGAGTAGCGATTGACTGTAGTTCCTGCTCATTAGCTGTTATGCTGCGTTGTCCCTTATTTGATTTATCGCCTTTACTCTTGCGCAAAGGCTGCTCTTTGTCCATCGCACTAATATGGCGTACCCTGCGAAGGTGAGACTCCAGTTCTTCCTCAGGAACTTTAAGCTCCAGACTATCCATTGAAGCATTAGCTTTTACCGGTGCGCTATCGATAGCTTGAGTATGACCGCTCACCATCCCGGCTTCTACACACAGGCTGAATACGTTTGTAAATACGGACTCAAAGACTTGTTCTGGGAAGAGTTGTCGTGTACGACTGATAGTAGAATGCCAGGGCAGCTCTTCATCAATATCATACCCGATGAAAAACAAGATATCCAGTCGCATACTGCAATGTTCGATAAGCTTGCGGTCACTAATGATATTCTCTAAATAGCCCACTAGGCAAAGTTTAAAGAAAACCACCGGATCTATACTCTTTTGACCGCTGTTGCCATAAAAGCCGCGTGTAAGATCATAGAGAAAATCTAAGTTTAAGGCTTCTTTCAATCGACGGTATAAATTAGTGACCGGTACCCGCTCACTCAGCTGAAAACTGTTGAACAGCTGTTCTTGATATACTTTTTTTCCTTGCATACCATGAAATTAAAACACAACTGTAAATTAAGTATAACCCGTATGTTAGCTTTTTGCTAACTTGTGCAACAGGCACACTGGCTATAGTTCATTGCTGCAGTAATCCTCACAGTTTATTTAGGCAACTAAACCATAGCCAAGACAGATATGTCCAACTGACTATTGGTAAGCCTTCTGGTGGTATAGTCTTCAGCAGTACCAATAAAAAATCCCCTCAAGCCAGCTTGAGGGGATTTTTTATTGGCGCCGTCAAAGGGTTTAATACTTTGAGGCCTGCCTTAGTTGGCAGGCAGGCTTGCCTCGAAATTGAAAATTCGTTACTAAGCAATGTCTCGTGGGTTTGTCCTGAGGTAGTTTACGCTCTGTAAGTGCAGTTTTTACATCTGCTCACTAAAGAAGATTCCGTTCATAAAGAGTTTTGAAGTCCCGTACCAGAAAGCTCTAAAATTGGTATTGTCTGTAAAGATCAATACGTTTCCTCTTCCTGCGCCTTGATGTACAAAAGGGCGTGTTCCTTTGATCGCCTCATAATTGATACTGCTGATGTATCCTGCAGCAAGCGGCTCATCGGTATATTGAACCGGGTTTTTATAACTCGTTTCATCGGCTTCGATAAACAAGGTAGTATCTCTAAACAAACTGATCCTGTTGTTGTCATAACCAAATGCGATAGGATGCGAGCGGTCTAAAGTTGCTGTAAAAATAGCACCACCTATCACTTGTGCGCCGTTAAAATCTCTGCGTTGCTCAAAGCTGATGTTCTTTGCAGGATTTTCGGTACTCACGGTGGTGTAGTCTATAAGTCCTTGTCTTTTGATCCATCGCGCTGCATTCTTAAAACCGATGAGTGTACCGCCATTGCGTACCCAAGCAGCGATCTTATCTCCGGCAGCTTCATCCAGACCACCGCCCCAGCCGCTGGTAGGCATAATGATGGTGGTGTATTTGTTTAGATCACTTCGGTTGAGGTTGCGGGTATCTAATTTGGTAATGCTGATGTCAAAACGCGTGTCTAGCAGGTGCCAGATCTCTCCGGCGTCGTACGAGCTGATTCCGTCGCCTACCAGTAATGCGATCTTTTGAGGTTTCAAGGCTTCAAACTTGCGGCTTCCCAGATCTATTCCGTCAGTAAGTCCAGATTTAATAGGGTCAATAGTGAGGTGTGACTCTTTAGCAACCTTATCTAAGAACTTTTGGAGTTCTTCAGCATTCAGGCTTTGGTTTTGAACGGGGATCATCACCGTACCGTAATCATAGTCAATACCGTCTGCCGTAAAAGGTTGTAAGGCCACTTTAGCGCGTAAGCCTTTGTTTAGAATAGCGTTTAAGGCTTTTGGTGCATAATAATTACCCCAAGGCAACATATAGGCATAGCTGCTTTGAGCAAGGGTAAGCGGCGTAGCCAATTGTACACTGTCTATTTTACTTCCTGCCAGGCTAGCCGGTGCGCTGTCACTAAAATCAAGATTGAACGCCAGTTGAAAACTCCACGCCGAGATATCATAAAACAGACTGTCTTCAAAGCTGGTGCGCTTTTCAAACATTCCTTTTAAAAGGCGGCTGTGTTTTTGGCTTTTAGGAACCACATAACTGCTTTTAGGATCAAAGCTCAGGTCTTTTGTCGAATAGCTTTCGCTTGGCGTATACACGTCGATCTTATGACGTTGTAAGAGTTTTGCAAGGTGCGTAGCGCGTGCAGGATCGTTCTTGCTTCCGAAGATATACGCGTCATTACCCGCTTTATCTCGCGAGTTTGCATAGAAATCCCGCTGATAATCGAGCAGCTTTACACGCATTTCCTGTGCTGCTTCGAGCGTAGAAAGGAAAGCGGTAAACTGATTTCTAATCGTAAACGGAAAGGTAAGTAGGCCATTATCGGTCTCTTGCACGTGGCCGCGCGAGCTGGCTTGCTCAAATAAGATCCCTATACTCCCATTAATATCAGGGAAGGTAGAACCTTTACCGTAATAGAAATCGTCATAATCTTCTTCGGTATAATAGAAAGAGCCTAGTTTATCAAAAGCTGCTGCGTGGTATTTTCCAATTTCAGCAGTGAGTTCCTGATTCAGTTTAGGCGTTAACGGGTGTGTACGGCTTTGAATTCCCGGCTGAAAGAAAAAGGAAGAATTACTTCCCATCTCGTGATGGTCGGTCAAGATGTTGGGATGCCACGCGTGATAGGTTTTGATGCGCGCTTGCGATTCTGGCAATTCGGTTGGAAGCCAGTCGCGGTTAAGGTCAAACCAGTAGTGATTGGTACGCCCACCCGGCCAAACCTCGCTATACTCGCGATCTTGAGGATCTGAAGATAGATTTTGGTTTTTGTTGGTGTTTGCCCAATATGAAAAACGTTGCAAACCATCAGGATTGAAAGACGGGTCAAACAAAACGACTACATTATCGAGTAGGGCGTCGATTTCCGGTCCTTGAGCAGAAGCCAGATAATAGGCAGCCAGGAGGCCTGCGTTAGAACCACTGGGTTCATTACCGTGAATACTCATCCCCTGATAAGTAACGATAGGCATTTGTGCCGTATTCAAGCTTTCTGCGCCGCTTTCGGTCAAGGCCTGATGTTCTGCTTTGATCTGCTCGATGTTGGCGTGATTTTCGGGAGATGTGATGGTGAGTAAAAGTAACGGGCGGCCTTCAAAGGTCGTTCCTCTACGGTCAATCGTGATTCGGGGAGAAGCGGCAGCCATCTTTTCCATATAGCTTACCAACTGGTCGTGGCTTACGTGCCATTCTCCGGGCATAAAGCCCAGAACTTCCTGAGGTTTTGGAATGTTGGGATCGTAAGAAACGTTGTCTGGTAAGTAATAATCAAGTGTGGGATAAGAGACCTGTGCTTGTGTGGTCGTAAAAACTAGACCCACTAGGAATAGGAGTATGCTTTTTTTCATAAATAAAAGAATGACAATTAGGTTTGTTTTTAAAGATATCATTTTTAAACTAAACCGTTTGACTTAAGCCTAATGCCCGGTCTAATTGGGAGGTTACTAACCGGGCGGGGAGGGGTGCCGTATTGCAATACCCCAAAAATCGGGATAAAAAAAAGCCGCAAAATTTGCGGCTTATAAATCTAGATGATCGATTTTTTAAATATCGTCAAAACTTACGTCTGTAAATGCTTTTGCTGATTTTGTTTCCAGAACAGGTTCTTTGTCTTCTTCCTTAACATAATCACTCTGATGACGCTCACTGATCACTTCTTCTCCTTTTTCTTCAAGGATGTACGAGGTCATTTCATTTAAAATCTCAGAGAATCCTTCAAAATCTTCTTTGTAGAGATAGATCTTGTGTTTTTTGTAGTGAAAGGAACCATCGTCATTTGTGAATTTTTTACTCTCGGTGATGGTTAGGTAATAATCTCCTGCACGTGTAGATCGTACATCAAAGAAGTAGGTGCGACGCCCTGCTCTTAACACTTTCGAGAATATCTCATCATTCCCCTTCATTTCATTATTGCTCATAATCTATGTTTAATTAATACGCTTTATGCTTTCAAAAATGGAAAAAAATAAAATGGTGTACAAAATTTTATTCCATTTCTTTTTCGTCAAGTTGTTTACGGTAAAGTTCCTGATAATATCCCGGTTGGGCAATCAATTCATTGTGGGTGCCTCGTTGTATGATCTGGCCTTCTTCAAGAATGATGATCTTATCGGCATTCTTTGCAGAAGAGATACGGTGGCTTACCAAAATGGTCGTTTTGTTTGCTGCAATACGTTTAAGATTGGCTAAGATCTCTTCTTCAGTCTCTGTATCTACGGCTGAAAGGCTATCATCAAACAATAAGATCTGTGGATCTTTGATTATAGCGCGTGCGATAGAAACGCGTTGTTTTTGACCTCCACTAAGAGTGATACCGCGTTCTCCTAAAATAGTATCATAACCTTTAGAAAAATCAACGATGTTTTTGTGAACCACGGCATTTTTAGCCGCCTGAATCACCTCTTCATCACTTGCCTGATTGTTGCCAAACTTGATATTCTCTTTGATACTGTCACTAAACAGGAAGGCCTCTTGAGGTACATAACCTATAGCGGTACGCAGGTCTTTAAGATTCAACTGGTCTATAGGCGTCTGATCTATTTTTATCGCACCGGTGGTGGTGTCATATAAGCGCCCTATAAGCTCCAAGATGGTCGATTTTCCGGATCCTGTTTTACCAATGATCGCTAAGGTTTCTCCATTTTTAACCTCAAAAGAAACCTCTTTAAGCGCGGTAATGTTGGTGTCATCGTAGGTAAAACTTACGTTGTCAAACTTGATGCTTCCGGTAACGGGGGTGCTAGCTTCGGTTTTATTGACCACCTCAGGCTTTTCTTTAAGAAATTCGTTGATGCGCTTTTGCGAAGCTTCGGCTTGTTGTACGAGTGAAGTGATCCATCCTACCGAGGCTACCGGCCAGGTCAACATATTCACATAAATAAGAAACTCTACGATCACACCGAGATCAGGGATGCTTCCGTCAATGTATTTTTTACCACCAATATAGATCACCAGCAAGTTACTCACCCCGATCAAAGCGATCATCAAGGGAAAGAAAAACGCCTGAACTTTAACCAGGTCAAGGTTCTTTTCTTTATTGGTTTCGCTTAGTTTTTCAAAATTTTCATAGGTCTGCGGCTCGATCCCATAGGCTTTGATCACGCCAATACCGCTAAAAGATTCCTGAGTATATGTACTCAAATGTGATAAATATTGTTGAACGATCGTACTGCGTTTGTGTATAAGTCGGCTTAACTGATAGATCGCCACCGAAAGAATAGGTAAGGGGATAAGTACGTACAAAGTTAGTTCTGGCGCGGTATACAACATATAAGGAATGACCGTTGCAAAAAGAATAACCGTAGTCACACCATACATAATCGCGGGCCCCAGATACATACGCACCTTACTCACGTCCTCGCTTATACGGTTCATCAAATCTCCCGTACGGTTCTTTTTATAAAAATTAAGTGACAGGTTTTGGTATTGATCGTAGACCTCGTTCTTAAGATCGGCTTCCATGTAACGTGAAACCACGATAAACATTTGGCGCATTAAGAAGGTGAAAAAGGCAGAAAGCAGCGCAGCACCCAAGAGTAAGAATAGGGTCATCAACAACTGCTGTTTCAGTTGGCTTAAATCACCACCCTCTTTGATATAGTTCTCTACATACTTGATCATATCTCCCGAGAACTTGGGCGTTAGAATTGCAAAAATTCTGGCAACCAGTACGATGAAGAAGCCAAGAATAAGCTTCCATTTATATTTTTTGAAATATTTATTGAGATGCTGAAGTTCTTTCATAGAATGTTCTACTAGATCTGGGCGTGCGTCCTTTTTTGCTTTAGTATCAAAGCCGCGCAAAGATACACGATTCGGCGTGAAAAGCCACCGATAGATTTTTTAGATAAAAAAGTAATTATGGTTTCTAGAATGTTTTTAAAACGTATTTTTGCATCGATTTTTAAGCCGATTAGGCTTACTGGCTGGTTAGCTTGACTTGAAAATAACCCAAACCAATTAACCAAAGTTCTTTTGAATTATGCTTAACAGAAGGCACATACGCGTGAAAGTAATGCAAGCACTCTACGCCTTACATCAATCAGAAAATCCTGATTTGTTGAAGGAAGAGAAGTTTCTTAATGCGAGCACCGCTCAAATGTATGATCTGTATCTCATTTTGATAGATCTTCTCGTTGAAATCCACGCTCATGCAAAAGACATTCTAGAGCGTTCTCAGCAAAAAATGCTGGCAACAGAATCTGACAAAAATCCCAATCTTAAATTTGTAAACAACCCTGTTCTGATCAAGCTTTCAGAGAATGAATTGCTTCAGAAAGAACTTAAAAAGGCTAAACTGAACAACTGGCGTTTAGATAGCGAGTATGTGGTGTTGTTATACAATGCGCTGTTAGAAAGCGACTTTTATGCCGATTACATGGCTTCTGCGTCTGCCGATTTTAAGCAAGACCGGGATTTTGTGATCGATTTCTTTGCTAAAATCGTGGCGCCCAACGATAAGCTGTACGACTATCTTGAAGATTACCGTCTTACTTGGGTCGATGACCTTCCCGTGGTAAACACCACGATCGTTAAGCGTTTAGGAAAACTGAAGCCAAACTCCCCTGAGAGCACTATTTTACCAAAGCTTTATAAAGACGAGGAAGACCGTCAATTTGCAAAAGACTTGTTGCTGCGTACGGCACGCAATGACGAAGAGTATGAGGCTGAAATCTTAGGCAATACGCCCAACTGGGATCAAGATCGTATCGCGGCTTTAGATAAGATCCTTATTAAAATGGCCTTGTGCGAATTTTTAAGATTCTCGTCTATTCCTGTAAAGGTAACCATCAATGAATATCTTGAATTGTCTAAAGAATATTCAACGCCAAAGAGTAGCATTTTTGTAAACGGTGTTTTAGACCGTCTGGTTAAAAAATACAAGAAAGACAACCGACTTAACAAAGCAGGAAGAGGACTTATCGAGTAAAAAATAGCCAAAACAAGCGCTCAAGGCTTGAAAATGCTCTTATTGGGTAATAAATAAAATTGTATTTTTGGAACTCTAAAAAAGTAATAGAATTATGAAAAAAGTATTTTTTGCAGTAGGATTGGTTGCTGCACTGGCATTTACAAGTTGTAAAGACAACGCTTCGGACAAAGTAAAAGGAGAAAATGTAGAGATGGCTGCAACTCGTGATGCAGATGCAACGGTTTTCCCAACTATGGAATTTGAAGAAAAAGCATACGACTTTGGAAACATCGCTCGTGGTACTGCCGTAGAGCACGTGTTTAAATTCAAAAACACCGGTAAAGCACCATTAGTAATTGTAGATGCTACAAGTACTTGCGGTTGTACCGTGCCAAGTTATCCTAAAGATCCTATTCAACCGGGAGAAACAGGAGAGCTACTTGTAAAATATAATGGTAGTGGCTTAAACGCTGTAACTAAAATCGTTACCGTAAAAGCAAATACCGAAAAAGGATCTGAAACAGTAAAAATTACCGCATTTGTACAGTCTGCTGAAGGACCGGCTGTAAACGGATAAGCTCTTATAAATGGAACAAATAACAAGTTTTTTACCTATTCTTTTGATGATCGCCGTGGTTTATCTATTTATGATACGCCCGCAGATGAAACGTCAAAAGGAAGAGAAAAAATTCGCTGAAGAATTAAAAAGAGGAGATCGTGTGATCACAAAAAGTGGTCTTCACGGCAAGATCTTAGATTTAAACGATACAACCGTGATCTTAGAATCAGGTGCCGGTAAAATGAAGTTTGAGCGCACTGCGCTTTCTTTAGAGCTTACCAAAAAGCTGAATGAACCGGCTAAAGTAGAGAAGAAAAAATAAGATAGATTCTCTTTAAAACAAAAAACACCCGAAGTACTGCTTCGGGTGTTTTTTGTTTAGGGTCGTTCGCTTAATGTGCAGGACTCATCCAAATCTAAAAAAGCTGCTTAACTTTTAAAGTAAAGGAGCTTTTGGTATATATGAAAGAAACTTGATTATTAAGATTCTATAAACAAGCTGGCAATGGTTACCGCTTCGTCACCGGTAAGGATCTCATCGTAAGCCTGTGTAGCAGCATCCATCGTAAACGGACTTCCAGAGCCTAGAGTGGTAACATCTAAACCACCTTGAATAATATTCGCTTCAGTAGTTGCTCCATCATAAACTGCTTGAGTGGCTGCCGGCATTCCTGCACCGCGTTCATTTCCTGTGATCCAACCTTCTAGACCTCTTAATCTTCTGATCTCTGAAGCGTGACGTGCTTCAACAGAATGGATTTGAAGTGCGGCAGTAAGTACGCCTGCACTGCCCATTAAATTGGCTGCCTGACCTTTATATGCACGTACACCGGTATCTTCAAATGCTTGTGCCAGTGCCAATAATTGAGCGTATGCTGTAGCTTGACCTGCTCCGTTTTCATTAAAAGGATCAAAGGTACCGCCAACAGTAAAGTCGAAA
>TARA_R100000306_G_scaffold20291_1_pt1 | contig 20191 bp, 18 predicted proteins | sample TARA_R100000306 | Tara Oceans TARA_R100000306 (sample SAMEA2620824) | marine metagenome | biome: marine biome (ENVO:00000447); feature: mesopelagic zone (ENVO:00000213); material: "saline water (ENVO:00002010), including plankton (ENVO:xxxxxxxx)" | depth 1000 m | reverse complement strand
GGATCGAAACCAGATTGGAAAAAACGATACCCGCGATGGTCTAATACGTGGTTCATATAAATTCTATAGTCCATGGTGCTGCCATCTTCTTTGTTTACTGTTACTTTACTTTCAAAAGATTTATAGCTTTTTTCGGTACCTGGATATTTATCAGCAATAAAATCGTTTAACGTAATACTGAATGGCAACTCATAGGTTTTTGCACCATAGGTAAGATATACTTTTAAGCCTCCAACTTCTACCAATTTTGGGTTGGGCGCATTCCCTTTCCCTCCAAGTAATTCAACTGTTTTAGTTTCACCGTTTGAAGTTACATCTAAGATAAGTGCATCTTTGTTTGTTTTTTCATCATTACCCGCTCTAACCACCCCTTGACGACCTTTCGTCATAGGGTCTGGAATTACAAATGACATTCCCGCCATTTGGTATAAAGAGCGTAACATTAACGGCTGTACACTGTCTTTTGCTATTGCTCCTTGTTTTTGGTCGGCCATACGCATGTACGTTCCTTCAAAAGGAGATGAAATATCATAAGTTCCATCTTCATTATAGGTAATATTAATGGCTCCTTCAGTAGGCTTATTAACAGCAAAAAGTACATTATGAATATTTGCCACCTCGCCAACTTCCAACCAATGGTCGTGGCGATTACCGTCACCTGCTTCTACAATTTTTAAATATTCACTGCCTTCTTCACCTTCAATTAAACCTTCCTTAGCGTTTTTTATAAAATCTTTATATGTAATGGTTACCGGTTGTTTGTTGTAATCGGTTTCAATAGTGAAGTCGTTATCTAATCGCTCTGATAATCGAAGCTTTTTAGGTTGTAAATTTCTTCGCTGTGCAACGCCATCAATTGTATAATCGCCATCTATAAACGTGTTTAAGTACGTGTGTTCAGAAAGTAAAGTGTTTTCGGTTTCACCTTCCCGAATGTGAATTACCCCTTCATAACCAATATAACGTGTAATAAACGCACCTATAATAATCAAGATAAATGAAAGGTGTAACACTAAGGTTGCCCACATTTTTTTAGTGTTCAACTTATATCGGAACATATTACCAATAAAGTTAATCACAAAAAGTCCCATTATGGCTTCGAACCACCAAGCATTGTAGATTAGTTCTCGGCTGTAAGGTGTTGGGGATGTTTCAGATGAAGCATCTAAGAAGGTGCCAATTCCCATGGCAACAGCAAAAACAATAAATAATACGGCGGTGAGTCTGGTAGAAAAAAGGACTGAAGCTATTCTTTTAATCATTATAGCGAATTTTGGCGCAAAAATAAGTATTTCGAGCCATATTTTCTACTGAAATCTGTTAATGAATTTCAGTTTATTTTGACTTTGCGGTTCGGGCTTCAAAAATTTTTAGGTGAATAAAGGTCCCCATATTTCGGGCTCTGTTTTTTGCTAATTGTGCCACTTCTCCAACAAACAGATTATCAATGGTTTGAAACCATAGGTTTAGCCAAACACCAAAATGCATTTCATTGATCGTGCCTTTTTGTTGCTCGTCTACCTCCACGTGTTTTGTTAAAGGGTTCCCTGTGTATTTTTTCTTAAAAAAAAGGTTGCTTTCCCAGAAATCGGTCAGTTTTTCCAAGTGTTCATCCCAATCGGTAATCACCGAGTTGAAAATAGGTCCTAATAATTCATCTGTACGCACAGAATCATAAAAGGTAACCACCAATTTGTTTACGTCTTCTCTATTTCGAATTTCTGTTTTGGACATATAGTTATAATAAGTTTATAAAGATAAGTAAGATATTTACAACTAAACTTATTCCCAGTAACCTAAACGAAAGCTTGTAGGGTGCTTGAGCCAACAAAGCTGCATTATACCCCATACAAAGCGACACACAAAGCAACAGTTCAAAAAAAGTTAACATAGAAGTTCCCTGAGCCAAAATGAGCATGGCAGCTATAGAGCCTATACAACTTTGAAGTATAATGGTCAAAGGAACATACGCATAATAGTTTTCTTTAAACTCTGCTAATAAACTTTTTTCTGAAATGGTTTTCATAACTTTGGTTTTTAAATTCACGGACAAAGTTACTCCTGCTAACCCCTCGTATTTTATGAGCCAAATCATAAACCCATGATTGACGAAGCAATTTTATTGGATTACCAAGCAGAAGTGATTGAATACTCAGTGGGCGACGTGATTTTTTCTGAGAATCAACGGGCTTTATTCTATTTTCAAGTGCAACAGGGAGAAGTGAAAATGTACAACCTCAACGAAGATGGAAAAGAGTTTGTACAAGGTATGTTTACCAATGGGGAAAGCTTTGGCGAGCCACCTTTGTTTGGTGAATTTAAGTATCCTGCCTCAGCTATTGCTATTAGCGATGTGAGCATTATTAAGCTAGGTAAGGAAGCTTTTTTTTCGCTACTGAAAGAGCATTTTGAAATCCACTTGCACATGACAGCAACACTTTCACGCAGGTTGAGCTACAAAGCTATGATGATGAAAGAAATATCGGTGTTTCCACCAGAACACCGTGTATTGACCGTGATCGATTTTTTAAAACTGAAAGACGGGAATCCCCCAAACTTTCAAGTAGACCTTACACGACAACAAATAGCAGATTTAATTGGGCTACGGGTAGAAACGGTTATCAGGGCTGTAAAAAAGCTGGAAGAAGATGAAGAAATTAAAATAATCAACCGAAAAATACATCGGTAAAAAATCAAAAAGTTAGTACCTTCAGCAGTATGTTACACGTAGTTATTTTAGGATTTGGCAACATTGGAAGCAATTTATGTAATGCTTTATATAATTCATCACAAGTTTCAGTAATTCAAATATTTAATAGAAATTTAATTACACTACCTAACAACCTAAAATCCATTTCGGTTACTTCAAATATTTCAGAAGTTAGAGAGGCCGATGTTTATATCATTGCCATTCCAGATGATGCGATTGCCGACTTCTCTGCAACCTTACCATTTAATGATAAATTGGTGGTGCACACTTCAGGAAGCGTGCCTATGCAAGCAATTGATGAGAAGAATAGAAAAGGGGTATTTTATCCGTTACAAACCTTCACCAAAAACAATTTGGTCGATTTTTCTGAAATCCCTATTTGTATTGAAGCTAAAGAACAAACCGATTTAAAGTTGCTTAAAAAATTAGGTGAAAGCATTTCAAAGAATGTGACAGAGGTTTCTTCTGAAGACAGGAAGACACTTCACCTTGCCGCAGTGTTTGTAAACAACTTTGTAAATCACATGTATCACATTTCTGAAGATATTTTAAAGGAAAGCAATCTAGATTTTGAATTATTGAAACCCCTTATCGCCGAAACAGCAAACAAAATAAAAGGTTTATCGCCAGAACAAGCCCAGACTGGCCCTGCTAAACGGAACGACCTAAAAACAATTGAAAATCATTTACATTTGCTTAAGGATAGTCCGTATAAGAAGGTTTATAAGCAAATGACGGAAGCAATTAAGAAAGAATATTTAGAATAAAAAATAGCGCAAATGAAAAAAATTATATTTTTCATTTTTATAGTTTCAATAGTAAGTTGTGGACGGCCTTTTTACACTAACAGCAATTTTTTTAATTGTGCCAAAAACAATACATACGAAGCCAATACAGATAAAAAGCAATTAATCTATGCGATTTTGGAAAGAGCCGTAGTTTTTAAGAAAGACATTCCCGATTACCAACTTATTTCAAATAAGAATAAAATTTACATAAACAATGTTTCCTATACTAGGTTCTTTGGAGGTATGACAAAGCCTAATGAAAGTCAAGTATTTGTTTCGGAAATTCCCAGTACAATAGGCGACGTCCAGTTTTGTTTAAAATCAGAATCTGAACTACAAGCTATTGCCAACAAAACTGACGATTTTCTATATTTGACTTTAGGAAGCATTAAAATAACAGATGAAACGGCTAAAATAGGACTTTCTAATAGTTGGATTGTAAAAAAAAGAAACAAAGGGAAGTATGTGATGATGAGCGGCGGAGGCTATATATTAACATTTAAAAAAGTAAATGGAGAATGGGTTTTTGACGAAACGAAGCCTGTGCATTCTTGGATTTCATAAAAAAGAACGTATATAAGCATATTATTAATTAAAGAGACCCCTGCCGAAGTTTATATTGAGCCCTTAGACAAGCTCAGGACAGGCTGGGTCGAAATACAGGAAATTACACATGGAAAAAAGCTATAAAGAATACCTTAACCAAATTACCACCTTTATTTTTGATGTAGATGGTGTCCTTACCGATGGTTCCATTAGCATCACCACCGAAGGCGAAATGTATCGTACCATGCACACCAAAGACGGTTTTGCGCTAAAAACGGCACTAGAGAAAGGTTTTAACGTGTGCATCATTAGTGGTGGTACCAACGAAGGCGTGCGCGCGCGGTTACGTGGACTCGGCATTACCGATATTTATCTTGGTGCTCACCACAAGACCGATACAATGGACGAGTATCTGGATGTGTACGATATTAAACCCGAAAATGTACTTTTTATGGGAGATGATATTCCTGATCTCTACGTTATGCAACAAATAGGCTTACCGTGTTGTCCGCAAGATGCCGTGCCGGAAATTAAGGCGATTTCAAAATATGTATCTCATAAAAAAGGTGGAAAAGGGTGTGTTCGCGATGTCATTGAGCAAGTACTTAAAGTACAGGGCAAATGGATCAAGAAAGAAAATGCAAGTGCGAAGTACGATTAGTAAATAGAGGCTTTGTTGTTGAATTACTTAAAACTCACCCGACCTATAAACCTACTGTTAATCGCATTGGTTCAAGTGCTAATTAAATATAGCCTTTTTGAACCTTTCGACGCAGTCACTTCGCTATCCAATTTACATTTTTCACTATTAGTAATTGCCACGGTTTGTATTGCGGCAGGTGGTAATATTATCAATGATATCTACGATGCCGAAGTTGACCGTATCAATAAACCGAAAAAAGTGATTGTAGGTAAAGCTATTTCAGAACGGAATGCAAGCACGCTTTACGTTATGCTCACTACCGTAGGAGTAGGTATTGGGTTTTATCTCGCCAATACCATAGGTAAACCTGTATATACAACGCTTTTCATCGGTATTGCTGCATTATTATATCTCTATGCCACGTATCTTAAAACCATTTTACTTGCGGGTACGGTTTTAGTATCTATCTTGGTCGCAATGAGTATTATTATAGTTGGCCTTTTTGATCTTGTTCCGGTTATAAACCTCAGCAATCAGGCTTCTCAGTGGGATGTGTTTAAAATAAGCTTAGAGTATGCCCTGTTCGCTTTTATCCTGAATTTCATTCGTGAATTGGTAAAAGACCTACAAGACATTAATGGTGATAAAAATGGTGGTAAAAGTACTCTCCCTATTGCCATTGGCAGAAGCCGCGCCACTACAGTTGTATTTGCTTTAGGAGCCATTACAACCCTTTCTGTTATTGCTTACATGTATGTTTTCTTATACGCTTACACCTCAGCAATTTTATATTTTCTGTTTTTAGTAGTCGCACCGCTTCTATTCTTTTGTATCAAGTCTTTTGAAGCTGAAAAAACCAAACACTACGCTCTTTTGTCCCTCCTTTTAAAAATTATCATGTTTACAGGAATGTGCTCTATGATGTTATATCCTTTTGTAATTTTATAGCTTTATTAAAAGAAATGAGAAGCTAGAAGTTAGAAACTAGATAGAGGATGCTAAATTTATGTTATAAGTAAGTTTTACCTATTTCATTAATTACTTAATAACTAATAAAACTCATTTCTCAAATCTCAATACTGAATACTATAATCTATGTTACAACAAAAACTAATCAACCACAATATCATTCTCGCATCAGGGTCGCCAAGACGACAAAACTTTTTTAAAGAACTGAGAATCCCCTTTACTGTCGATGTGCGCAAAGTGATTGAAAAATTTCCTACTGAATTAAAAGGAACCGAAATCACCGACTATTTAGCACAGCTTAAAGCTTCGATGTTTAAAGAACTTTCTGAAAATGATATACTTATTACCAGCGACACCATCGTTTGGAAAGAAGGAACAGCCTTGGAAAAACCCAAAGATGCTGCTCATGCTAAAGAAATGTTGGCCGATTTAAGCGGTAAGTTTCACGAAGTGATTACATCGGTATGTTTTACCGGGCCTGACTTTCAAAAAACGGTCAATGAAACTACTAAAGTGTGGTTTTCAGAGCTTTCCGAAGAAGAAATTAATTATTATGTCGATACCTATCAGCCTTTTGATAAAGCAGGCGCCTATGGTATTCAGGAATGGATTGGGTATATTGGTATTGATAAAATTGAAGGTTCTTTTTTTAACGTTGTAGGCTTACCAACACGATTGGTTTATAAAACCCTCATAGCGCTTACTTCAAAATAATGAAAGTACTTTTGTTTTTCTATACCTTTACGTATAAATTATAATGATGCATAAAATTGGTATTTCCCTTATTTATAAAATCGTTCTTCTAGTAAGCATTGCTGTTGCGAGCTTTTCTTGCAAAGAATCGGAACATAACCTAATCCCAAATAGTAATACGGAAGCAACCGACTCTGTTACGGGCAACCGTCAATTACCAGAGCAATTTAAAGACTACTGGTATGCTGGCAAGGCAGAGCTTACTTCTTATGAGCTTATGCAAGAACGCTATGGTGAGATCCGTCAAGGGACGGCTGTAACCATATTCGTTACCGAAGACTTTCTGCCCGATGCCCAAGTAAAAGCCAATACGCAATCTGAAGAAAATGTTTCGGTATTAAAGCTGAATAAAACCAAGAAGTTTACAACCGGTATTTATTCATATTCTATAATGACGAGTACCTTTAACCCTATACAAACACCTAAACACGCACTTAAAATTAGCAACTCGGTACAAGAATGGTGCGGACAAGTATATATGCAACTTAATAACCGAGAAAAATTCAATATTATTTCTCATTCCTATTTTGAAGGGGAGGCCGATCAAGAGCTTACACTTAATAAAACTTGGCTGGAAGACGAACTGTGGAACTTAGTTAGAATCAACCCAGAAGAATTACCTACTGGAGATATCGAAGTAGTGCCCTCATTCGAATTTATCAGGTTACGCCACAAAGAAATTAAAGCCTATCGTGCTCATGCCAATATTAAACAAGGCGATTCCCTTTCCGTATATTCGTTACATTACCCTATGTTAGAACGAGAACTTATCATCTATTTTAATAGTGATTTTCCTTATGAAATTGAAAAATGGGAAGAAACCAATGGTACTGCCCCTAATGATAGTACTCGCTTAAAAACCACTGCCCATAAAATAAAACGCATTCGTAATGACTATTGGAACTTGAACCGAAATAAAGATACCGGCCTGCGCGATACCTTAGGCCTTAAATAATATTTATATGAATATCGAATTGTATTTCCCTCAAATACTAAAGTCTATTTTTGTCATATTCCTTTTTTTAGTATTACGCTATATGGCCATTAGTGTTATTAAGCGATACGCCAATAAATTTGAACGGCTAGAGCATCGTACTGGACTGATTATGAAACACGTAAATTTTACGATTATTTTTAGTATTGTGCTTTGTTTAATTTTAATATGGGGAGTAGAAATTAAAGACCTTGGTTTAGTCATGTCCTCTGTATTTGCAGTAATCGGAGTTGGTTTTTTTGCTCAATGGTCTATCCTAAGTAACATTACCAGTGGAGTGATAATGTTTTTTACTTTTCCGTATAAAATAGGAGATTATATTAAGATTCACGATAAAGAATTCCCGTATGAAGGAATGATAGAGGATATTAAAAGCTTTCACGTGATGGTTCGTACCAAAGAAAATGAGCTCATCACCTACCCCAACAGTATGATGCTTCAAAAAGGAGTGACAGTAATCAAAGCCGAAGAGTATCACGATATGGTCGACCAAGAAGAAGAACATGATAAAAACCTTACGGAGCACGGAACCGATTAATTGCCTCGATCGCTTTTAAACTGTATCGTTTTAGCGGAATGAATCTAAATAAACAGTACAGTGAATCCCTCTTATTAACTATATCATCTATTTTCTTTTTTCTTTCAGCAAAGCGATCTTTCTTCTTCGCAAATACACTACTTTTTTCACTATATAATTTGGTATCTTTGATTCTTTCAGAAAAAAATACACCAAATACTATGCGCAACATTTTTACCGTACTGCTTCTGTTAAGTATCAGTACAACCGCCTGCTTCGCTCAACAACCTCAAAAACCTACTGCTTCTGAAATTTACCACGACCTTCAGCAACTAAACTTCTTAGGGTCGGCTATGTACATTGCAGCACATCCCGATGATGAAAACACTCGGTTGATTTCCTATTTGGTAAACGATGTGCACGCGCGTACAGCGTATCTATCTTTAACGCGAGGTGACGGGGGTCAAAACTTAGTTGGTTCTGAGATTCGTGAGTTGCTTGGTGTAATTCGAACCCAAGAATTATTGGCGGCACGTCTTACCGATGGCGGACTGCAGTTATTTACCCGTGCCAATGACTTTGGGTATTCCAAAACCCCAGAGGAAACATTGGCTATTTGGAACAAAGACGAAGTGTTGAGCGACGTGGTACGCGCCATTCGAAAATTTAAGCCTGATGTTATTATCAATCGTTTCGATCACCGCAGTCCAGGTTCTACGCACGGGCACCACACCTCATCAGCTATGTTGAGCGTAGAGGCGTTCGATTTGGTAAACAACCCCAACAGCTACCCTGAAACAGCCAACACCTTTGGCACGTGGCAACCCAAACGTTTATTTTTTAATACCAGCTGGTGGTTCTACGGAAGCCAAGAAAAGTTTGAGCAAGCAGACAAAACTAATTTAGTGGAAGTACAGACTGGAAGCTACTTTCCTTCATTGGGCTTGTCCAACGGAGAGATTGCTTCCTTAAGCCGAAGCATGCATAAGTCACAAGGGTTTGGCAGCACCGGTACCCGCGGAAACCAAAATGAATGGCTGGAATTCTTAAAAGGTGATTTTAAAGAAGGAAACAATAACTTGTTTGAAGGCATTGACACCTCTTGGTCGCGTATTGAAGGCGGTGAAACCATTGGCGGTATTTTATATCCACTGGAAGATAATTTTGATTTTAAAGATCCATCCAGAATGCTCCGCCCCTTGCTACAAGCGTATGAATTGGTCAAAAATATTGAAGACGACCATTGGCGCTCCATAAAAACAAAACAACTGGAACAGTTGATTATCGACTGTGGTGGTATTTTTGTAGAAGCTGTTGCCCAGAGCAATTCCATTAGGCCTCGTGAAAAATACAATGCAGATTTTGAGATTATAAATCGTAGTGACTTTCCTATGGAATTAGCCTCTATTACCTATCCTTCAGGAAAGACAATTGTAGCCGAAAACAAAACCTTGGCTCCAAATGAAAAACACAGCCTGGAAGCCACTTTGTATTCTGAAAATGAAACAAACTCAGGTCCGTATTGGTTAAATGAAAAAGGAACCTTAGGGATGTACAAAGCCCCTAAAAACTTAATAGGCGAACCAGAAACCGCAGCACCCGAACAGGTGATCTTCAATTTAGAGTTAAGTGATACAAAGATTTCAGTAAAACGAAATATAGTCTATAAATACAACGACCCCGTAAAAGGAGAGGTTTATCAACCGCTTGAGGTCTTACCAGAGGCTACCTCCAGTATTTCAGAGAAAGTCATTATTTTTTCTTCAAAAGATGCGCAAAACATTCCCGTAACCATAAAAGCAGGGCGTGATAACGCAAATGGAACGGTGCAATTAAACCATCCTGATGGTTGGGAAGTCAAACCTGCACAACCCACCTTCAATATTGCTACAAAGGGAGATGAGCAAACCATCGTATTTACGGTAACCCCTCCTAAAAATCAAAGTGAAGGCTATATAAGACCCTTGGTATCTATGGGAGATGATTTTTTTGATAAGGAATTGATCACAATCGATTATGAGCATATCCCCTATCAACGGGTATTGCTTCCTTCCGAAGCAAAAGTAGTACGTATTGATATTGAAAAGGAAGGGGAATCTATCGGGTACATCGAGGGTGCTGGCGATGCCATCCCAGAGAGCTTACGCCAAATAGGATACCAAGTAACCACTATTCCGCCATCAAACATCACTTATAATAACCTTAAAAAATTTGATGCTGTGGTTGTGGGGATTAGGGCATATAACACTGTACCCGAACTCGCTTTTAAACAAGCTGCTTTTAATACATATGTACAAGAAGGAGGCACCTTGTTAGTACAATATAATACCAGCCACCGAATGGTAACTGAGGACATTGCCCCGTATTCCTTATCGCTATCTCGCGACCGGGTAACGGATGAAAACAGTCCTGTTACCTTTTTAGCACCCGATCATCCAGTGCTAAACGAACCCAATAAAATTACCCAAGCCGACTTTACAGGTTGGGTGCAAGAGCGAGGCTTGTATTTCCCCGATGAATGGGTACCTAAGTTTGTCCCTATTTTAGGAATGAACGACAAAGATGCGCCCCAGACCAAAGGTTCGTTGTTAGTTGCCGAGTACGGCAAGGGACATTACATCTATACCGGCTTAAGTTTCTTTAGGGAATTACCGGCTGGAGTGGCAGGTGCTTACCGTTTATTTGCAAATCTATTATCCTTAGGCAATTAATTATGAGTGATTCAACCAACAAACCGGTAAAGAAATGGAGTTACGTAGCTGTGATTGTCCTTAATACCGTATATATTATTTTGTTTTATTTTCTAATGCAAAGCTTTTCCTAATGCAGCAAATCGATTGGATTGTCCTTATTGGAACCCTAGTTTTTATTGTGCTGTACGGTACATGGAAAACCCGTAAAAACAGAAATGTAAACGATTACCTTAAAGGAGGTAACGATGCCAATTGGTGGACCATCGGTTTAAGTGTAATGGCTACCCAAGCCAGCGCCATAACCTTTCTCTCTACACCAGGACAGGCCTTTCACGATGGGATGGGATTTGTACAGTTTTACTTTGGCTTGCCCATAGCGATGGTTATTATCTGCCTCGTGTTTATCCCTATCTATCACCGGTTAAAAGTATATACTGCATATGAATACTTAGAAACTCGGTTCGACTTAAAAACACGCACCTTAACTGCCATCCTCTTTTTAATACAGCGGGGTTTAGCGGCTGGGATTACCATTTTTGCCCCTGCCATTATCTTATCGGCCGTATTGGGGTGGAACTTAAACTATCTTATTATTGGTATTGGGGTTTTAGTGATTATGTATACCGTAACGGGCGGTACCAAAGCTGTAAGCGTTACCCAAAAGCAACAGATGGCCATCATATTTGCCGGGATGTTCATTGCCTTCTTGTTAATACTAAATTACCTACCGCTGGATATATCGTTTACCAATGCCTTAGAGATTGCCGGTGCCAACGGAAAACTGGATGTGCTCGACTTTTCATTCGATTTTGATAACCGTTATACCTTTTGGAGCGGTATTATTGGAGGTACCTTCTTGGCGCTCTCCTACTTTGGTACCGATCAAAGCCAAGTGCAACGGTATTTATCGGGTAGGTCGTTAAAACAGAGCCAAATGGGATTGATTATGAACGGACTTCTAAAAGTCCCTATGCAATTCTTTATACTGTTGGTGGGAGTCATGGTATTTGTATTTTATCAGTTTAACGCTTCTCCCCTACATTTTAACCCTGCAGCGGTGAATGATGTCATGCAATCTGAATATGCTGAGGAATACCAAGCTTTACAAGCCGAAAAACAAAGTCTGGACAAACAATTGAACAGCAAGCAACTTACCTATTCTGCTACCAAAGATGCTACGGAAAAAGAGATACTCTTAGAGGAAATACAAATTATAAACATTACTGAAGACGAGCTACGCCAACAGTCGCGTGACCTTATTGAAAAAGCGAATCCTGAAGCCGAAACCAACGATAAAGATTACGTCTTTATTCATTTTATTTTAAATAACCTGCCCAGAGGATTAATTGGGCTTTTATTGGCTGTTATTTTAAGCGCGGCTATGTCTTCTACCGCATCAGAATTGAATGCCTTGGGGTCTACCACCACAATAGATTTATACAAACGCAACACCCCAGGAAAGAATGAAAAGCATTATATGCACGCTTCCAAGTGGTTTACCCTGCTTTGGGGAATCATCGCCATTGGGGTAGCCAGTGTGGCAAACTTATTTGAAAACTTGATAGAATTGGTAAACATCATCGGTTCTATTTTCTACGGAAATGTACTCGGTATCTTCCTATTGGCCTTCTTTATTAAGTTTGTACACAGCAGGGCTACGTTTATTGCGGCACTTATTACCCAAGTAATCATCATTTATTTCTGGTGGATTGACTTAATGCCGTATCTATGGTTAAACCTAGTAGGCTGTGCGCTGGTGATGGGAATAGCGGCGCTGTTGCAAGTGGTGATGCCTGGAAAAGAAGGAAAGATTAGCGCCAAATAGAGCTATTAAACACTAAGTAAAAATAAAGTTATTTTAAGCATACATAGATATATAGCTGTTGGTTAAAAAACAGTGGCTATTAAAAGCCTAAATTTTTTAGCTATATTTAGCTTGATTCATCTTCTTTTAAGATAGAATATAATATTTTACCTATAACTTAGTATTACTACCAACCATGAAACCTCTTATATTCTTAATTACGTTTTATTTTTCTTATACACAGGCTTATTCACAGTTTGGTCCACAACAAATTATAGGCAATGATGTTGTTAAAAGCTCAAAAGTTCATACCGTTGATATAGATGGTGATGGCGACTTGGATATTCTTTCACAGGGAAATAAAATAGCTTGGTTTGAAAATTTAAATGGACAAGGGTTATATGGAAACAAACAGATTATAGTAGAAAATTCAGATGAATTTGCCAGTAGTGTTTCAGCATCTGATTTTGATGGAGATGGTGATTTAGATCTGGTATCTATTTTTCTTGGAGAGTTTTCAGGAGTTTGCAAAGTAGCATGGAATAAGAATCTTGATGGAAAAGGAAATTTCGGGAAACAACTTATTATCGACGAAAACTTAAACGCTGCATTTTCAGTACTTTCTGAAGATTTTGACAATGACAATGATAACGATATTCTTGTAGTTGATAGAAATGATGATAAACTTGTATGGTATGAGAATTTAAATGGCCTAGGTAGTTTCAGTTCTCAACGTATAATTTCAACTTCATTAGATTGGCCAATCTTTGCTTTTATTGCAGATATAGATAATGACAATGATATTGATATAGTTTCGCACTCCTACGATGGCAACAATATTGCTTGGTTTGAAAACCTGAATGGTCAAGGTAATTTTAGCAATCTAAAAATAATTTCTACTGATGTTATTAATCCCATTAAAGTTTTTTGTGAAGATATGGATATGGATGGTGATTTAGATGTCATTTCAGTATCAGTTACAGATAACAAAATAGCTTGGTATGAAAACACGAATGGTCAAGGGTCTTTTGGTCCTCAGATGATAATCACTACAGAAGTTATTTATCCAAGAACTCTTTTTGTAAAAGACCTAGACAACGATGGCGATAATGATATCTTATCTTCATACTATGAGGACGGATATTCTGGTATAGTTTGGTGTGAAAATTTAGACAATTCTCAAACTTTTGCTAAACCTTCATTAATTTCAGAAGATATTTTATATCCAACGTCAGTGCTTGCCTCAGACATAGATCAGGATGAGGACTTTGACGTACTTTCCACATCGCAACAAGATTCTAAAATTGCCTGGTATGAAAATTTAACCATTTTAGGAACTTCTGATATTAAAAAAAACACAAGTATTCTTTATCCAAATCCTTTTTCAAATAGTTTAAGTATTAAGTCTACTGAAAAAATAGATTCAATTCAAATTTTTAATGAATTAGGTCAATTGGTTAAATTAAATTACTCTCCTATAATTATTTCTACAAAAAACCTACAAAGCGGTATTTACTTTGCTCATTTACATTTTAAAAATGGAACATTAGTAACACAGAAGCTAATAAAAGATTAGAAACATTAAAAACTAATGACCATAATTGACCAACACTAATAAAAACAACAGTTTTTAAAGCAATCTAGCATGCCCATTTTATTTTTCTCATTTATACTAACTAAACCATTAAAAAATATTCCACTACTTAATTAAATTATATATGAAACATATAGTTAAGATTTCTTTACTGTTTATCCTCTTCTATTCTTCAAAGACTCACGCACAAGACTATTTTGAAGGTGTTATACACTATTCTGTGTCATATGAAAGTCTTCACCCAAACATTCAAAAACAAGTGTTAGAGCGTAATTTAGGCACTTCATTTACAGCTTATATACTAGAAGACCGCTATGCAACCATTTACAATACCAAAGGTGAATATGGTTGGAGGAAGATAATCGTTCGTTTGGATGAAGGATACACCTATACCGAACTTGAAAAATCTGATACGATTGTAAAAACGAAATTTGGAAATAGTGATGAAAAATTAATTGATGTAAAGAAGAACACCAAACCTACTAAAGAAGTGTTGGGCGAACAGTGTCTATCAGTTACCTTAACTACAGAGAACACAGATCCTAATGCATGGTACACACTTCATTCTGGCACATATTATTACAGCCCAAAGTATAAATTAAATCCTAAATTATATGAGGATTATGTCGATGGGTTTTGGAATGAATATGTAAAACGATCTCAAGCAGTGAGTATTTGGAATAAAAATGAATTTCGCCCTTATTTCACTTCCATTTCCGAAGCTACATCAATAGAAGAAAAAGAAGTGGACAAAGCTTTCTTTAACCCGAATCCAGAAAAGGTTGTCATAGAAGAATTATCAAAATAATTAGGTATCCTTAAACAGCGTAAAAACTGACTTTCAACAACCCCTTCCTCTTAACCTAAAACCTGCATTTCCCTTTTTATAAAATCGTACCTTTGGGTAGGTTTTACTATTACTTACATAGTATAACCACTAACATACACAAAACGAATAGCCATAACCAACACAACTGCTATGAAAAAACTACTGCTCTTTTGCACCGCCATACTACTAACAGTATCGGTGCACGCGCAACAATTTGATGTTTCTTTTTCTGAAGATATCCTTTCTGAACCCTTTACAGGGAATGTACTACTCTATCTTTCGCAAGAAAACAAAAACCCGAAGAATGCCTTTGTGCCATTAGAGTTACCACCGGTGTACCGTGTGCAGGTAACCAACTTACAACCTAACGAAGGGGTGGTATTTGACGATTCGGCTATTTCATACCCTAATACGCTTTCAAACATTGAGCGCGATACGTATTATGTGCAGGTAGTATTCGACCGTAATTTAGGGGGACAGACCATTGGCACGAGTCCGGGGAATCTTTACTCGGAGCCGCAACAAGTAATCTTCGATAAAAATTTTGATACCACCCATACCCTACAAGCCGATCAAGTAGTGCCCGAAATTCCGTTTACAGAAACCAAGCACTTAAAAGAACTCGCCTTACAATCGGAACTATTAAGCGAGTTTCACGATAAAGAAGTTACCATAGCCGGCGCGGTGAGTTTGCCAGATGAATATTACGAAAACCCTGATGCTACCTACCCAGTATTGTTTTCGGTATTTGGTTTTGGTGCTAATTATAAAACCCATTCCGGATCTAAAAAATATGCTTTTACCCATCTGGCTGATACCCCGGCTATTGTGGTCTATTTGGACGGTAACAGTCCTGAAGGGCATTCCACTTACGCCAATAGCGATATTAATGGCCCTTGGGGTGATGCCTTGGTAAAAGAATTTATCCCAGCTTTAGAAACACAATACCGTACCAATGGTGCCAAGTTTGTGTTTGGACATAGTAGTGGGGGTTGGACGTCCTTATGGCTTCAGTTAAACTATCCGAAAACCTTTTCAGGGGCTTGGGCCAGTGCACCCGATCAAGTGGATTTTAGAAACTGGCAAGGTGAAAATATTTATGAAGTGGATAACCTATACTACGATCCCAACGGAAACCTATTGGCCGATATCACCATGGGCGGTGGCTATCCCATTATAGCAGCCAAAGATATGTACCAAGTAGAACACGTAGTGTACAGGGGCGACCAGATCCATTCGTTCGATGCGGTTTTTAGCAGTCGCGATGCCGATGGAGAGATTATCCGCCTGGTAGATGCCGAAACCGGAAACATCAACAAAGAAGCCCTGCCCCTTTTTAAACGCTACGACCTATCGTATCAAATACGTACTAACTGGGAAACCTATAAGGACGCAGTAAATAACGACATTCGCATTTCCATAGGCGAACAGGATAATTTTCATCTTCACAAAGCAGTGCACCTGTTTGATGATGAAATGAAAAAACTGGAATCCACTATTGAGATTGACTATTATCCCGGCGATCACTTTACCGTCTTTACAAAGGAATATAAAGAAGATGGACAGCAGTTTTTAGACACCCAATACCAAGAATGGCAACAGGAAAACAAATAACTGTTTTTTGAATTTTAGTTTCCAGTAGTACGCAAATAAGTTTATTGCGTTACACAACCGTTATACTACCTAGATAGTCACTGGTGGAGTACTGTTTTGACGCTGTATTTTTAAACGTTGCCCACACCTCTAGCGTAAGATCTTGCAGTTCTTCTGGGAATTGTAAAACCACTTCGCTCATGTGCCGTTGTGCGGCGGCTTCAAAGAAAATAAAGTCTTGCGTAGCGGGCACATAGGCTATAGCCGATAGTACATCCTCTGCATATGCCAAGCCCAGTGCGCTATTGTCTGCCCATTGTAACGATGCTTTCTGCTCGGCTTGTGCTGTGATTGATGCATCCACCAACCCGCGTATGGGACCTTTGCTAATAAGCACTTTTAGATAATCAATACTGAAGCTATCGGCCGAGGGAATCATGGCCTCTGTTAAAAAATACGACTTCGCGAAATCGAATCGGCTTTTCTTTTCTTCGGGTTGGTCAAAGCTTTCGTTTAAAAAAGCTTTTATTGGTAGCATAAAAGCGTACATCATTTTAAACTTTAGTCGGTTGCGCAGTTGTGCAGGGCTCGGCTTCTTGGTCGACTTTTTCGGTTTGCTTCGCATCACGGGAACACCGCGCCACGTAGTACCTACCACAGTACCCACCGTACCGGAAAAACCACCCAGAATACCATTATTAAATGTTGCCATAACAAGTAGAATTTGGTTACGTTATAAAAAGGGGAGCCCCGAAATATAAAACGTATTCCCTTAAAAAACAAGCGCGTACCCAAAAAAAGAAAGGTGCACTCCCCTAGTTTCATCCGAGTTTTCTTCGAGAATACTTCGACAATTGCCCGTAAAAGTAGGTGTTTCTCGAAGATTCCTCGAAGGAATATCGAGCTAATCTCGAACCAAACCTGAGGAAAACCCAAAAAACCGCACAGCATACAAGTACCCAATTTTGTGATTTAGGATTTTTACCTATATTTGAAAGATACTGCCCCCTTGATTATTTAAAATAAGAATAGCTTAAAAGCGTAAAAACCTGCTCATAGCATGCCAAATTGGTTTGATAAGAGCATAAAAGGTATTCATATAAACTAGTTAGCTTTAATGCAAGAGCAAGTTTGCGGAATCGAATTTCTGAATAAAAAAATGAACTTTAATTGAAAAATAAATTACTCATATTATTAATTGGAATTTCCTTTTCAAGTTGTTTGGATGACCCAATCACAGCTCGAAAAGTTACGAATGACTATTATCTGAATTGGGTTTATGATAATTCTGACCAAATATTATTGCGTAGTTCAGACGACGGAAAAAGTGGTTCGATTGAAATATCGGAAACAGTTTTCGCAGTTGGATTTAATGACAATTATATTATCGCTAAACAACATCCGAATTTGGAAAAGGAGATTAGTGAAAGACTATTTGGAAATTTTGCTGCTAATGGAGACTATTTTTTAGAAAATCCTGCGGACACGATTTATTTGGCTAAAGATGACCGAATTTATGAACAAGATGGAAAATGGTATCATATAAGCAATGGTTGGAATCCACCTGACAGTCTAAAACCATATAAAAAAACAACTTATTATCATATTATAGATATAAGAACCAAAAATGGAGAAAAATATAAGTTGAATAATGAATCGGAATTTTGGGCTAAAAGAGAAAGTTTAGGAATACCAAAAAGCTTGGATTTTTCAATAATAGACAAAGATTTGGAATAAAGCACTAAAAGCTAACACCGTATATAATTTATTGCTAGTTATAGCCTACTTACGAAAATCCTCGCGGATTTTCTATTCGGTTTGTATTTGCTAAATTAGGTGCTTAAAACACGCAACAAACCATATACAATCCCGTTGGCAGTAATAAAAAAATATGAACAAAATAACTGAATGGTTCCTCGAACAAAAACCGCTTAATATATTTCTGCTAAGTCTTTTAGGAATACCGATATACTTTTGGATTTTCTCAATTATTTATCAATTAGATAAAAAGAGGAATGAAAATCAGAGTTCAATTAAAAAATTAATTGTAGGATTATTAACTATTTACCCAATCGTATACTTCATCCTTTTTATTGGTTTCTTTTTCAATCTCTTCTCAGGAAATTCATTTGATATTTTTGACTTAATATTACCTTTTCATTTGACCGCAATGCTATGTGGATTTATATTAATGATATTAGGTGCAAATAGTTATGGAAAATACGAAAAGGAAAAAGGATATAAAACATATGAATCTGTAGGCGTATTTTTTATGCTTTGGTTTTACATTGTGGGAATTTGGATTTTACAACCGAATCTGAATAAATATATAAATGAATAAAAAAACTAGTGCCAACAATGTATAACCGCAATTTTCTTGCGACAGTTCGCTTTACTCATATCGACGGTTTATACTACCCTTCGGCTATGCTCAGGACAGGTTAAACCCACTCTGTAATTGCTACCGTCTGTGCTTTAACAAAATTAAGTATCTTTAATACCGTAACTGCGGTTATATGCGAACGTTAGCCTTCATTATGAACAACTAATACCAATATAAATTTTTAGTTTAACGTATGTATTTAGTTATATTTAAATTCAAAAGAAAATAATGAAATATTATATCTACTTATTAGTACTTATCGGATCGATTTTAATGGTAAATCAACATGCAATTGCACAAACAACTGTGTCCCAAACAGAGCAATTTCAAAATCGAATAGTGGATTCCATATTTTCTAAAACTTTAAGTAAAAGCCGTGACTTTTGGGTAAGATTACCAGATAATTTTCAGCCAGATAATGATGAAAAATATGCCGTAATTTATCTACTGGATGGATTTTCACTAGAAAGCACTTTGGAAGCTGTTTATGGTAATTATTGGGGGCATTACCTCCCACATATGATACTTGTAGGGATTTCTAATCGCAGCAACCGAACAAGAGATTTAACTACTTCGCAGATAAAAATGAGACGCGGTAGTGCAATGGACAGTGAAACTGGAGGTGCAGAAACCTTTACTGAATTTATGGAGAAGGAACTCATCCCATATATTGACAGTAAGTATCCAACCATGAACTATCGTACATTAATTGGACATTCTTATGCCGGATTGTTTACTATAAATATGTTGGTTAATCATAAACATCTCTTTCAAAACTATATAGCCATAGATCCAAGTTTGGATTGGGACGACCAAAAATTATTGAAGCAGGCAAAACAAAAACTGAGTACAGAAAGTTATGAAGGAAAGTCCCTCTTTGTGTCTTTAGCTGCAGAGCAGCTACATATGTGGAATGAAGAAATAAACATGGAGAATATTATGGATGACTCTTCAGAATTTACTTTGTTTGCGCGTTCAATCATTGAGTTTTCAAATTATACTAAATCTCAAAAACAGAATGGATTAAATTTTTCATGGAAAGTTTATAATGAAGATTTACATGGTACAGTTCCCTTACCATCAATAAGAGATGGGCTGATTTTTCTTTTTGAATGGTATCAGTTTAAATCACCTCAAAAATATAATAACCCAGAAACCTCTATAGAAGAATTGGTTTCGCTATTGAAGGTGCAGGAACAAATTTATACCGAACATTTTGGTGTTCCCACTGCACCAATGATAGACGAAATGTTAAATGGCTATGGCTACATGAATATGCAAATGGGACAACCTGAGAAGGCCTTCATGTTTTTTGAAATGAATATTAAGTATAATCCAACAAGTGCAAATGCTTATGATTCGATGGCTGAGTATT
>TARA_R100000306_G_C4381917_1_pt1 | contig 20261 bp, 25 predicted proteins | sample TARA_R100000306 | Tara Oceans TARA_R100000306 (sample SAMEA2620824) | marine metagenome | biome: marine biome (ENVO:00000447); feature: mesopelagic zone (ENVO:00000213); material: "saline water (ENVO:00002010), including plankton (ENVO:xxxxxxxx)" | depth 1000 m | reverse complement strand
CCAAGATAATTGTCGCTAACCGGTCAAGTTAATTGTCGCTGAACAGAGGCCAGAATCTCCGTCGTCGCTGACATGTGCATGGCTTCACCCCACAAATCAAAGAAATCACTTTAACTATATGTCATATCATATTGAATTTGTGGGTAATTGAAAGGATGATCGGATGCTTACGACGTGCCAGCATTGATGCAGAACCAATTGGATGGCTAGTTCCAGGCATGCTGGCACCTATCACTTGCGTTTACTTCCTGCAACGATTCACTGTTGGCGACTCAGATACCACCTGCCCCAGCGTGAAATCTTGTTTGCAAGCATAGGCTTTTCTGATGACTGTTCTCGTTTGCAACGAGGGTTTCTCTAGATGTTCAAGAACAACCCAGATTAAACTCTTTGTGTTTAACTGGCAATTTGGCTTCGAATAGGTAGCGAGTGCGCGCTCCGTTCGCTTTTCGCACAAAATCGTCAGATGCTCCACTGCAACCCAAAAATAGTGTCGGTTGTTAATATACGTCTTGATTTCATCATGCGTCTGTGTCAGCGCCTTGTAGTTACAGCCATCCTCGGAGTAAATGTGAGGCAGAGACTCCGACTGCAAGTGTCGCGGACACCACAAACCAAGATGCCAGTCCCCCCTTACGCAGCTGCAACAACTGATGCGCTGCAGTTCGCGCTACCTCGCGGGAACCACATGCGCAGTCAGGCTTGTCTTGCCGCTGGTGACGGCCCACAGGTCAAAACTCATGTACGCTCAGCACGTCTAGAACGGTACCCTAATGAGGATGTACCGCTTGTTGGCGTAAAGCTGATTGAAAGGCTTACCGAGAATATCGGCAACGATCTTTTGTTCGCCTTTTGGCACCGCTAGGTAGAAAGTTGTGTCTAGCTCTAACATGCGCCTTAGGTCGTTTCCATTTAACTCACGAGCCTGCCCTGCCGAGTAGAACTGCGCTGAAAAGGGCAGCGTCGAAAAGTAGCGTAGCGGAATAGCAGGTTCGCCCTGCTGCGTGACGTATCGAACCAGGCCCCGCTCCGTGTTACGCAGGTCGGGCTTGGCCCATACGGTGATACTCAGCCCTAGAATCACGACAGGAACAATGCATGCTACCCAAACAATGCGCGTGAAAACACCAATTTTCTTGTCGCCGAATTGCTTTTCGATCTGATCCGTCATTATCGCAACGAGGATGCTAAAGCCAGCCAACGAAGGGAGCAGATAAGTCCACAGAATGTTGGCTGAGAACGTGAAGAGTAATGGCGTGAACAGGGCGCTTGCCAGCCAGTAGCTGAAAAATGGATATCCGGCCGTCGCCTTCAGTACCGACCGAAGACGAACACTACGCAGCGCTCCGATTATTAGCCCAAGCATCAACACTCCCCAAGGGAACGAAGCCTGTATCCAGTAGAGCCATATTGTCCCATATACCCGCCGATGTGCAGAACCGTACAGGTCACCGCTCCAGCCGGGATCCAGGAAGCGACGAAAATGTTCTCCCACAATAAAGTAGTTCAGGAAGCCCGGGGTTTTAATTTCCGCCAGAACATACCAGGGTACGCACAATACGGCCATCAAAGCGAGGCCTTTACTCCATGGCAGCACTGTCGAAGTAGAGATGACCTTTCGATTGAGCACGTACCAAACCGCTACCGGCGCAATACTCACCACTACGGCTAAAGGTCCTTTGGCTAACAGTCCAACGGCAAGGCCCACGAAAAAACCATATTGCCACCATTGATAGCTGAATTTCCCCCGCGTGTCAGCGAGTTCGTTACGCTCGTCACCAATTTCCATCAAGGCCTGGCCGCGCATATGTATCACGACAGCGAATGAAACCAAAGACAGTGTCGTACCAAGTGCGAGAAACGGATCAGTGAGCACAGCGCCTGAGCTGATATAGACAAGTGTGCATGTGCTGTAGACGATGGCTGACAGAAACGCAATACGCGGACCTAGCAATGATCGCAACCCGGCCAGCAATATGCCGTTCGACAAAAGCAGGCATAGCCAGGAAGGGAAACGCGCGGCAAACTCGTTCAAGCCAAACGTCTTCATTGACAGGGCCTGCGCCCAGAACGAAAGCGGGGGTTTGCCCCAGAAGGGAACACCTGGACTGAACCAGGGCGTTATCCAATCTCCCGTTTGGGCCATTATGCGAGCAATCTCCGCATAACGAGGCTCGCTCGTGTCGTAAAGCGGAACGATTGCCATCGAGGCAAGAGGCAGCAAGAGTACTGTAGCTAACGTTAACCACGCACCTTTGTTCAGGTGTTGCATACGACTCTTTTCACTCCACTGTAGTTGCCGAAGGACTGTCGGCTGTCTGGCCTGCATCATTCTTGCCTCGCCTCATCACCTCACGCACCAAATACACCGGGCGTTGTTTGGCCTCGTAATAGGTTTTTCCGAGGTACTCACCAAGCAGTCCGATCGACAGCAGTTGCACACCACCCAAGACCGCGATCATGGAAATGAGCGACGGATATCCTTGCACTGGGTCGCCCAGAACTAACGTCTTGACAACGACCCATAGGGTAAAGAACACACCAAAAAGTGCAGTCAATAGGCCGGCAATCATTGCCAAGCGCAATGGGGCCGTTGAAAAGGAAGTAACCCCTTGGAAGGCAAGATTGAACAGTGCCAGATAATCCCATTTCGTAACGCCGGCCGCTCGCGGCATGCGGTCATACTCTATGACTGTCGTCGACATGCCTATCCAAGCGAATAATCCTTTCATGTAGCGGTTGCGCTCGTTCAATTTGTTTAACGCATTGACAGCATTACGGCTAAGTAGTCGAAAATCGCCAGTATCGGGTGGAATATCCACGTCGCTGATGCCATTAAGTATGCGATAAAAGAAATGCGCGCTATAGCGTTTGAACCAGCTTTCTCCCGCTCGTGAGCGGCGGCGCATGCAGACGACATCCGCGCCATCTTTCCAGGCACGTAACATATCTGGAATGAGTTCCGGCGGGTCCTGCATGTCGGCGTCCATGATGACAACTGCATTGCCTGCAGCATGCTCAAGGCCGGCTGTCAATGCGGCTTCCTTTCCAAAGTTCCTGCTCAAAAATATGGTTGTTACAGCAGGGTCCTCCTCGGCCAGTCGGCCTATCATTTTGGGGGTGCCATCACGGCTTCCATCATCAATCAGGACCAGCTCGTAAGAGATGCCTAAGCTCACGAGCGTTGAGGTCACACGCGCATACATGATTTTGATGATTTCATGTTCGTTGTATAGTGGAATTATGACCGATAACTCGGTGGTGCACTCCCCTTGCACCTCAGGATCTCTGCTATCGAATAAAGTGTTCATTGAATACGATCCTTTTGTGAAGAATAAAATTCATGGCTGCGACTACGGCGGTGCATGGCGCGGCCTCAAAACCCGGGGCGGCTCAACCAGCACTGACTGTCAAATTCGGGTATCGCTTGCTGCGCTCCACTTCGATCCGGGCTTGGCTGCGCTCAAGCTCAAGCCGCGCTGACTGCATACGGGGTGAGCGCTCCAGTGCCGCAGTCAGATCGTCCAGATCGGGACGTCCCGGTAGGGCAACAATGTCTGCTTCGACCTTAGTAAACAAGGGGGAAGGATTGCCCCACAATGCCGCAAGGCTGTGTCGTGCCAGCTTCAGTGAGCTGGTGGCCTGAGCTTTCTCCAGCTCAGCATTCGCCAACTCAACCTGCGCCCGATTGGCATCCAGCGGCGCAACCTTTCCCGCTTCAACCCGCCGGTCTGCGATGCGATACGCGTCGCGAGCGATTTCAACAGTTTTAGTCGCAAGCGCAACTTGCTCTTGCGCTATCAGCACATCGAAGAAAGCGGCTACCGTTTGAGAGCGCACATCCGCACGAACCTGCTGTAGATCCTGTCGCGCAATATCGCGAGTAAGCTCGGCTGCGGCTATGCGCGCGCCGCGTTTACCTCCGAGCTCGATAGGCATGCTCAGTGTCGTCGTTGTCGTGCGCGAAGCCCTACGAGCAGTGTCCTCCACTTCAATTCCCAATACCGGGTTTGGTCTTGTTTGGGCCTGAAGGACAACGCCGTCCGTTGAGCCGGCAGCGTAACGGGCAGAAGAAAGCGAGTAGTTGGCATCCAGGGCCAGTTTCACAGCCTGGTTGAGTGTCAGCGACGCTACCGGTTCAGTTTGTGCGGTCGGTTGCGAGCCAACGTAGGACGGCAACGGCTGGGCCGATGCCGCTCCCCATAGAGCCAAGGAGGCTGCAAAGACAAGTAATGCACTGCGCATGGAATTGCTCCAGGATCGTATTTTGAGGTACTTGATTCTTGAGCAGTGCCGGGCGTGCGTGATGAGGGCATCGCCTACAAGCGAGCCTTCCACAAGCAATTCGATCCCAATGAGGTGTCGCGCTGCCATTCCCGGCTACTGCAAGGATAGCGGGACGACGTTGTGAAATTTATTGCGTCGTGCCGCTTTAGGCTGACGCCGTCCATTTAGGCCGTTCTGGCCTTTCGATGAACAATTGGCATATGAGCTGCGGCTCATACGCGTGAAGAGCTATGGAAGAGGAAAAAGAGATATCTCGAGGGGGATAAGTCGTCGCAATGCCCAGAGCATGCAGACCACAAAAACTGTCCTCGTGGTGAACAGTCAGGTGTTTCGAGTTATGTTTATCGCTGCCCTCGGCTTGGACCTCTTGAGCTTCGGAACAAGTAGGAGGACAGATCTCGTGTACTTGTACTACGTACGCACTAACCACCCCCCAGGAAGCCTGAAGGGGCAGAAGCGCGAGCAGAAAGATCAGCACGAGTTTTTTCATTGCGGAGAAATTATACCAGTTTTACACCATTAGCGTCTGGGCACGCGCTCGCCGCTCATCTCCTGAAAATGTTCTCGCTGAGCGGCTTGTTCGCATGGGCTTCGTTCAAACTGGATCGTTACAGGGCGATGGCACGCACACGGTAACGCAGGAGATGCGCACCGTGCGCAGCAAGGGTGTGCATAAAGTGGAGTCCAGAGACAAGAATCGACGAGTGTGCCAGGCACGGTTGGCATTAATGTTTCGACGCTTGGGGCTTCTGCCGTCGTGCGCTAAGCGTAGCTGCTATCCGGAGTTTACCGTCACCATCATTCATGCTCGCGAAAAGGACAAGCCTAAAGGCGGAGATCCCATAGACCGGACGCTGGTGAAAGATATGCCGGTACGCACGCGAACCGAGGCCATTGAGAGGCTATGCTGGTGTGCCTTCCGCAGAAAAATCGAAGTGTTCCACTGCATCCTGAAATCAGACTGCCGGGTTGAACAGCCCAAGCTTCGCACGGCACAGCGACGCGTTAACCTGATCGCCCTGTGCTGTATCGTGAGCTGGCGTACTTTCTGGCTCACCACGATTCATCGCTCGGCCCCCAGGGCGCCACCTGGCCTGCAGATATTCTTGATCGGAGATATGTCTTTAACCTCGCCCTCGATGCGATACCGGCGGACAAAGCACTCAATGGCCAGTCGGTGCGGCTAAGTTTTCCTTTAGGTCGTATGCGTTTGATTTCGACGAATTTATGCCGAAGATGGGCGGAGCAAGCCCAGTGCTAAATGGCATCATCTTGCTAAGAAAGTTTATAGCAACTATGCCTACTTCACAGACTGACTGTCGCTGCACTCCTAGCTGATATTTAGGTCCCGAACGCAAACGGATATATTCTGCATAGGCAGCTTTGTATTGGGGCTTGAAAGTATCTGGGAACCGCGGCCCCGCCTGAACTTATCCAACCCTGCGCGCTTCCAGAGCACAAGATCAGCATCAACCTCTGCACGCGTTTTGGATTCCCCATAGACCTTAGCCATGTTGTGCTTAATTTCCCGACCAGCGTACACTGACTGACGCAACTGTGATGCACACGCAGCCGTCGCAGCTGCGCAGAGCAGGACGCCCATTAGTAAAAAAAGCTTTTTGACATAGGCTTTATTCTCATTCAACACACTCTGATGACATCGCGCGTTGCTCCGAACTAACTCAAATCACATTGAATCAATGGGCTAAGAGCCTTTAGACATTCTACTGTAGCCATTTGGACAAATTCCGTATATCTAGATTACATTTTAGTAAGCCTTTATGATGGCAGCCAGTTTGAACCGCCCCGGGGTTGTTCAAACCCGGGGCGGTTCAGTTCTCTATAGTTCTTTCGCACATCAGAAGTGGGGTAAAGTTCACTTATGGCAGGCGCCGGATGTTTACTGGCTCCGGGACAATTCAAACGTTTCTCTATAGATCCTTAACACGAACACTGAGGCGTTCGTTAGAAAATCACTGACATTAGTTGTAGGCAGTTTCGACTTCTTCTTCCACAAGTGCCTTAAGCTGTTCGAAACCAAATTTGGGTAATGGTTTCCCATTAACAAAAAATGTTGGTGTTTGAGTTACCAGCAGTGCTCGAAGGTCAACTTTATCCTGATCGACGATAGCCGCTATCGTCGGATTGCTCATGTCTTTGCGGGCTTTATCAATGTCCAGATCCGACGCCTTCAGATAATCCCAGATCAAATTGACCTGCGGGTTGTCATGCGAGGCCCATTGCGGCTGCATTTGGAGAACCGTTTCTAACGTTGACCAGTACTTACCTTGAAGCCTAGACGCTTCAAGAATCTTAGCAACCTCCTCGGAGCCTTCATGAAATGGTGCATAACGAAGAACGAGTTTCACCTTGCCCCCATTAGTGTTCACGAGGTCTTTGACGGCAGGATAAAACGCTCGGCAGGACTCACATGCCGGATCAAAAAATTCAACGATAGTGACTTTCGCATCGGTAGGACCATATACGGGTGAATGCATTCGCTCGAATTCTGTGGTTTTTGTACTGGCTAACTGCGCTTTTTTACGAACCTGACTCTGCTCGTAAACGAAGCCACTGATGGCGAAAACCATAACCGCCAGGATACTGGTTAAGACAAGAACTGTTTGTTTTTTCACTTTAAAGCACCTTTTTTTATGAAGAGAAGCGTGGCGATTGCCGTAAATGCCAGCAATGACAATAGAGGAATGGATATGAAACCCAAAAGGTTTAAATTCACTTCAGCGCATGATGGGCCTTGCCCACAAGGTTGAAGGGCTGGAGGGATAACGCCCAGGTAAAGTAGATTGTGATAAAGCGCCACAAACCAGCCGCCAACGACCATCGGTAATGCATACACAAAGACACGCACATCTGAGGTCGCGAGGCCCACGGCCAGGATAAAAACGAGCGGAAACATAAAGATGCGCTGATACCAGCACAGCTCGCAAGGGACGAACCCCATGATTTCACTGAGAAACAAGGCACCTAATGTTGCGGTCAGAGCAATCACCCATGCCGCAAATACTCGGCCCCACCGAGGCCCTGAAAGTTGGTTGCTGACTACCATAAAACGTCGATCCTTAACGATGTGCTTCAAAAACTGGAGGTAAAGGTTGTAATGGCGAAGGCTATAAGAAAGTAGAGAATATTTAGCCAATACTTCCAAGGGCCGGGAACGTCTTAAGCAGCCAAATTGCAAAACGGACCAGTTGCCCACTGGCCACGGCGATGCCCATAAGTACCAGAATCGCGCCAGTCACTATTTGCAGGTAGCGGCCTGTTCGGCGTAGCGCACCGAGCCGACGCATAAACGGCGCCATGAAGTAAGCCGACAGGAGAAACGGCACGCCAAGCCCTAACGCATAAACACCTAACAGCAGCATCCCCTGACCTACGCTCTGAGACGTAGCACCCAGCGCCAGAATACCGCCGAGCACGGGGCCAATACATGGGGTCCAACCAAAGCCAAAGGCCATACCCAGCACGGTAGCGGACCACGGATTACCCCCAACACCTGACCCTGGCTCGAAACGGTAGTAGCGCTGCGTCCATACGGGAGCTCGCACCACCCCCATAATCAATAGGCCTGCAACAATAATAATGACCCCTGCAACGATATTGAGCTCATAGCGGTAGGATAAAAACAAGCGTCCGATCGCTGTGATGCTGGCACCTAGAACCAGAAAAACCAAAGAAAATCCCAGAACGAAGCACGCACTAAGACCCAGCGTTCGCCATCGTGCGGCGCGTGCCTTTGCTGACGACACGCCAGGCTCCGCTGAGCCACCGGCAATATAAGAGAGGTAACCCGGTACGAGCGGTAAGACACATGGCGATAGGAACGATGCAATGCCTGCGACAAACGCGGTCAATAGTCCGATGGCGGTTAGCTCAAGCATCGCGCTTCTTCCTTAACATAATAAATTGCATGGCTAGTTCTCACCGTCGTTTGCCTTGAAAGATGAAGACAACAGCGCGGCATCGATCATAGCTTCGACCTGTGGGCTATCCCAAGCGGCAGGTCCCAACGTACGCCCTATTTCACGGCCCTCTTGATCGATCAGCAAGGTTGTAGGAACCCCCGGAGCACGAAGCATGTTAGACACCTGTGAGGTCGGATCAAAATATCCCCGCAACGTTTGCACGCCAAACTCCTGATAGAAGGGTTTGACCAGTGCGGAATCCCGATCAATTGATAACGCCACCACTTCGAATGTTGGACCACCCCGCTTGGCATTGAGCCGATCCAGCGACGGCATTTCTTCTCTGCATGGCGGGCACCAGGTAGCCCAAATGTTGAGCAATACAACACGGCCCCGAAAATCAGCCAGGCTCACTGTTTTTCCCGCCTCATTCTGAAAGGAGATCAAAGGCAGTTCGCGTGGGGTATGCCAGCGCATGAAGCGCTGACCCCCTATGTCCACCGACACATTAACTATGCCACTAAGAAGGCTTTTCGAGGCATTATTGCGCTGGTACAAAAACAAAGCGGTCGCGACGGCGATCACGCTGTTCAGCGACAATTAACTTGACCGGCCAAGATAGTTGACGCGCGACACACGCTGATTAACGCCATCGCCGCCCATGCAATTATCTTAAAAGAGTTCTTCATTATTAATATTCAACATCCATCAGTTCTTGGCGGCCGCCGTTTCGGCTTGTTCTCGGCGCGCCCGCTCTATGGTGTTTGCGACGGCCTGCGCGGCGTCCGAATCAGCTGGAAGCAGTCCGAGTAACTGTTGCCAGTAATCGATAGCTGCCGGATAGTCTTGGCGCTCAAGCGCTGCGGCGCCCGCCAAAGTCAAAGCGAATGGCTCCCTAGGATTGAGCGATAGCGCGCGCTCCAGCAATTGCGTCGGCTCCCCTTTAAATCCAGCTTGATTGCTTCTAGCAAGTGTTTCGGCATACTCCGACAGTGCCAAAGGATCCGTCTGGATGACGGTAGCCGCTTTGGCAAAAGCGGTGGCAGCGTCTTCGTATCTTTCAAAATAGCGGTAGGAGCGGGCCAGCATGAGCCAGCCAGGAGCATCATCAGGATTGCGCGCCAGCCTCGCCGCGAGCGAATCCACCATGGCCTGCACATCGGCTTGCGTCATGGCAGGCGCGCTTTGCACCGGCGGAGGGGTAATCGCTGCGAGGTTACCTAACGCTAAATAGGTAAGCGTTGCAGCCACTGGCAGGACGATGGCCAGCGCTATCGCTGCTTGCTTGCTGCTCTGGCGTCGTAGCCCCGTACTCTGAGCTGGTGTTGCCTCATCGAGCGCACGTCGTTGCAGCTCTTGTTGGGCCGCTGCGTGATCAGGCAAAGACAATATACCGTTGGCGCGATCCTGCTCCAGTTCAACCAATTGGTCGCGCAGTACCGCCGCATTGACGGCGTGATGCTCGATACTGCTGTCCAACTTGGGTCCACGCCACAGAACAAACCCGAGCCATAAGGTGACACTAGCAGCAAGTAATGCCGCAATAAGGATAAAAATCAAATTCATGGTTATGTTCCGTTGTCCGTGGTTTGCGCAAGCAGCGTCTGCGCTCTCTTGCGCTCATCGTCGCTTAACAATGCGTCAGCCACAATGCTTTTCCGGCGACGCAATGTTGTCGCCAGAACGAGGAGCCCAAAGGCCAGCAGCAACATGGGGCCAAACCATAGCAATAGCGTGGTGGCTTTTAATGGCGTGCGATAGAGTACGAAATCACCATAACGATCAACCATATAGGTTCTGATCTCGGTATCGCTTTTGCCAGCCTGGATCTGCTCGCGTATCTGTTGGCGCAAGTCCACGGCCAGGTCGGCGCGTGACGCCGCAATAGACTCGTTCTGGCACACCAAACACCGCAATTCAGCGGCGATGTTCAGCATGCGCTTTTCCGTCGCCGCGCTATCCGCCCACGATGGCAAGGCAATAACGGCACACAACAATGTCAACCACCAATGTTTCATTTTTCAAGCTCCCGGATCAGGGGTAGAAGCGTGTCGCGCACCGCAGTCTCGGTTACTGCTCCGATGTGCTTGTAACGAATGAGCCCGGCCTTGTCGATAACAAAGGTCTCAGGTACACCATAAACGCCATAGTCAATTCCCACGCGCCCTTGCGTATCGGATACGGACAAGACATATCCATTGCCATGGCGTTCCAACCACGAAATCGCTTCCCCGCGTACATCCTTGTAGTTAAGACCAACTATGGGTACTCCGTGCGTTTTAGCCAACGCCGTAATCACGGGATGCTCTTCAAGACAGGCATAACACCAAGAAGCCCACACGTTCAGCAGCCACACTTTGCCTTTCATGGCTTCCGGCGAAAACGTGTCTTCTGGGGATGCCAATTGAGGCAACGTGAAACTCGGTGCCGGCTTGTTGATAAAAGGCGAAGGGACTTCGCTGGGCTTGAGGGTTAAACCGAAAGCCAGGAAGCCGACCAGCACGACAAAACCGACCAACGGCCATACAAAGCGACTCATGATGTGGCCCCCCCTGCAACCAAGGCGGCCTTTCGTTCGCGACGCTTAAGTCGATAACGACGATCACTGATGGCTAACAGCCCACCCAGCGCCATCAAGATACAACCAATCCAGATCCAGTCAACGAATGGTTTGTAGTAAACACGTACGCTCCAGGCGCCGTCAGCAAGCGGCTCACCCAGAGCGACGTACACGTGACGCAAACCGTTGGCATCAATAGCCGCTTCTGTCATGGGCATTTCGGAGGAGATGTAGCTGCGTTTTTCGGGATGAAGCAGACGCAAGATCCGACCATCGCGTGACAACTCGATGTCACCGACTTCTGCGACATAATTAGGTCCCTGTGCTTTATTGACGCCTAGAAACTTCAACTCATAGCCCCCTGTGCTTACCGTGCTGCCAGGCGTCATACGCACGTCCTGTTCAGTTTCATAGCCCATGACGAGTGTCACTCCCGCTACGAACACGGCAATACCCAAATGGGCCAGATGCATGCCTAGCCAGCTAAGCGGTTGGGCTCGCAGCCCAGTGCGCGTAGCCCGCATACGGTCAAAGATGCCCTTAACCACCGCAGTGGCAATCCACGTGGCCAGTGCCAAGCCTAAAGCCGCCAACGCCGACCAACGCCCCAGCATAAACGGTGCGCCAACACCGACCACAAGCGCCACCACAGCCGGAACGTGCAGGTGTTTTATCAGAGCGCTTATCTTGGCTGACTTCCAGTTAGCCACCGGGCCTACCGCCATGAGAAGCAACGCGGGCACCATCAGCGGTATGAAAACGGCATTAAAGTAGGGCGGCCCCACCGAAAGTTTGCCTAACCCGAGCGCATCAATGAAAAGCGGATACAAGGTGCCGAGAATGACGGCACCCGCTGCTACGGCCAACAACACGTTGTTCATTAGCAAGAGCGATTCACGCGATATCAGTTCAAACCGTCCACCCATACCCACCTTGGGCGCACGCAGCGCAAATAAAAACAAGGACGAGCCCACCACCACGGCGAATAACATCAAAATGAACACGCCTCGGCGCGGATCGGTGGCGAAAGCGTGTACTGACGTCAATACGCCTGACCGTACGAGAAAGGCCCCTAACAATGAAAGCGAGAACGTGCTGATGGCAAGCAGCACTGTCCAGTTCTTGAAACTGGCACGCTTTTCAGTTACCGCCAGGGAGTGAATCAATGCAGTACCCACCAGCCACGGAATAAACGAAGAGTTCTCTACCGGGTCCCAGAACCACCAGCCGCCCCAACCCAGTTCGTAGTACGCCCACCAACTTCCCAAGGCGATACCCAAGGTCAGGAATAACCACGCTGCCGTCGCCCAGGGCCGGGACCAACGGGCCCACGTCGAGTCGAGCTGCCCCGCTAGCAGTGCGGCAATGGCAAATGCGAACGCCACCGAAAATCCGACATACCCCATGTACAGCAATGGCGGATGAAATATCAGTCCAATATCTTGCAGTAGCGGATTCAGATCCATACCTTCTATGGCCGCAGGTACCAGGCGCTCGAACGGGTTAGAGGTAAGCAGCACAAAGAGCAGGAATCCAGCCGTGACCAGGCCCAGCACCCCCAATACGCGTGCAACCATGACATCGGGCAGTTGCTTTGAGAACACACTTACTGCGTACGCCCAGCCTGTTTGCATCAGCAGCCACAGCAAGAGCGATCCTTCGTGGCCGCCCCAGACGGCGGCTATGCGGTAAAGCAAGGGCAATTGCGAGTTGGAATTCTGGGCGACGTAAGCCACCGAAAAATCCTTAACGATGAAGGACCAACCAAGCGTCGCGAAGCTAACAATAATTAAAAGGAACTGCGCGCGCGCGGCAGGTCGAGCAAAGGAGATCCAGACAGCATTGCCACGCGCCGCGCCAGCGAGGGCTAAGCAGCCTTGCGCAAGCGCCACGAATAGCGCCAGAATCAGAGAGAAATGACCGAGTTCAGGAATCATGAGCGTTATGGCCTCGTAGCAATCGTGTTCTTGGCGGCCTCATCCAGCGCATGCTGCGCCTCGGGGGGCATATAGTTCTCATCGTGTTTGGCAAGCACCTCTTCTGCCCGGAACAAGCCATCGGCCCCGAGCTTGCCTTGGGCCACGACCCCTTTGCCCTCGCTAAACAGGTCAGGCAATATTCCCGTATAACTGACCGGTATCATTTTGGCGGTATCAGTCACAACGAACTTCACTGTCAGCCCATCACTTTGGCGCTGCACGCTGCCGGTTTGCACCATGCCCCCGACGCGAAACGTCCTTTCTTGGGGTGCTTCACCAGCACTCACCTGCGTAGGCGTGAAAAAAAACACAAGGTTGCTCTGAAAAGCATTGAGCACTAAGGCTGTGGCAATGCCAAATGCGGCCAAGCCACCAGCAATGAGCGCGATACGTTTATGGCGATTTTTCATCGAGATTCCTCTTCCTTCAGGATTAACTGGCGCTTCACCAGCGACAAAGCCGCTTTGCGGCGCTGGCGCAGCAAGAGCCATTCGGCGCAAAGAACGACCAGGGTGACGGCGACTGACCCCCACACGTATTGCCCATAGCCGCCCATGGCAAAAAATTCAGCAGGACTCGTCCAGTTCATTGCTTTACCTCCCTCAAGTCGTCTAACCATCCAGCATGATGTTCGCGTTCTAAAATGATGCAGCGCACGCGCATCAACGCGATCGCCACCGCATACATCCATGACGCCAAGGCCATAAGCAGCATGCCAATTAGCATGAGGGCCGCCATTGAAGGCGCTTGTGTCAGCGAAACAGATGCGCCTTGATGCAAGGTGTTCCACCACTGCACTGAAAAATAAATAATTGGAATATTGACGACGCCGACAAGGGCAAGGACAGCACCGGCCTTATCCGCGCGCCGTGGCTCATCAACCGCTGACTGAAGCGCCATAAAACCGATGTACAAAAAGAGAAGAATCAGCTCGGAGGTCAGGCGCGCATCCCAGACCCACCAGGTCCCCCACATGGGTTTACCCCACAAGGCGCCCGTCCAGAGTGAAAGAAACGTGAACATGGCGCCGGTAGGGGCCAAGGCCGAGGCCATCATGGCGGCTAAACGATTGTTAAATGCCAGTCCCACTGCAGCCCAGAAAGCCATGACCAAATAAATGAACATCGACATCCAAGAGACCGGTACATGCAGGAAGATGATGCGATAGCCCTCACCTTGCTGGGCATCGGTGGGCGCCATGAAGAAACCCACGTACATCCCTATGATCGCCAGAATCGCAGCGGCGACCCCAAACCATGGAATCAGCTTGCCGGCAAGGGGATAAAACATTTTTGGTGATGAATACTTAAACCAATTAATCATTCACTTGCTCATTATTCCAACGCGATCCGTAATGCCACGGTTGTGGCCCACGGAGCAAAAAAGCCAGTTAAAACCAGCACAGCGCCCAGCAGCGATAGATGCGCCGTTGCGCCCAGGCCGGCAGCGGCGGCGTCTACCGAACCCGCGCCAAAGATCAGAACCGGCACATAAAGGGGAAGTACAAGCAAGGCAACCAGGGCGCTCCCACCTCGCAGGCCCAGAGTCAAACTTGCACCGATCGCGCCAATAAAGCTAAGTACAGGCGTACCTATGACCAGCGACGCTGCCAGCACCAGTAAGGAAGGGAGTGGTAAATCGAACTGCACAGCCAGTAGCGGCGCTAGCAAGGTCAAGGGCAAACCCGTCAACAGCCAATACGCCGTCACCTTGCCGAGCACCAGCATTCCCAACGGAGCGGGTGAAAGGGCCATTTGCTCCAGGGTGCCGTCGGCATAGTCCTGTTCAAACAGCCGATTAAGCGACAGCATGGTCGCCAGTAAGGCCGCTACCCAAAGTATGCCTGGCGCAATCTGGCGCAAGATGTCGCGTTCAGCACCTATGCCCAAAGGAAACAGGCTCACCACAATGACAAAGAAAAAAAGCGGCGTCAGCGCATCCGACTTACGGCGCATGGCGAGCCTCAAGTCGCGTCTTATAACCCCACAAAGCGCGAACAATCCAAACGTGTCGCTCATACGCCCACCCGAATAACGTGTGTCGTGCTTGCTAGCGCCATGCTCTGATGACTTGTTATGACGGCAATTCCGCCGGACTCCAGGTGTGCGTCAATCACTTCAGCGAGCCATCGTACTGCCTTAGTATCCAATGCTGCCAAAGGTTCATCCAGTATCCACAACGCACGTGGTTGGAGCAGCAATCGGGCCAAATTAACGCGCCGCTTTTGTCCTTGAGACAAGAATCGTACGGGGAGATCCTGCCTATCGCGCAGCCCGCTCTCGTGTAAAGCATCACGTGCGGCACCAAGAGAAACTGGGTCGCCCGCCAACGCCGCCCCAGCAACCAAATTCTCCATGGCACTTAATTCATCTTTAAGTCCAGAAAGATGGCCGCAATAAAGCAACGTGCGTCGATACTCGTCACCAAGCAGCTTGATGGGACGTCCTTTCCAGAAAACGGTTCCGTCCGATGGCGGTGTTAGTCCCACCAACACACGCAAAAGGCTGGTTTTGCCACTGCCGTTCTCGCCTTGGACGAATAGACATTCGCCCGCCTTGATCTTAAAGCTCAAGCGCTCGAAGAGGCTGCGGTCACCGCGCAGGGCTTGTAGATTGATGCCTTCAAGCATCATCGTCCACCAGTATTAAAAGTCTAAACAACTGAAAGGTCTCCACTGCCGACAATGTTGAGCTGTGCGTGATATACACAGGTTTACTTAGGGTTAAGGCGCGCACCCAAACCCCAATTCATTTGCGCCAAAGCTGGCAGCAAGCGTAGCGTTACAGCGAGACTCTCTTTCGAGCTAAAGCGCGCATAACACGCGCAGCCTGTGCGGTCGAGACAAGGACTCGACGGCTCGGAATAAGATGGACGATGAGAACGAATCAGCGACGTGCCAACTTAGGCTACGTCCGACCACTTGGGCCGCTCGGGCCGTTCACTGATTGTTGCTAATGGAGGCCGCGAATCAATAAATCGATGCGCTAAGCTGGAAGAAGGAAGGAATGTGCCTGTATGTGAAACCCCGATTAGAGGCATACAGTAGCCATGACAAGAATGCACATGGTCTGCCTTTGCCGTGGTCGATGTATTTTCATCTTCACCGCCGCTTGCATCGACCAGGGTCTCTTGCGCATCGTCGTAACAGGGAGTTACGTACAAGGACTGCTCTGACTGACAATACACGCCCACAATCGCCCAAGAACTTTGGAGCGGCAGCATGACGAGCATAAAGAGGAGAAGCAGTTTTTTCATCGCGTGACAGATTGTACTGGCTACGCGCTCAGCCCGCAAACATCTTCGGGCATCATGGCCTAGCGCAATACAAACGATGGCGCATAAGGCAATCCACGGCATTAGATCGTCTTGAGCAATTATTCCAAGACAGAACCCAGGCAGAATCAGCCTATACTACGATTAGTATAGGCAAAATGATTAACGCCACTGTGGCGCCTGTGTCCCCTGCGCCATTTTGAAGCATGATCATGCACACATTCGTGGCAATGAGGAATACGAAATATTTAGTGATCTACCATAGCACGCGCAAGTGACAACAGCCACGCTCAGGCTAATTAATTAGGCAAGGACAAGGTTTATCGGCATATTTCATCATAATGTCCCCTACGGCATGCATCATTTCACTGTGCATTTGACCTTCCCATTGGACCGCCTCCTCCACCATCATCGGTCAACAGCCTATCATGCCTCCATCGTTCATCCCGCCACCCATCATGCGGTCTATTTTGGGCACCTTGTAATCTTGAATCACGCCTGATCCGTTGGGCACGGCAATGGTGGCCTCGCCACTAAGCGCCGACGCCAGGCCTGGGCTTGACCATTGCGGTAGCGGAGATCTCTATCCTTGCTCACGTACCCCACAATGGTTACAAACAAGATGATCAGCATCCGGCATCTGATGATTGAGAAGTCATTCTCTTGACAATATTTGTCTCACACCGTCCCATAAAATACCAGAATGGCGCACTATAATTACTTAACCATTAGCGATCTCCATAATTGCTAATCGTTAAGCAATGTTCTATAAGTATAAATACACTTACAACTTACTCATGACGTATCCACCAATTGAAAAATCCCATGACGCCGAGTCCCATAAACAGCATTGGCGCACGCTTACTTGCCGCACGTAAGAAGCGCGGCCTATCGCAAGAAGCATTGGCCAAACTCCTCAATCCCCCTATTAGCCAAAGCGCTATCGCCCATATTGAAATCGGCCGCAATGAGACTTCCCGTCACATCGTATGGATTGCAGCGGCGCTCCACGTTCGCGCTGAATGGCTGGTTACAGGAAAAGGTGAAATGTTCGAGATGGAATGGCCATGGCCGGATACTCCTAGGTATACGCTTGAGGAGCTGCCTCCTCCCGTACTGGAAGATATCGGTGACTACATAAAGATGAAGATCGCCCAACAAGCCCGACATTCCGAAGAGCACGATTAAGTTTCAACAATCGGCTGGATTATCCTCAGCTATTGGCCAAGATACAAAAAAACACAATAAAAATACCCGGACCGCCCTGTGTTCCACAGTGAACCAGGGCGATTCTTTTAGTGTCATTCCAAGGCAGATTTTGCAGTTTTTTCCTTCCACATAACTTTTATTTATTACTTGCACATTGACTCCATCAAGTGGATACGTAATGATTACAGCAATCCCGCTCTTTAACAACACAACACCGATAAATACCGCGCCCTGTCCGGCAACGGGCGGTGTGAGTGCGCGGCTACCCGTTTCGCCAGCACCATGCGGGGCGACAAGCACCTGGGTAGGAGTAAAGCAGGTGAAAAATCATTGCTCTCTTGGGCCGGTAGCGACTGGCAGATACCGAGGGAAGTAGATGACGTTCCGTGACAACGGACGCCGGTACTGCCAAAGGCAGGCCAAGCTCGATGGATGGCGCGTAATCCATCGATGACAGCGGCAAAGACCGCAGTTTTCAGCAACCCGACGACCCACGACAGTGGACCAGCGGCGGGCTCTACCGAAAATGATCCAAGCAACTGGTTCCCATCGCGGCATCTTGGCGGATCAGTCATGAAGGCGCTGGCCGCGCCTGCTTTGGAAAGCATCCTGGGTGATGCCACCCAGGGTGCTTCCCAAGGTTTTATGGAGGAAGTAATGAAGGAACAGTCCCTGCCAAACATCTTTGGCTACTCATCAACTAGACACCAGACCCCGCAGCAACCTGATCAAGCACTTCTGTATCGGATTCACATAGCTGAGGCGAAACTTGGAGTGTCACGATCAACCATCTACCGACTGGTCAATGAAGGCGAGCTGGTACTTATTAAGATTGGCAAACGCTCCAGTGGCATCACCGCAGCCAGCCTACATGCTCTTATTGAGCGAAACAAGGCACTTGCCAGTTAGGCGAGCACGCCATTAGTGGCTCAGCCTCACTAATTTAGTCCGAAAAAGAATCACAAACTTCGGACAAATTTGCATTTTGTCCGAAAAAAAGCTACAAATATCGGACAAAGGTGCCGCTATGAACGATCTCAAGACTCGGATCATGGCTCACATCGATGAAGCGCTGCCTGGCCAAGTGTGGGTGCCAGCCGACTTTTCCCAATATGGCAGCAGAGACGCCGTGGACAAAGCGCTTCAACGCTTGGTTACGGCGGGCCAGTTGCGCCGCATCGACCGTGGGCTGTATGACCGACCCAAACTAAACAGTCTGACCAAAAAGGCAACAGCCCCAGACTACCGCGCCGTCGTGGATGCCATCGCACGTCGCGACCAACTGCGCCTGCTCGTCGATGGCATGACTGCCGCCAACGACTTAGGCCTAACGGACGCCGTGCCAGCCAACGTCACCATCCACACCGATGCACGCCGGCGCACCATTCAACTCGGCAACCTGACGATCACGTTTAAGCTCACGGCGCCCAGCCGCCTATATTGGGCTGGACGGCCCGCTATGCGTGTGGTCCAAGCACTGTACTGGCTGAAGGACACCCTGCCCGCAGACCAGCCCCGCATCGTCAAGCGGCTGTCCGAACTGCTGGATGACCCCGAACAAGGAGAAGCGATACGCCGGGACTTGTTGACGGGCTTCAACACGTTGCCAGCATGGATGCAGGCCATCGTGCGCGAACTGCCGGGCTGCGCAGTACCGGACGCCGAAGCCTCTACATCGCTCCCCGGTACCACCGACCATCGGATGCACATTGACACTTTTGCATGAATCCAAATTTCCATACCATCATTCAGGCCGCTGACGATGAACGGCGCGGGCTGTTCCTGACGACTGCTGCTCGCCTGGGCACAGCTGTCCAGAATGTTGAAAAGGACTTCTGGGTATGCTGGACTCTGGACGCGCTGTTCAATGGCCTGCCGCCAGACGGCCCCCGCCTGCTATTCAAGGGCGGCACATCATTGTCCAAATCATACGGCCTGATTTCCAGATTCTCAGAGGACATCGACATCACCGTATTCCGCGAAGACATCGGCGAACCCGCTGAAACTGCGGAATTGGACGCCTTGAGCGGCAAGCAACGGCGCATCCGCCTGGAACGCATCCGCACCGCATGCCAGCACTATGTTGCTGATAGCATGACGACGCAGATCCACGCAATCGCAGCTAACACCATAGCTACCGATCAATTCCGCTTGGAACTGGACCCTGACGACCCAGACCAGCAGACTTTGCTGTTCTGGTACCCCGCCGTGACAGCTGCACCTGGCGACTACATTCGTTCCGCCGTGAAGATCGAAGCGGGGGCCAAATCGGCTCTGGATCCACATGAAACGGTCGTGGTGTCTCCCTACGTTGCCAACGACCTGCCCGACTTGAGTATGGCTGTACCCAACGTGACGACCGTTAAGCCCGAACGCACCTTCTGGGATAAGGTCATCATTCTGCACGGCCTGCGCCAATGGCATGATCGCAGAGGCCTATTGCGCCAAGGCGGCCAACGCGTGTCCCGACATTATTACGATGTCCACCGGCTCCTTCAGCATCCCGACGCAAACGTATGGATGGCAGATCGCCTCCTTGCACAGGACTGCGCGCAACATGCCCGGCTATTCTTCGGCAGCACTGACCTGCGTCTGGACATGGCAACACATGGTTCTTTTACCCTATCGCCATCGGATGCCATGCACGACGCACTGACCCGAGATTACCAAGCGATGAGCGGCATGATCTTCGGGCCATTTCCTGCCCTCGATGAAGTGCTTCACGTTGTCGCTGAACTGGAGCAGCGCTTAAATACGAATCTCACATAAGCAGTTTATGAGCGCGCGACATCAACTGCACTCACCGTTATGGGCATATTGGAATCGAACCACGGGCCGCTTTCGTTGTTTTTTGGCACCTGTACCCCAGCTTGTACCCCTCCGTTCTCCCTCGATGGGAAAAGCGCATGGGTACTGGCTTCAACCGCTTCAATTAGATTCCGGCCCAGCCACCAGAATTACTAAGCCCTTGATTCTTAAAAGTTTGGCTCTACTCCATAAACGGGGGATCCAGCCTTCATCAAACACGGT